>Ga0315293_10003903_pt1 | contig 14295 bp, 15 predicted proteins | sample YL17G13_20_MG_FD_203071 | JGI IMG/M metagenome (GOLD analysis project Ga0315293, IMG submission 203071) | Sediment microbial communities from Yellowstone Lake, YNP, Wyoming, USA - YL17G13_20 | ecosystem: Environmental > Aquatic > Freshwater > Lake > Sediment | place: USA: Wyoming | collected... | reverse complement strand
GTCCGGGACCGTCTTCTTCGGGGGGTGCAACCTCCGGTGTGCGTTCTGCCAGAACTTCGAGATCAGCCACCGGCCCGCGGGCCGGATCGCGCCGCCGGACGTGATCGCCGCGGTCATGGTCGGCCTCCAGGATGCGGGCTGTCACAACATCAACCTGGTCACGCCCACGCACGTGGTTCCCCAGATCCTCGAGGCCCTGCCCGTCGCGGTCGAGATGGGCCTCGAGATCCCCCTGGTCTACAACTCGAGCGGGTACGACTCGGTCGAGACGCTCCGGCTGCTGGACGGAATCGTGGACGTCTACATGCCCGACTTCAAGTTCTGGGACCCGGAGGTGTCGCGCCGGTTCTGCGACGCCGAGGACTACCCCGGGGTGGCCCAGGCGGCGATCCGGGAGATGCACCGGCAGGTGGGCGATCTCGTGATCGATGCGGACGGGATCGCGCGCCGGGGCCTCCTGGTCCGGCACCTCGTGATGCCCGGCGGGGCCGCGGGAACCCGGGAGGTCATGCGGTTCCTGGCCCGCGAGGTCTCGCCGAACACGTACGTCAACCTCATGGATCAGTGGCGGCCGGCGGGGGAGTCCGACCGGCATCCGGGGCTGCGCCGCGACCTCCTCGCCCGGGACTACCGCGACGCCCTAGAGGCCGCCCGAGCCGAGGGAATCCGCCGGTTCGACCAGCGGGGTGGATGACAGGATATATCGAGGGCGGTATAATCGGCCCTACCAATGGGCAACCTGATCGGGGACAAGGTGGGAGGATGGAGGCGGGTCCGCGGGCTGACGCAGGCGGCACTCGCGGCCCGCGCCGGGCTGACGCAGGCGGCGGTGTCGGGAATCGAGAACGGGGGCCGGGACCTGTCCGTGCGCACGCTCTTCCGGCTGGCGGCGGCGCTCGACCTGACCCCGGGCGCCCTGCTGGACGGCGAACCACCCCGCGCGTCGCTGACCCGGCACGACATCGACGCGATCTCGCGGGCGGTCGTGACGGGGGAGCGCGCGCTTCCCTCGGCGAGCCGCCGGTTGGCGGACACCTGCGCGGCGGCCATGCGCCCGACGCTCGAGGCCTGCGGGAGCCCGGGCGCCGGCCGGGCGCGCCGGGGCGGGGAGGGCGCCCTGCGGGCCGCCATCCAGCGGTACGGGAGGGAGCAGATCGACATGATCCTCGAGCGCGTGGACCGGTTCGCCGGGGCGGCCGCCCCATGACCAGCAGGGACATCGAGCGCTTCTTCGCGGCGCTCGCCCGCGCCTGGCCGCACCCGACCGAGTGCATCCTGGTCGGCGGGGCCGCGGCGGTGCTGGACGGGAGCCTGCGCCCCACCAACGACGTGGATTTCGAGGTCAGGTTCGGCGGGACCGTCTCGATCGAGGATCCGGATGCGTTTGCCGGTGCGGTCCGCGCGGCGGAGCGGTCGAGCGGGCTCGCGGGCCAGTTCACGGAGGACCTCGCCGGCTGGTCTCCCGTGGCCCTCCCCCCGCACCGGGCGGGAACGCGGCGCTGGAAATCGTTCGGCCCGATCACGGTGCGGCTCTTGGATCCCGCGATCTACGTCGTGACGAAGCTGCGGCGTGGGGCGGCCCACGACTTCACGGACCTGCTCCTGGTGGCCCGCAAGACCCGGGTCGGATGGCGGACGCTGTCCCTCCAGTGCGCCGCGGCGGTGCGGCGCAGTCCCCGGTCCACGCGGCTGCGCGCCTTCGTGAAGCGGGTCGAGTATCTCTTTCGCGAACACGGCCGGTCCCTTTGGGGGCCGCGGTTCGATCCCGACGCCGCGATCGACCTGTTCCGGACCTGGGCGTCAGGCCGGGGCTAGGAAGACCAGATCCAGAAGGCGCCGATGCCGACGGCCGCGCCGGAGGCGACGGTCAGGAACGCGCGGAACGCCCAGGCGCCGCGCTGGGCGAGCTTGCCGGCGGCCAGCCCCATGAACGCCGCGAACACGGCCATCGCCGCGATCGTGCCGACGACGAAGGCGGCGATGTAGGCGGCGGAGGCCGATGGGGTGGGGAGCGCGAGCGCGGGCAGGATGCCCAGGAAGTGCGCGCCCCCGGCCACGCCGTGCAGGAGCCCCATCCCGAACGCGGCCTGCGAGAGCCCGCGGTAATCAGCGTGGCCGTGACTGGAGCCGCCGGACGGGGGGGCGTGGACGTGCACGTGCTCGTGGGGGTGGGCGCCGTGCGCGTGGACGTGGCCGTGGAACTCGACCGTGAGCGCCCGGCGGAGGCCCCAGAGCCCGATCGCGATCATGGCGACGCCGACGAGCCGCTCGCCCGCCCGGGAGACGTTCATGGGAACCGCGAGCTCGCGGAGGATGAGGGCGATGGCCGCGATCACGAGGACGCCGCCGCTGTGGCCGAGCCCCCAGCGGACGCCGGCGCGCCAGGCGTGGCCCTTGTGCTCGACGGCCAGGGGCGCGACGGCGGCAAGGTGGTCGGGGCCGGAGAGAACATGCAGAAGCCCGGCCAAGAGTCCCGCCAGTGCGTAGATCATGAAAACAACTGGAGCTGGGCGCCGGAGTCGCGGCCGGCGGGGCGCCGGAACGCGTCCGTGGAGAGCTCGGCGCGGCGGGGCTCCAGCCCGGCGCGCTTGCAGGCGACAGCGAACATGGCGTGGATCTCGTCGGCGAAGATGCCCTGGCCCTTCATCCGGACGCCGAAGCGGGAGTCATTGAGCTTGCCGCCGTGGATGGACCGGATCCGGTTGAGGACCTTCTTCGCCCGGTCCGGGAACCTGGCCTCGATCCATTCCGTGAAGATCTCCTTGACCGCGTGGGGAAGCCGGACGACCTGGTGGCCGGCCCATTGAGCGCCCGCGTCGACGGCGGCCTTGAGGATGGGGCCCATCTCGTGCTCGTTGAGCGCGGGGATGACGGGGGCGACGTTGATCCCGACCGGGATCCCGGCCGCCGCGAGGGTGCGGACGGCCTCGAGCCGCTTGGCCGGGGCGGAGGTGCGCGGCTCCAGCGCCTGCTGGAGCCCGAGATCGAGCGACGTGACCGAGATCGTGACCGAAACGCACCGGTGCCGGGCCAGCTCGGTCAGGAGGTCGAGGTCGCGGAGGACGAGCGCGTTCTTGGTCGTGATCCCGACCGGGTTCCGGAACTCGGCGAGCACCTCCAGGCACTGGCGGGTGACCCGGAGCCGGCGCTCGGCCGGCTGGTAGCAGTCGGTCACGCCGGAAAGCGCGATCGTCTGCGGCTCCCACTTGGGCGAGGCCAGCCGGGCGCGCAGGAGCGCGGGGGCGTCCTCCTTGACCATGATCTTGGTCTCGAAGTCGAGGCCGGATGAAAACCCCAGATACTCGTGCGTGGGCCGGGCGTAGCAGTAGACGCACCCGTGCTCGCAGCCGCGGTACGGGTTGAGCGAGGCGTCGTACCCGATGTCCGGGCTGTTGTTGAACGACAGGACGCTCCGGGACCGGTCGCGGTAGAACTCGGTGGTGGGCGAGGAAGCCTCGGCCGGGTCCGCCTCGGGGTCCGGTTCGCACGTGATGCGGTCGAATCTGTTGGCGGGATTCGACCCGGCGCCGCGGCCCTTGCGGAGCGCGGACGGTACCACCGCGGTCAAGGTCTAAGGCTCCGGCGCGGGGCGCCCCTTGAGGAGTGCGTGCGAGTACTCGTCCATGAACCGGTTGGCCTCGGCGAGGTTGGCCTTGAGCGTGTCCCACTGGCCCGCGGGGACCGGCACGAGGAACGCGGCCGTGTTCTCGACGAAGAGCTTGGTCGCGTCCTGGAAGAACGACTCGATCTTGAGGTCGTGCGTGGAGAGGTCCTCCATCCGCTGGGGTGGGAAGACGAACCGGATGCCCACCGACCCGAACCCCCTCTTCCAGCCGCCGAGCCGCTCGGGGGCGACGTGGATGACCTCGTTCATCAGGAACTGCCGGGCGTCCGTCTGGCCCTGGAGCGGGATCGTCTTGCGCAGGAGATGGACCTGGTGGACGAAGACCGGGATCGGGAGCGCCTGGGTGATCAGCTTCAGGGTCTCGATGAGTTCCTCGGCCGCGAACTCCGCGGACTTGTTCGTCGGGTCGAACGCGACCGTGATCGAGTCCTTGCCCAGGGTCACCTTGACCTGCACGCCCGTTTCGTCCGGCGGGCTCACGAGCTGGACTCCGTCGGAGTTGATGAGGTAGTTGAACGTGCCGACCTGCGAGAGCCGGTTGAACACCTCGCGGTAGTGGCCGGCGTTCAGCGCGGCGGGAGGAAACCGCAGGGTGCTGATCTGGGCAAGCAGGCTGGCGGGTCCGAGCGTTGGCTCCATCGTTGGGATGATATCATGGCCCGCATGGAAAGCTCCGAGGAAACCGCGCGCCCGCCCGAGGACGAGCCGTTCGCGCCCCGCGGCGTGGCCCGGTGCCGGCATTTCGGCTGGTGCGGCGGCTGTCTGCGCCAGAACCTGCCCTACGAGGAACAGGTCGCCATGAAGACCGCGGAGCTCCAGGCACTGATGGGGGAGTACGCCGGCGTGCTCGCGCCGATGGAGACGGGCCCCAGCCCCTGGCACTACCGCAACAAGATGGAGTTCGCGTTCGGGTTCGAGTACGGCCAGCTCGCGATCGGACTGCGCCGGCGGGGCCGGTTCTACGGCGTGGTCCGGCTCGAGGAGTGCTTCCTCATGCACGAGGCGGTCGGGGCGGTCCTCGCCGCGGTCCGGGACTGGACCACGGAGCACACGTGGCCGCCGTACCACCTGCGCCGCCACCAGGGACTGCTCCGCTACGTCGTGATGCGGGACGGGAAGCGGACGGGCGAGCTCCTGGTCATGCTCGTGACCGCGCCGCCGGCGGAGCCCGTGGTCCCGGGCGGGGAGCCCGCCTTCGTGGCCTCGCTGGAGAAGCTGGCGGACCGGTTGACCGCGCTGGGCGTGACCTCCCTGCTCTGGTGCGTGACCGACCGGCAGGCCGACCTCGCGGTGGGGGAGATCAGGAAGGTCGTGCGGGGCCACGGCTGGCTGGAGGAGAAGCAGAGCGGGCTCGACTTCAAGCTTTCGCCGTACGCGTTCTTCCAGCCCAACGTCGTGCTCTCCGAGCGGCTCGGGGAGAAGGCGGGCGACATGCTCGGGGGCCCCTGGCCCGTGCTCGTGGACCTCTACTGCGGGGTCGGGGGGCTGACCCTGCCGCTGGCCAAGCGCGCGACCCGGGCCATCGGAATCGAGATGGAGGCGGCCGCGGTCCAGGACGCGGGGCGGAACGCGGAACTCAACGGCGTCAAGACGGTCCAGTTCGTGGCCGAGGACGCGCTCACGTTCCTGCGCCGGTTCTCGAACTACTCGTTCATGGCGGACAAGTGGGCCGTCATCCTGGACCCGCCGCGGGCGGGGATGCATCCCAAGATGCCGGCCCAGCTCCTGCGCGTCGCCCCGCCGGTCATCGTGTACGTCTCGTGCAACCCGAAGAAGCTGGTCGAGGACCTCGGGGTGCTGGCCCATGACTACAAGCTCGAGGAGGCCGTTCCTTTCGATTTCTTCCCGCATACGCCGCACGTGGAGGTGCTGGCGAAACTGGTGCGGAAATGAGGCCGGGCATGGTTGGCGGCGGGGGTCGGGGTGCCGTACAATGGCGGCGATGCTAGCCCGGGTTCTCGTTGGATTGGCGGTGACGGCGGCTTCCGCGGTGCAGGCGGCGGCCCCCATCCGGTACGTCCCGGCGCCGCCGGGGAAGTTCTACTACATGCTCTACGCCACCGGGAACGGGTACGGGGACTACACGATCTCGGAGGTCACGCCCATCGCGGGCCACCCGGCTACCGGCGACCACAACGTGAAGAGCGAGTGGACGACCTCGGCGGCCGACGTCGGCATCACGGCGGGCGTCGGGCTGGGGAAGGTCTGGTTCATACCGTCGGTCGACCTGTCCGCATACATTCCCTTCTACATGAGGTCGTTCGAGCTCCAGCGGTACCTGGTGACGAGCGATCCGGTCAACCAGCAGGCGCTCTACGCGTATGAGACCCTGCACGCGTCCGTCAAGGAGCCGGAGTCCGGGTCCGGAGTCGGCGACGCGACCCTCTCCGCGCTCGGCATGGTCTACGGTGACAACGCCGGCGGGACCTGGATCGCGAGCACGGTCCGGGTGTCGCTGGCGACGGGGGTCTCCGCCCACGAGCAGTTCGCGCGCATCCTGCACGGCGAGAACACCGCGCCGGCGGCCGGCGACGGGGTGGCCCGGATCATCCCCGCGATCTCGATGCTCAAAGTCATAGGGGGCCAGCGCGCGTACATCGACATCGAATACGCCCAGCCCCTGAGCAGTCGCGAGCGGTTCTCGTTCACCTCCCCCGTCCGGGCGGTGCCCGCCGGGGAGCGCGGGGTCGATGCCTCGCCGTACACGGACTCCAACATGGCGTTCGACGAGGTGATCAAGCCGGCTGGGATAGTGCTGGGCACGATCGGGGTGGAGACGTCGCTGGATCTCCTCGGGGTGATTCCCGGGCTCGAGGTCAACGTCCGGAACTACCAGGCGGCGTCGTGGCAGGAGAACGGCAAGGACGGCCTCGCCCCCTCGGAGGCCACGTCCGAGCTGCCGACCCACACGCCGGCGTTCCTGGAGACCGGGGCGTGGACGATCGGGAACCTGCCGCTCAGGTCGGTGACCGAGATCGAGGTCGCGCTCATCGGCACCGCCCGGTTCCGCGCCGGCAACGCGCTCAAGTTCGGGGTGTCCTACATCACGGGCACGTTCGGGAGCTCGCTGGGATTCCGGATCTCGTTCGTGAACCTGTTCATCGAGCGTCCCCTGTCCGACCGCGGGGTGCCGGGGAAGCCCGAGGCGCGCGAGGTCGAGGTCGCGCCCGTGATCGAGGCCCCGCTGGCTCCGTCGAAACTGGTCAAGACGGGGGTGAGTTTCCCCATGTTCGTCGCCGGGGTCAGCCAGGAAGAGGCAGGCTGGGTGGCGGGGCAGTTGCGGGCCGGGATGCGCCGCCTGCGCAGCTACGAAGTCATGAGCGAGAAGGACATGGAACAGCTGGCCTACGAGCCGTGCGGCGACGCGGACTGCGGGACGCGGTACGCCCGGGCCCTGAAACTGCAGGCCTACGTCGTGAGCCGGCTGGAGAAGGCCGGGAGCGGCTTCTCGCTCGGGGTGCAGATGATCAACGTCGCGGACGGCACCGTCGCCGCCTCGGATTCGGTCAGCGCGGCCTCGCTCGAGGAGCTGCGCGGACAGATTCCGGTCATCCTCGACCGTCTTACGAAACCCGCCGCGCCAGTGCCGCCGGCGCCGCCCCGGTAAGCCGAGCTCTCCTCTCCCGCCGATGAAGCACCCCCAAGGCATCGCGTTCGGAACGGACGGCTGGCGCGGGATCATCGCCGAGAGCTTCACCGTCGACCGCCTGCACATCGTCGTGCAGGCGTTCGCGGACTGGATGAAGCGCACTGACCGAGGACGGTCCCGGCTCCTGGTCGGGTTCGACGGCCGGTGGGGAGGCGAGCGGTTCGCCCTCCACGCGGGCCGCGTCCTGGCCGGGAACGGCTTCCGCGTGGACGTGACCGCCGGCCCAGTGCCCACGCCCGCGGTCTCGTGGCGCATCCCGCAGAAGGGCTACGCGGCCGGCCTCATGATCACGGCCAGCCACAACCCCCCCGCCTACAACGGCGTCAAGGTGAAGCCGGAATACGGCGGCTCGCCGGACGAAACCGTCATCCACCCCATCGTCGGGCTCCTGGGCAAGCACGCCCCGCGGATGGGGGACCTTAAGGGCCTCCGCCGGGTCGAGTACATGGACGAGTACGCCGCCATGCTCCGCGGGCTCGTGGACCGCTCCGCGTTGCGCAAGCTCCGGGGCACCGTCGTGTCCGACCCCATGGGCGGGGCGCAGGCGGGCATCATGGCCAAGATCCTGAAGGGCCTGCCCCTGCACGTCGTCGCCATCCACGACGTCGTGGATCCCATGTTCTGCGGGCTCGCGTCACCCGAGCCCGTCGAGAAGAACCTGGGAGCGCTCAAAGCGGAGGTGCGCCGGCGGCGCGCGATCCTGGGGCTGGCGACCGACGGGGACGGCGACCGCATCGCCCTGGTCGCGGACGGCGGCCGGTTCGTGACTCCCCATCTCGTCTTCGCCCTGCTCCTGCTCTTCATGCTCCGCGAGCGCCGTCAGTGCGGCGGGGTGGTCAAGACCGTGTCCGGGAGCTTCATCCTCGACCGGATCGTGCGCAAGCACGGGTTGCCGCTGTACGAGACGCCCGTCGGGTTCAAGCACATCTGCAAGCTCATGCGCGAGCGCGACATCCTCATGGGCGGCGAGGAAAGCGGGGGCGTGGGCATCCGGGGGTACATCCCCGAGCGCGACGGCGTGCTCTCGGGGCTGCTGGCGCTCGAGATGCTGGCCAAGACGGGGAAGTCGTGCCGGGAGCTCATGCATGATCTCGAGCGCGAGTTCGGGAAGTCCGTGTACGACCGGATCGACACGCACCACGAGGCGGCGCAGGCGTCGCTCCGGCGGCTCATCGCCAGCCCGCCGTCCGCGCTCGCGGGCGCCCGGGTCGCGCGGGTGAACGCGCTCGACGGGTTGAAGCTCATCTTCGCGGACGATTCCTGGGTGCTCTTCCGGGCGTCCGGGACGGAGCCGCTCCTGCGCATCTACGCCGAGTCCGACAACCCGGCCCGCACCCGGCGGCTGCTCACGGCGGGGGCCCGCCTCGCGGGCGTTGGAGCCCGGGGGAGGTAGGCGTGGCGGACGGGGCGGGATCGCCCATCCTGGTCGCATGCTCGACCTACCCGTTCCAGAGCCTGCCGCTCGAGCAGGCCCTGATCCGGATGGACGAGCTCGGGTTCAGGTACGCGGACCTCTCGATCTCGTACACGCCGGGATCCGGGCACCTGACGCCGGCGCAGGTCAGGGAAGAGCCCGTGGCCGCCCTCGAGATCATCGAGAGCGCCATGGACCGCTCGCGGGTCCGGATCGTCGTCTTCGACCTCGAGACGAAGGCGTTCGACCTCTCGGAGCGGGGCCAGGTCGAGGCCGTGTGCCGGCTCGCGCGCCGCGCGGGCGTCGTCATCCTGAACGTGATGCGGGCCACGACCGGCACGCTCGCCGTGGACACGCGCCGGCTGAGGGATTTCGCCCATCTCGCCGGGGATTTCGGCGTCAAGCTCACGGTGGAACCCCAGCGCCAGCCGACCATGTCGGTCAAGGCGGGCGTGGAGGGGGCCTCTTCCGCCGGTGCGCGGATCACGCTCGACGTCGGCCGCATGATCGAGGGGGGAGTGCCGCAGGAGGAGTGGGGGCCCCTCTACCCGGTCCTGGGCCACGTCCACGTCTACGACACGAACGGGGAGGAGGGCCGCCGGCAGGTTCCGTGGGGGACGGGCAAGGTCAAGGTGGGGCCGCTGGTGGCCGCGCTCAAGGCCGCCCGCTACCGGGGATTCATCACCGCCGAGTACCTCTCCCCGCTGCCCGGGGATCCGGAGCCGTTCGATCCCGAGCCCGAGCTGGTCAAGCTCCGCCGGGCGGTCGAAGGGGAGATAGCGCGGGCCTAATGAGCCCCCGATTCGTGCCGGGGTTGAAACTGAGCCGGTTGTTCTTCGAGGCCGGGGTCCGTCCTGTCCTGCGCCGGGCGTTTCCCCGCCTCCGGTACTCGGCCGGGCGGCTGGGCGACGGTTCCGAGGTCCTCGGGTTCGATACTCCGCGGTCCCGGGACCACAACTGGGGCCCCCGGTGCCAGCTCTTCCTCTCCGACTGCGACTTCGGGCGCCTCAGGCGCGCCATCGACCGCGCCCTTCGGGCGAGACTGCCGATCGCGGTTCGCGGGTACCCGACGAACTGGAAGAGCTTGCCGGAGGGGGAGGGCATGGTCAGGTTCCCGGAAGCTGTGCCGCGCGGGCCGGTCAAGCACTGGTGCGAGATCCGGACCGTGCGGAGGTACTTCCGGCAGCCGGTCGCGGTGGATGTCACCCAGGCGATGTCGCCCGTGGACTGGCTCGTGCTGCCCCATCATGAACTCGCGCAGCTGACCGGCGGGGAGGTCTTTCATGACGGGCTCGGCACGCTCCGCCCCCTGCGCAGGCGGCTCCGGTGGTACCCGGACCCGGTCTGGCGCTATTGTCTCGCCGCGCAATGGGCGAGGATCGACCAGGAGGAGCCGTTCCCGGGCCGGACGCAGGAGGTCGGGGACGAGCTGGGGTCGCGCATGCTGACCGCCCGGCTCGTCCGCGACGTCATGTGGCTCGGGTTCCTCATGGAGCGCCGGTGGGCGCCGTATTCGAAGTGGTTCGGCACCGCGTTCTCGCGGCTGCCGTGCGCGCGGCGGCTGGGTCCGCCCCTGCTCGCCGCCCTGCGGGCGCGGGGTTGGCGCGAACGCGAACGGCAGATGAGCCGGGCGTACGAGGCCGCGGTCCGGATGCACAACGCGCTCAAGCTGACCAGGCCTTTTCCCGCGAAGGTCTCGTTGTTCCACACCCGCCCGTTCCGGGTCATCCACGCCATGGCGCTGGCCGAGGCGTTGCGGAAGAGCATCCGGGACCCCCGGGTGCGCGCTCTGCCGGCGTACGCGGGCGGGGTGGACACGTTCGCGGATTCGACCGACGTCGTGGACCGGCCGGACCTGTGCCGCCGGCTGAAAGTGGTGTACGGCTAGGCGCTGATACGGACGCGGCGGCCGCTAGCGGCAGCCGCGATCGCGGCGAAGACCATGGCCAGCGACTTCAAGTTGTCCGCGGCCTGCGTTTCGGGGACCCCGCCCTCGCGCACGCACCGGAGGAACTCGGCGATGCACCCGGCGTGGCCCTGGGTCGAAGCGACCCCCCGTGTTTCGGCGGACGCCGAAACACCGTCCGGCGGGACTTCTACTTCGGTCCACTCGGAGCGGAATCCGCCCGTCTTCGCTATCCTTTCGGCCCGGATGTTTCCCGCGCCGTCCCAGCGCACGGCGCCCTTCTCGCACCCGATCCGCCAGTCACCCTCCCACGTCGTGTTCATGCCTTCCGCGCACCACGACCCGCGGTAGGTGAGGACGGCGCCGCCGGTCATCTCGTAGCAGGCCACGGCGGAGGCGTCGTGGTCGTACCAGGACCCGGGCGGGTTCCACTCGTGCGCGATCACGGAGACGGGGTCGAGCCGGGACAGGCACCGGGCCTGGTCGATGGTGTGGATGGCCATATCGACGAGCAGGACGTGCTTCATATGATCGCGGAACCCGCCGAAGTGCGCGCCGATCTGGAAGTCCACGTCGATCGTCGCGATCCGGCCCAGTTGTCCGGAAGCCAGGAGCTTCCGGACACGGCGGATGTTGGGGTCGTAACGCCGGTTCTGCATGATGGCGTAGACGACCTTGGCCTTCCGGGCGGTGGCCACGAGCTTGCGGGCGTGGGTCATCGAGTCCGCGAGCGGCTTCTCGCACAGGACGTGGATGCCCCGCCGGAACGCGGCGAGCGAGACGGGCAGGTGCGCCTCCGGGACCGTGCAGTTGAAGAGGACGTCGGGCTTGACCCGGTGCAGGACGGTCTCGAGGCCGGTGTCTATGACCGCGCTCTCGAGGCGGAACTCGGAGGCCACCTTCTCGGCGGCCTCCCGGCGGATGTCCACGAGCCCGGCGATCTCGAGGCCGGGGATGGACTTCGCGGGGTTGAGCCAGGCCCGGCTGATGCCCCCGCACCCGACCAGTACGGCACGCAGCAGGGCGCTCAATGCGGCCGCCGCGTCTTGATCCCCAGGTGCTTCTTCACGTCTTCGAGGGAAACCGTCCGTTCCGCCCGCCTCTTCTCGATCATCTTCCAGAACGAGGAGTCCGTCTCGTAGAAGACGTCCTCCCAGTCCTTGCCTTCGACGCCGACCAGGATGGCTGCCGGCTTCCCGTGGCGCGTCAGGACGACCCGGTCTTTCTGGGCGTCGTCCACGCATTGGCGGATGTTCTGCTGCAGTTCCCTCACCGTCATGGTCTTCACATGATCTCCTTTGTCGTCCTATGCGACGGCTTGCGCCTCACCGCCTGCACGATGACGACCTGTTCCGCTTCGTCGATGTCGTAGAAGACCCGAAGCTCACCGACTCGCAACTGCCAGACGGGTCCTGCGGTCACCCACGGCCAGACGGCGGCCCGGAGCGGCTTGCGGCGCCTCGTCTCCACGGCGGGCCGGTGCGTCAGCTGTGTCTCGATCGCCTCCACGATCCTGACGCGGTCGAAGGCACGGAGCTCCCCGAGTTCCTTCTCGGCCCCCGCTGCAATCCGGACCGCATACATGCATGTATTATTGCATATGCACCGTCTCAGTCAACCCGCGGGCGGGGTCAGACGCAGGTCATTCCCCGGAATAGGGGCTGGAGCAGCTTACGAGCCGACCACGCCCTCGATCGGGCTCGAGGCGGAGGCGTAGAGCTTCTTCGGGATGCGGCCGGCCTCGAACGCGAGCCGGCCGGCCTCGACGGCCTGCTTCATCGCGCTCGCCATCTGGACCGGGTCCTTGGCCAGCGCGACCGCGGTGTTGAGCAGGACCGCGGTCACCCCGAGCTCCATCGCGATCGCGACGTCGGAGGCGGTGCCCACCCCCGCGTCCACGATCACGGGAACCTTCACGCATTCCAGGATGATCCGGAGGTTGTGCTGGTTCCGGATGCCGAGCCCGGACCCGATGGGGGCGGCCAGCGGCATGACGGCGGGACAACCGAGGTCCTCGAGCTTGCGGCACGCGACGACGTCGTCGGGGACGTAGGGCAGGACCTTGAATCCCTGGTTGATCAGTTCCCGGGCCGCCTCCAGCGTCCCCACGACGTCGGGCATCAGGGTCTTCTCGTCCCCGATGACCTCGAGCTTGACCCACTCGGTTGCGAGCGCCTCCCGCCCGAGCTGGGCGGTCAGGAGCGCGTCCTTGGCCGTGTAGCACCCGGCCGTGTTCGGCAGGAGGCGGATTGACTTGCGGTCGACGAAGTCCAGGAGCGAGGGCTCTCCTTGTCTGAGGTTGACCCGCCGGATCGCGACCGTGACCATCTCCGTCCCCGCGGCCTGGTGGCAGGCCTTCATGAGCTCGTTCGTCGGGTACTTGCCCGTGCCCAGCACGAGCCGGGAGCGGAAGGTCAGGTCACCGAGGGCCCATTCGCCCCCGGCCGCGGCGCGATCCGGCACGGTCATTCCGTTACTGCCTCGTGACGGTGAAGTCCACGCGCCGGTTCTTCGCCCGGCCCGCCGCCGTCTTGTTGTCCTCGATCGGCTTCTGGTCGCCGTACCCCTTGCCCTCGAGCCGCTTGAGATCGCAGCCCTTGCGCTTGACGAGGTAGTCGACCACGGCCTTGGCGCGCTGTTCCGAAAGCCTCAGGTTCGCATCCTTCTTGCCGACGTTGTCGGTGTGGCCGTTGACCACCACGTGGGTGCCCGGGAACTGGGTCAGGATGTCGGCGATGGCCTGCATGGTCTTGTCGCACTTGGGATCGACCACGGCCTTGCCGGCCTTGAACAGGACGGGGCCGTTCTCGGCCTGGACGTTCTGGAGCTTCTTGTTCATCGCGGCGATGATGTTGTCGTCGGGGCCGGCGGGCGCCTTGGCATCCGGGGCCTTCGAGCCGGCGACGGCCTTGGTGGCGGCGTCCGAAGCGGCCTTCGTGGCTCCGGGGGCGGCGTTCCGGGCCGCGTCCTGGGCCTTCCCCAGGTCGAGGGCGTGCGCAACCGAGCAGGCGAAGACGAGCGTGAGCGCAAGTGCAAATCTCATCGTGATCCTCCTTGGGTTCATGCAAAGCCGATATGTGGAAACCGGGGCTATTCTACTCCTTCAGCCGGGGAAGTGAATGCGCGTAGGGGGGACGGGCCACGCCGGCCTCGGTGACGATGGCCGTCACGAGCCGGCCCGGCGTCACGTCGAAGGCGGGATGGGCGGCGCGGATCCCGGGCGGCGCGATCCGCCGTCCCGCGAGTTGCAGGACTTCGTGGGCGGGCCGCTCCTCTATCGGGATCTCGCGGCCGTGGGTGAGGGACAGGTCGAGCGTCGAGGTCGGGGCGACGACGTAGAAGGGGATTCCATGGGCGCGCGCGAGGACCGCGAGCCCGTAGGTCCCGATCTTGTTGGCGACGTCGCCGTGGCGGGTTATCCGGTCCGCGCCCACGAGGACGGCCCCGACTGGCCCGCGGGCCATGAAGTGCGCGGCCATATTGTCCGTGATGAGGACGAACGGGATCCGGTCGCGTTTCAGCTCCCAGGCCGTCAGCCGGGCGCCCTGCAGGTACGGCCGGGTCTCGTCGACGTAGACGAGCCTGATCTTGCCCGCCGCATGGGCGGTCCGGATCACGCCCAGCGCGGTGCCGTGGCCGGCGGTCGCGAGCGCGCCCGTGTTGCAGTGGGTGAGCACGTTCATCCGGCGCCGCAGGAGCCG
>Ga0315293_10003902_pt1 | contig 14297 bp, 11 predicted proteins | sample YL17G13_20_MG_FD_203071 | JGI IMG/M metagenome (GOLD analysis project Ga0315293, IMG submission 203071) | Sediment microbial communities from Yellowstone Lake, YNP, Wyoming, USA - YL17G13_20 | ecosystem: Environmental > Aquatic > Freshwater > Lake > Sediment | place: USA: Wyoming | collected... | reverse complement strand
AGGCTTTGGCGGCCCGCGTCGAGTGGGGGAGAGCAACGAACCCAGCGACGGCGATGGCTGCAACGACCAGAGAAGATCGGTTGATCTTGCGCATGTCCTTTGCTACTTACCTTCAGGAGGTTTTACGTACTTGGGATTCTCCACGTTGAAATCCAGCAACTTGAAAGCAAAAAAGGCCTGACGAGAAAAATGGGGCGCCCCACTATAGTAGAAGGCCCAACTTTCCTGAACAACTGAGTCTTTCTGAGTTGCAGAATCGGGAACGACAACTCTGACCAGAACGGCCGGATTGTACAGCGTGTCCGACATCTTGATTTTTTCCCCCTTCATAGTCACTTTGAGGTCAGCAACAAACTTGATTACCTGAGCAAACGGTCCGTCATCACCGAGTTGGAAACGCTGTTTGGGCTTGACCGTGTCCACCTGCAGGAAAGCAGGATACATACGGTGGTGGGTTTCAATGACCATCCGATCTTTCGGACCAAATATGGTGTCGGTATCCGAACCTGATGGGGGTTTGGCCAAGTCGGCCAGCTGGTGGCTTGGCGCCATTTCGTGAGGATCATGCGGAGATGATACTTTGGCGGTATCATTTGTCTGGGACCCTACCATCGCTGGCGTCCAGACAACTATCATTAGCAGGAGAGCCAGTAAAAGACGTTTCGAAAGCATCGCAAGACCTCTGAAGTCGTTGTTAATATCCAACTTACAAAAACTTGTGAAAAAGTTAACAAATCCTGTCCTGTTGTCAAGCACTATTTGGAGATCGTCATTCGATGCATCGCCGATTCCTCGATTCGGAGTCGCGCCTGATCGCGAGATGCGGTCAACTCCGTTAACAGGTTTACTGGTAGAGCGTTATGGTGTTACTCCAAAGTAATAGGTTGGCAATGATTAAGCAGGCCGGCGTCCGAACCATATCAATCCATGTCGTGGCACTTGAGGCAGAGACTGTTCCTGTCCGAATCGGCAATTAGGTTGAACTGCGTGCCTGAGGAAAGCGAGTGACACGTCTGGCACTCAACTCGGCCCCCGAACAATTGAATGTCCGGGTCCAGGGATGTCCTTATGCGGCTATAAGTCAGTTGGCGTCCCAGTATGACTGACACGCCCGTCGGATGATTGCCGTGCTGTTGTAAAGTCGGGATTGAATTCGCGGTCAGCGTAATGATCGTTTCGGAGCGGACCTGGTCCGAATGACAGATCATACACGCCTCGGAAGGAGAAAGGCCTGCCAGCAGTTTGTAGTCGGAATGAAACAGTCCGGCTGCCGCTCGGTGTCCTTCTGACAGCATTCTTACGTCCTCGCCGACACCATGGCAGGAGGAACAAAGAGCCCGCTGGGCCGGTCGATTCGATTCTGCTTGGAAGGTTCGGTCTCCTACGACGATTTCGTCCGGGGTGTGGAAGTTGTGGCAGTCCAGACAGCGACGATTCTCGTTATTGTGAAAGGTCAGTTCCGGGCCGCTCAGGTCGTCAAGGCGAACGTGACAGATTCGGCATTTGGCGGATGGATCAATTAAGGCGGTTGCTTCCCCGGCAATATCTGCTACAGTCGCGTGACAGATAGCACAATCAGCCTGTTGGTGCGAGGATTGCGCCTTGTCCTTCGCCTTGCTCAAATGTACGAGTAATCCGAATCCAACCAGCACAACGGCTGCAAGGAAGGTCTCCAGTTTGTCTCTGAGCGATGGTTTACCCATATTGCTCATGTGTCGGCACCATCGGCTGCTGGAATTAGAACTGTATTCGGATTGACACAGCACGCGAAGGGCAGTTAGTTGGTAAGGCAGAGACAGCAATAGTCCGCAATCGAGGAAGGAGGAAATCGCACATGTGCGGCCGTTACACGCTGGCAGTTCAACTGGACCTCATCACCGATCGTTTTGCCTGCGTCGCTGAGTTTGCCCAAGTGACACCGCGTTATAACATTGCCCCAGGGCAAATGGCGCCGGCCGTGGTCCAAGAGGATGATCGGCGGTTACGCATGATGAAATGGGGGCTGGTTCCGTCCTGGGCCAAAGAACAGTCCATCGGTTACAAGATGATCAATGCTCGCGCCGAGACATTGCACGAGAAACCCGGATTTCGCAAGGCGCTGGAACAGCGGCGATGCATCATCCCGGCCGATGGGTTCTATGAATGGAAGAAGGAGCCTGACGGTAAAAGCAAGACACCGATGAGGATAATTCTCAAGGATCGGTCGCTGTTCGGTCTGGCCGGCCTGTGGGATCGATGGATGAGCCCTGAAGGGCAAGAACTTCTGACGTATACGATAGTGACGACCACGCCGAATGCACTTGTCGCCAGAGTCCACAATCGCATGCCGGTGATTTTGGACTCGGCAGCAGAAGAAGGGTGGCTGAGCACGCGGTGGCCGGACCCGCATTATCTTGCTGAGTTGCTAAGGCCGTTTCCTTCCGATCAAATGGAAATGTATCCGGTATCGAGGGCAGTCAACAATCCGCGGACGGACACCCCGGACTGCATAGCACTTGCCGGCACCTAATAACGAATCAAGTTTTCGGTTCCCGCCCGAAATCAGTATCTACGGTCATGGGCTCCTGAAAGAGAGTTTCAAAACTCGACGCCAACCGCGACGCCGCCTTGGAGAAGCGAAGGCCGATCAAGATTTTCTCGAATGACTTTGTCGGTAATCGCCGAGACCCCCACATGAGGACGGACATAGAGCGCCCCAGCCGGGGCCCAGCAGAGGGCCACGTCCCACTGCACCAGTTGTACTGAAGACTCGGCAATTTCCAGGTACGCCTCATTGAACCGGCGTGACCCCCAACCGATCTCAGCAGCAGTTTCAAAGGTTAGGCGATCGGAAACCGACCACGAGCCGGATAATCCAACTTCGCCAAAGTAGGCGCCGGGATACGCCTTGACGTCGACAGTGTGCACTATAAAAGGCTCAAGCGCACCGAGTGGCAACACCATACGCAGCGATACCTCAACCGTGGTTGGGACATCCGGCTGGTCAGGGAAGAAACAGAAATTGACGGCCGGTTCGAGACTCATGTTTCCGACCGATGTCACAAGACTGAGGGCGCAATCGATTTCATTCAGGTCCGGTGTGGGCGCGCCGGCGCTTGGTTCATAATTGGACCAGAGTGAAAGCGTGACTGATTCGGCGCTCATCCAGGCGGAATTCTGAAACACCTTGCCATAGCTCCACTCCAGCCCATGCCAGTAGTAGCCATTCGACAGGTCGGATTCAAAGCCAACTGTCATGGCAGGGGTCTGATCCAGGGTGTCACCGGCTTCCTGTGCCAGTGATCGAGAACACGCCGCCAAAACAATTACGTTGGCCAGCGTAGAGAATAACCAAGCGTTCAAATGCAAATTGCGAGCCTTAGAATTCCGGTGGGCATGATTATGCGAATGCATAGCTGACTCCCTAATATAGAGTTCCTTATTCCCCGCGAGGAGCGACCTGCCGAAACATTGCGAATCAGAACAAATCGGCCGTCCACTCTTCGCTCCTATCAGTATCGCCGGACGGCAACAACTCCTTAGTCAGGTGGGCCGGATTATTCGATTTGTCGGGAAGAAAACCGCCTGCTGATTATGTTTCACGGTTGCCGTTGCCAAAAAATCGAACAGAATGAACGGTCGCCCGCCGGCTATTCTTCCCGATGTATTCTGCAAGCGGGGAAACAGAAAGGGCCGCGGCGAGCGGCCCTGACGCAGGCTGAGCTAAGGGAGGAACTACTTGCAGACGGGCCGGGGACTCCCGGTGGTCAAGTACGAGATGAGGAGGGAAAGGTCCGCCAGATCCACTATCCCCGTTCCATTGACATTGGCATTAGCCGGATTTCCAAGCGCAGGCAACTGGCCGATCAGATAGCTCACCAAGTAGGAAAGATCAGTCAGGTCCGGGCCGCGGCCGTCGTTACTTACGTCCCCAGCCCTGCATATTGAAATGAGAGCAGTGGTAACGGTCGGGGTGTACGTGCCGGAAGACGCCGTGAATTCCGGTCGGTGTATTCTTATCCCATCGAAGTAGGCCTCGATGGCGATCGGGGTTTCATTAGCGGCGGGGTAGTCGGGAACACGGAAAAAGAGGCTCACCACCGGACCTTCACCCGGGGCTAATGGCTGCTGGCCGGGTTCAGGCGCCGCTTGGAATGTTACTCGGCCGCCGATATCTGCATCCCAACTTGGCCATCCGTTGAAACCAAGGCCATCAGTTCGCAGGCCAACTGTCGACCCGGAATCAAGAATTAATCCCGTTCCACTGCCCCAGATCATCGGGATCGTCATCTTTGACAGGGGTAGGAAGTTTCTGGCAGAAATATCCACACGGACTGCTTGGCCGGGACCGGAAGACACGCGCGGCCCCTTAATGGAGTCGGCATAGACGGCAATGAAGTCCGTCTTCTGAGAATAGTGAGCGCCATCGGGGCACTGAGCCGTCAGCGATACCGAATACAGACCCGGCTGTGGGTACACGTGAGTCGGCGCGACTTCAGTGGAAGTAATCCCATCTCCGAAATCCCACGTACATGAACTGATCTGCAGAGCCGTGCCAATGCTGAAGTCTACTTGAAGCGGCGCATGCCCGATAGTCGTGTCGGCCTGGATAGCCAGGCGCCCGCGATAGTCGATGTATGTCGCGTGGAAGCCTACTTCCTGGCAACCGTACGGAATTCGCATGTACCCGCCCTCGCCCCAACCAGAACCCCAGGAATTACGAAGAAACCACACTCCTTCCGGTCCCTGACCGTCATCCCAACCGACCAGCACTACCGTATGGTCAATAGATCCGCCGGAGCAACCGTTGAACACACCGCCGCCATAGGCCTGAAAAGCATCGTTGGTGGCTACAGCGACACCAATGGGGCCGTAATCCATGATTGCCTGCTTCATTTGGTCCACCGAAGGCACCGAATACTGGTACCCGACAAATCCCCACCCATCAATGAAGTATTCGTGCGGATAGGGGCAATTGCAGGTACCGTTTGTCCACTGATATGGAAAGTCCGCTTCAAGCACAGCGCCCGTGCCGCCGCAACGATCAGTCGCGTTCAGGAAGTAATGGTGGCACCACCAACCGCCGTCTTCACAATTATAGCCGTTCCGATTACAGTTCAGCAACCACTGTTCCGACAGATCAACAACCGTTTGATCCTTTATCTTGATATTGCACTCAAATGTACCAACGGTGGCAAATGCCCAGCAACTGCCGCACGAATATTGGTTCCTGATCGGTGGTAATCCGTTTGCTGTTACGCGCCAGTCAAGAGACGAGGGGAGCGCGCGCGTAACTGCCCGATTGTCGAACGGCGCCATATCCCGCCACTTATCCGGGACCTTGAACCCGGTAATCTCTTTGCGCGAAAACTGGGTAGCTGGGTTCTTGGTGATCGTGAACGTCCAGCCTTCAGCCTTTCCCTGATCCTGCAGGGCGCGGATATCATCATCCGTCAACTGGGCAAGGGAAGAGGAGAATCCAACAATCAGTAAAACGAGACAAATTCCCGCGCCGAAAACGTACTTCATTGCTTTACTCCTGGCTCGTTGGTCTACCAACACGATGTCTTTTGTGTCCTCTAACTCAAGATGCTCGGCCAGGGTAGCAGCCCACAACGGGCAAGAAAATGTTGGATCCGGCAGGCGGAGCGCCTGGGCACGATTGAGCCTGTACGGATCAAAGATACGGCATAAGCGCTATTCTGCAAGAAAAAACTGGTCTTGCGAACAGTGTCACACCGTCACGGTTTACTCGGCGCATGGAATGCGATTCCGTTAGGAAAGGTCCGGCTCGACCCAGTTGGAAGGGCCGAGCCGAATGACGGAAACAATATGACAGATGATCGTTGCCGCTAATCCTGATGGCACTGCGTGTCCTGCTTGTACCAGTTTCGCCCGTTCATACCGACCATGAATCCAGTGAACTGCTTCCCTGAGCCGAGAGTTGATCCCGGTAGTAACGCCTGCAACTTGAGGCTCGAGAGCCAGGAGAGTCGCGGACCCTGCTGACCGGCATGGCGCTCACGAACATAGGCTGTCAGAGGTGATCCGGTCGGTTCCTGAGTCATCGGGTTGACAGGCAAAACCGAGAGTTCACCGGTAGCCCGGAATGCAAAATCGTACAGTCCGCCGGCGTGGACGTTTACAACCTGACGGAGATGCACGGGACCCTGAACATACACGTAATTGTCGAATCCGTTCTGACAAAACGGCTTGGGGATCACCTGATCGTAAGTCAGGGTGAAGTCCTGCTCAAACGTTCCAGGAATTACTTGTGCTGCTCCATACATATTGAGGATGACGGCATGGCCGTCGGTTGCAATCGGGACATCAGCATCGACTGAACCAGCCGGTCCGCCGATCAACTGCTTTAGTTCTTCCGGGAGGCCGTTGTAGATGATCGCCGGAATCGACCTGAAGGGACTCTGGTTGACCTGGTCCGTTGGGATAATCGGTGTAGTCGGATCAAGCAGACCACAGCGAATGAAATCCGCTATCACAAACTGCTCGGCCAATTCCCAACTGAGAACCTGGTGATCAGCAGTGCCGGGGATGAGCACTTCAAAATGGGCATTCGCCACCGTCCAGTCGCCCATTCTGAACAGGCGGATGTGAAAGCGGGCAGAGCTGTAGTCGCCGCATGCCAACTGGATCACTCCGCCGGTCCAGTTGCTATTCACACTGTAACCGGATTGAGCATCCCCAATGGCATCCTCCCAAACCGATGTAAACGGCGGCACCGGTGGAAACGGTGCCGGCCGGTTGCCATCGAGCGCCATCAAGGCGGCCCGAATCTGCAAAGGACTGGATTTTCCAACGAAAATCAGGTTGATCGGGTCCTGCGGTTCGCCCGAAAAATTCGCGCCGGTGTACGGCCAGAATGTCAGCGAGTGAGCGCCGTCGGACACGGTCACAAGCGGTGCCGGAGCGTAGGTTACTTCCTGGGGCACAAGCGTGCTCTCGAACTGCGTTAGGTCGGCGTCGGGATCGTACGTCTCTTGCGGCTTCACGACTGCTTCATTGCAACCGATTGCTGCGAGGCCCGCCAGCGCGGCAAGCATCAAGACGATCGTTACTTGTTTCATGTGTGTCTCCTTACTCGATTGAGTTGTTTGCATGATTGGTAGACAAAGCGTAGCCTGTCTCCGTTATGGTCCAAATCCGATTGGCTTGTTGCGTTTCCACGCTGGCATGGCTGTAATGCGCGTGCATCGTCACAGCCCCCTGATCAACCTGAACGCATCGGTCCAAAGCGCCCACGAAGTTTCCAATGCGGCCAAAGAGAATGCGAGCATCGTTGCAGTCAGCAGGGCAAGGCAAAGGATCGAGGTCCCGGCACGACTTGAATTTCTTCTGTCGCACTCTTCCCGGGAACTCTGGTCAACCTGTATCTTTGATGATTCCATCATAAGCTCCTTTAATGGCTCACTTGTCCAAGCGCATTGCAAGCCTAATGCCGAAGGAATCAGTCGCGGCCACTCCGCTGCGAACGCGCTGTACAACAACGACTTGGCCACGCGACAGTCGAATTGCGATCGGTTCGTGGAATGGATAGTCTATAGTCAGTAAGGATAGTTGGGTGTCGGTATTGAAGGTGGGTCACGCCGATTGACAGAGAGATTTAACCGCCGTATTCTTGGAGCAAAAGGTTCATGTCACATTCGGAGCAGGGCTAATGGGTCAGGACTTGGACATTGCACGTCTGCAGGTCGCACTTGATGAACTTCGACTTATCAATTCTCTATTGTCCAGAATCAGCCAGGTGCGCGAGAGCAATCACGTGATGTCTATCATTCTGAGCGAGCTTATCCAATCCGCCGACGCCGATCAGGGGATAATCAGTCTGGTCTCGAAATCCCGCAAAGATGAACTGTCTACAGTCGTGCGGGGCACTGACTCGACAACCGGCGCGATTCCCTATCTGATCGACGAGTCGATTTCCGGATGGGTACTCAGCAACCGCCGGGTCCTGCAAGTAGATAATCTGGACACGGACGCCCGTTTCAGCGGGCTCGACTCGGAAGACGGGAGATTTGCACGGATAGTCTGCTGTCCGATGATCGTTCGTGATGAGATAATCGGTCTGGTGACGTTGGTGAGGAGCTCTCGGAAGCCGGCCTTTTCAGAAGACCATTGCCGTCTGGCCGGAATACTCGCCTCGCAGGGGGCGCACCTTCTGGCAAACGCACGACTCATGGAAGAGTTGGCGCGCAAGAACAGCCTGCTGGAGGAAGCCCAGCAGCGGTTGCATGATGAGAACGCTCAGCTTCGCACCGAAGTCGTTCGGACATTCGGGTTTGAAAATATTGTAGGGAAATCGTCGGCAATGAAGCAGATGCTGGTGCTGGCTTCCAAGTTTGCGTCCAACGATTCACCGGTGCTCATTACCGGAGAGACCGGAACCGGCAAGGAGCTGATCGCCTCGGCCATACATTACAACAGTGACCGCCGTAAGAAGCCGTTTGTCGTCAAGAACTGCGGCATCAAGACCGAATCTCTCTTGGAATCTGAGTTATTCGGCCATGTCAAAGGGGCGTTTACGGGAGCCGACCGCGAAAAACCGGGACTGTTTCGCGAGGCAGATGGCGGCACTATCTTTCTCGACGAAATCGGCGATGCTCCGCTTTCGACTCAGGCCGCCATTCTCCGAGTGATTCAGACCGGGGAAATCCGAGCGGTCGGCGCGAGCAAGACGGAACACGTTAATGTTCGGGTCGTGTCGGCCACCAATAAAGATCTTCAGGATGAGATCAGCAAAGGAAGTTTTCGCCAGGATCTGTTCTACCGACTGAACACGTTCGTGATTGCGCTGCCGCCGTTGCGCCAGCGTCGCGACGACATTCCCCTGTTGGTGCATTTCTTCCTCGACAAGCTGCAGTTGAAATTGAACGCGCCCGATCTTTCGCTTACTCCTGCGGCATTGGACAGTTTGAGCCGCGCTCAGTGGCCGGGAAATGTGCGCCAACTGGAACATGAACTGGAAAGGGCGGCGGTTGTCTGTGGCAGCGACCACGTGATTGATACCGATGATCTTTCGATAGATCTGGTTGCGGCTTCCGGTACGGTAGGGGAGACGCCAAAGGGGCATTTGCGGGAGGTGGTCGAGAAGATAGAGCGAAGTATGATCGGCGCGGCGTTACGGGAGCACGGCGGAAATCTCGTTCGAACATCAGAAGCCCTCGGGCTTACCCGCAAAGGACTCAAAGACAAGATGGCCCGGTACGGTATGCGGGAGGAAACAGAGTAGGCGGCTACTCGCCCGTTATGTGGGCAGCCCTACCCGGCGAACCAGGTCCACGAATCGAGAGTCACTCCGCACGGGATCGAATGCGGGATGCACCGACAGCCAGACCATCCAGTTGTCCCTTTCGTCATACGCTTTCTCCAGCCATAGGATAGCATTGTCGGCATCCCCCAGACCACCATACGGCAGCGCGAGGTGATAGGCTGACACGTAACGCGTGCGGGACAATTCCACCAATTCGTCGAGTATCCGTCTGGCCTCCAGCGGTTCACCGGCCGCGGCCAGCGAATAAGCGAGCATCGAGGAGGCGTAAGTGCTTTCACCGGATAGCTCATGCGCTTTTCGGCAGGCCAATACAGCCTGATCGGCCTTGCCTCTTTGGATGAGTGGTCCCGCCATGTAGGCGTGAGTCAGCGGGAATCCGGGGTCCATATCAAGCGTCTTGCGATGCTGTTCCAAGGACTCGTCGTGTCGTCGCGCGAAATAGAGCAGGCCGCCAAGTGTGGCATTGAAAATGAGCGTTAGCGGGTCGATCTCCAACGCTCGGCGAATCAAGGCAATTCCTTCATCGAATCGTCTGAGCGCAACCAGCAATAAAGCGTAATAGTGGCAGGCCGTCGCATAGTTGGGATTGAGTTCCAGCGCGCGCCTCAACTGCCTCTCGGCCCCGACGAAATCCCAGTCATAAAAAGTGAGACTCCAACCGAGGGCCGTCTGAGCTTCAACCAACTGCGAGTCAAACTCCAGCGCTTTCCGGGCAAGCGCTTTGGCCTGGGGACAAACCTGAGCGGGCGGTTGGAAATTGTAGAATCCAATGATGTTGTAAGAGTCGGCCAGGCCGGCGTAGGCAGGGGCATAAGCAGGATCAAGTTGTATAGCCTGACTGAAGAACTCTATCCCTCTCTGCAGTCCCCCTTCGTACCGCTTGTTCCAGAAATAACGCCCCTTCAGATATAGGTTGTACGCTTCTATATTGTCGGTGCGGTGCGGGATGAAGGGACGCTCGGGGGAATCGATTAGCCTGACCTTTAGGTTTTCCGCAATCGCCCGGGAAATCTCCTCTTGAATAGCAAAAACGTCCTGCAGGTCGCGGTCATACGACTCCGACCACATAGTGTAGCCGTCCGCGACACTTACCAGCTTGGCCGAAATACGAAGTCGCATTTCCGCTTTGCGGACCGATCCTTCCAGGGCGTGCGATACATTCAGCGTCTGTCCGACTTCCCGAACATCAATATTCTTGCCTTTGAACTGAAAAGCGGAAGTCCGAGAAGCGACTCGGATGCCGCCAAGATGGTTCAGCACCGTTATCAATTCATCCGCCATACCGTCGCAGAAGTAATCCTGATCATGCTGCTGACTCATGTCGGCAAAGGGAAGGACGGCAATGGACGGCACGTTCTTTTTGGCATGATCCAATTTGGGCCCGGCAACGGAATCGGCCGGCAGGACCGACAAGATATCCTCGAGCATTTTTGCGGTGGTCTGGTACCGGCTATCGGGCTGTTTGGCTAACGCCTTGAAAATAACTCGTTCGATATCGCGGGGGATATCAGGCGACCAATTGGCAATGGGTTCGGGGTCACGATTGAGAAGTGAATACTGCACGGCCGCTTCGTATTCTCCGCGAAACGGCAGTTGACCGGCGACAATCTCATATAACAGGACTCCCAGCGAGAAGATATCGGAACGGCTGTCGACCGTTTCCCCTCGAGCCTGCTCCGGAGACATATAGGCGATCGTTCCCGCTACCTGTTTGCCAATACTTCGATTCCCTATCCGCTCTGAAACGGCCAGTCCGAAATCAAGCAGCTTGGCACTGCCGTTTATGTCGACAAGGACATTCCGCGGTTTGATATCCCGATGCACGATACCTGCCTGGTGGGCCGCTCCAAGAGCCTGGCAAAGCTGCGTGAACAGACGAAGGACTTGCCGTAGTGTGAGCCGCCCTTTCGACATGACGTCGCGAAGAGACTCCCCGCGAACGAACTCCATTGCAACGTACGCCCGGTTGTCGTGCTCGCCAATCTCGTAAACGGTCACAACATGAGGATGGCTGAAACCGGCGGTCGCTTGAGCCTCGCGCTTGAGTTGCTCTCGGTGATCGGAATTGCCGGACAGCTCCAGCGGAAGCAGCTTCAGTGCAACCTGTCTTTTGAGATCGGTATCCTCCGCAAGGTAAACCTCTCCCATGCCACCGGACCCGATTGCTTCGATAATCCTAAAATGGGCAATCCGGGTTCCGGCAACAAGCACTGGAGAACCTGCTGAGTTGTAGGAGTCACTGTCTCGTGGTTCAGTATTCATTTGGGCGATAGATTAAGGAAAGTAAGGAGGGCATTCGACCCCGCCGTACCAACCTCACACTATAAAATATCCGTTTACGACAACACGCGCAACTGCTTTTGCCGGCCGAGGGCTCTTGGGTGTCACGAGCAATGATTAATGGATAGTGAATAGCGGTACTGAATAGGCGGTACGCAGACAACTCCAAGTGAAGCCTGCGAGGCCATGCGCGGAACCTATAGAACTGCATCGCCTTGCGGGTGATATCTGCAAACGGGATAGAACGGCATCAACCTTGCAATTGGCCTTGTGCAGAAAGGAAAGGCGCAGTCCAATGATTAAGGGTGACAAACCAACCACAATCCTCATTACCGGCGCAACCGGCAATATCGGGGCACGCATTCTCGTTGAGCTTTTGGGTTGTGGCCACAAGATCCGCTTGCTGGCTCTCGTTCGCGGAAAGTCGGACCAGGAAGCCCGCAGCCGCCTCAATACCAGTCTAAGGCGGATCGCGCCGGATCTGGTCGATTGGGGAAGCACACAATTCATCGGAGTCCTGTGCGGAGACATTACGGCCGCCGATCTCGGCCTGTCGGTAACAGTGCGGGATGAATTGATCAGGTCGGTCACGCACATCATTCACGCGGCAGCTTCAACTCAATGGCATCTGCCGCTCGATAGTGCCCGCGGCGTTAATGTTGCGGGAACTGAGAATATGCTCCGGCTTGCGCGGCACGCTCACCGTGGCGGGCATCTGAAGCGATTCGTCTATGTCTCCACCGCTTACGTTTGCGGCGAGAGGGAAGGGATAATCAAGGAAGTGGCGCACACCGGGCGACTCCGATTCGCCAACACGTACGAGCAAACCAAATGGGAAGCAGAGCAGAGAGTAACCGCGCTACAGAAAGAACTGCCGGTCACAATAATGAGGCCGAGCATCACGGTGGGGGACTCGCGTACCGGACTGGCGGTAACATACAATGTGCTCTATCCGCCTCTGAAATATATCCTGACCGGGAAACTGACCACGCTTACCTGTCCGCCTGAAAACAGACTGGACCTCGTGCCGGTCGATTATGTAGCTCGAGCAGTCACTCATCTGACGCTGCATTCGGAATCCAAATCAGGGACGATTTTTCATCTCACGGCCGGGCCTGATAGATCGATGTCCATTGCTGAAATCGTCGAGCGGGCGCTATATCTGACCGGCGACAGAAGAACGGACCCGCCAGTCGCATACGCTGATACGGTTGATTCTGCCGTACGCGGCATGCCGGAAGCCAATCGAAAAGTCGCCGCGCTAATGAATCTCTACTCATCCTACCTTCAAGTCGAGCGCGATTTTGATGATTCGAACACACGGACCGCGCTCAAGAACAGCGGTATCCAACTTCCTGATCTCAGAGGATACATAGATACCCTCCTGAAAGCGTTCATTGCTCAAGAAACCGTATGTCGCCAGCCTCTTTTTGTCCCCACTGCCGGCGTAGGCAAGCTATGAAAATTGCTGTAATCGTCAATCCACGCGCCTGTAACTACAATCTGGGCGAATTGAGGGATCGACTGGCAGCAACCCTGGGAGATCAGCTAGTTGACGTACGGGCGACTCAATTCCCTGGCCACGCCTGTCACCTGGCTCGCCACAGCGCCAATAACGGTGTTGATGTTGTCGTGGCCGTGGGAGGAGATGGAACCGCCAACGAGGTATTAAATGGCCTGATCGGGACTCAGACAGCCCTCGCATTGATTCCGACCGGAAGGGCCAATGATCTGGCTTCCTATCTTCGAATCCCTCTGAGTTTGGAGAAGGCGATTGCGGTGATAGCGAGCGCTCGTAGTCGGCAACTCGATGTCGTTCGAGTCAACGGCTGGCATTATTTAACTGTCGGCGCCCTCGGGTTACCGTGTGAAACAGCACAGGCGGCTGAGAGCCTTCGAGGTGAGAAGCTGTTCGGTCGGCTGCTGACCGCATGGATTGGGAACCGTATCTACCTCCTGGCGCTGATGCAGGCATTCCAGAAATGCAGCAAGCACCGGCATGTTGTGACCGTCTCGACCGGAACAAGTTCGTTTTGCATGGATACGTCGTCTTTCCTGTTGGCTAACCAACCTTTTCTGGGGGCCCGCTTCCGCGTAGCTCCCAAAGCGCGTCCCGACGACAGTCTGCTTGACCTCTGCGTGATCCCGCACAATCAAAGTCGCATCCGGTTGGCTGCTGCGACTATAGCGGTGGCGATGGGGCAGCAGAATCGCCGGTTCGGTGTGACTCGCATGAGAGCAAGACGCGTCCATATCGAGTCGCTTCGGCCACAACCGTTCATGGCCGACGGCCAGATTCAAGAAGCGGCAACTTGTTTTGATATCGAACTACTCCCTGCGGCCATTCAGGTAATCGTGCCGGACAAAGGGGGCGGCAAGTGAACGCTCACGTCAGTTTGATTGTTGCCTCTCTGTTTCTCTTGGGCGCGTTGATTATCTCATTGACGCACTTGCGAACGAGAGCCGACCGCTCGCAACGGATGGGCGATTGGATCAAATACGGTGTTTACCTTGGAATCGTCACTGCGATGATTACGCTCGTATGGTGGAGCAGAATTGCCGTGGTGTTTGTATTGGTTGCGCTGCTTACCGGCGGAGCAATTGAACTGTACCGGAATTTCACAACGCACGTCAGCAGGCCACTGCGAGCCACAGTCTTCGGATCAGTGCTGATCGCAGGTTGTCTGTGTCATCTGCTGCTTGCTCCAATCGCCGCCTGGCAAATGGGTTTTGCTTTAGTTTTCCTCCT
>Ga0315293_10003901_pt1 | contig 14297 bp, 15 predicted proteins | sample YL17G13_20_MG_FD_203071 | JGI IMG/M metagenome (GOLD analysis project Ga0315293, IMG submission 203071) | Sediment microbial communities from Yellowstone Lake, YNP, Wyoming, USA - YL17G13_20 | ecosystem: Environmental > Aquatic > Freshwater > Lake > Sediment | place: USA: Wyoming | collected... | reverse complement strand
CGCTGCTCCAAGTTTCGCTTGATGTCTCCGCCCCAGAAGTTACGTCTCGCCGCTGTTCTGCTCATCATTCTGCCAGCGCCATGAGCCGTCGAGCCGAAACTTATCTCCATAGCCTTCTCTGTGCCAACCAGAAGCCAAGAGCTTGTTCCCATACTGCCAGGTATGAGCACAGGCTGTCCCGCTGAGCGATAATCCGGCGGTATCTCTGAATGACCAGGCGGAAACGCTCTGGTAGCGCCTTTTCTGTGAACCCAGACTTTTCTGCGTTCGCCATCGTCAACTCTGTGGGTCTCGATCTTTGCAATGTTATGAGCCACGTCGTAGACGAGTCTGAGACCGAAGCGTTCTGGGTCTTCTTTGAAGACCTGTTTGAAGCTTTGGCGGATCCAATGCGTTATTGTCTGACGGTTAGCGAAAGCGTAGTTGACTGCGCAAGCCATGGCCTGATAATAATCCTCAGCTTCGCTGCTCTTTCCCGGTGCACATGCAAGTTCACGGTCTGGTAGCGGGATTTTGTATTTCTGGACAGCTCGTTCCATGACGCGCAAGTAGTCTGAGCAGATTTGGTGGCCGAAGCCTCTTGAGCCGCAGTGAATCATCGCCGTAACTTGTCCTTCATGTTCTATGCCAAAGATTTTTGCCACTCTTGAGTCGAGGATCTTGTCTACTTTCTGTATTTCCAGAAAATGGTTGCCTGAACCCAGCGTGCCGATCTGCTGCAGTCCTCGGCTTTTGGCGGTTGAAGAAACCTTGTTCGGGTTCGCGTTTTTCATGCAGCCTCGTTCTTCGCAGTGTTCAGCGTCTTCGTGCCAGCCTAATCCTTGTGCTATGACCCATTCGACTCCTTCAGTCACCGCTCTGTCCAAGTCGCCATGGGTTACTTTGAAGTCATTTCTTCGGCTACCGAGGCCGGCTGGAACGTTCTCAAAAATGGTGTCTGTCAGCTGGTTGAGTTTGGGTCGTATGTCTTTCTCAGCAAGATTCGTAGTCAGCAGGCGGACACCGCAGTTTATGTCATAGCCTACGCCGCCCGGACTGATCACGCCTTCCTCGTAGTCGGTGGCTGCCACGCCGCCTATGGGGAAACCATAGCCTTCATGTCCATCTGGCAAGGTTATGGCGTACTTGTATATGCCTGGTAGTTGGGCGACGTTGGTGCATTGCCAGAGCGTTCGGTCTGTCTTCATTTTGTCCAGAAGGTTGGTGTCGGCGAAAACCATGCCCGGAACGTGCATGTTTGGCTTGTATTTCGGGATTCGCCATGAGTAATCGTCAATTTTTTCAAGAGGAATCCCTTCAGGTGGAGGATGACTTTCTTCTTCTCCCAAACTAGTTCACCTATTCACATGATAATCAAGTTGCTTGGCAAAATATAAACAATATTGGCGCAAACACCAAAACAACTCGGCTCTGAAAACCACGCACATTCCGAAGTTCAGAAACAGTCTACTGCTTATCTGAGTTCCTACCTGTATAATCGAAGCTGGCATGTTATTCTGTTTCCGGCACTGTGCCGTATTTAGCTACGTAATCAACGACGCCTTGTACGCTGTTGTTGAGCACGGTGTCTCCTAATACAGGGTGAATCTTCACATAATCCAGAGCCTTCCGAAGCGCTGAATCATTTTCGACGATGCGCTTGCCTATCGCTTCTATGTCTTCCTGTTTTTCCAGTCCTTGTTTGGCTATCTTCGCCCAAAGTGCAAGCTGTCTCTTGTATGTTTGAAGCTTCTCAAGGGCGTTATCTGCTTTTCCAAAGTGACTGTAGAACAGGCTCTTCGGTCTTAGATCCATCAGCTTGTTTATAGATTCAAAGGCAACATCCAAGCGCAAAGGTGGAGGCGTCGTCGGCACTATAACCTCGCTTTCTTGTATGTAAATTCCAGCAGCATCGCCTGGGAAAACACTTCGGCTTAGCTCTTCGTAGTAGCTCTGATGATGCGAAGCGTGCCCAAGCGTCTCAACAACTTTCAGTTTGACGTTGTTTCCAAGGTCGAAGCTCATTCCATCAGTTGCCGGAATTATTCTATTTTCAGGCACAGGCTCAGGCGCGCCATACAAGTCAGTTATACGTCCGAGAACCATTTTAGACTGTTCCCAAAGCTTCTCAGGATGAGCTAGATGGGCGGCGCCACGCTGATGTACGATGACTTTGGCGTTGGGCAAACGCTTCAATAAGGTGCCTACTCCGCCGCCATGATCCAGATGAATATGTGAGACCGCTACGTAGGCAATGTCTCCAAGCTTGACGTTCAACTGTTCAAGTCCTGTGAGAAGGTTGGGCACAGAAGACGTTGGGCCTGTCTCAACCATCGCAACTTTGCTTCCTTTTATGATGTAGCTGGCGATGAAGTTTTTGATCCCTGCGGTTTCTGCATCTATCAGGTAAATGTGATCTTCAAGTCTGGTGACCTGCATTTTGAATCCTCAATCAGAGCTTGTATGAAGAGATTTTAAGAGTTGTTGTGACCTGTTTTAAGCGTTTTGTCGTGAATGATTTAAACATGGAAGGGCTTTTCTTATGTGTGATCTGCTTGCTCTTCCGTATCGTTCGAGACTTGACCTCTGAAGAAGTTGAAGCCAGAATCAGAAAGTTCGAAAAAGAGTTCGGAATGGCCTTCGAAAAGTTCGAAGAGCTGTTCTACAGACAGAAGCTCGGGACACGGCTCGCAAGAACCTATTTTGAGTGGGCGGAGCTCATGGATAATTACAGAGGGTACGTTGAAGACGGAGAACTTGACTACACAACAGAAGAAACAAGAGAAATCAGACCCGAACAGGCCGCCTTACTTACGCCAAAACGAATGGAACTGCTCCATCACCTTGGCGCCCACAGAGTCGAATCAATAAACGACCTAGCGAAGAAGCTGAGACGGGATGTGAAAAATGTGCATTAAGACCTCAAAGTGCTGAAGAGCTTCGGCTTCGTCAAGCTTACAAAACGTAAGGGAAGAGCCCTAGCACCGGAAACTCTTGTGAAGGAAATAACGCTCATAATCCGCTAAAAATGTGATTTATCAAATATCGAGGATGAACCTCAACGTAACCTTGTCCGGGTGTTTGATGATTTCCATGCGGTGATACGTCACCGCCTTCACGCCGACCTTCTGTGTGTGCTTCTTCGGATCGAATTTTTCTCCCCAGATTTTTGCTTTAAGCTTGAAACCCGTCGGCGTTTCCTCCAAGTTCAAGGTTTTGAATCTCGAGTGGAGCATTCCGTGGACTTCAAACTTTACTAACAAAGCTTCGAGCCAGTTGTAGAGTAGAGCTTGTTCGTCATAGGCTTCAACCTCGACGGTGTCTTCGACTGTCTGGTCGATCCTATCTGTGCTGGTCATGACTTGGAACATGGCAAGTGCCGCGTTCTCAAAAGCTTCGCTCATGTTTTTGCCGTAAGCTGCGATGTAGGCGTCTGCAGTGTGCTCAAGAAACTCGAAGCCCTTCTTTTCAGACATCGCCCGTATCCACGCAGACTAATAGAGGAGTTCACATTTTTAAAAGCCATTCCATTTCCTCCATAAAGAATATAATCAATTCTCTTAGGATGTACGTAGTCATACCAAAGGATTGATGAGGTCTTGTCTGGAAACGCTGTTGTGAAGACGATTTTAGTGTATTATCTTGTGGCTGTGGCAACGCTTTTGAGTGGATACCTGTTTCCAACTGGCACCCAGCTAGTCAACACTGTTCCAATAGCGTTTTCACTCTTGATGCTTGTCCCTCTTTACGTGTGGGAAAGAAGCTATCGAAAGAAGACACAGTTGTCTTTGGAAACTGCCAAGAGAGACATGGGAATGACGGTTTTCTGGATTTTCACACTCTTCACGTTAGCGTTGTCAATACGAATACCGTCTATCTTGCTGTTCAATCAGCCGTATGAGAAGACCGCTCTCATTTACCTTCTAGTCTTAACAGTTTTGCTTGTCGAGAGAACTAACCCTTCAGTGATTGGCTTCAAAACCCAAAACTTGGGCAGAGCACTACTGTATGGTGTGGCGTTTTTCGCTACCTTGGCTGGCTTGACACTTGTTTTCACATACACGTTGATTTTCGCATTTACTGGAAAGATGCCTGTTCAATCCTTTGACTATGCATTAGCACTGATGACTTTGCCCTTCATGACTTTGTGTGTAGGAATCAGCGAAGAAGGCTTCTTCAGAGGTTACGTGCAAACGCATCTTGAAATTTTCTTCACACCTAAACAAGCGAACCTGACACAAGCCATATTGTTCGGCGGCTGGCACTTCGTCTGGTACCTCTGGCCCTTTGACTCCAGCGGCATGAGCTACCACGTAATAATCACATTTTTCATCGGCCTCCTGTTCGGCTATTTCTACAGCAAAACAAGAAATCTGATCCCGCTAATTCTAGCTCACGGGCTCTGGGACAGCGTTCCGCCGTCAATAATAGAGAATCAAGCTACAATCGGATACTTTGCCACGTTTCCAGCAGAAAATCAAGCACTAGTCCTAATTCTGCCCTTTGCATTAGCAGCACTAGCAACAGTAATTTTCACGAAATATGGAACAAGAAGAAACTGAAGAAATCAGAGTCCTAAATAATTCTGTCTTATTATTCATCAAATTCGGTTAGAATCTCGATCACGGTTTTTATGTATTCCGGGCATTTCTTTTCAAAGACGTTCGTCTTTTTGGCTTTCTCTAGCTCTTCGGCGTTTGAGAGATCGTAGTCAATGAGGTTTCGGCATAAAGTGCTGCTGTGCTTCTTTTCAAATCTTCTGTAAAGCTGCTGTGCAAGCTCGTAGCACTTGCGTCGTTCTTCAGCTGAAGACTGGTTGGTTCCGTATTTAATGCCTATTGCCATTACGCCGCCTGTAAGTGCACCGCAAACGGAGCCGCATCGTCCTATTCCGCCGCCGAAACCTGTCGCTATCTTTGGGATGAGTTCGTTTTTGTTTTTCCTGTGTTCAGACATTGTTAACAGAACGCTTTGGGCACAGTTATAGCCGTCAAGAAAATGTTTGACAGCCTTCTTAGAAAGTGCCTCTTTCTGTTTCACAAATGTCCCTCTCCGTAAGAGAAAAAGAGGGTTAGAGACTCTTAGGTATCTTTCGTATGGCTGCAACCAAAAGCTTTACCACGTTTTCCGTGTCTTCCAAGCTTAGCAGTGAAGTCGCGCTGTGAATGTATCTTGTCGGGACAGAAATTACGCCGCTAGGCACTCCTTCTCTTGACAGCAGAATCCTTGCTGCGTCTGTTGAGCCGGGCAATCCTGTTTCAAGCTGGTAAGGTATCTTGTTCTCATCAGCCGCATCAATTAGCAACCGCAGAATCTTCGGAGGCACAATCAACCCCGCATCAGCAACAGTGAGCGCTGGTCCTTTCCGCATCTTGATTGGCGCATCAACTTCCTTCACTTCAGGAGTGTCGCCCGATACAGTAACATCCAGGGCAATACCTACGTCAGGCGAAATCTCGAAAGCAGCTGTAATTGCACCTCTCAAGCCGACCTCTTCCTGCACTGTTCCAACCGCGTACACTGTGCATTCCGTTTTCTCCAAACGCTTCAAAGCCTCAACTATGATTGCGCAACCAACGCGGTCATCCAAAGCCTTGCCTATCACAACATCTTTGCCTATTTTAGCGAATTTTACGTCGAAGCCTACTACGTCACCGATTTTCACTCCCATCTTCTTGGCTTCTTCCTGGCTTGTCGCTCCAATGTCTATGAACAGTTCGTCGCATGGAATGACTCTTTTGCGTTCGTCCTCTTTCTGGATGTGAGGCGGCTTGGAGCCAACTATTCCATGCAATTGTCCTTTCTCGGTGTGGACGATGACTTTCTGTGCCAGCAATACGCGGTCGTCGATTCCACCCATCTTTACGAACTGTAAGAATCCGTCTTTCGTTATGGTCTTTATGAGCAGTCCTATTTCATCCATGTGTGCGGCAATCATGACTTTGGGCGCGTTCTTCTTTCCCTTTTTGATTCCTATGACGTTTCCAAGTTTGTCTTCTTTAACCTCGTCCACATAGGGCTTCATTAGCTTCTTTAGAAGGTTCGCGACTTCTTCTTCTCGGCCTGTTACACCGCAGGCGTTTGAAAGCTTCTCCAACGTTTCAACTAGTGTCATTGTTTTTTCCTCTTAAAGAAGGATTAGATTCGAATAGTTTGATATTAAACGATTGCGGTGACACGCCGCCTCTGAGAGAAGCATGCTAAACCTTTTACTTTGATCTCGCAGCTTAGAATTGTGGTTCGATGCGCAAAACCTTCCAATTGAGCTTCATGGCCGTGTTCGCCGCCTTGCACGTCACGCTGTATTTTGTCTCGTTTGGACTGGGGTGGCGAAACTGGGGCATCTATCTAGAAGCGATCGAAGGAATAGTTTTAGGTCCCAAAATTGGCTTCGTAGCGGCACTTCTCGGAAGCTCCATTGCCCGAATGGCCAGGCCTGACGATTTTTGGATGTTCGGCATAATCGCGGAACCAATCAGCGTCCTGATGGCAGGCTTTCTTGCTCAAGGCAAATGGAAGCCAGTTGTAGTATCATACGCCGTAATGCTTGTAGCGTACTTTGTTCACCCATTTGGCAAAAATTTGCCCCTTTGGACGATCTTGGATGTATTGCTGGCCTTTCTGCTTATCTATCCAACAGCGAAGCTGGGCAAAAACCTGATGAAAAGAGAAATCAAGGGCCTGTCATTGACTATGATTTTGATTGCGTTTGTCACAATAGCCACTGATTCGCTTGTGCGAATATTTCTGCTGGTTCCCTGCGGTCTTAGTGCGTGGTTCTTTCCCAGTTTCGAAACGCTTTTTGCCGTTTTTGTTGTGTCTGCTGTTTCCTCTTACGTTGAGGACTTGCTTGTCGTCTTCGTGTCGCTCGTTGTTGGTGTTCCTATTCTGAAGGCTTTGTCAAAACTCTTGAAGGAAAAAGGAAAGGATGCTCACTGTGGAAATTCTTAAACGTTCAAGCCTTCATTAACAGCTAGCGGGTGTAAACTTGCCGGAGCAGCATTTCAAAACCGTCTTCATATTCTTGGACACGGACAAGCACGCAAGCCCATTTGACATACTGACAACAATAGACACGCTCCCAGAGGTTGCAATACTGAAATACGAAAACGTGACCGACGAAGACGTTGAACAAATAGTTTATGACGCAATATTTCCCAGAGGCCCTGAAGGAGCCAAACACACCAAGATCTTCATCAACGGACGCGACTTCAAACGCGTCAACGAAATACTTGAAAAAGCTCAAAAGTGCATGATTCCGCCTTTCGAAAGCGCCATAATGGTCGATCCCAGAGGAGCCTACACGACGGCTTCCGCGGCAGTAGCCAAAACTCTCGAGTTCTCGATCAAGAAGAACTTGGGAACATTTGAGAACAAGGCAGTCACCGTACTAGCGGGCACAGGACCAGTAGGACAGACTGCCGCAAAACTGTATGCAGCTGAAAAAGCAAACGTTATCATAACATCACGCTCACTTCAAAAAGTCTCATCAATTGTCACAAAAATAAACGAGGAACTTGGATGCGAAAAAGTCCGCGGCATCGAAGCTCAAACACCTGAGGACATTGGAAAAGCGATAGAGAAAGCCGAAATCGTTCTCTCAGCTGGTGCCGTTGGAACCCATGTCCTCCCTCTGAACGTGCTCAAGCAATTCGCGAAAAAATGCAAAATAGTGGCTGACATCAACGCGATACCGCCACTAGGCGTTGAAGACCTAGACTCAAACGCTGACGGAATAGAAATCCTGCCATACATTTACGGAATAGGCGCTCTGTCGATTGGGAAACTCAAGAACAAGATTGAGGCAGGTCTTATCAGAAGAACAGCAGAAGAACCTAGAGGCATTTTCGACTACAAAGCCGCTTTCGAACTTGCAAAAAGACATGTATCAGAAAACACCGCGGAAAAGAAGACAGTGCAAGCGGAGCCTCAGAAGTACTGGTTACCGTGACAAAACGTCTGCCTATAGTTCCTTTTTCTTCTAGAATCCTTCAGCGTTTGCTTATTTTCTTTCTATAAGTTCAATCAGTGTTCCATCCGGATCCTCGATGAAAGCTATCATAGGTCCAGAGGGACCGAGTCTGAAGGGTTCATCTGTGATCGTTCCTTTTTCCTTTTTCAATATGGCAATGGTCTTTTCCATGTCCGTTATTTCTAGGGCAATGTGGTCAAAAAGTCTGTTCTCATAATCTGCTTGGATGAATTTCCTCTGTTTCCTATAGAAAGTGAGTTCAAGCTTGGCTCCTTTGCCTTCAGGATCTTGCAAGAAAGCGATCTCGGCGTTGTTTTGCGGTATCTCGCGTCGGTTCAGCAATTTGAAGCCCAGAAGGTTTGTGTAGAAGTCGATTGATCTGTCCATATTGCTGGTTCGAACGCTGGTATGAGCAAATATCAAACAGTTCACCAAATATCGATTATCCAATCCTCAACATATAGAATTAGTGGTGCTCTTCAATGAAGCAGTATTCGGAGCGCTCAAAGCTCTTAAAGAAGCATCAAGAACTACTGAACACGGGGAAAAGATATGTCATCAGTCCAGCAAACACTCGAACTCGTAAGCTACGATGACAAAGACAAAAGCTTCACAGTGAAATCGCAAACAGGAAACATAGTGAGAATAGTAGACACGTTTGCGGAAGCCTTTCCAATGTGGACTGGCCGAGTGCTGATCACGGCTGAAAACGAGAAGTGGGCTTTAACCGCAGCGGAAACTGCCACAGGCTTGGCTACAAGTGTGATCATGTCACCTGCAGAGGCAGGAATAGAAGGAATCGTGCCTGCTGACAAGACACCTGACAATCGCCCAGGTGTGCTGATTCAAATCTACAATCGCAACAGGTTTGACCTCAAACGGCAGATGATACTCCGCATCGGGCAATGCATAATGACCTGTCCAACCGCTTCAGCCTTCGACGCTTTGCGGGATGCCAAAAGGAAGCTGAAAGTGGGCAGAAGTTTGCGACTGTTCGGCGACGGTTTTCAAAAGAAAGCTCTAGTTGGCGGAAGGAAGGTTTGGAAGATTCCTGTGATGGAAGGCTATTTCATCGTTGAAGACTGTTTTGGGGTAATGGAAGCTGTGGCTGGAGGCAACTTTCTGATCTTCGCAAAAGACCAGTCTTCCGGGTTAAAGGCAGCTGAACAAGCTGTATCTGCAATAAGAACAGAAGCTAATGAAGTCATCTTGCCCTTTCCGGGCGGAGTCTGTCGTTCTGGTTCGAAAGCTGGCTCCTTAAAGTACAGGTTGAGCGCTTCGACAAATCATCCGTTCTGTCCAAAACTGAGAGCCTTGGTGCCTGACACATTGGTTCCAGAAGATGTGAACTGTGTCTACGAGATTGTCATTGACGGTTTGAGCGTTGACGCGGTCAAGAAGGCTGTTGGTGAAGGGGTGAAGTCGGCTGCATGCGTGAACGGTGTTGTCCAGATTTCTGCTGGTAACTATGGTGGGAAGCTTGGTCCTTTCAAAATTATTTTGAAGGATGTTTTGGGCTTGTGTTGAGCTTGGTTCCCAAATTATTTATCTGGTTCCCTGTAATGTTAGCTTAAGATCAGACTGGAAAGTTGTGGAAAACAGTTGAGTACGCTTAAGAAGACTTCGCTGGAGCTGTTCAGGCTTAGGAAGACGCTGAATACTCTGGCGACTAAAGAGGGACGGGGAACAGAACTTGTCTCTCTGTATGTGCCGCCTGGAAAACAGATAAGCGACGTCATAAGCACGCTGAGAGACGAATACGGAACAGCATCAAACATTAAATCCACAACTACTCGCAAAAACGTCATGGATGCCATCGTGAAGGTTCAGCAAAGGCTCAAACTGTTTAAGGAACCGCCTGAAACTGGTCTTGTAATATTCTGCGGGGCAATACTGCAAAACGGTCCAGGCAGCGAAAGAATCGAAACCTATGTCATAATGCCTCCGGAGCCTATTCACATATACCTGTACCGCTGTGATGCACGATTCCATACGGAACACTTGCAGGAGATGCTCAGAGAAAAGGAGACTTACGGCATATTACTCATAGATGCTTCTGATGCCACCTTCGCCACTCTTCAGGGCAGAAGATTGGAAATAGTCCGAAAAATGACCTCCGGCGTTCCTGGAAAAACTCGGGCGGGCGGTCAGTCAGCGAGGCGATACGAGCGGCTCAGAGATATGCGGCTTCAAGAATACTTCACACGTGTTGGCCGGCACGCTGATGAAACATTCTTGCCTATTGAAAACTTCAAAGGCCTGATCCTCGGTGGACCTGGCCCGACGAAATATGATTTCGAGAAAGGCGACTACCTGAATTACACGTTCAAGGAGAAGATCATCGACGTCATTGACACCTCTTATGTAGAGGAACAGGGCGTGAAGGAAATTGTTGAAAAAGCTCCTGAAATAATGCGGAAAGTGCGCTATATTGAGGAAAAGGAGCTGATGAAACAGTTTCTCTATGAGATAGGGCACGACACTGGAATGGTCACATATGGTGAAGACGAGGTAAGAAAGTCTCTTCAGATGGGCGCCGTGAGAACGCTTCTGCTTTCGGATGGGCTGGATTCTTCAAGAGTGACGGTGAAGTGTAATGCTTGCGGCTATCAGGAGCAGAGGACAGTTAAGAATCAGGCTTTGACAAGCTTAGGCCAAGAGCTTTCCGGCAAATCCTGTCCCAAGTGCAATGCTTCAGCTTCAGTTGCCGCAGAAACGCAAGATATCGTAGATGAACTTGCCCAATTGGCTGAGTACACGAATGCTAATGTGGAAGTTATATCAGGCGAAACTGAAGAGGGGCAAATGTTGAAAAACTCCTTCGGCGGAATAGCCGCCCTGCTTCGCTTCAAATCTCAAGGTTAGATTATTTCAAGCAACAGTCGTTCAAATTCCTTTTTGTCGCATGTTTTGATGAGAAGTTTCTTCTGCTTTGAAGTGAAACCTGAAACTAGCTCTACTTGTCTGTGAAGAAGTCTCGTAAGTTCTTTGATTAGCTCTTTGTTGACTTTGCCTTTGGCTGGTTCTTCTTTGCAGTGGACGATGATTTCTTCTCCTTCAACGAGGATTTTGAAGTATTTAGCTCTAGGTTTCACTGTTACTTCGAGAATCAAGCCCTCTTTCGTCTCTACTGTCTTCATCTTTTTTCAAATAATTGTCTGCTTGACCCGGATAAAAGTATGCTTATAGACAGCTTGGATGGAAAAAGATAAGACTTGAACTGGGTTTACTGTGCTTTGGCGTCAACTATGAAGCATCCTTCAGCATATTTGGACTGGTACATTCACGTGCCAAGCGTGAAATATGACTTCAGATCAAGCGGTCTAGCTTATTTCGAGTATCGTCTAAACTTGGGCGAAGTGGACCTGAGCGCCAACTTTGCGCACGGAAACCCTCAGACTGCAGAACTCTTGGCTCAGAGATATCAGGTGAAGGCGGAAAACGTTTTCATTTCGAGTGAAGGTGCTTCTGGTCAGAATGCTCGGATAATTCGCTGTTTGGCAGAGAGGAACAGAAGAAAGAATGAAGCTATTGTGGAGTATCCAACATATGAGCCGCTGTTGCGTCAAGTCCAAGAATATTTTTCACATGTGAAACGACTAGAAAGAAAAGAGAAAGATCGATACAGGTTGGATGCAGATGCACTGCGAAAAAGAGTTTCCGAGAGAACTGGATTACTTGTGATAACGAATCCTCATGCGCCGAGCAGTGCCGTGTCTCAGAGAGGCGAGTTGAGGGAAATAATGGAAGTGGCGAGAGAGTTCAGCTTTTTCGTTGTTTGTGATGAGATTTACGCCGAGTTTAACCGTAAAACTGTGCCCACTGTTTTCTCCGTCAATGATGAGCTTGGTATAGTTACGACGAGCTTCACGAAGGCTTACGGTCTCGGTGGCTTGAAGCTTGGGACAGCGTTAGCCAGCAGAGAGCTTGTTGACGAGTTTTATACTGATGTTTTGAACACGGTTGGCAACAGTCCTAATGTGATTCAGCTAGCAGCGGTTGATCTGTTGAAAAACGGTTTCTCCAGTTTGGAGAAGCACCAACAGAAGTGGACTAAGACAAAGTGTGAAACTGAAAACTTTTTGAAAGAGAATGATCTCGAATTTTTCCCCAACAAAATCAGCGTTACATACTGGGTGAAGCTTCCAATAAGCGACACGTACAAATGGATAAACCAGAAAGCTATACCGCATCTCAGCTTGGCACCTGTGCCTGGAACCTTCTTTCTCTTCGATAGCGGTTACAGGTTTAAGAAAACGAACATGATCAGATTGGGACTTGGCAATGTGAACCCTGAATCGCCGCATCTAATTGAAGCGTTTGACACGTTGAAGAAAGCTTTGAAAGCAAGATAACTAAATACGTGACTCCCGTTTCTCGGAAATATTGATGTGGCAAAAGGATAAAGGCATCTTTTCATCTTCTTATCGAGAACTCTTGAGGCAGAACAATTTGTCCCGGTTAGCAAGCTATGCAAGGACTCTGTCCTTCGGCTTTCCATTCAAAGCCTTCACCAGAGATATCTGGCTAATCTGCCTCTCCAACATCATAGGAGCCTTCGGCGAAGGCCTCTACTTCTGGGTCTTTCCACTTTACATAAGAGAGCTTCATGCAGACTATGTACAACTTGGCCTAGTTTTTGCAATCCTTTACGGTGTGTCAGCGTTGGCGCCTCTTCCAGGCGGCATACTGGCCGACCGGTTTGACCGCAAGAAAATCCTCATACTCTCTTGGGCACCTTGGATCTTTGCGCCAATAATCTACTCTTTCGCCACAAACTGGGTGCATTTGATTCCTGGTGCCATCTGCTGGGGGTTATCGATGATTGGGATTCCATCCATAAACGCCTACGTCATCACTTCTGTGTCTGACAAGAAGAACTATGCTTCTGTGCTCTCTTTTGTTTGGTCAAGCTACTCGCTCAGCTACATTCTGGCCCCCACCGTTGGTGGTTTTCTAACTACAATCATCGGAGAGCAATGGGTGCTCAGGGTCTCAGGAATGTTCTGCGCCGTTGCGACAGCCATTTTCCTGTTGCTGCGAAGTCAGAACGCTAAAACAACTGTTCAGACTTCGCAGAAGCTAGACATGCCTTCGTTTGAAGAAAAGAGACTCTGGCGTAAAATGCTTCTTTGGTCAGCCTTTTTCACGGCATCCACCTTCTTTGTGACTGTGGGGAGGAATTTTGTTCAGACTTTCCTCAACGAGCAGCTTTTGCTGAGTGGGTTCTATGTTGGACTGTTCGGCTCAATCAATTTTGCTGGCATAACTTTCATAGGAATCGCGATTGGACGTTTAGGTGACAAAAAAGAGAAATCTGTTCCACTGACGCTGTGCCTGCTGTTTCACACGATCTCAATGTTGCCTTTTCTGTTCATTCGGGAACCTTGGGTGTTCATGTTCACCGCGTTCATCTATGGTGGCGCGGTTGTCACAGGCTCCCTCGTCAGTTCTTATGTTGGAACCATTGCGCCTGAAAGCAAGCGTGGGCTCTGGATGTCCATCCCTCAGACCATGAGCCTATTAGCGGCAACTTTCGCTCCATACCTCGGAGGCTACTTGTACACTCAATGGACGCTTCTCGCCTTCATCGTCTCCATTATCCCAATGCCATTCCTAATGTTCTTCGCGTTGACAAGATTGAAGGAATAAGCCTCCCTCGGCAGAAGCTCTTATATCTCGCTCGCTGATTGTTTGCAGAATCAATACATCTTCAAAAGTGATGTTTACGTGGACATCCCAACTATTCTGCTGATCGCACTGGGCTTAGCAATGGACGCCTTCGCTGTTTCTATTGCTCACGGCATGACTTTGAAGACTCTGAGAAACGGGAACGCACTAAAGATGGCTGCGTTTTTCGGATCATTTCAAGCAGTAATGCCGGTGTTGGGATGGCTTGCTGGCCTCAGCCTGTTGGACTTGATTTCTGGCGTAGACCATTGGGCCGCCTTTGGCTTGCTATTTTTCATAGGCTGCAAGATGATTTACGAGTCATTCAAGATGACGCCGAACGAGAAGGAACAGAAAACGCTAACCCTGTCAGTTCTGTTAATGCTGTCCGTAGCTACAAGCATTGACGCTTTGGCTGTAGGACTCAGTTTCGCCTTCCTGAAAATCGCCATCGCCACCCCAATAGTAATTATCGGAGCTGTTACGTTCCTATTGTCTTTTCTCGGCGTAACCTTCGGCAACAAATTCGGCAAATTTCTCGGAAACAAAATAGAAATCGTCGGTGGTTTGGTTCTAGTTACTATCGGAATGAAAATACTCCTTGAGCACACGCTCTTACACGTTGTAATTCCGGTTTGATTCTTGCCTCAAACTTGAAAGTGAGCGGACCGGTGGG
>Ga0315293_10003898_pt1 | contig 14303 bp, 10 predicted proteins | sample YL17G13_20_MG_FD_203071 | JGI IMG/M metagenome (GOLD analysis project Ga0315293, IMG submission 203071) | Sediment microbial communities from Yellowstone Lake, YNP, Wyoming, USA - YL17G13_20 | ecosystem: Environmental > Aquatic > Freshwater > Lake > Sediment | place: USA: Wyoming | collected... | reverse complement strand
CGCAGGCCGCCTATGAGAGGCAAGAGGCCGAAGGCACGCGCAGGTGGGACATCACGCAGCAGCAGCAGGCGCAGGCACAGAAATTCGGGCAGACCATGGGCCTTCGCCAGCAGGCGTACACGGAAAAATTGGGTACGGCACAGCTGGGAATGCAGAAAGAGGCGATGAGGTGGGACAAGATGCTACAGGTCATGCAGTCGATGATGGATCACTTCAGCAGCCCCAAGACCCGCTACGGACTCGCTCAAACTTATCGGAGGTAATCATGCCCATTTCTCTCGAACAGGCGTATGCGCCCATCGACATCGCCGGCCCTTACGGCAAGGTCGCCGAAACCATGGTCGGCGCGGGTGCGGTAATAAACAAGGCCACACAGGATTATGCGGCATGGGAAAAAGCCAAGAACAAGGAAGAGCTGTTGCTGAAGGCCAAAAACGAAATAATCCAAAAAAAGCCTCATCTGGCCCCGGTGGTGAAACAGGAGACCACGGCGGAGGAGTTCGGCAAGGGTCTCGCGCACCTGGGCGTGGGCATGAGCTTATTCGCGCAGGCGGAGAAATTGAATGTGGCTCTGCCCGATAAGGATCAGTTCGAGACCGCGATCTTCGGCGCGAGCGAGGACGGTGCCAAGGCCATGTTCGCGGATCTGGAAAAACGTATTGCCGCCGCCGAGACCTTGCAGGGGAAGGCGGGCGAGAAGAGGCTGGAGGAGCAGGCCAAGACCGCAGAACAGCAACGCAAGGGCACGGCCAGCCAGGCGGCGCTGAAGGTTTACGGCGAAATACAGGCCGAGCATCCGGATTGGAAACTCGAAGAGATAAAGGCAGAGGCAGCGCGCAGGGGCGTGCAGGCTTCTGATCTCGGAAGCGAGGGCGTGGAACAGGCTAAGGTCGCGCCTTCTTTAGAGGCCGAGGCCAGGGCTAAGGCTGCTGGAACGGGAGCGGGCTTTCAGGGGGAGAAGCTCAAGCAGGAGGCGGAAAAAATTGCTGACGCAAAAGAAGACGACGTCAGGAATCTCATCAAGGAAAAAAATGACCTGCAGCAGTCCAAGCTCGCCCTCAAGAGTAAGCTCGGAAAAGCAAAGAGCCCAATGTCCATGGAGACGTGGACGTGGGCCGAACTCAAGGGCGACGACGACGCCATCAACAAGAGCATCACGGATATCGACAAAAAAATTCACACCCTCGCCGCGGACCTGGACCAATACCGGATGCAGCAGGGAATCTATCGTGGCGCGTCATTGTTGAGCGCGATTAATAAGCTCGGAGCCGGAGCGGCCGCGCCTTTGGACATGAGCAAATACGTTATCGGGAAACCATAAATGCCTTTTGATATAGAATCGGCGAGGAGAGATGGTGCCAGCGACAGCCAGATAAAAGATTTTCTTGGCACTTATTTCGACACCGACGCCGCCATCAGAGACGGGGCCACGCTCGAACAGCTTGCTGCCGCTTTCCAAGCCCCGCCGCCCACCTACACGCCCGAACTCGAGGCCGGCATACTCGGCCTTCCGGTCGCGGAACTGCAGCAACGGGAGGCGGAGGTCAAGCGCCAGGAAGAACTCGCGGCTGCCCCCAAGATCGACATCACTCCCGATTGGGAGAAAAGGATTGCCGAGGCTCCGCCTCTGCCTCCAAAGCGCGAACTCGTTGACGTAAGAGGTTTTAAAGTCCACGAGGCTCCACCCACCTCAATCGCGCCCTCGGCTCCAGGCCTGGGCGTTAAAACCCCCATACCTCCCGCCGAACCCGAACTCCTCCGAACCGATAGGGCGAAGCGTGCGGCATACCTGGCTACGGGGCGACCGTTGCAGGAGGTTGTGGCCGAATACAGGCCCGAACCCATGAAGCTCGACTTCGAGGGCGCGCCCATTGAAGAAAAGCCCGAGCCTGCCGCGCTTGAAACGAAGCCTGCCGCCGAACCCGAGAAAGAAACTCCGGTGGAAGCCCCGGGGACATGGAAGAGCGTTAAAGGCGTGCTTACTGCTGGCACGGCGTCGTGGCTTAAATCCGGAGCCATGGTCGGACACGAGCTCAACAAGGCCCTGTGGATCACTGTTAGCTCCGTAAACGCCGGCATAAACGACAGTTTCGGCACGGATCTTCCAACAAAGATCACGCCTCCGACAGCGGACGAGAACCCTGTTTACAAGTTCTTGAGCGATGTCGAGGCCAAAAACAACATTATCGAGCAGCGCTTCGGCAACGAGACCGCATCGAGCCTGATTCAAAAAGGAGAGATAGCGGAAGCCGGAAAACTTCTCACACTCGAGACCTTGCAATCCATACCTCTTCTGGTGGGCTTTGCCGCATCCGCGGCCCTGAAGATACCAATGCTGGTTCCGGGCGCGGTTCTTGGCGTATCGAGGATGGGTGAGAGCCAGGAAGAATATCTCAAGCGCGTTATCGGAGGCGAGAAACTGCCGGACGAGACCATTGCCGATTTCGCGGCATTCGGAAAGGGCGCCGTCGAGACAGTCTTTATGACCGTTGGAATGGGTGGGATATTCAACCGCCTCGCTCTCGCGTTCAAGGCCACAAGCGCCGCCGTCGGGAAAGAGGCTGCGGAGAAGATGGTATCGGGCGTGCTTGTGAATATGTCCAAGCACGCGCTCGGAGAGGGCAGGAATGCGGCCGCGACCATGCTCGGCATGACCATGGGCCAGAACCTCATCGACAAGGTCACGGGCGTGAACCCGGGCCTGACCTGGAACCAGATGGTCAGAAACGGAATCGACGCCACTCTCGCGGGTTTTGCCATGGGCATGGTCCCGGGAGCGATAAGGGGCGTACCCGAAGGCTTAGTGAGCAGGGGAGTGAGAAAGGCTGCCGAAGTCGCGGGCCTGCTGCCGAAACCACGGGAACGGCATTCGCTCAAAGATCTTAAACTTACCGCGAGCGAGTACGTGGACGCGGTCGAACGCGACCCCTCCAAGTACGTTTTTGAGGATTTGCACGAGGGCGACAAGGGCGTGGTCGTGGAGGAGGTTAAGAATCGCCGGCGCGATGCCGATGCCAAAGCCGAAGCCGCCAAGGCCAAGGCCGCTGAAGAGGCAAAAACTGCCGTACCGCCTCCGCCTGCCCCTGCAGCCCCGGCCGCTCCAGAGGCCCCTAAAATCGCCGAGGCCCCAAAAGCCGAGGAAAGACCCGCCACACCCCCCGTTCCACCCCCTGCGCCCCCGCCTGCGCCTGCCGTAACCCCCAAGGAAGGGGAAGCCGCAGTCCCTCCGAAGCGGGTAGCGAAAAAGCCCGAAGAGCTCACGCCCGACGAAGTCGAGGAGCTCGTGAACTCGGATCCGATGTCGCCAGAGGCCATCAAAGCTGTCGCGGCCATGGCCCCGACCATACCCGATGAGAGCCGGCCCGCGGTTAAGAAGGAAAAGGTCGAAATTAAGAAGAAAAAACAGAAAACTGAGGCGCAGAAGGAACGGGAAGTCCTGAAAGACGAGGCCGAAAAGCAGAATTACCGAGATGCTGTTGCACTTGGATACAAACCGAGGACGGCAGAAGAGAGAATGGCTGTTTTTACGCTGAAAACGCCAGAAGAGGCTCAGGCCATGAACGCGCTCGTGCGCGAAATCGACAAGGCCGAGGCCAACCGCGAGATGTGGGAGCCACAGCAGCTGGCGGCGGTGATAAAGAAGTACGAGGATGCCGGTTTTGATTCAAAAATCGACGATTTTGGCGTCAAACAGAAGGTAGACGGGATCAGGCAGCAGCTTCACGACGACGGTTACACCAAGTCCGGACAGTCTTACGAAGTCCGAGACTATCTTGCGCAGAAGAAGGTGTTTACACAGGTGGGCATAGCCGTCGAGGGCGAAGGCGGCTACATGACCGCGGAAAAGGTCAAGCGCCGGGTCTTCGTCGCCGACGAAAACGAGCTCAAGCAGATGGCCCGCAACCAAATTCAGGCTCGGCGTCGCGATGTCGCGGCCAGGGGCGGGGTGTCGAAGAAGAAAAGCATCAGCGAGGCCGACATTGCCAGGGAAGTGGAAAAAATCAGGGCAGACAACATCGTCGTCACCGACTCCGAGCTCCAGGCCCGGGCCCGTGCCACGCTTACGGCCAGAAAAGAGAAAATTACCGAAGCCGCGATAAGGAAAGAAGTAAAGCGCCTCCGGGACGAGCAGCAGGACCTGGAATGGGAGAGTGAGGACGATGCCCGGCGCGAGATTACGAACAAAAACGAGGAGGCGGCCCGCCGGCGCGCGGAGATGAAGAGGGACAACCCCGACGGCGACATGGAAGAGGTCAGCGCCGACGATTGGAACTCGCTGATGGCGGACCTGAAGAAGGTCTTGCCCAATACTGATGTTGGACAATGGCGTCTGTCCAGGCGCAACCGTCTGGTAGTGGGCGCGCCCCGCCCCCGTCCTTCTACGGCCGTGGGGCGAGCGCCAGAAATAGTATCCAAGGTAACAGCGACCGTTCTCGAAGACTACTTCGGGCACTATAAGCCGGAAAATCTCGATATCGTTCTCGATACCGAGGGCCGTCTTCCACCTGACGCCCAGGCCGAAATCTTCATGGGCGCAGACGGACGAGCCCGTGTCACCATCAGTTCGCGCCTGCCCGCATCCGAGCTCCGGCGCATCCTCGTCCATGAAATAGCAGGACACTTCGGCGCTTCTCCCTTAATCCGTTCCGACCCCAGGATCCACGACGTCATCAAGCGCCTGTTCGAGGAAGACCGCAAGTATTTTCAGGACACGCCCTTGAACCGGATAACGGAAGAACTGAAATCAAAGTACAAAGAGAATTGGCTCAAGAGCAAGGAGTTGCGGGATTATATCGAGCGCGTGCAGGTATTCCATACCTACCGTGACGCCACCCCCGACGTGCTCATGGACGAGTGGATAGCCAAGCAGATCGAACGCTACGACGCCCGCAGCTACACCAAGGCCAACGTCACGGTCAAGGGAATGATCCGCGCCTTCTTTAAGCGCCTGCTGCAGCGTTTTGGGCTCACCGAGTACACGCGGACAGAGGAGATTGATGCCATAATTCGCGATGTCCTGGGCCGGCTCAAGAACAAGAACGAGCGTGAAAAAGCCACGACCCGGTACGCTCGCGAAGGTGGGGGTCCTACCGCCCCCACGTTCTACTCCGTTCTCAAGCGCGCATTCGAGAATGCTCCCGCCAGATTCGACAATCTCAAGGGCAAACAATGGATCCAATGGCTCGACAGTAACAAGGGCAAGCTCGGCATCAAACAAGACGAGATCGAATGGTCGGGGATCAAGGAATTTCTTGAGCTTGTGGACGAGGCGCCGGTAGAGCGCAATACCATAATCGAATACCTGGACGGGAAGTACGACAAAGACAAAATAGGGCCCGGCGTTCCAAAGCCCGAAGAAACCACGATGCTCGCCGTTAGAAAAATGGATATTCCATGGGAGGGGCCTGCCGATGGAGAACGGTCTTTTACCGACCCGCTGGGTAACTTATGGCAGACACGGCCGTCTGATTTTGAGCCAACAAAACTCAGGCTGAATTTTAACGGAAGGATGGTTGACATTCTTCCCCAAGAAACCATTGACAATTATATTCGAGAACGAAACTACCCTGGAACAGTACCCCAATACATGAGCCCATTATGGCGCCTTCCCGGCGGAGAAAATTACGGCGAGCTGGCTATTTCGCTTCCGGGCCCGGAATTGGCCGCTGGCCCGCATTATCCTGAAATTAAGAATGTGCTTGCGTGGATACGCTTCAACGAGCGCGTGGATGCCGAAGGCAAAAAGGTTTTGTTTCTTGAAGAAATCCAAAGCGATTGGGGACAGAGCTACAGGAAAGAAGGCGGAAAATACGACAGGATCGCCATCGAAACCGCCCAGGCCACGCTTAAAAGAGCGGAAGAAAGATTTGCTGTTGCAGCCCGCGAGCTGGACGCCATCTCGGAAGCCCTAAAGCGGGGCGAAAAATCTGATGCGAGAAAGGAATTTCTTGCAAGAAACGAGTATCATCAAGCACAAAACGATGTAACTGATGCCGCGGATCATTTTCGGGAATTGGTAAGTACCGGCGTTTCTCGCGGCCCCTTTGTTACGAATACGAAGGCATGGGTTGGTCTCGCCTTGAAACGCGCCATACGCTATGCGGCGGAACGGGGGATGGATAGGGTTGCGTGGACGACTGGCATACAGCAAGTGGCGAGATGGTCGAAAAGCATGAGATCGGTGCTTAATGGAGTAAGGTGGGGGAAGTACGATAACGCATTGGCAGCAGGTCCAGGAATTGAACATCCGAGACTGCTCGCGGTAAAAAAGGTTATTCTCGACACCAAGCGATCAGGTGAAGTGAGGGTTTATGTAGATAGTGAGGGTAAAATTTTGGACAGTTCATCGGGCAATAACGAATGGATCGGCAAGCCCCTGTCCGAACTCCTATCCAATAAAGCCAACGCCGCTGAGATAATGGGAAAGGAGTCGGGAGAGATCACCGGAAAAGGCTTGACCGTAGGCGGCAAGGGGTTCATAAGATTCTATGACGAGATGCTTCCCCAGGTAGCCGACGACATATTAAGAAGGCTCGGCGGTGGGAAAGTAGGAAAAATAAACATTCCCTACGAGGCACGAGGAAGGGCTCACGAGGAGGGTGACTTTGCGGACAAGGGCGTTCATGAAAACCAGCCCGCTTTCGACATCACGCCGGCGATGAGAGATAAGGTCTTGTATGAGGGACAGCCGTTGTTCGCGAAAGAAAAGCCCATGCCGATTGATGAGGCGGCGAAGCCTGCCGAGGAGATCCCGGAACAGGAGCGCGTGCGCAGGGCCGAGGAGCATATCTACGGCCGCAAGGGTGCGGAGGCCCCGCCTCCTGCCGGCGGCGCCCTAATTCCCAAGCCCCCTCCCGCCGACCCCATGAGCCCTGAAGGCGCGTACGAGTCCTTCACGGTCGCGGGCGAGGGCATTCGCGAGTGGTTTAAGCGCAAGGCTGTTGACGAGTTCGCTCGCCTTGGGTTTGTCCAGAAGGCGATTCAGCAGGTGCGGAAGATCCCTGAGGCCTTTGACGCGTATCTGAAACAGGAGATAATGCACGGCAAGACCAAGGCCATGCTCGATTCCTTCCGCGTCAACTACGTGTTACCACTCGAAAGAGCTATTCACGATTCGGGCATGAACGTGCGCGAAATCGGGATTTGGCTCTATGCCCGACACGCAAAAGAGCGCAACGCCAGTGGCGCCAAGATTAACCCTGTGTTCGCGCAGAAAGTTCTCTTCAATGGCATTGAGCAGCTTAACCCCTCCTCGGGTATGTTCGATGTTATTGCCGACGCCATAATCAAACAAATGAGCGTACATCCGGAGAAGCTCGCGCAGCTGTACAAAATCGAGAAGATGGTCAAGAACATCAACACTTACCACGAATACGTCCTGCAAAAGTATGGCCTCGTGAGCGCGGAAACAATCAAAGGCTGGAACCGGGCATGGAAAAACTACGTCCCGCTCAAGGGCTTCCAGGAGTCCGAGGACGCGCAGATGCTGGGAATGAAGGGGCTTACGGCAGAGCAGATTAAGGATCTCGAAGCCGAGTTCCGCCCTATCGGCGGAGCCAAGGGGTTTAGCGTCAGCTACAAGCCTAAGACGGCGATGGGGCGCGAGACCATGGCCAATGCCGATAACATAATCGCCAACATTCTCACCCAGATTCAGAAAGACATCATTACTGCGCACAGGAATGAGGTCGGGCGCGCCTTTCTGGGCCTGGTGATGGAAAGCCCCAACAACAAGGTCTGGGAAATTGTCACCGAGCCGCCCCGGGTCCGTGTCGTGGATTCCAGAGGCGGTGGCCAGGTCCGTAATGTGGTCGATCCGAACTGGAAGCGCGCCTCCAATGTCGTGGTTGTTAAGGTCAACGGCGAAGACAATATTATCCGCATAAACGACGACGCGCTGGCGAACGCGATGAAGAACATGGGCACCACGAACGACAGCACTTTCGCTAAAATCGTCAGGACCGCGGGTGCGTACAACCGCTTCCTCGCGGGCATGATCACGCGATGGAGTCCCGAATTCATCATCTCCAACTTCCAGCGTGACTTACAGGAGGCTATGATTAACATCACGTCCGAGCACAGCGCGGCGATGGCGGCGCAGATAGCCTTTGGCGTGCCGAGGATGATGAAGGGTATGTACGGACATCTGTTCAAGGAAAAGGATGTGGCGGGAAAGTGGATCCTGAAGATGATAGGGGAGTCCGGAATCACGGATGCGCAGAAGTGGGCACGCGAATTCAGCGAGCACGGGGGCACGGTCGAGTTCGTGAACTTCAACGATCTCGAGTCTGTGCAGAAGCGCTTTGTAAGCGAAATCAACTCCATGGATAAGAGCGCCATGAACAACCTCAAGAAGTTTGTCTTCGGCGTCAAAGACTTTGTAGACATTATGAACTCCGCGGTCGAAAACGGAACGCGCTTGTCCTGTTTCAAGGTCATGCGCGAGCACGGGTACTCACCCGAACGCGCGGCCCAGGTCGCGAAGAATCTCACCGTCAACTTCAACCGCAAGGGCGAATGGGGCGCGACATTCAACTCTCTGTATATGTTCGCGAATGCGGCCATGCAGGGAAACCGCCGCGCACTACAAATCCTCAAAACGCCGAAGGGCGTAGCCTTTACCGTGGGCCTGGGCACGATGGGCGTGGGTTTCGCGGAGTGGGGCCGGATGATGATGGGTGACGAGAACTACGAGAAGATACCGCTCTTTACCCGCACCCGGAACTGGATTATCCCCAAGGCCGACGGAACCTATTATAAGATTCCGCTTCCGTTCAACTTCGGCGTATTCTATGCCACGGGCGTGCTTTTTGAGTCCATGACCAGGGGCGTGACGAAGCCCGAACAGGCTACCGCCAACATTCTTTCTAATATCGTGGGATCGTTCAATCCGCTCGGTTCCGGTAATGTCGCTCAGACTATGTTTCCAACCGCTATTCGCTGGTACGAAGACTACCGCCTGAATACCGATTTCGCCGGCAATCCCATGTACCCGGAACGAGCGATGTATGAGAAGTGGAAACCTGAGAGCCAGATGTATTTCAAGGGCGTGAGCGCGCAGTCAAAAGCGGTTGCGGAGAGGCTGAACCAGATAACGGGCGGGAGCAAGTACAGGCCTGGAATGGTGGACATTACGCCCGAGCTGTTTGACTACTTCATCAAACAACAGGTCGGTGGCCTTGGAGATTTTCTGATGAAGGGCGTGAGTTCGGGATGGAAGACCGCGCAATATGCTCGTGGAGTCCCGGGCGCGGAGCTGCCTGCGACCAGAGAGATCCCCTTCTGGCGCAGAATCAAAGGCGCTCCGCTTCCTAACGCCAGCAAGGGTATGTTTTACCGCAAGAAAGATGAGCTACAGGCATATTGGGAGCAATATACGGATCTGGCGGCATCAGACACCGAGGCCGCAAAGGCCTTCCTGGACCAGAACCAGAACGAGATTATGGCCTACAATCTCACGCGGTACGTCAATACTGCCATGTCTAACCTCAATAAGATTGCCAAGGCCGCACGCGAGCGTGGCGACACCGCTACCGAGCAGAAGACTATTGCCCAGCAGACGGATTTTCTCAACACCTGGGCGGCACAGATGAACAAGCTCGGCACGGGAATTATACCGAAAAAGAAAGCGCCCCAGGCGGAGGTCGCGCCGGCCGGTGAAGGCGAACAGCCTTTTAGCATAAGGAATCAGTGACAATGAAAAACGTCAAAGACATTACCGCGCTTGTTGTCGATAACGGCCTGTTCGTGGACTTGGCCTGCAAGCTCGACGAAACCAACAGAATTTTCCCAGGAATGATGTAGGAGGCGAAATGAAAGTCTTTACGATGCTGCGGTATTATCAGAAGGGGTTTACCCTTGGCTCCATGTTTTTAAACGAAATACCCCTGGTCAACACCTTCGAGCCCCCATGGGTGAATAACGAGCACAACCTGTCCTGCTTCCCGCAGGGCCTGTATGTGGCGAAGTACGTGAACAGTCCTAAACACGGGTGGTGTTATGAACTTCAAGACGTTCCTGGGCGTGATGAAATACAGGTGCATATCGGCAACGATTTGGCTGATACAAGTGGCTGTGTTCTTGTTGGCAAGTATCACGGGCTCGTCTGGAAGGGACGGCCGTGGGCGAGGAAATCAACAGTAGGTGTCCTCGAAAGCAGGGTGGCCTTCAATGAATTTATGAAGGCGGCCGGCAGGGACAGGGAGATTCAAATTGAAGTCATAGGCGTAAACGATGGCATTAAATAAGACCATAACCACGCGCAAGGCCGGCTTCGTGACCGGCTATGTCGCCGTTGCCGTGGTTATCGCCGAGTACGCCCCATACATTAATAAGCTCCCGCGCGAGCTGACGATACCAATTATTTCAGGACTTCTTAACGCATTGAAAAACATAACCAAGCATCGCTTTGGCTTCGACCCTTTCGCCTCCAGCTAAAAAAAGTCCTTGACTTTCCCCGTTAAATTTATTATTATTATTTGACACATGGGCAACCTGACCGCCTCCGAAATTATTAATGCCGGAATGACCCGTAAAGAACTGGCCGCCGAAATGGGCATTTCATATCAGCATTTGTCCAACAGGATGTGCGGTTTCTCGCCTTGGCCTGACGAGGAATTAAAGAAGGCTCGACACATCTTGTTGGCTTTTAAGCGAAGAGGCCCGGGGGGGCAGGGGGCAAGGGCGTGATGTATATGAGCGGAACAAACCCGTCTCCAACGGCCCGGCGCGTACTCGAGTTTTTGGCGGACGGGATGTGGCACAGCGAGGCCGAGATCGTAGCCCTTACGGGTACGGCCGACCTCAAGCGCGACCTTAGGCTCATTAAAAAGAACAGGTTTAAGATTTTGAAACAAGAAGGAGCGTCGGAAACTGGCCGACCTGTTATTGAATACAGGTGGGATGCTGCCGATGCTGATCGTCCACTTTCAAAAGGAGGCCGTCATGGCTGAGCAGAAGGCAAAAGATCCCGAGAGCGCTGGCGTCGGCGAAGTCGATGTTCGTGAGAGCACGCAAATTAAGGTGCGTGACAACACCCAGATCGATCTCTCGACCGCTGAGGGTGTGGAGGCGCAGACGAAGCGTATCGAGAAATACATGGAGGCGCAGGGCCGTATCCGAAAGGCCTGTATCAATATGCTTAACGTCCACGACCTTGTCGATCAGGACGGCAAGCCCTACCTGATGTGGACGGGAACGGCCAAGATCGCCTCGGCCTTTGGCGTCAGCTACGACACGCCCAGGTTCACACAGGAGATCGTGTCGGACGATAAGGGCGAATTCATTAATATCCAATGCGAAACTACCGTCCGTTACGCGGGACGGAGCGTGCCAGAAATCGGGTCGTGCAGCACCCACGATCAGTTCTTCGCGCAGCGCAGCAAATGGGACGCGCAGACGCACAAGAGCGAGAAGTATTTTCTGCCCCTGTCCGAGATCGACATCAACGACATCAAGAAGAAGGCGCTTACGAACGCGCTTAACCGCGGACTCAAAAGCCTTCTGGGCATGAGCTTCTCGTGGGATGAGATCGCGGCCGCTACCGGGAACAAGATCACGCAGTCTCTGTGCGTTCAGGTCCGTCACGGCAAGGGCACGCAGGGTGGCAAGACCGAGGCCCCGCAGACCGCCGACGCCAAGAGTAAGGTCTGGAAGATGCTACTGGAAATGGCCGATGGCGATACCGATCTCGCGTCCAAATCCCTTGCGCGCCTGACTACGTGGAAGAACAGGGAGAATAAGATGGTGTCTGGAAAGACCAAGATCGAGGACGTGAGCGAGGCCATGATGAAGCATCTCGTCCCGGCCGTGGAGAAGGAGCACTACGAGCTCTTCGGCAAACAGGCGCAAGGCAACGAGGAAGCGCCTCCGCCGCCCGAGCCCGGACAGTAAAGTGAACCGGGGAGTTCCTTGCTTTCCTTCTCCCCCGGATGGTTTGCGGTTATCCATGGAGCTAAAAACCGCGCTTTAACTTTAAGGAGTGACAATGATAAATATCGTGGAGGCGGTCGAAAAGAACGTCCAGACCCGTATCAAGCGTATCCCCTGCAAGAGCAATCGCGCGTCGAGCGTGGGTCATTATGTTCCAGAACTCAACGGCTGTCTACGCCGGGGTGCGCTCGAGCGCACGCGCTGGCAGGAGAAGGAACTTCCGGACACGCGCCTGCAGATGATCTACGACGAGGGCAACCGCGAGGAGAAGGCGGTTCTGCGTATGCTCGAGGACGCAGGCATAACCGTGATCGAACAGCAGAGCGTGGGCGAGTGGGAGAAGTACAACATCACATGGCATCTCGACGGCGTGATCGTGGACGATGGCGTGGCGGTTCCGATTGAAATCAAGAGCATGGCGCCGCACATCTACGACATGATCAAGTGCCTGGACGACTTCAACAAAAAGCCATGGACGCGCGCCTACCTCGCGCAGATCCAGATCTACCTCCTCGGCAAAAACGTCGATCACGGCATTTTCATCCTCAAAAACAAGAGCACGGGCGCGATCAAGACCGTGGATGTTAAGCTCGATTATGCCCTCGCCGAGTCCTGTATCAAGGCTTGCGAGACCATCAACACCCATGTGAAGGCCGGCACCCTGCCCGAGCGCATCAAGGACGTGGAGGTGTGCAAGGATTGTCCGATGAAGACCGTATGCGCCCCTGGCATGAACTTCGGTACGGAGATGAAGATTGCCGACGATCCAGAGTTTGAGCACAGGATCGACAAGTACCTGTCCATGAAGTCTGACGCGAAAGAGTGCGACGATATCTACGAGGTCATTCGCAATCGCGTCGTGGCCACAGCCAAGGGGCAGTCGTTGAAAATCCTTATCGGCAAGTACAAGATCGAGGGCAAGCCCGACAGCAGGGGCACGTTCAGGTTCGCAATAGAATCCGTGTAGCAGCTTCGTCTTACGTGCAAAATCAGAGCATAGGGTGAATGTTATTGCATCATAGTGGTAGTTGTACGCAAAACCGGCGAAATAGCCAAGAGCGCCGATAAGAAAGGAAAGACATGATTAAAAGATTATTCTGTAAAATATTTGGTCATTCGTGGCCACGATTTACATTCCCGGTTGAAAGAATGCGCTGTCTTTGTTGTGGGAAATGGAAATGAAAATAGTAAAGCATGATAGGTTTAGAACGAAAGGTGGGGTAAGCGAACATACTAATATGGTCAGAGTGGTTTTGGATATGACAAATAGAGAGTTCTGTTATTTAAGAGACAGAATTGAAACAGAGGGGCTAATTGAATCGGCGCAATCAAAATCATCGCTGGTTCAGCGTACAACAGCGCCAGGGCAAAACGGATTAAAGGATGTATTTTGAATAATCCGCTTCGCCCTTCGGCATAGCGTTGGGCGAAAGAACGAGGTTTTTATGTATGTAGTGGAACTTGAAAAAGATGTGTGGTTAGCGCCTTGGAGCGGTGACCCTGGCAGGACTGTTGTGCTATCACATGCAAGACGTTTTCGCAACGTAACGGTAGCGTTCAAGGCGCTAAGTGCGGCTCTTAGGTATCGGGATTTTGATGGTTCTAAAGTTGTCCTCGTTCCGTCGCCCAACAATCGTATGGCGAAACGAATTAAATAACTGATGCCGGATAATTCGCATCGCCATGCTAACCCGTTGTACAAAATGCCGCGCCAAGACAAAGGAGAGAAAGCAATGAATGCAAATGAAAGTTTTGAGCTGTTTGCTAAACGCTTCCAGGCTCGTTATCATTATCTGCCGTTTGGTAAGGACACAATGTATCCCCCCGATGTTTACACAGTCCTGAACGATTTGGGAAAAACATTTAGCGAACTTGAAGAATTAAAGGCAGGCGCGTCACTTTGTACAACAAGCCCCATTAAGGCGGCGGTCGAAGATGCCAAGGTTCAATTTGACATGGCTGGTGCTTGTTTGAATAGTGGAAATATTGAAAAGGCGCGTGGCTTTTTGAATGCCGGAATCGACCGCCTCAATTGGTTGATTAAATGTGATGAGCAGAAACAACCAACTGCTTAATGGGTCGGACGTTGGGCGCAATACCGCGCAATCAAAAAAGGAGAAATAAATGAAAAAGAAGAATCAGAAAAATGCAACCGACCACGCAATTCACATTGCGGTTCAGTGCTGGGCAAGACCAAAAACAAAAAACAAGAAAATGGACGTGGTGCTTGCTGCGGAGTTTGCCAGGGTTATCGACAAGTACCTTGAAGCTCTGTTGTGGTGCTCTGGAAGCCGAGACTTCTGTGTTGGAGGTCAGGCGCGGCAGGGCTGGGAGAAGCTGTGTAAGCCATTAATCGACTGGGGAAATTAAGA
>Ga0315293_10003897_pt1 | contig 14303 bp, 11 predicted proteins | sample YL17G13_20_MG_FD_203071 | JGI IMG/M metagenome (GOLD analysis project Ga0315293, IMG submission 203071) | Sediment microbial communities from Yellowstone Lake, YNP, Wyoming, USA - YL17G13_20 | ecosystem: Environmental > Aquatic > Freshwater > Lake > Sediment | place: USA: Wyoming | collected... | reverse complement strand
CACCGTCTTTCCAGCCCTGGCTCCGGAGGCTCTCGAAGTTGGGGTTGCCGTGGTCGGTCAGGATGAGGAAATCGAGCTTCTCGCGCGACGCCTGGGCGGCCAGCTCATCAACGGACGCGTGGCCGTCCGAGAATTTCGTGTGGACATGGTAGACCCCCTCGATCTCGAGGGCGTTCTGGGCGGGCGCGAGGAGCGCGGTGTTGGCGTAGGGCCGTGAGCCGAGCGACTCGAAGCCCAGCCAGCCGAGGTAGAGGATGGGGATCGCGAGGACCGCGGCCAGGAGCTTTCTTTTCATCTTATTTTAGAGGGGGTCAGGTCTTAACATTTAACTTTTTTGTTAGATGTTAAGACCTGACCCCTGCTTGCTTGCCGCGAACGGCACTGTCATCATGAACAAGAAGAGAAGCAAGACCTCGGAGTCGCCGAAGTTGTACTCGAAAAGGCCGCTGACAACGAAAGCCGCCAGCCCGGCCAGCGCGGCCGCCGCGAGCGGGGTGACGACCGGGTCCCTTCCTCCGGCGGGCTCCTTGCCCTTGCCCCGGACCCTGACGAGCTTCGCCAGCTCCAGGAACGTCCAGACGATGAACGCCAGCCAGGCTAGGAGGGCCGGGATCCCCCTTTCGGCCGCGATCTGGAGCGGGGTGTTGTGCAGGTGGACGTTGCGCTTGGCGTCCTCGGACAGCCCGTATTTCGGGTTCTGGAAGACCATGTCCACGGTGTCCGGCCCCGTCCCGAACAAGGGATGGTCGCGGATGATCTTAAGACCGGTGTGGAAATACTCGACGCGGATCCGGTTCGAGAATCCGTGCAGGGTGAAGATGCTGAGGGCCCTCTGTTTGACCGGGGTTGGGCTGGCGAAAAAGACGATGACGATGATGACCGGCACGGCGAGCGCGAATTTCGGCTTGTAAAGAAAGACGAGGACGCATAACGCTACGGCCAGCCCGATCCAGGCGCTCCGGGTCAGGGTGAGTTCCAGCGCCGCCAGCGCCGCGACCGAGCCTGCCCCCCACAGCCAACGGGTCTTCTTCCGCCAGAAGAAGAACATGGCCAGGGCCAGGGATACGAACAGGACAAGGAGTCCTGCCTGGGTCATGTAGTGGCCCATGAACCCCTTGATCCTTTCGGCGGGCGCGGCTTTAAAGACGAAATAATAGAACGAATACGCCATGCTCACGGCGGCCGAAACGAAGACCGCCAGGTTCGCCCTGCTGATCTCCTCGATCGAGTCGAGCGCCATGTAGGCGACGGGGATGATGAGAAAGAGGGCCAGATCCCGGAGGTCCTTGAAGCTGACCGCCTGATTGACGGAAAAAGCGGCCGCCGCGACGGACCAGGCCGAATAGACAAGCAGGGGAATGAAGAACGCAGGAGCCCGGAACGGCCGCTTGTCCTTGATGACCCAAACGGCCCAGAGGACGATGGTCAGAAACAGGAAGCCCTCGGCCAGGCTGATGGAGGTCATCGAAAAGAGTAGGCTCGCGGCCAGCACCTGTCCGGGCAGGGAGGCCCAGGTGTCCTTTGAAAGGTCCCTTGTGAATAATTTCATGACGCGCCTTGTCTCCCGCCTATTATAACATCACAGGCCTCGAAGACCTCCTCCGGCGTGATCGTTCGCAAGCAGCGGAGGTCCCCGTGGACGCACTCCCTCTGTTTGCACGGCCGGCAGTCGAGGTCTTTCTCGATCGTCCGCGCCTCCGCTTGCGGCTTCCAGGGTGCGACATGCGCCGTCACGTTCGGCCCGAACCAGGCGACGATAGGCGTCCCGGTGGCGGCCGCGATGTGCATCGGCCCGCTATCCGGCCCAGCGAAAAGCGTTGCGCGTGCGATGAGCTCCCGTGTTTCGGCCAGATTAAGCCGGCCGACGAGCGAGAGGGTCCCGGGTGCCCGCTCCAGGACCGCCGCCTCGATCGCCCGGTCCTCCTGGCCACCGATGAGGATGACCCGGACACCCGGACGCGTCTCGAGCAGGCGGACGAGCACGGCCATGTTTTCCGCCCCCCAGTCACGGAACTTCGTTCCCGCCCCTATGTGGAGGAGGACGGGGCGGCCTGTATCGCCGGTCGCGAGCCCGTTCTCGTCCAGGAACCGGCGGACCGTAGCCGCCTCTTCAGGCCTCGCCTCGGGGACGACGAGCCCCGAGACCTCGGTCACCGGGACGCCCAGCGCCCGGACGAGGTTCACGTGGTTCTCGACGCTGTGGATGCGGACCCCGGCCGTGCGGCGCGGGACGCGGACATCGTAGATGAAGCTCCGGTACTTGACCCCGTAGCCGATCTTGATTTTTGCCCCGGAAAGGAGGGTGAGGAGGGAGGCGCGGGGGCCGCCGTGGAAATCGAGGACGGCGTCGAACTCCTCCTTCCGGAGGCGGCGGACGAGGGCCGCGAAACCGCGGCCCGTCTGCCTCTTGGGGACGACGATGATTTCGGCCAGGTCGGGGTTGCCCTCGACGAGCCGGCGGTAGGGCTCTTCGACGACGTAGGCGAGCTCGGCTTGGGGAAGGGCGAGCTTGAGCGCCCGCACGGCCGGTGTCGTCAGGATGATGTCGCCGATCCGTCGCAGACGGATGAGAAGGATCTTATGGAAGGTGGAGGGATCAGCCTTTTGTTTCTCTTTCGGGCTCAATGGAGGCCTCGTCGATGAGCATCACCGGGATGTCGTCCTGGATCGGGTAGACGCGGTGGCACTCCACGCACTTCAGGCCCTGTCCGTCGGCCGTCACCTCCACGTCGGCCTTGCAGTAGGGGCAGGCCAGGATGGCGAGCAGTTCCGGGTCCAAAGCCATGGTGATTCTCCTCTCGATATCTATCGTATCCGACCTTGCCGCCGGCGTCAATAAGCTCTTAAAAGATGCTATAATAAGCGTGTGAAGTTCGGCTTCATCGGCGCCTACGATCCCTCCTATCCGCGGAACGCCGTCATCCGGAAGGGATTGGCCGCCTTGGGCGATGAGGTGGCCGAGTACCCGGCGCCCCAAGGCTTTAAAATCTGGCTTCGCTACCCGACGCTCCTGGCCCGCCTGGCCGCCGGCTCGCCGCGATCTGGCCCCCGGGTCCCCCTTTCAGACCTCGACTGCTTTTTCGTCCCCGAATTCTGCCAGAAGGACGTCCCACTGGGCCGCTTCCTCGCGACCCTCCTGGCCAAGCCGCTCGTTTTTGACCCCCTCGCCCCCCGCTACGAGACCAAGATCCTCGACTGGAAGCGCCGGCCGCCGTCCTCGCTCTACGCCTGGTGGAACTTCCGGATCGACGCCTGGTCGTTCCGGCTCTCCGACCTCATCCTGGCCGACACCGGCGCCCACAAGGACCATTTCTGTCGCACGTACGGAGTGCCGGCCGGCAGGATCGGTGTCATTCCCGTCGGCTACGACGACGAGCTCTTTGACCCCGAACGTCTGTCGTCCGGCCCCCGGACCGGGCCCTTCACAGTCCTCTTCTTCGGCTCGTTCCTGCCGCTCCACGGCGTCGATTCGGCCGTCGAGGCGGCCCGCGTCGTCCTCGGCCGCGACCCTTCGGTCGTCTTCCGCTTCGTCGGTTCCGGCCAGACCCGGGCCCGGGCGAAGGAACTGGCCGCGGCGATCGGCGCGGCGAACTGCCGGTTCGAGCCCTGGGTGCCCTATCATGAGATCCCGGCCCTCATCGCCGCGTCCGACGTCTGCCTGGGCGTCTTCGGCCGGACGGCGAAAGCGCGCCGCGTCGTCCCACATAAGCTCTACCAGTCCTTGGGCATGCGGAAGCCCGTGATCACCGCCCGGACCCCGGCGGCGGAGGAGTTCTTCACCCACGGCGAGAATATCCTCCTCTGCGGCGAGCCCTACGCCGAAACCATCGGGGACGCCGTCCTCGCCCTGAAGAAGGATGCGGCCCTCGGCGAACGGATCGCCGCCGGCGGCCACCGCCTGGCCAGGGAGCGCTTCACGCCGATCGCGCTGGCGTCGGCGCTCAAAAATATGATAAAAAAGAGGTGGCCGCGAGCATAAGCTTGCGTTTTAATGTCGTTGCGGCCCTTAGGCCGCACGCGGGTCGAGGCCGGCGTAATGGCTTACGGCATCCCATCATCGCCCGATATGGCATGAAGAAAAGGACACGGGCCAAAGCCTGCGACTTCAGGTTGTGCCGCTTAAGAGATACATGAAAGAGAAAAGCCCATGTAAGACGTTCGGCGTGCCGGTGAGGCTCGGAGCTTTCAAGGGCCGGGTCCATCCGGATTACGATACTCCCGACTTCCTGCGCGCCCTTTCCGACTGCCGCGTCCTTGTCTTCGGCCCCGCCGCCCGCGTCCTCCTTGAAAAGCGGAACCGGGTGGCCGCTGTTTCTATCCCCGTTTCAAATCCGTCCATCATCCCTCATGCCGCAACGATCTCCGTACCTGCCGTTTCCGGTCCCCTTTCCGCGACGGCGGCCGCGGATCCCTGTATCGCTGGAGCCGCAGGCGCTGCCTCATCCGCCGTCGACGCCGTCGTCAAGGAGTTCCGCGCTTCGGGTTTCAAAAAGATCAAGACACTCCTTGTCCCCGGCAAAGCCCTCAAGGCCTGGCACGGCGCAGCCGCCTGCCTCGTCCGTAAAGTGCCGACGCCCCTCCCCCTGGCCTATCTCGAGCGCCGTGAGCGAGGCTTCGTCGTTGAAAGCTACTTCGTCGCTGCCCGGATCGACGACGCCCGGGAGGTCCGCGACCTGCTCCGGACGCTCCCGCCCGAAGACCTTTCCCGGCTCCTGGCGGCGCTCGCCCGCTTCCTCGTCTTCGCCCACAACCAGGGCATCCTCCATCGCGACCTTTCGGACGGGAACATCCTCGTCCGTTCTTCCCGCCCAGGCGTGTATGACCTCTTCCTCATCGACACCAACCGTATCCGCGTCCGCCGCGAGGTCCCGCTCCTCGGCCGGGTCCGGAATCTCGTCCGGCTCGGTGTCCCCCCGGCTTACCGGGAGGATTTCCTCCGGCTCTACCTCGGCGACAGGCGCGGCGGCCCCGCCCTGCGTTTTTGGTACGGTATTAACAAGAAATGGTATACGGGCTTCGTGGCCTTCAAGAGAGCGCTCAGGCTGAAAAAACTGGCCGAGCGGCTGGGGATCCAGTGACATGAGCTTTCCGTTCGAGTGGAACCCATACGCCGACCAGCCGCACAACGTGGCCCCCCGGTCAGAGCGCTTCCGCCGCCACCTCCGCCACGCCGGAAGTTATTTCGCCATCGCCGGTGCAAACCTCCGCCGGCTCGTCCCCGGTCTCCGGCGCTACCGGCGTTATATGAAGGAGATGCACCGCGTCCCCGTGCCGATCGGCCCCGGCGCGATGAGCTGCGCCGTTTCTCCGGCCGGACCGAAGGACGCCGAGGCGCTCGACCTCCTCACCGAAACCGGCGTCGGACACACCCTCGTCCGCGTCCCCTCCTGGGAGCGCGGGAAGCTCGCGGAGCACGAGGCCTTCGTCCGCGTCCTCCGGGGCCGCGGCTTCGAAGTCACGCTGGCCCTCCTCCAACGCCGCTCCGACGTCCTCGAACCGGATTCCTGGCGCGCCTTCCTCGAGGAGGTCTTCAGCCGCTTCGCCCCCCTCGTCTCGATCTTCGAGATCGGGCACGCCTGGAACAGGACGAAGTGGGGCGTTTGGGACCACCGGGAATACATCCGTCTCGCCGAGCCGGCGTTCGAACTCGCCCCCCGCTTCGGCGCGAAGCTGGCCGGGCCGGCCGTGATCGATTTCGAGTTCCATCTCTATCCGGTGACCCTGCCGCGCCTCCCCTTCGACAAGGTCACCTCGCACCTCTACGTCGACCGGATGGGGGCGCCGGAGAACAAACAATTTGGTTGGAGCGCCGTGAAGAAGCTCGCCCTCCTTAAGGCCGCGGTGGACGTGTCGGCGCGCGCCGGCCGCGAGGTCTGGATCACGGAGGTCAATTGGCCGCTCGCCGGCACCGGCCCGTACTCGCCGGCCGCAGGCAGGCCCAACGTCACGGAAGAGGAGCAGGCGGACTACCTCGCTCGCTATTACATCCTCCTCCTCGCGTCCGGACTGGTCGAGCGGATCACCTGGTGGCAGCTGGCCGCCCCTGGATACGGCCTGGTGGACAACCGCGAAGAGCCGTGGCGGCGCCGTCCCGCTTTCCACGCCTTCCGGACGCTTCGGGCCCGGCTCGAGGGAAGTGTCTTCGAAGGCCTGGGGGAGACGGAAACGCCGTCGGACTGGGCTTCGGGCCCCGGACCCGATCCCGAGGCCGGAACCGGGGACGACGCCCGGATCTTCCGCTTCCGGAAGGACAACCGCGCTTTCGCCGTCTGCTGGACGCCCGGCCCGCCCGTGGAACGCGTTTTTGAAGGGTGCGTGGAGGCCGTGTCCGACCGGGAAGGCCGCGAGATCGCCGGCCGGCCGAAAACGATCATCATCGACCGGAGCCCGAAATATGTCGACTTCAGCAAATAAGACGTTCGACCGCCCCGGGGTCACAGATTATGAAAAGCGGCGGTACAGGGGACTTGACCAGCGGCTCGTGGATTCCCGGGAGAAACGGATCCTGCGCCGGATCCTCCGCGGGCTGAAAAAGAAGGACGGGCCGGCTTGGGAGCGCGAGGGCGCCGCCCTAATCCTGGACGCACCCTGCGGTTACGGCCGGTTCTCGGGACTGCTGCTCGATGAGGGGGTCCGGCTGGTGTCGAGCGACCTCGCCTTCCACATGGTCGAGCGGGCCATGGAAAAAAAGGGGGGACTGCGGCACGTCGGCGGCGCGGCGGCCGATTTCAGGCGGGGACTTCCTTTCAAGCCCGGCGTTTTCGACTTCGTCTTCTCGATGCGCCTCTTCCACCACCTCCATGCCGAGGAGGACCGGGAAGCCGTCCTGCGGGAGTTTGCCCGGGTTGCGAAAGAAGGCGTCATCCTATCCTTCTACCGGGCAAGAGGCCTCCATGCCCTGCAGCGGAAGCTCCGTCGCCTGTTCAAACGGACGCAGAGGACGATCAAGATGGTCCCGGGAGCGACATTTGAAAAGGAAGCGGCTGAGGCCGGCTTCACGATCGAGCGCGTCGTCCCGCTTTTCCGCGGCATCCACGCCCAGCACATCGCGGTTTTAAAAAAGGGAACAGGGGTCAGGAAACGACCATGACCGAAGAGAAAGCGTCGAAAAAAGCCCTTTTCTTGCTTCTCTTTCTGGTGCTGGGAGTGCGGATCGCTTACCTCGCCGTCTTCCACGACCGGGTCTTTCTTGGGCCGTCCACCCAGTCCGACCAGGCGTTCGTTGCCATCCACCTTCTGGAAGGCGAGGGCGTCCGAACCTACAAGGAACCGCCCCCGGTCGTCGAGAGCGCGGACCCTTCCCGCCTCATCGACCCGGAGCGCTATGTCCCCCCCTCCGAAGAAACCTCCCCTTATATCAAGGAAGTGACGGGCTACGCGGGTTTCCTGGCGCTCGTCTGGAAGATCACGGGGACAAAGCTCTGGATCTATCCCCAGGCGATGCAAGTCCTGTTCGAGGCGTTGGTCGCGCTTGGGCTATATCTCTTGGCCCTGAAGTCCTTTGGCCGGAGGGCCGCCTTCTGGACGGCCCTTGGCTTCGCTTTCCTGGTTTTCGAAGCGAGGTCGAGTGTTGTGCCCTACAAGGACATTTTCCTTCTCTACGTCATGCTGGGCATCGCTTTCCTGTCCCGGTTGCTTTTCCTTCGCCGGAGAAGACCCCTCTTCGGGTTCGCCGCAGTCGCCGTGCTCGCCGCGGCCGGTTTCCATTTTATGCCGTCCGTTGCGCTCTATCCCTTTTTTCTGGCCGTCGTCCTGGCTCTCGCGAGGCGCGTGGACCTCAAGACGGGAGCCGCGTGCCTTCTCGTCGCGGCCGCCGTGATGGGCCTTGCCGTCTATCCTTATCAGGATTATGTCCGGGCTCATCGCGGCGAGCCGGGCGTCCCGGAGCCTCTCTTCTGGTACCGTTTCTGGCTCGGCACCAAGGTCGAGTCCTTCGCCTCCACTCAGGAGGAGCGGTTCCAGGACTTTTTCCGGGCGAAACTCCCCGCGACGGGACTCACGCTCGAGCAGTTCTGCAAGCGGGAATTTCTCGCGGAGGTCAAGGCGAACCCGGCGAAATACGCGGCCCGGACCGCGAAGAAACTGCTCTCCGGGATGTTTTTGATCTATGCCAACGCCGGTGATTGCACCATGGAAACGAGCTGGGCGCGCTTCAAGGCCGTGAACCCTCGGGCGGGGTTCAAGGATTATGTGAAAGCCCATCCGGCGCGTGTTCTCGGCATGGGGTTCGGGACCCTCTCCGTCTCGGTGCTTTTCCCGCTCGCCCTCGTCGCCGCCGCGATTCTGGTCCGCCGGAAGAGGGGCGCCGAAGCGTTGCTCTTCCTCCACATCCCGCTCTATTTCCTGCTCCTCCACATGTTCTTCCATTATGAGGCCCGCTATCTCCTCGGCATGCTGCCCGGGTCCCTCCCGCTTATCGGGTTCCTGTTCGGGGACGTCTTGCCCATTCGCCGATTTCGAGAAAGGTCAACCTGAGAGCCATGAAAAAAAGAACGGCCATCGTTTTCTTCATCCTCCTGGTCATCCCGCTGGTCCGGGCGGCGCAGGAAAAACCTGCCCCGACCTTCAAGATCAAGGTGACGGCGGAGCAGGCCAACATCCGCGACACGCCGGACATCGGGAGTCCCATTGTCCAACAGCTCCCCGAGGGCACGGTCCTCGAGGCGGAGAAGAAAGAGGGCGAGTGGTACATGGTCCGATTCACCCGCGATGATGGGCTTGTCGCCCGCGGCTACATCCACGAGAGCCTCGTCCAGGCCCTCGAGCCGGTCCCCGTAGAGGAAGTGAAGATCGAACCGGTGAAAAAAGAAGAGACACCCCCGGTGAAGACCGGGGAAGCGGCCGCCGGGCGGAAGACGGAGCCCGTCCAAACGGAGGAAAAGCCGGTCGTCCCGGTCGTGCGGGCGGGACGGCTCTCGGCCGAGCCCCCTGCGGCGAAGACGTTCGGCTTTTCCATCCTGGCCGGCGCGAACTTCGCGGCCGTGGGCGACCTCAACACCGGGACCCGCGGGCTGGCCGACTATTATGGTGCCGTGCTGGGAAGGCAGGGCAAAGGCGGTGTCGCGGGACTCCATCTGACATACATCCTGGGTGCGGAAGTCTCCTTCAGCCTCATGCCCGGCCTCTACCTGACCGTTGGGGCGGACTATTTCTCCGGCCGGCGCACGAGCCGGGTTGATTTCGCGGCCGGGGACCTGCTGGATGTTCTCATCACCAAGCCCAAGGTCCAGGCCATGCCCGTCAAAGTTGGGATCGCTTTCTATCCGCTGCCCTACATCTACGTCAAGGGGACGCTCCAATATATTTTCTCCAAGGCCGATTACCTCTACCGCTTCGAGAAGGGAACGTTCTGGCGGGAGTGGCGGGGGGACGCCAAGGCCAACGGCCTGGGCGCGGGGGCCGCGGTCGGCGGCGAATGGGAGTTTTACCCGGGCCTCTTCCTGGTGGGCGAAGCCGATTTCCGGTTCGCCAGGATCGGCGGCTTCACGGGCAAGGACATCTCGGTCAACTCCGACGGCGAATCCTACACCGAGCAGGGAACGCTCTATTACTTTCAGGGCAGGGCCGGCAGCCAGGAGGATTTCCCGCTCGTCTTCATCCGCAGCGATGTGCCGACCGAAGCGGACGTCAGCGCTCCGCGCGAGGCCAAGGTCAACTTATCGGGGATGTCCCTGAAGGCGGGGATCAGGGTCCGGTTCTGACCGGCTCCGGCCTGTCCCGGCGAGGGGGAGTACGAGCGGCCTGGAGCCACCCTTAGCCCCCGGCCCCGGGGGAACCAGTCCCGTCGGTTCCCCCCGTCGGATAAGCCGACGGGTCCCCCCTCCGCTACGGGGGCTTACGGGCGGCATCCGGTGCCGCTCGGTAAGAATTTGGCCCTTATTGACTCAATCACATAAAAAGAGACGCTTCCATGATGCGGTCACGGCTTGAATTGCGTCCGCGAATTGTGTCATCATAAGCGGCAACGGAGGAACGTATGAGGAACAATAAAACGCTCGTCCTGACGGCTGTCGTCCTGGGCGTTGTCGGCATCGTTCTCCCGGCGTCCGCCGCCGGCAAGCAGGCCCGGGCCAGGTTCAAGGAGAAAGCCTGGGACTTCGGCAAGATCAAGCAGGGCGAAATCTTGACTCACGAGTTCGTTTTCACGAACGAGGGTGACGCCCCGCTCGTCATCGAGAAGGTCGCCACGTCGTGCGGCTGCACGGCCGCTCTTGCCTCCGAGGATAAGATCGAGCCGGGGAAGGAAGGCAGGATCAAGGCGTCCTTCGACTCGAGGGGATACTCGGGCAGGATCGTCAAGTACGTCTACGTCGAATCGAACGACGCCGATGCCTCCCGGCGGGAACTCAGCCTCGGCGCCGAGATCGAAGTTCCTCCCCAGCCGCGAATCGAGCTCGGCGCCTACAACATCGACCTGGGGCTGAGCCTGGAAGGCGAAGAGACGTCGACCCGCGTCACGATCAAGAACACCGGCGAACTCGAGCTTTCGATCGAGATCGCCCACCCGGAGTTCAAGTTCCTGGCGAACGGCAAGCTGGCAGCATTTCCCCTGAAGATTGCCGCCGGGAAGGAGCTCGGGCTCGAAGTCCGGCTCCCGTCACAGAACAAGATCGGGACCCTCCGCGATTACGTCCTGCTCAAGTCCAACGACCCGGTGAGGTCCACGCTGTCCATCTACATCAGCCGCTACATCATTACCAAAGAGGACCTCAAGGAGCTATTCAAGAAGTACGGGAATATATTGGAGGAAAAGAAATAGGCCCGGAAGACGCAGTCAAAAGTTAAGACCACGGGCGACTACGGAAGGCGAAGCTGGAGACGCGATAACGAAACACGCGGTTTTGGCCCTCGCGGACGGGACCGTCTACGAGGGTATGGGGTTCGGCGCGAGCGCCAAGGCTTGGGGGGAAGTCGTTTTCAATACGGGCATGGTCGGCTACCCTGAATCCATCACCGACCCGTCCTACCGCGGTCAGATCCTGGTCCAGACGTACCCCCTGATCGGCAACTATGGCGTCGATCCGGCGAGCTTCGAGTCCGGGCGACCCCAGATCTCGGGTTACGCGGTCGCGGAGATATGCATGACGCCATCCCACGCCTCCTCGCGCATGACCGTCGATGCCTGGCTTCAGGAGAACCGTATTCCCGGCATCGCCGGGATCGACACCCGCGCCCTGACCAAGAAGCTCCGGGTCCACGGAGTGATGCCCGGCCTCCTGGCCGTCGAGGACGGGCCGGTGAGGACCGCGTCGCTTCTCCGGGAGGCGAAGCGCCTGCCCGACCCGAACCGCCGGGACCTCGTGGCCGAAGTCACGACGCGCGACATCCATATCCTGAACCCGGACTCCAGGAAGGTCGTCGTCCTCATCGACTGCGGCGCGAAGGAGGCGATCGTCAGGAGCCTTGTCCGGCGGGGCGCCTGTGTCGTCCGCGTCCCGGCCGCCACGCCCTTCGCCAAGGTCATGTCTTTCGCCCCGCGAGGTGTCGTCCTCTCGAACGGCCCCGGCGATCCCAAACGTTGCCCGGACGTCATCCGGACGGTCCGGAGGCTCCTCAGGGAGAACGTCCCGGTCTTCGGGATCTGCCTCGGCAACCAAGCCCTGGCCCTGGCCGCGGGTGCCGATACCTACAAGCTCAAGTTCGGACACCGGAGCCAGAACCAGCCCTGCCTCGAGGAAGGCACCGAGCGCTGCCACATCACGAGTCAGAACCACGGCTATGCCGTCGACCCGCGGACCCTCCCCCGGGGTTGGCGGCCCTGGTTCACTAACGCCAACGATGGGACGAACGAAGGTATCCACCACTCGCGCCGGCCCTTCCTGAGCGTCCAGTTCCATCCCGAGGCGAGCCCCGGACCGGTCGACACCGCGTTCCTCTTCGACGAGTTCCTGGGGAGGCTGCCGTGACCGCGGCGAGAAGAGCGAAGCCGCGGAAGATCCTCCTCCTTGGGAGCGGCGCCCTGAAGATCGGGGAGGCCGGCGAGTTCGATTATTCCGGGAGCCAGGCTTGTAAGGCCCTCAAGGAGGAGGGGGTCGAGGTCATCCTCGTCAACCCCAACATCGCCACCATCCAGACCTCGGACACGCTGGCCGACCGCGTTTACTTCCTGCCGGTGACGCCGCGCTTCGTCGCGGGGGTCATCGAGCGGGAGAGGCCCGACGGCGTCATCCTCTCCTTCGGCGGCCAGACTGCCCTTAATTGCGGGATCTCCCTCTGGAGGTCAGGCGCCTTTGCTCGGTACGGGACGGAGGTCCTTGGAACGCCGATGGAGGCGGTCGAAAAAACGGAGGACCGGGGGCTCTTCAACCGCACCCTGGCGGAGATCGGGCTTAAATCGCCGCGCGGCGTCGCGGTAAGCGGCATCGAAGAGGGACTGCGGGCCGCGGAGACGATCGGCTACCCCGTGATGGTTCGTGTCGCCTACGCCCTGGGAGGCAAAGGAAGCGGCATCTCCCACGATGCCGGGGAGCTCCGCGAGGCCCTGGCCAAGGCGTTCGTCTCCACCGGCCAGGTCCTCATCGAGGAGTACCTCGAGGGCTGGAAAGAGATCGAGTATGAGGTCGTCCGGGACCGGGCCGACAACTGCGTCACGGTCTGCAACATGGAGAACTTCGATCCGATGGGGATCCATACGGGCGAGAGCATTGTCGTCGCCCCTTCCCAGACCTTGACCAACGCCGAATACCACGGCCTCCGCGAGATCGCCATCCGGGGCGTCCGCCATTTGGGTGTCGTCGGCGAGTGCAACATCCAGTTCGCCCTCAACCCGGCCAACGGAGATTACCGGACGATCGAGGTCAACGCCCGCCTGTCGCGGAGCTCGGCCCTGGCCTCCAAGGCCACCGGCTATCCCCTGGCCTTCGTCGCGGCCAAGCTCATCCTGGGCCACAACCTGCCCGGCCTCCGGAACTCCATCACCCGGGCCACGACGGCCTGCTTCGAGCCGGCCCTCGACTACCTCGTCGTCAAGATCCCGCGCTGGGACCTCAAGAAATTCGGCCGCGTCTCGAAGAAGATCGGCTCGGAGATGAAGTCGGTGGGCGAGGTCATGGCTTTCGGCCGGTCGTTTGAGGAGGCCATCCAGAAGGCCGCCCGCATGCTCCAGATCGGCATGTACGGCCTTGTCGCCAATACCAACTACTCCTTCGAGAACTTGGAGAAGGAGCTCCGTCAGCCGACCGACGAGCGGCTCTTCGGGATCGCCGAGGCCCTCGGCAAGGGCTGGTCCGTCGACCGGATCCACGAGCTGACCCGGATCGACAAGTGGTTTCTCCGCAAGATCGAATCGGTCGTCGATCTGGGGGCGAAGCTCCGGGCCCACCGTCTGGCGACGCTTCCGGCGGACCTTCTCCGCGAGGCCAAACGGAAGGGGTTCTCGGACAAACAGATCGGCCTCCTCGTCCGGTCGAGCGAGGCGGCCGTGCGCCGGGCCCGGAAGAAGGCCGGGATCGTCCCCTGCGTCAAACAGATCGACACTTTGGCCGCCGAGTATCCGGCGAAGACGAATTACCTCTACCTGACCTACAACGGCGCCGAGGACGACGTCGCCTTCCGCCCCCGTAAGAACAAGGTCATGGTCCTCGGCTCGGGCTCTTACAGCATCGGTTCGTCGGTCGAGTTCGACTGGTGCTGCGTCAACGCCGCCCAGAGCCTCAAAAAAATGGGCTGTTCGACGATCATGGTCAATTACAACCCTGAGACCGTGTCCACGGACTACGACATCTGCGACCGGCTCTACTTCGACGAGCTGAGCTTCGAGCGCGTCCTCGACATCTACGAAAAGGAGAAACCGCGTGGCGTCCTCCTGTCGATGGGGGGCCAGATCCCCAACAACATCGCCATGAAGTGCCGCCGGGCGGGGGTCCGGGTCCTGGGGACGTCGCCGAAGGACATCGACCGGGCCGAGAACCGTTTCAAGTTCTCGAAGCTCCTGGATGAGATCGGCGTCGACCAGCCGGCATGGAAGGAACTGCGGAGCACGGGGGAGGCCGGGGCGTTCGCTCGGGCGATCGGCTACCCGGTCCTCATCCGGCCGTCCTACGTCCTGAGCGGCGCGGCCATGAGCATCGTCTTCAACGAGCCCACTCTCGACCGCTACCTAAGGAAGGCGTCCCTGGTCTCGCCGGAGCACCCGGTCGTCATCTCCAAGTTCATCATGAACGGCAAGGAGATCGAAATGGACGCGGTGGCCGACAGGGGGAAGGTCATCGCTTCGGCCATCGTCGAGCACGTCGAGAACGCCGGTGTCCACTCCGGCGACGCGACCATGGTCCTGCCGCCCCAGAAGCTCTACATCGAGACCA
>Ga0315293_10003896_pt1 | contig 14307 bp, 14 predicted proteins | sample YL17G13_20_MG_FD_203071 | JGI IMG/M metagenome (GOLD analysis project Ga0315293, IMG submission 203071) | Sediment microbial communities from Yellowstone Lake, YNP, Wyoming, USA - YL17G13_20 | ecosystem: Environmental > Aquatic > Freshwater > Lake > Sediment | place: USA: Wyoming | collected... | reverse complement strand
CATCAACGCTAATAATTATTTTTTTAGATTGTGAAGCTAACCATTTAGTCGTGGTCTGCACCGCATCGTTGTCAGCAAATGATGATCTTACCTTGACGGCTAAAATTTGCATCATAAAATATTTGAGCATAATATGCTGCATTGCATTTGCAACACAATGAGCTATTTTTTCATTATCAAGATGTAACGACTCTCGAAGGATTATATACAGTATGATAGTTTCATCGCTATTCATTACAGACCTCCAAGAGTTGTTATCTTGTTTATATCTAAAATTATTGATTGATCAACATTGATTGATCAATATTTTATATCGTTTCACCAATTCTTTTTTATATTCAGTCATAGCAAACGTGATAAGCTTATCAAGCGATGTGGGGAAGAATAAGATGAACTTACCCATTTGATGGGCGTGAGCTTTGGCTTTGGCGTCAAAGACTTTGATGTTCTGGAACACTCCCTTTATAACGGCTTTTTCATAAAGCGAAGCTGTGGCAAATTGCTCTGGGGCAGGAAGAAGTCTAATCGGCTGCATTGCCGTACAATTGGAATATAGTTTAGGCAAAAAGACACCCATTAAAGAACTTCCGACGTGTTTTTTCATAGCTAAAAGCAAATTAGCTACGCCGCCGCGAAACTGAGCCCGATGTGTCTTTTTATCAAAACAATATTCATCTAACATTTTGAACACGGTTCGATTAACCGCTGTTGCCAATTCAGTATCTAAATGGGCGATACGCTGGTAAAATGCAATCGTGTCTTGAATGGGTAATGCATTTTTCCACGTTATTTTTGTGTCCATATAGGTATATTCATTAGCCTGTAATGGCGCACTGGATATATAGGAATCCACCGGAAGATAATACTCGTGCCAAGTGGGCTCGCCCGGAAACAAGATTGGCATATCAACTTTGGTTTTTAGAAACTCACGAAAGATAGTTCTTGCCGCAAGGTCGTCGCCAGGATATACTTTATCCACCAAAAGTGCTGGCTTTTTTGTGTTTTTATTTACACAAAAGCGCACCATCGCGCGACGAACCATTTTAGAGCCGTATTCATTAAATGGTTCACCGCTGGTGAGATATATTACTCCAACATATTTGCTTGATATGGAGCCAATTAAACCGCGAGATTGTGGGGTTCCCCAGGATTGACAAGACGCAATACCGCGCATCGAAATGGTGGCAATATCCCATACGCCCTCTTGTCCAGAAGCAGAAAATACGGTTTTAAACTTTCTTCCGCCTGGAACATTCGTGGCGCTAAATGCTTTGAAATATGGCAGAGACTCAAGCGCAGTTAATGTAATTGGCTTTAATACGCCTTCAGCGCCAGGGGCTTGGTTCTCTTTACATTTTTCAATTAATTTGTTATAAACTTTAAACACGCTTTCGCCTTTTTTAGCGAAAACCTTGCCGGTCGTTGGATCTGCGCCCGTGTCTCCTATAAATTTAAGGACTAATTTACCATCTTCTTCCAAGATCATAGAGGGGTAATATGAACCAATAGCAGTATGAACTTGGATAAGTAGTGCCTGAAGGTTTCGCGATATATGCGTCACATACATGGCGCCATAAAGTCCGCCCCTTATATCGCTATAAAGCAAATTTTGCGCATCTTGTCGGGCTTCGACAATGTTAGAATAAACGCACTCTTCCGTTGTATTGGGCAACCCAATACCTTCAAAAACCTTTGTAATTTTATTTAACTTATGGAAAACGCTATGATTCCGAATGTAATCTGGATACTTTGTGTTATCAAGAATATGGCGCACGCCGGGTTTTTTTTCAACAGGAATGTTGGCAGAAGTTGTAGCAGTTGACATTCATTTTTCCTTAAACGATGGATTTGAGTTCTTGTTTAATACATTCTAACATTAATTTATGAATGTAGTCACAAAATAATTTATGATTAACCGCCCTAGAAACCGCAGCATCAATTGTCAATATGATGAGAGGTTCCTGTGTGGCTCGAATATCTTTCAAAGCAAATGCCAGTTGCATTAAATATTTACGATAACAATCACGCGGGTCACCAAATGACGTGGGAGGATTAAATACAAACCTATCAAAGATAAGTTTGGTAACCTGCTCATTAAACTTATCAATAGAATGGTTCAGTCTAATGTTGGATATGGTGCGAGATATCTCTGCATCTACGTGGACATTATTTGCTAATATGTTGCGAAACACTTCACCCATCTGGGTGACAAGTTTAATTTTGAAACAATTAATATAACGATTAACGTCTTCATTAGAAGCTGACGTTAAGGCGTGCAACTGAAAGTCCAAATTAGTTTTAAGCGGAGTATCTTGATATGTCCAATCTCTTTCAGGAATTTCCTCCCTAATTTTTTCGAATGGCACATAAAAGTGCCTTACTTTTGTTCCAAGATGAGGGGCAAAATGCACCGGCAATGAGGTTTTAGTAGTCAAAGCTTTCATAAATACTTTGAGCGTCTCTTCATCAACATCTTGTCCCTGTTGTAAGGGATACATTCTATCAATGATAAGACATGGTTTGCCCTCATCGGCATCAATAACATAACGCACCAGAGAGCGGCGCATCATTTTGGTGCCTCGATTTTCGAAATCGGCGCCAGAAGTAATATAAATGATGCCGACAAATTTAGACAAGATGGAGCCTATGAGGCAGCGAGGATAATCACCATCCCAACGCTGACAAGATTTGATCCCTCTCATAGACATTGTCAGAATGTCCCAAGCCCCCTCTTCTCCATCAGCGGTAAAAATAACTTGATATTTTTTATTGGGTATATTCTCTGCACAGAATGTTTTAAACTCGGGCATCAGCTCTAAATTAATGAAATTTAGATTGTTAGCCGTAAATTGTTCGCGTAATTTGGCAAACACCTTGAATAAGGATTCGTTCTTACGAAAGACAGCCTTACCATTGCGGTCAAGAATCTCTTCAACCAAACGCAATACAATTCTGCCTTCTGAAGATTGCACCACTCTCTCAAAAGCGTTATTGTAAGTGTCAATCTGTGGAATAAGGTTTTTAATCAAAACTACCAAATTATACACGTCATCTATTTTAGATAATTGCGCAGAACGCTCCTCTCCTAAAAGGAGAAACTGAATACGATCGCCAATCGCCATTGCTTCATCGCGAGCAGACACGAGACCCGTAAGCATAGCTGCTATGAGCTGTGATACGAAATTTTCTTTCTTCAAATCTAATAATGGTTTAGCTATATCGCAAGACTCTTTGAAATTTTTCAAACCAATAGATGGAAAGATTTTGCTAATTTTTGTCGGAGAGCGAAATATCTTGTGTCCGGTAATAAATTCCGGAAGCTCTTTCCTTCCTTTAAAAATTTCAGTCGTTAACGAATAGGGTAAGGTTTTAGTTGTTTCCATTAAACCCTGCTCTAATTGTTCTACTTTTGCTAATTTTGTCATTATGATTGTGTTCCAACCCAGTAAATGTAATGTTTATTCGGTGATAGTCAATATTGAAAAATGTTGAAATACTATTTAAGTAAATATTTCAACATTGAAACTATCTGATAGCGGGAATCTTTCGTTTCTTTTTCGACTTGGCTGCTTTGACCTTATCGGCTGTAATACTCTCCCAGGTTGTTTTAAACATATTAGTTATTACTGGCATAATTTGACTATCAATCGTAGCGGCAATCGTTTCAGCTGGGTTGTCAAGCATCTCTGCCGCCGACGTGGATCGAGAGGTCAATAGAGCTCTCTGACGTGTCGCGGACGACTTTGCCGTTTTCTTTGAGGCTTTTGGGGCGGTCTTAAGTCCGGGAATAAAAATATATTTATCTTTATTCTCTTTCATCGCCTTCTTCATATTATCTAATATGGTTTTACCAATTTTTAGTTTATTAGAATAATAGTTAATACACGCCTTGCGCCTATACTGTGACACATTATCACAAAGGGCGGCATCAATTGTAAACACTTCTGTAGCAATAGTATCTTTAATTAGAGAGATGTATATATCAGAAATATTCGTATGTTCAGCAAATGTGTCTGTCAGTTTATCGACAAATGAATGCTTGATTGTTTCAAATTGGGTAGGCAGAGTATTGTCTTCTTTTATTTTATATTCCATAAAGGTATCACGATATGGCAAAATGCCATATTGATTGTGGGTGCCACGCCTATTAATAAATTCTTTAGAAGAATGTTTAACTAACAGTGAGGTGGTTTCACTAAAGGGGACATAATATTTATTAGAAGAGCAGCGTTGATCTACAATTGGAAAACGATCGCCCAATTTCGATCTAATCGCGTCTTTAAATGCCTTGGTGGTTGCCGCATGCTCGTTCGGATACATATATTCCAAGAATATACAAGGGCGTTTGATTAAACTATCAACAACAAATCGCACAATACAGCGCCTTACCATTTTAGATCCAAATTCAGTTTGGGATCCGGAAGTTAAATATATAATACCAGTAAATGGATCTAATACCGATCCAATGGTGCAATTTTTATATGCCCCCGTCCACCCCTGGCAGGATGAAATCCCTCTTTGAGACATTGTCAAAATGTCCCATGCGCCCTCTAATCCGTCAGAAGAAAAAACAACTTTCATCTTTCCGTTCACATTGTGAGCGCTAAATTCCTTGAAAGAAGGGATGTTATCTAATGGAGTTAGTGCATAATTATAATGTTTACGCAAAAATTCCGACAGCTTATTATAAACTTTAAATAAACCTTCATTGGCTTTAGCGAAGGTTTTTTTATCTGAATCAATAATATCTGATATAAGATATAACCCTTGTTTTGTGGCAAATTGTTCCACAAATGGTTTGGGTTTGGAGAGTTGTCGAGATAATTGGTTTATTAAACATACCGCTGGTGTGTATTTTTCAAGACGCTTTTTAGCGCTCAAATTGGGTTGTTGGTAAGCAACTTGGTGCGTAAAATGATACGCAGCCGAACTTACATGGGTGCTTATACCATAACACAGGTTTTTTATTAATTGGCTGGTGTTATTAAGTTCTAAATTAGAATCTATCTCGAAATTATGTAATCCTATGGTGGGAAATATTTTATGAACTTCTTTGATCTTTGAGTCTTTAAAAATTGGGTGAGTCTTAAACCAATCAGGAACGGGCTTTTCTTTAAAAAAAGAAGCTAAATCTATCATATGATTTACTTTCGTGTTATCTTTTTGAGATATAAAGAGTTTGACTTGGAGTAAGAAATACCGCTATCTCGGTAAGAGAGACAATAACCTTTACTATCGTCGAATATGCCACAAGAAGAAAGATTTCTTACAATTGGGCTATTAGGAATAGAATAGCCTCTAGCGTTGGAGGTAATAATTTGAAGTTTATTTTTCGTTTTATCTTTTAAGAATTGAATAAAGAGCGCCTGGGCGCACTTCTCGAATAGTGGACCCTCGCAGGGATAAATTCTTTCCAAGAATAAAGCCGGACGATGTGTCTGCCTATGCGTAACATAACGAACAACGGCTCGACACGACATACGTGAGCCTTTGGGAAATTGAAACCCATTAGTTAAATAAATAATGCCAGCACAAGGATCAACTATTGAGCCAACCAAGTTTCTCTTGTAGCAGCCAGTCCAACTTTGGCAAGATGAGATGCCGCGCATAGACATTGTAGACATATCCCATACGCCTTGCGGTCCAGAGGATGAAAATATAATTCTAGAAGATTTCGATATGACTGGTGCCTCACATTTGCGGCCTGACCCTTGCTGGGGTCGACACCCGGGGCGGAATCTCGTCTCTACAAGAGCTTGGCTAAAAGTAGTGGTAACTGCCGCAACACGGTCAGTGCGCAGTCTACGCGGAACAACCCATTTATTATGGGAAATAAAGTCGCCCGGACCACATTGTTCTACTAGAAGGCGTATTCGGTTGCGCCGACCGGAATTATAAATATAAGGTCCAGAATAAAATTCCTTAATAAGGGATGCCTTAAATTGTTTGGCAACAGCCGTCATATATTGAGTTACATTTGCAGAGCAATTCTCTAAACCAATTTTAGGGAATACCTTTTCTATTTTATCGAAATTAGAAAATACCTTGTGTGTGGTAATAAATTTAGGTAAGCGACGACTATTTCTAATAGAAGAGGTATTCATTTAAGTGGATTCTTTCGATTAATGTATGTAATGATATTTGAAGTTAAAAACTCCGCGAATTCTGAATTTACAACGTCTCCAAATTCAGATGTAAAAAAAGTAGCGCATAATTTTGGATCGTTAGCTAACAACAAACACGGATCGTCAGTAAGTTTGCAAACAAACTCTGTAAACTTTACACCTAATTCATCAATTGAATGATCTGCCCGGGCGGGACCAAGTAATTCAATATGATCTTGGATTTTAGATTTCGGCTTTCTTAATTGAATTAAGAGATTGGATGCATTAGTGCCGAATGGCTTAATATACGCTTTTTTGAAAGTGTCAGATTGTATTGCTTTCTTAAAAAGCTTTGGCATTCTTTTTTTAAAGAGAAGTTGTGATCGCGAGCGCAATAGCTGCGTATTATGAGATAAGTCACAACTCTCATCTTCCTTAAACTGCACACCGCTATCGGTATAAGGATAGTATTCCTGATTAAGCATTTTTAATTCATCGCTTAATGGCACATAAGATTGTATGCCTTCTGTGGTGCCAATAATATCAACCGCGTAACGCACAGTCATTAGAGGAAGTTTGGATTTAATCGCATCAATAAATGCGTTTAATGACGGCTTATCAAATGCTGGATACATTTTCTCTAATAAAATGTATGGAGCATTATTTCGATCTATAACATAACGCACTATACATCTACGAATCATTCTTGAACCGCAGGAGTTGAATGTGCTATTATTCGTCAAATAGATGATGCCGGTAAACGGATCAATGATTGATCCGATAACTTTACTGCTATTACCCCTTCCGTGACTCCACGTTTGACACGACGTGATGCCTCGCATAGACATTGTCGCTATATCCCATAATCCATCACTATGATCGGCAGCAAATTTTACCGCGATTTCTTTTGCAGGAAGATTGATGGAGCTGAAGTTTTTAAACTGAAAGGCTTGTGAAATATTTTTTAGAGCTATAAGCTTCTCTTCTCTTAATAGAGAGTTGAGTTTCTCATATATTTTAAGTAAACTAGTTCCCTTTTTCATAAAAAGGGTATCTTTATCTGACAAGTCGTCAGGTATACTTAAACTAATTTTACCAGTAGGTAGTATGGTAATGAATCCATCGCTATTTGAACGCAACCACACGATTAATGTGGTCATAATAGACTTTAAAAATTCTAAATTTTGGCGTCTTATCTTACCTAATTTAGATTTTTTAGCGAAAGAACCCAATTTAGTAGTTCGTGTATTGAAGTTTTCAGCTATGACTGCTAATAAATATTTAGCGCAAGAAATAATCTCTTGCGAATTATTGATAACTATCTTATCTTCAAAATTTGAAAGACCAATATCTGGAAATACTTTCCTAATATAGTCCAGTTTAGAGAAAACTGGATTAGATGAAATCCACTTGGGAAATTTATTACTTGCAAATAATTCTTCAACGCTTATCATCTAATTTATAATGTCTTAATTAAGATTGGTGGTATTCTTTTCTTCGGGCGGTGTAAGGGGTTCAGCGACAAGAACGATCGGCTCCTCTTTTTTAAGCTTATCTTGTGCGTAATTTTTAAGTTTGCCAAATAAACTGACAGCGACTCCAGCCGTTTTAAACGCATCGCTTTTCATTTCAGTGCCAGCGGCAACAGCCAGATCGGTTACTCCATCAACAACGTTTTTAATTTCTGATGCAACTTTAATCACATTGCTTTTTACTTGTAGTGCGGCTTTATTGTATACTGTTTGTAATCTAACCGGCATGTGTTCACCTATGATGAATCCATTGATATCAATGAATTTTATTTTTGTAAATTTATCTTCCGTATTATCAGCGTATAATTTATATTCATACGTTTTGAACTTTAACCATTGATTTGGTTGAATGCGAGTAATTTCAATGGGAACTAAATATTTATTAGTTTCTTTTTTGGACATTTGGTCACTTCAATTCCTGAAACATTTTTTTGTAAGCGAGAGGAAGAGAATATTCTAATTTAATATTAAGAAATTTGTGTAAGAATGCGCGCCCCAATTGAAAATATAGAGATCGATAATATTCGAAATTCTGTTCGAGCATGCCTGGAAATGCCCAACAATCCCTATAGTCAGGTATGTTTGTAGTGCCCTGCCTAAATATATCTATCATTCCCGGTATGCCGTATACAGAGTGTTCTAAATCCTCAAAAGCGTTATGGTATTTATGCCGGGTGCCGGCAAGCATTAAACTGAATGGATGAATATATTCATCTTGTTTATTAAGGGTCCAATAAAGATTGGAGATACGTGCTCCATAACTATATGGGATTGGTTTTAATCCAAAAATCTGGTATTCTGAAAATTCCAAAATTAATTGCGGCGCCATTTTGCGCGCCCGGTGCGCCGCGCAATTAAAACGTTTTATAAAACATTCTGTTTTAGATTTATAAGATATCATATAAGATTGTCAGCAAATGTTTGAATGAACTTTTCTTTATATGGTTCTTTAACCAAAGAAGTAAATTCTAATTTGAAAAATTCATCAAATAAGGCGTTGAAATCCGTTTTATATTCAGTAAATTCTAATTGATCTGCTGGGACCAGCTTAAGTTCTATTAATTCTTTATTAAGAGAAAAGTTGGCACGATTTTCTTCATTGGCTAAAAACTCTTTTAATTTAGAAGAGTCTTGGGCAAATAATTCTGCCTTTTTAGCAGAAGCTACGGAAGGAATGTTGTCACTCTTATCTCCCGCAATACTTTTCCATACCAAATATACATATTCTGGAGATTGTATAAACTCTTTTAGGCGTGGATTAAAAAGCCTTACATCATAAGCTGATAAGTTTTGTATGATCTGAATCATATCCGAATCAGAACTAACAATAATTACTTTTTCATCTTTTAAATCATTAGCTAATGTATAAATTACATCGTCCGCCTCATATGCAGCGGCACGAACCATTGTGATAGGTAGTAAGCTAATTAATTTATAGATTAAATCCGCTTGACGCATAATATTGCGTTTAGATTTTTCTTGAGAAGAGCCTTCTTTAACGAGTCTGTTCTTTTTATAATCGGGAAATAATTTTTTCCTAAACTCTGGTCTACCTTCAAGGATAAAAAAACATTTGCTTGGTTCAAAGTTCTCAATAAGAGAGCGCAAATTACGAAAAAAGTTAAAGACTATTGTATAATCTAATTTGTTTTCTAATTCTTCGCGCTGTTCTAATGTCATTGCAGCTAACTCTTCATCGGAAGGTTTAGACTTTCCAAAAGCAAGTAAGCCTCGGTAGATGAAATTTAATCCATCAATAATAAGAACCAGATCCTTCATTTAAGACGCAAGGTATTAATTACCTGAAAACAGGTATCGGCGTGAGCCTTTAAAGACAGCGCCTCGCCAAAGCAAGACATTTGATATATGGTTTGATTTTTCTTTACAAAGAAATCTAAAGATCCTTGGACGGCAGTATTACACATCGTCTTACCGGGTAAGCAGGTGTGTGCATTATCGACATAATGCACCGCAAAAACACGCCCGTTAGGACCATTGGTGCTTTCTCTTGTGGCTAATACTTTTTGATTATTAGTTTCTTTAGAAAAAACAAAATTTGCAACATATATTGGCAACTCTAATTGAGTTGGGTGAGCGGCAAAGCCAATTGAAATCTTCTGCGATTGCGAAGAGTGTTGAGCCAACATATCATTGGGCAACGCGCGAGCCTTATCAAAACCAAACGGCACGCCATAAGACCAATTTGAACCACTAACTTCTAGCCAATTAATAGGCAAATCTGTTCTTTGGGGTTCTGGCTCGGTTGTCACAGGTATAACTGGTGGTGTATTTACACATCCACTCAATTCGAGTGAGGTTAGGCAAATCAATATTGCAATAATCTTTCTCATAACGTTTCCTTTTAATAAACTCGCTCTTCACAGCGTTTGCGGGCAATAGCAATTAAACATTCCAATTCCGTCGGAATACGAGCGTCAAGTTTATCCATAGATAAACAAGTGCCGCAATCACATTCGGGCGCCTTTAAGGAAGGAATAAAGTCCATAACTTTTTTATAATTTTCTTCTGATAAAATCTTTTGGGTTTCAGTTGGATCGACAAGCATCTCTTCAATGCTGCGGATAAATTCATCTTTTAAGAAAGAAATACGTTCGCTTTCGAGACATTCACTAAATTTCATTACATTTCTCCTAATTTTTAATAAGAACCATAATCGGGAATATAACCTCGATCATAACTCAACCCGTCTCCATCCATCCACATCATAGATGGGGTTTGAACCCGCGCCACGGTATCGTTGTTTCTTGTCCTCAAGAGCTTCTGCTTTTAATTGACTTCGCGCTATATCAATAAAAGGCTGCAATATTGCAGCAAGAGGGTAGTAATCAATCGTAGAATGAGTGTTAAGATAACGCATCATCTCATCAGATTGATGTTGAGTAATGAGAGCTGGAACAAATTGTCCAAGAAAAGCCCCACTAGCGGCGGAACGCCGCGCTCTGGCGATAAGATAATATACCCTATCTTTAATAGATTGAATATCTTTATTAGTGAATTGATGCATAAACGACTTTTGGCGCCCAAGTAGGTTTGGAATTTGAATAATCTTTTATTCCTTCGATCGGGGCGCTAACGCAAACCTGAGCGGTGCCTATGAGGTCCGTCAAATCGGACACCTCCATATCCAATATGGAAGCCAAACGATCCATAGCTGTATTAGGAATAAGTTTCTTTGATTCATCCAAGCGGGCAAGTAAAAGATTTGCATCCACAACCGGAAGCTCATCTTTCTCCCGAGCCAATGAAATATAATCAATCAATTGCTCACGTCCGCCCATAATCCAAATGAATGGTTTCGCAAGTCTCTTCTCATCTCGACCAATACAAAGAGCAATTTCTCCTAAACGAATAGATTCATTTAGATAATGCTTTGGTCCAGTGAAACAAGTGCCAATTTTACCAACTGATGCATTCACAATCTTCATTAGATTCCTTTTATAATTAAAAAAGCAAGGAAATTATCCTTGCTTTTCAAGTTGGCGCGAATTAGGCAATAACAGCTAATGGCTCGCGTTTAACTAATTGATAGGAGCCTTTTTCGACTCTACGGAAAACATTTTTCTTTACTAATGAAGCAAGTCCGGCACTTACTACATAGTATGGTTTGGGGGAAGTGCTTTTCCAACCATCATTATCTAACACGGCTAAAAATTCTGTCGCAGATCGTGGCGCACTATCTGCTGCAATTGTTATTAGGCGGTCTTTTAATGACAGTCCGTTAGCAACCCTACCCTTATGCATTGATTTTTTAATCTTGGTATTCTTCTTCGAAGAGGGTTTGGTAAGCTTCTCTACTTTGCCTTCAATGACAGATAGGTTTTTGATTTTATCATCAATCGATGATCTTTGATTTTGTAATTCAACAATTTTGCGTTTGGTAATTTCTAGTTCTAATTTAACGGTTGAGAATTTTTTTAGCGATTTTGACATAATATATACTCCATTTAAAGATTAAGATGGTTGAAATGCTCGCACTTCAGCTTTGTGTTCATCTATTATAATCACGAAACCGTGCAAGTCAAAAATTAAAGAGCGGCTTACCTCAAATCGTTTTGAAGATTAGTAAGCCTGCGACAAAGGAGACAGTATACATACTTAGCGCATTGCGGGTTATATGTAATAGCCTATCATCGCGCCTCTGCTAGCGGCGCAGCCATGCTCATTTGCAGTAAACGACCGCGGCTAACGGGTTTTTCCAAGGATCAGTCTGGTTATCATAGGTTGACTCCTATTAGCAGGGGATCAGTCCTGCGGTATTGACACCTACATAAATGTGAATGTCAAAGTTAACGATGTTATCGTTAAGTAGAATTTTCTAACGAATCTCTTTGAGACGTTACTCATTCGTTCTACCACGAGTTAGCATTTCATTTCTTACGCATATTGCGTTGCTCCCCAACCACTCGCTCCAAGTAAATGAAAAGGAAAGTTATTGATTTGCTTTTTTAGCGATATAACAATACCACATTAAATGCAAAATATCTCAAACACGTAAAGGTATTATGCACTCTCGGCTTCTGTTGCTTCATTATAGTACCACTTCATCTGCTTCTCCTAACTTTACCAGCCTGACGGTCTATCGTCATCTTCTGTATCGTACCATCCAGAGTATAATTGCCAGTATTGCCATCGTCTATATATAACACAAAACCCGTCTGATTTGTAGTCAGACAGGTTTAAATGCTAGAGATATTGCTTTTATTTTAGGCGACTTGTTTGCCATCCACATACAACTTGTATTCTCCACGTTTAGCTATACGGGTAAAAGCTTCATCCAGTGTTTTAGCCATTAAAGTCGTTGTAGCTGCATTATTAAATGATGAACTGGGTTGAAACAATGGTCGATCCATATAGTAAGCTTCTTGCGTTTCATCCTGTAAATCCTTGTCTTTGGATACCATCAATACCGTAGCAATCACTCGTTGCGAATGACCTTCCATATAATCATACTTTACAAAGATAGCATAAACACCTTTACCATCCGTCAACAAATCGCCAGCCTTATATTTGTGCGTAAAATTAGGTAGATGATCTGCAGCTGTTACTACAGTTGCCTGTTGATGATAAAACTGCTTGCGATCCGGTCTCCAACCGTGTTTTGAATAGCTAAAAGCTTCCGGATTGCCTATCATATAGCTTTGTAACGCTTCTCTAATACTATCTATCTTCTGTGCCTTTTCCGGCATACTGAACATCGTATCGCTAGGCAAGCCGTCATTCCACTGTCTGAACATTTCCTGTGTCAGCGTCTTGGTTGTAAAGATTAGTGTATGAGCCCTTTCCCTTAGAAAAGCTGTTAGAAAATCTGCTACTTCCTGTGGTGTTGTAGCAAGCATTGCTTCTTTATCTTGTATAATTTGGGCGAACTTTTGAGCTAGCAATGTGACGGGCTTCATAACAGTATACCTTTACATTAGCATTACCAGCTTGGGAATAGTATGTAAATCTATCGTCGTATTCGCTTGCAATTTAGTATAGCTCAAAGAACTATTTCTACTTCTATCGTTTATTCGCAACCATATATTGTCATCCATACTAACATAAATTTTAAACCCATCATATTCGATAGTTTTGGATTTATGTATGATGTTGTTTAATACTTATTAAGCATTTAGTAATTCTTGCAGAAACTTTTTCTTTTCCAAGAACTTCAAGCACTTGAAACAATTCAGGACTATTTGATTGACCCAATAGTGCAACTCGCAGTGCTCCACCAATATCTTTGAGAGATAAAGCTCTTTCGGCAAGCCACACTTGAATGCTATTACGCAATTCAACTTCGTTCCAATTATCTAATGCAGATAGCATCGTATTCAAGTCTTGAACATGAGGCGTATTAATCTCATTAAATGTTTTTTCAATCAATTCGGCGGTCGGCTTCATGTCATTATTCAACATTGGCTCCAAAAAAGCCGATGCTTCCACGAAAGTTTTAGCTCTCGAACGAATAACAGGAATAAAAGGAGTTAAATGCCCTGTGGAAAACTCCCCAATGTTTTGGGAATCAACAATAGTCTTGAGATGTTTGGCATAAACCTCTGTGCTAGTTAATTCTTCGGACTTAAGATGGGCGTAATTGATTGATGCAAATTTAACAGGATCAAATCTACCATCATTACGACCGCAGGCTTCAAGAGAAAAGTTCTCAATGAGTTCGTCTAACGAGAAAAGTTCCTTATCTTTAAATCCCCAACCAAATTTGGCAAGATAATTAAGGATCGCATTAGGGGAATAACCATTCTCACGATACTCTCTTATGGTGACGGCTCCGTCGCGTTTAGATAGCTTCTCGCCCCTTTGATTGAGCATCATAGGAAGATGCGCCATAACCGGAATAGGAGCCTCTAATGCGCCATAAAGGAGTATTTGGGGAATACTATTTACCAAATGGTCCCTACCACGAATGACGTGGGAGATTCTCTGATCGATATCATCGACTACGCAACCAAAGTTGTATAAGGGGATGCCATTGCCTCGCATAATAACGAAGTCATAATTCTCTTTGTTAGGAACAACCATCTTTCCGAAGACCTTATCCTCGAAAATAATCTCGCCATCGGTAGGTGCCTTAAAGCGCACCACGTAAGGCTTATCATTAGGCTGGTCTTTACGGTCACGGCAAGTGCCAGGATACTTGGCAAAGCCTTTGC
>Ga0315293_10003895_pt1 | contig 14310 bp, 25 predicted proteins | sample YL17G13_20_MG_FD_203071 | JGI IMG/M metagenome (GOLD analysis project Ga0315293, IMG submission 203071) | Sediment microbial communities from Yellowstone Lake, YNP, Wyoming, USA - YL17G13_20 | ecosystem: Environmental > Aquatic > Freshwater > Lake > Sediment | place: USA: Wyoming | collected... | reverse complement strand
ACGCTATTTTTCTGCGAGAAACCTTTAACGGGCTATGCTTTGATTGGAGAGATTGAGCACATGTTTGGTGTGCGTCTGAGTTCGGGCATAGTTTACCATTCTCTCATGCGTCTTGAAAGAGACCGTTTGCTAGATCATACGATTGTGAATGGAAATCGGGGTCGGCAAGCTTGCAGTTACACGGTCACAGAGAAAGGGAAAAAATGTCTTTCTGAATATATTGCGGTTCTTTCGTCTATTTCCCGTCGTATTCGAGAATCTTAGTCATACGGCGTATGATAGCACAGACGTGTGCTGATAGGTCTAATATGCTCCTACTGCGATGATGAGTGCGACCTACACAAATCGCAGAGATTACGTCAGAATAATGTTTAAGGGTTACGATGCCGCTATTTCTATTAGTGGCTTGTCTTGTCTCAGATCGTTGATGCTCAGAAGCCTTGCCCGAAGTGTAAGAGCAAGCTTGAGGTTCACATTAAAAAGGGCAAAGATGCCGTTGAGGTTTGGTGTGCTAACTGTCACGAATTTATAGGGCTACAATTTTTTGCGCCGACGACAATTAAAGAAAGTGCGGCGACCAAAAACCGAAATCAAGACTCAATCTAGGCGAAAAAGGCAAAACAGGAACGTACAGAACAGCTTTTCCAGAAGAGATGAGAATACATGAAACGTACAGCAAAACGTACACTTTACCATGCGGAGAACGTACACTAGGTTATTGCTCACGTTTCATGGTATATTCTTTGATATATTATCCGTATTCTGTACGAAAAAATATATTTTCCGTTTTGCGCTGTTTAGGGAGAAAGGACTGAATTTCAGAGCTATTTCTGAGAATGGCGCAATATACCCATGAACAGCGATAACAAAACTTAAAAGGAAAACGCTACCAAATAGACGCTTGAGGGTAAAGAGTGAGCAAGATACAGTTTGTTATCGACGGTGAATTTGAAAAGGTTTTGATTGATCTTTTCGAGTTCTACGGTATAAACGGTGAAAGCAACAGCCTCAAGACGAAAGAATTACTCATTGAAATACACCGCAAGGACATCGTGTACAAAGAGTCACCAGAACAAGGTGAACAAACTAGTGAAAGTAAAATCAATATGACTGAAATTCCCTGCAAGAAGTTACTCAAAGCGAGACTAGTCACCAAAAAGAAAGTCGGTAAGGAAATTTTCTATTGTGTCAACAGACCCCCAAAAATGACTAGACTAGAAACCTTAGACATCTGCAAAGTCTGCCTTGCTGTTTTCAAACACGGATTCACCAATCACACTAAGGCTCTAGCTGAAGAGATTGAGAAAGCCCAGACAGCCCCACTTCAACAAGTCAGCAAACCCCCAGAGGCTCAGCAGACACAGAAAACAGGCTACACAGGCACACCATCAAAACACTACGAAACAATCTACTGTCCTAGCGGCGGCTTATGGGTTCCACTCACCAAATGCACGCTATGCAAGAAAGACTCTTTCAACGTCTACGACACCTGTCAACGAATTTTCCAAGCCAAGCGGTCTCAACCCTCAAAAACGTAAAAAAGGTTGAACCAAACATGGAAGAAATAAAAGTCGAGTACCAACCCGACAACCAAACCCCCCTAGAAATTGTTACCCAAATCAAAGACTTCATACAAAGTCTAAAAATGGAAAATATCATTTCCGCTTTCGCCATAAGCGTTCCAAACGCAAACCCGCAAAACTGGTCAACAATCCACGCCGAAACCGCCAAGGAGACCTGAGCCATGAACAAGGAAGAGGCAAAACGTAAACGACTTCTCATAGACAAAGAGCTTGAAAGTCTCACAGAAGCCGCAAGTCTAGCCCAAATTGACGCCCGTGTAGCCATGCGTCACGCTGAGAACGCTTTGAACCACATAAGAGACTTGATCGAAACGACCAAGGAGAGACCCCCCAAATGAGCGGTCAAGAAACGATAATGAGAGACCGCAAGCACAACGAGAAAATCATAGACCACACACCCGCAACCCCCTACACAAGCCCACTAGACCGCTTCATAGAAACAAACTGCAAACAATGCCCCCGTCATCACGCCGTATGCCGACTTGAAGACTCAAGAGGACTAACCCCCATGAGCCTATGCGTACACCTCTACATTCACGAAACAACAGCAAGCGGCATAGAAGCTTTTACAAAAGGACTAGGCAAAACCGCCGAGATCGGAGAAGGCACACTTGAAGAAATCTCACAGATGGAGACCCAGAATTGACAACTCTTGAAGCGCACATAACCGCCCTACAGGAGATCGGCAAGACAGAACCAGTAACCGACCAACTAGCACGATACCTACTGCAATTCTACCAAACCCACTACGTTGACAGCGACAACATGCACCCAAACATCAAAGGCAAACAAGGCTTCGTAGACAGACAAGGGCACAGCATGACAGTAGAACAATTCCTCAAGCTGATTGAAACCCCAGAACCGCCCGAGCCAGTGCGAAGATGGAGACACAGAGCAAAATGATCTATCTACAATGCGGATTCATTAAAAACCTCAAAGGCTTCCCCGTTGAACTGCACAACGACGACAAAATAGACGTAATCGCACAAGTAACATGCGTTTGCGAGGATGCCCGACTATGCCCCAAACCCCAGAACAAACTAACAACCGATAAAGCTTGCTTCATTTTCGATGCTCCCGCACAGCTACGAGACAAGATCAAAATTCCGTTGCCGAAATCCGAAAAAGAGGTTTTAGCATGATATGCCCTTGTGCAAAATCCGAATGCTCAAGGAAAAAGCCACAATCCGAACATGGAAGTGCCCCCGTTGCGCTCTCAGAATGACAAAGGAATGGAGACGGAAAAAATGAACGAACAAAAGAAAACATATCAACGGTTCTGTCGGGCTTGTGGTCAAATAACAACAGCGTTTTACCATTGCGGACAAAGAACGGGGCTAGTCAAGCAAGGAACAATAAGCGATAAAGCCGTGATTATTGATGGACGAAAAAAAGAGTAAGACCACAACTATCGAGGTTTCCATAGAAGTCTACGACAAAATCCATAACATAGCCGACCAAATCGCCCAAATCGTGCATAAAAAGAGCCTAAGCCTAAACCAAGCCCTCAAAATCATGTTAGCAACGCAACCCCTTGACCAGATTCTACAGGAAATCATGCAAGACGAGGAGAAATGGAAATGAGCAATGAAGAAGAAATGGTTACGATTGAAGAGCCAACCCCAGAACCCGTGAAAGAACCAACAAAACTAGACCAATTCGTTGAAGAGCTACGCAAATACCCCGACAAAGACACCGCCAAAACACACATTCAAGAGATCGCAACAAAACTAGGATGTGCCAAGAGCCTAGGATACAAAGCCCTCAAGAAAATAAAGTTTTCAGGCGAACCCAAAACAACGCAACACCAAGAAAAAGAGCCTACCGCAAGAATCGAACAGCAAGAAGCCGAACCTCTCACGGAAGAGCAACAAGCCGAGCAAGGCGAAGAGATCACCCCAGAAGAAACCGAGCAACCCGCCGAAGCCAAAGTACCCATAACAGCAAGAGCCTTAACAACAAGCATAGAATTAGCTTTCAAGAAAGCCGCAAAACTCATGGACTACCCCGACCTAGCATTGACACACGAAGAAGCTCAAAGCCTAGCCGACTGTTGGACACCCGTATTCGAATACTACGCCCCTCAACTCAGCAATAATCCCATGATGTGGGCGGCAATCGGCACAGCAATAATCTTAGCGCCCCGTGTAATCGGCTTGATCGTTGAAAAGCTCGGCAAACGCAAACAAGAACGAGAAAAGATCATAGATGTAAAACCCGTTAAGCCCCCCGAAGAGGTCAAACCAGAGCCTACGCCAGCCAAACCCGAAGCCCCTTTAGAGACACCCCCGACACTCACGGACGGCATCACACAAAACCAGACAGCGAAACCAGACGGAAAGGAGCTAATCAAAAAACTTTAGAGGGTTGGACATGGCAGAAATAGCTCAGAAAATGAAAGAAGCAATGAGCAAGATTCCTGTTGCCGAAATGCAAAAGATGCAAAAAGCAATGAACGCGCTAGGCTTGCTTTTCAGCCTCTTGCCCGACATGGAAATCAAAGAGATAGATCGCACGTTCAAGAACCCCAAAGACCCCGCCAAACCCATAGTCAAGAAATACATTGTAATCTACATTGAAAAGAAGGCTCAATAATGACATTCGACCTTCAAACTTTTCTATATGGTGTTTGGGCGGGCGTTTGTTTCAGCATTGCTATTTGGGGCATATCCATTGCGAACAAAATGGAAAAATCTAAGAAGGCTTGAACATGGGCACAGTCATATATGACAAAGACGGCTTTCAAGTAAAACGATTCTATGGGGGCGACGAAAGAGGCGTATGCTTTCAATTGACAACAAAAGGCGGCTTTATCCAAGTGCCAAGAGACCATTTTTATCGTATGCTCATAGCTTTGACACTTGAAGCAATACTCAAAATACCTTGGCGAGACCTTGACAATCTAAGAGATGTTGAGACATGTAACGTCAAGCTTTGGTGTCCTCAGATCAAAGACTTGATAACGCTGTGCATTGAGACCGCCGACAAAGATTCAGCAATCGTGAAGGGCAAGCCCTTTGGATGCAACCTTCAAAACTGCTCACGAGGAAAATGGTGTTTATTGACGATTGAACGCATTGAGGTTCATACATGACGCCGTACGGGTCGCCCGACATACACATTACCCAGCCCTTCAAAGAACGAGTCGCAATAATCGGCATGGTTCAAGAGGGCAAAACCAACTTTCTCAAGTGGCTCATGTCTCAAACAACTGTACGCTATACATGCTTCGATTCAATCGGCATGGTCTCACACGGAGGCTTTCAACCTCTCAAGCCCGACATTCAAAAGATCATAATGCCCCGCTTTTCAACTCGACACAAGGAATTTGACGAAGTTTGCATGCAAGTTTGGAAAGAAGGAAATCAGATTCTCATAGTTGACGAAGTAGCCGACAACTGCACAAAATGGGAAATCCCTGAACCCTTCAACCTGATAGTTACCAAGGGCGGCAATCGCAACATAGGGCTTTGGGTCACGACTCAACGCCCCGCACAAGTGCATAACAACATCCTTGCGGGATGCAAGCACCACATCATTTTTAGAACCTATTTGCCTCAAGACGTTGAATGGTACAGTAAAATCGTGCCAAAAGAAATCATCCTACTGAGCAAAGACCTAGCCCCCTACCACTTCATCTACTACAAGCTAGGCGGTCAACCCCAATTCTTCAAGCCCGTAAAGGATATGAGCAAATGAAGGTTTGCCCGTTTTGTGGTCTAGTGATCGAGCATGAAGTACCACATAACACCATGACCCTTCACATCTTGAAGTGCCTAGCAAACAAAGCCGTGTCAAAGTTTGCGGGCTTGATTCCATCTGAGCCGCCCCAGAAACACGTTTCCGAGCTAGTCGAATACATTTTCAAACACGTTGACAAAAACGTGCCCTTTCACCCAGACGACTATTATTCAGACGGAAACTTTCCAAAGTTGCTCGAAGCCGCCGAAAAGGGCTTGATCTACGTTTGCAACCACGATAACCATTATCGGGCTTGGCTTGGCTTCATGCTGTTCGCAGTCATGGACGTAGTGAGCTACGACTTTGAAAGGTTCAACGAGAAACGCTATTTTGAGCAACATAGAGACCAATTCAAGGGCTTAAGCCTCAAAGACCCCCTAGCCAAACCGAAACTCTACATAAGCTATCTTGCGACGGAATCTTTGCGTTTCAGAACACCACCCCCAGAGGCTCAATAATGCCAAAATACTACACGACAATAAGGGTCACGGTTCAACTACACAGGAAAATCATTAGGGCTAGGGGCAAGCTTGAAATAAGAATGGGCGAAAAACACACGATTGAAAATGTTTTAGAAAAGGCGATTGATGGTCTTTTAGCATCCTAGCTTTCTGCATTGCGTAATATTTCTAGTCTATGCTCTTAAGCATATTGAGGCTTAACCGATATGCAGACATTGGAGTGTAACCAAAAATGGCAATGTTTAGCCTACAAAAATCGCAAGACCTCAATCCAGTACGCACATGGCAAAGACGACTAGAAAGACAACGAAGCAACGCAGTTACAACCGCCCAAACCTTCACTTTTGACCTGCCCAAAGACCATTTCGTTCACGAAATTCACATAACCGTGTATGAGACAACGGACTCTGACGACAAGGAAGCACGTTTGGCGGCAAACCTAGCAGACGACCTATTAACAATAAAAGTCGTTGGCAACGGAAACAAAGTCCTCAAAGACGGAAACGCCTCAATGTTCAAGCAAGTAATGAAGATCAACAAACGCAAGCCCTCAACGGGCTTTTACACGCTATTTTTCAGCGACCCTAAGATTGGTGAAGCAAAGCCCTTACCCGCTTGGATTTTCACAAGTCTAAGCCTCATTTTGACCGACAACGCCCCCGCCGCAAACGCCTACCATGACATTGAAGTTGTGGTGACTGAGAGCGCTTATGAACAGCAAGACTTGACGGGTTGGCGGGTTCTTGTTGAGAAATACTTGACTCACAAGACGTATGGCACTAACACGGGTGAACAGAACTATGAGCATGAAAGGGCGTACAAAGTCTACACCTATCTCTACGAGATGGATGACAACGACACAGACAGCGCAACGGTCTTTGATCTCATAAAGTTGCTTGGACGCAAACCCGAAGGCGAACTAACCGTAATTGATGTACCCGTTGGCTTACTCAAGCAAGAAAATGACAGCGAAATCGGCATAGACACCTTGAGTACAGGCTTCTTCTTCATTGAATGGGTGAGAGGCTTTCCCGCCCACGAGTTTGCGAGCCTCTACTCGAAGCCGCACATCAAGGATGCTGGCACGAACATCGGATTGAGAGTCTTTGAAAGATACGTCCTCTAAGGAGAGTTGAAAAACAATGTTTGAAGGAATAACTGACATAGCAAGAACGCATGTCTACGGCGAGCACAGCCTAACCATTGGAAACATCGCTTGCACGGGCATCGCCTTTGCAATCATGTTCTTTGGATGGTTTGGCAAGTGGGGCATCGCCATAGCGCTTGCGATTGCTTTGATCGGCATGGCTCTCTTTTAGGGTCGTGTCAACATGAACCCCATACCTACGAACGGGCAAATGACGTTCAAAGACGCCGCTCTAGTTGCGGCGATCTTAATGCTCTCTTCTATTGCAACGCTATTCTTGCCTTTTCACACATACGAAGGCTTTGTAACCGATTTAGGTAAATCTCTCTATGAGATTTTGACCTTTGCTTTCGTCGCATGGATAACGTACTTTGTCGCCTTAACAGGCTTGAACGCCTATGCCAAGAGAGCGCAAGAAACGGGCGGGTAATTCATGTTCTCTAACCCCTTTTTAGTTAAACAAAAACTTTGAGGTCAACGTCATGGCGAAAATCATAGAAAAAGATAACGCCGCTTTGCAAGAAAGCTACTATCAGCAAACAGGGAAATATCCAACTGCTATTGGCAATCTTTTCGGATGGGGCGGACAGCGAACCGTATACAACATAGCTGAGCAAGTAGCCCAAGGGGTTGATAAGATTTTCTGGGACTATCCACCCTTTAGCAACATGCAAGACCTACTTATAGGGGCTTTGCAATGGGCTTACGATTGGTTAGCGTGGTACTCCTACTGGGATTATGCGTACATAGGCGACGGCATGTCAAAATGGTTCGAAGACATAATAGCCGACTATAAGAACAGAGTATCTCAAGCCGTCCAAGATGCTAAGAATCTCGTTCAACGTGAGTTTATAGACCCCTTGCAAAACCAAACGAACGCACTGCAAGTACAGATAAAAACTGCGACGGCTCAACTTGAAAACTTGAACATATTGATTGACAGAGCAAACAAAGCGCTTGCAAACCATGACATAAGACTTGCCGACCTTGAAGCGGCAGTAAAGAAAAATCCCTTGGAAAATCTGTTCAAACTAGGATAAAAAGAGGAAAAAACCATGAAATTAGACACAAAAACAATAGTATTGGTCGGAATCGGCGCTTTCGTCGCTTACAACCTAGCCGTACTTGCCTATGCCTTCACAAAAGAGAAAGGCATTTTCCGCATTACCGTCATTGCCATGTATGCTCCTTGGCTCTTGATTAGCAAAGATTTTGCGGCATGGATATTCAGCGCATAAGGTGAAAAGGTATGGCAGAGGTCTACACGAAAGTAAGCGAAAAGCCCAACAAGAACCTAAGTACAAAGCTGAAAGAATGGGGCGTAAAACAGGCGCAAGGCAACCAAAAACTAGGCTTAAAGGAAACAGGCAAAGGCGTAGTTGTGCCATCTGCCAAGACCCCAGAACCCGCCCGGGTCACAGCCCCAGAGATCGAGAGAACAACGGCTGGCGAAACAAAGAGCTTGAACGAGTCCACGCTTAAGACGAAGGTTCAAACGATGCCCTACTTAACGCCTATGCAGAGAACGAAGAACCCTGAGAGGTTTCTGCAATGAGCAAGCAACCAGAAGAAAGCTTTGATTTGATCGGCAACATTAAGGCTTGGCTAGGCTCTCACAACTGGGTGTATTGGGTGCTGACTTTTGGCGGCGTAGCAGGACTATTCGCCGTGCTGTACTTCTATTTCAAACGCAAAGAATCTGAAAAAGAAGGAAGCGAAATCAAGAAATGACTGTCAACGACATAATTTATTATTGGATTGGGCTCATAATATTCCTTATAGGGCTTGTATGGTGGGCTATTAACACGTTTCTCTTACTAAAGGGGGTCCCACAATAAACTACGTTAATATTGCAATTGCCATAAGTCTCATAATCTTAGCGATAGTTCTTGCCCTAGTCACAGACGGAACATTGTTACCCATTTCAATTCTAATGTTGATATACGGGCTTAAAATTGCAGGAGTGCCTATAGAATGAGCCAAAGACGCAATTTCGAAGTTGCCTATCCGATTGAAGCAAGAAACAACGAGGAAAGAATCAACGCCTCAAAAGGAATGCAACATAAGCGAATCAGAGTTTTCGACAACTATTATACAACCGCCGTATACGCTGACAGCTTGATCTTTGACAAACGCCTAATCAAATCTGTTCTCATAACGATCATTGAGAAAGGCGGCGCACAAAGCATATTCTACAAGCTTCTAGCTTGCATCGACCCCTCAGACTGGCATGAAGTGGTCGGGGCAACAGCATTAGCCGCAAGCGCACACACCGCAATAATGATTAGCGATGCATGGGCGTACTTGAAGCTTCAAGCCATAAACAATTCTGGGTCGGGAAAGATTAACGCTTTCATGTCGGGGCAAACACCATGAGCGGCAACAACTACCCATATAGAGCCGACCAAGACGCTTTGCCCGAAGTGGTCGTGAGAAAGAACAGTGGCGCTGACTTACTCCAATGCATAAACGCCTATCAAGACGGCACACGACTCATTAAAGTTCCGTTTGGAACATACGAATATAACGAGATGCCAGTTGTAGGGGTTGGAAGCAAATTATTTCTTGAAGGATACGGCATGAATGAGACGGTTCTACATGTTAGCGCATCCATTACTGCAATGCTTTGGGCTGAGGGATTCAAGCAGCTTTCCATCAAGAACATGACTTTTAGCGGCGGCGACGGCAGCCACTATTATCCTACAAACCATGTCTACATCAAAGAGCCCGCAGAAGTTTATCCTTTTCATCGCAATAATATTCTGCTTGACAGAGTCAAATTTCTCTACGGCAACTATCCTCTCAGATTTGAAGTTGCAAGCGGCGGCAGCGACGCAGGATCAGCAATCGTTAAGCACTGCGAAGTCCGAGCATGTAAAGGTGGATTCTACATTGAAATCGCAGACAGCCTTTTCCTAAACAACTATTTCAGCTCAATGAGCGATGATGCTGCAAACGATTACGTTGCTTCCATGACTCTGATTCGCGGAGCAAACAGGCTCATCGGCAATTACTGCGCTGGCGGCTATAAGTACGGTATCGATCTTGGAGACACTCAAGAAAACGTGCTGGTTGGAAACATCATTGACTACTATTATCGTAGTGGAATCATCAGCCGGGGCGCTCAGAGAACCAGCATCACAGGCGGCAAAGTTACGAACAACGGAAGAGCTGGAGGTCCAACATATAACGCTATTCAGTTGAACAGTAGCGGCGGCGGCGGAACAAAGAGCTTGCTGAATACTATTATAGGCGTGTTCATTGAATCTCACGACAACACTCGGCATCCTTACGGTGTAGAAGAGGCAGACAACACTCAAGACTACAATCGGGTTGTTGGCTGCACGTTTGGCGGCACGTTTGGCACTGGAAACACTCACATACAAGGCGCAAATAGCAATGTTGTGTAAGTGTCTCTGATGAAAATCCTCTGTCTCCTTTTCTTTGGTTTCTGTTTTCTTAGTGTTCTTGACGTTTTTCCCGACCCGTACTATCACAAGACCAAGGTTAACTTTTGGGTCTGGTGTGCTAGGGAGCTTGATGAAGAGTTGCATGGTGAAAGGAGAGAGGGAATCTAAGTGCCAGACGATCTTGTGACGCAGATTTTGAAACGGTTGAAGGGTTCACCTAAAGACAAAGCTGACTTTATTAATCAGTTGAAGAATGAGCAAGACCTCTTTAACGCTTTGAAGGATGCGGGTTTCACGCCTGACGTTAGCGATCCTCAAGGTAGGGCTAGGAGTCAGCCTCTTGACGTTTTGAGTAGTACACATAACATACACATCGTTGATGAAGTTACGCTGTTAAAAACACTCGCGGAGCTTACGCTACTGAAAAAAGTTGATGAAGTTACGTTGATGAAGGTTCTTGAAGAAATCACGCTGATTAAGACCATCAGAAGCGCATACATTGAAGGAATCGGCAACATCATTAGAAACTCACGATTCGATGATGATACAAATTATTGGACAGTTTCGCACGCTGTAAGAATAGCTGGTGGATTTTACACAGACTATGCTCTTAGGCTAGGAAATGGAGCGGATTCAGCGTTTGCCTACCAGTTTCTAACGCCTGTTCTCGGTTTGGTTCTTGAAGGTGGTTTATGGTATAGAAGTGCTACCGTAGACGCGGCTGAAGCTGTTATTTATATCAGTTACACGGATGGAGCAAACACAAGTTTTACTTTGAACGGAACGGGAAGCACATGGACTTTCTTAAACATAACTGGATTGAGTGCGGCGAAGAAAGTGAAGTATATTCTTCTGCAAATCAACGCGCCGTACGTTATGGACATTACAAACGTCAACATCTACCCATATTTTGCGAGTGAAGCAACGCTTGCGGCTTTGAGTGCGAAGATCACGGCTTGCAACACGGGAGCGGTCACGGTTTCAAGTCTTCCAGCGATCACGGGAACTCTCACGCAAAGCACGAAGCATGATGCGAAAGTCTACATTTACGCTTTTGGTGACATAGCGGCGACGGGCTTGCTTGGTCTAGCGAAAGCCGCCAACAAAGTGATTAAAATTCATTTCTACAGTCTTCAAAGCACCGTTGACGGAGTGACAGCTTATTTCTATGAGGAAACAAGTACGACGCAGTTGAGCAAGAAGTGGGTTTTCAATGCGAGGGAAGCTCAGGAAAGCCCGTTTGTTGATGCTCCCGCGAACATGCCTAAGTGTGCTACGCAGAATAAGGACATGGGCATCAACATTGCTGGCGGCGCTAGCCCCCACATTTATTGGGAGATTGTTTACAGCGTGGACGATGCTTCTTAGATGGCTACCGAATACCTCTACGTCAATAATTACACGTCAACAGTGGACCAATGGACTCCAACAGGCTCTACTCCATATCTGCATGATTCAGATGCAGACTATATTAGTTCCAATGCTACGGACAGGGTAGACCGCAACTTTGATTTTGCAGACACAGCGATAGCCGCTTTTGCTTCAATAACTAAAATTGAGCTAGAAATAGAATCCCGATCTGGTGTGCTTGGCACTTATGTTCATTGTGCGCTTTCTAAGGATGGGGTGGCTTGGACTGAATATATGAATGCTCCAATTGACGATTCAGATACGTGGATTTGGAAAGTTCCATCAGTTGATGTTACCGCATTCTTCGCAAGTCTCGCAGACATCAATAATTGCCGTTTAAGATGCACAAGCCATAGACCCGCTTCTGGCACGATTAGAGTGCGTAGGGCTAGGCTCAAGATCACCTATACGGTGGCGGCTGGAACTGTTCTTAGAAGGACAAAAGTCGGGGCTGGACTCTAGGCTCTTCCTGGTAGAAAAGACCATCATTTTTGGGATAATTTGATGGTCTTTAGCGCCAGGCAGACATCGTTTGCATTTTAACTTATCTCTCTCTGTGCAGTCTGCAAGTGACTGAGAGGGCAAACGCCTTTATTCTGAGACATTGAAACAAGGGCTTGAGCCGCCCCTTTCAGTCTAGCCCAAAACTTCACTTGAGGGTAAAGAATGAGTTTTGACTTCAGAGGCGACTCATTTCTTCTGTACGTTTCTTTCCTATTAAACATTAACCCATAGTCTTAAATCTGAAAACGTACAGAATAGACGGTTGAGGGTAAAGAATGGGCAATGAGTTGAGGATACCGAAATCAACCCTTGAAAAGCTGTTTGACATTCTGCGATATGATTCAAGGTCTAAGAAGTGGAAACGCAAGACAGAGGCTTCAAAGAAAACGGGCTTGAGCCGCACCACCATTGACAGAGTTTTGAAAATGTATCCTCACGGCTTGCCCTCTAAGCCTCAACTTGGACAGCCCAAATATGTTGATGTTTTTGAACAGACTGAGGCTTGGCAAAGACTGAAAGATCACAAGTATGCCGACTTGCTTCATGGTTCGCTTTTGACGGCTTGGAAACTGTTGGGTAAACGTGAGCCTATCGAGTGGACGGATCAAGACATAAGAGACTTGAGAAAGCCAACGGTCACAAGGAAAGGCGTAACTCAAGACAACACGCTTTTTATTAACATGACGAAGGACATAGCCCCAGAGAACGCAACAAACCTTAGACGGGCTTTCAAGGCTTTGAGTCTCTATATGTTGGAAAAGCCTCTTGAAGATGTGCCTAAACGTCCTGTTGGTTCAAGGCAAACGTGGTATTTGGAGAACAGCAACATCATTAAGCTGTTTATTGGATGCAGAGAGGTTGAACTCTTGCTTTTCATAATTCTTGAGATTCAATGCGGGGCTAGACCTATCAGCATGTGTCTAATCAAGGTTTCTGACATTCTTTGGAACAAGAACGTCATACAATATTATGAGAGCAAAAAGAAAATCTTTGTTCCTAGAAAATTCATTGATGCGACAATGGAGCTTTTGAAGCGGTACATCTATGATAAAGGGCTTGGAGCTACTCAAAGACTTTTCAGCAAGCCTCAAGACTACTTTACGAAGGAATTGAAGAGAATCGGCTTTGAACAAGACATTAGCTTGCTTAAGACTGAGGGAGCGGGTGCTTACGTCTTGAGACACACTTTTGCGACTCAAGCAAGCGAACATGATGTTTCTATGGAAGTGGTGATGAAGCAAGGCGGTTGGCAAGATTCGAAAACGCTGTTAGATCACTACATGTTCATTAAGGAGAGCAAGATGGACAGAGAGCTTCTAGGCATTCAAAGAGAGAAACTGATGAACTTTGGCGATTGGATCAAGCAGTTTGTGCCGTATTGGGAGAAACGGTATGAAGAGATTAAACCTCGACCAAAGGCGGCGGCTTAACATGACGAAAAATGAGCAGAGGTTCATAGCTAACAACAACCACATCAAGTTAATGCATAAATTGGGTCGGGAGCTTGCTTGTAAGAGTCAACGATGTTCGCATACGTCAAGGCTTTTTCAGGTTGGAGAAACATATGTGCGGAAGCGTTCTAAACATAAGAGCAATTTCTATCACATAGACTGTTGGGAGAACATGAGCCTATGAGAAAAGGTAGACCTTTGACGTACGCTGAAATTGAACGCAAACAAACTAGAGCAAAGGAGCGTAGTCTAGCTAGACGAAAAATGCGGGAGAAACAAGAGCCTTTCAAAGACAAAGACACAAGGGAGACACAACTAGCATGAAGTCTCCACGTTGTTATTATGTTCATTGTCCCTTGAAATGTGTAGAACAGAAGAGGGGGCATAAGTGCCCGCAACCTTGGAAGCGCAAGAATTACCTTAGACCGATTGATTGCTTCCTAGTGATGAAGCCTGTTCAAAATGACCTTTGAAGATGTGAAGGGTCGGGCGGCGGTTCTTTTCCTTCTCCTCCGCTTGCCCGATCCTAGAATAATGTGAGGTTTGAGAAAAATGAGTAGGCAAGAGACAAGCACGATTTTACAGCGAAACATAGACGTTTTG
>Ga0315293_10003892_pt1 | contig 14316 bp, 10 predicted proteins | sample YL17G13_20_MG_FD_203071 | JGI IMG/M metagenome (GOLD analysis project Ga0315293, IMG submission 203071) | Sediment microbial communities from Yellowstone Lake, YNP, Wyoming, USA - YL17G13_20 | ecosystem: Environmental > Aquatic > Freshwater > Lake > Sediment | place: USA: Wyoming | collected... | reverse complement strand
CAGATGGCGACGCTGGCGCGGGGCCGGAACCTAGCGGTGCTGTTCGACAAGTCCTCTCTGCGGACCAGGCTCGGGTTCGAGGTGGCGATCAACCAGCTCGGCGGGCACGCCATCTACCTGGCGCCGGCGGATGTCCGGCTGGGCGACCGCGAGCCGGTGGCGGACGTCGCGAAGGTGCTCGGGCGGACGGTTGACGGGATCGCGGCGCGGCTGTCCCAGCACGAGTTCGTCAAGGAGATGTCGGAGTGCTCGGGCGTGCCGGTGGTGAACGCGATGTCGAACCGGGAGCACCCGTGCCAGGCGCTGGCCGACCTGCTGACCATGCGCGAGCACAAGGGGGAGCTGAAGGGCCTCAAGCTGGCCTGGGTTGGCGACGGGAACAACGTGTGTCACTCGCTGCTGCTGATCGCGGCCATGTTCGGCATGGACATCCACGTCGCGTCGCCCGCGACCTACGAGCCGAAACAGGAGATGCTCGCGAAGGCGACGGAGCTGGCGAAGGCGAGCGGGGCGAAGATCGCGGTGTGGAACGACGCGCAGGCCGCGGTGTCGGGCGCGGATATCGTCGAGACCGACGTGTGGGTGAGCGCGGGGATGGAAGAGCAGGCGCTGAGGCGACGAGTCGACTTCCGGGCGTTCCAGCTCAACATGGCGCTGCTGAAGGAGGCGAAGTCGGACGCGGTCGTACTGCACTGCCTGCCGGCCCATCGAGGCGAGGAGGTCACGGAAGAGGTGACGGAGAGCCCGCAGTGGGTCGCGTTCGATGAGGCAGAGAACCGGTTGCATACGCAGCGCGCGCTGTTGAGCATGATACTCGGGTGAGACCCGGCCTCGGCGCTGGATTGAGGCAACAAGAAGCAGTGCGAACGGGGGCAAGACGGAAGCACTCGTCCGCCACAGGCGGGCGATGGGACAGGGGCAAGCTCCTGTGGAACGGGAGACGGCGCGGCTTTGCCGCGAAGTCGGGAGCAATCTACCTTCGCCGGGGCTCGGGCGGACAGGGCCCCTGCCCAACGGTCGGGCAGCGAGGAGCGTGAGATGGCAAAGCTGGTGCTGGCCTATTCCGGCGGGTTGGATACGTCGGTGGCCATCCGCTGGATCAAGGATAACTACGGCATGGACGTGTATGCCGTGGCGATTGACCTGGGCGAGGAGCGGGATTACGACGGGATCCGCGAGAAGGCGCTGAGGATCGGGGCGATCGGCTCGGAGGTGATCGAGGCGAAGGAGGAGTTCGCCCGCGACTTCATTTTCCCGGCCTTGAAGGCGAACGCGGTGTACGAGGATCGGTACCCGCTCTCGACCGCGCTGGGGCGCCCGCTGATCGCGAAGCTGGTGGGCGAGGTGGCGATGCGCGAGGGGGCGGACGCGGTGGCGCACGGCGCGACGGGGAAGGGCAACGACCAGGTGCGGTTCGAGGTCACGTGGATGTGCCTGTTCCCGAGGCTGAAGCAACTGGCGCCGATCCGCGAGTGGGGGATGAGCCGCGAGCAGGAGATTGACTACGCGAAGGAACACGGCATCCCGGTGCCGGTGGAGAAGAAGTCGCCGTACAGCTACGACACGAACCTGTGGGGGAAGAGCGCGGAGGCCGGCCCGCTGGAGGACCCCTGGGTGGAGCCACCGGATGACGTGCACCAGTGGACGAAGGACCCGAACGCCGCGCCCGATACGCCCGCGTACGTCGAGATCGGGTTCGAGAAGGGCATGCCGGTGAGCCTGGACGGCGAGGCGCTGTCGCCGGCGACGCTGATCGCGCGCCTGAACGCGCTGGCGGGCGAGCACGGCGTGGGGCGGATCGACATGATCGAGAACCGCCTGGTAGGGATCAAGTCGCGGGAGACGTACGAATGCCCGGCGGCGGAGGTGCTGCTAAGCGCGCACCGCGACCTGGAGGCGATGTGCCTGGAGCGGGAGCTTGGGCACTATAAGCGCATGCTCGAGCTGAAGTACGCCGAGCTGGTGTACTACGGGCTGTGGTACAGCCCGCTGCGGCGCGCGCTGGACGCGTTCATGGACAGCACGCAGGAGACGGTGACGGGGACGGTGCGGATGAAGCTGCACAAGGGCAACTGCATCCCGGCCGGGCGCAAGTCGCCGCACTCGCTCTACCGTTACGACCTGGCCACCTACGAGACGGGGGACACGTTCGACCAGCGGTCGAGCGTGGGGTTCATCCGTCTCTGGGGGCTGTCGTCCCAGATCGCCGAGCAGATTCGCCGCGAGGCCGGAGGGAAGTAGCCGATGCGCCTGTGGGGCGGGCGGTTCTCCAAGGATCCAGATGACCTGGCGCGGGAGTTCACGGCGTCGCTGCCGTTCGACCGCCGGCTGGCCGAGCACGACATGTCGGGCAGCATCGCGCACGTGCGGATGCTGGGGCACTGCCACATCCTGCGCGCGGATGAGGCGCGAGTGCTAGAGGCGGGGCTGAAGAAGGTGCGCGCGGGGCTGAAGAGCGGTGAGCTTCAGATCGCCCCGGACTCGGAAGATATCCACAGCGAGATCGAGCGCTTACTCGGCGAGCAGGTGGGCGCGCTGGCCGGGAAGCTGCACACCGCGCGCAGCCGAAACGACCAGGTGGCGCTGGACCTGCGGCTGTTCTTGCGGGAGGAGATAGACCAACTCCGGGAGCGGATCGCGTCGCTGCAGCGGACGCTCGCCGACCTGGCGGAGAAGCACCTCGAGACGGTGATGCCCGGGTACACGCATATGCAGCGGGCGCAGCCGGTATCGCTGGCGCAGCACCTGATGGCGTACTTCTTCATGCTGCAGCGCGACCGGGAGCGGCTGGCGGACTGCCGCACGCGGGTGGACCTGTGCCCATTGGGGGCGGGGGCGCTGGCGGGGACGAGCTTCCCGATCGACCCGGCGTACGTGGCGCAGCAGCTCGGGTTCGGGGGCCTGTGCGCGAACAGCATGGACGCGGTGTCGGACCGGGATTTCGTGGTGGAGTTCCTGGGGGACGCGGCGATATGCATGGCGCACCTGGGGCAGGTGTGCAATGAGATCGTGCTCTGGTCAACCAGCGAGTTCGGGTTCGTGCGGCTGGATGAGGCGTGGTGCACGGGGTCGAGCATCATGCCACAGAAGCGGAACCCGGACGCGGCGGAGTTGGTGCGCGGGAAGCTCGGGCGGGTGGTGGGCCGCCTGGTCTCGCTGATGACGGCGCTCAAGGGCCTGCCGCTGAGCTACAACCGGGATCTGCAAGAGGACAAGGAGGCGCTGTTCGAGGTGGTTGATACGCTCAGCATGTCGCTGGAGGCGACTCGGGGGATGCTCTCGACGGCGACGTTCGATGCCGCGCGCATGGCGGAGGCGGCGGCCGGCGGGTTCTCGACCGCGACCGAGGTGGCCGATTACCTGGTGCGGCAGGGGATGGGATTCCGCGAGGCGCACGCGATCGTAGGGCAGGTCGTGAAGTACTGCGAGAAAGAGGGGATCGGATTCGAGAAGATGTCGGTGGACGAGTGGCGGTCGTTCTCGACCGAGTTTGGGGAGGACATCGTGCAGTACATCACTCCGGCGGGCGCGATGGCGGCGAAGAAGTCGCTCGGGGGGACGGCGCCGGAGCGGGTGAGGGAGCAGATCGAGCGGGGGAGGGGGGCGTTGGGTTAGCCACAGAGGACACCGAGTCCCACAGAGAGCGGAAACGACGGATAGCGTCCGCATTGCGGACGCCTTTTTGTTTGGCAGTACGGGGCAGGAGACATCTGCGTGTTGGGGTCAGGAGCAAGCTCCTGACGAACGGAATGCCCTGACGAACGGGAGTTCATGCACCCATGGGGGTGCTGGCGGCGGTCTCGAACACTGCGACGATGTTCTCGGGTGGGGTGCCGGACTGGATGGCGTGGGAGGGGCCGAGGATGATGGGACTAGCTCTGCCGCATGCGCACCCACTCGGCCACCATCGGCACCTGGAGCCGCCAGTTGTCGCCGTCGGTTCGCTCGACGATACTGCGGCCGGCGAGGTCGCGGAGGAGCTCATCGGTGCGCGCTTTATCCGCGGAGATGGCGAGGGCGAGGTGGGGGACATCAGCCCCCTCGGGCGACTCGGCCACGGCCCGCGCGACCGCCCTCTGGCTCTCGTCGAGCTGGCGCCACATCTCGGCGAAGTAGAGGTGCGCGCTCTCCAGGGCGCGTCCGACGACCAGGTCCACGTCGGCGGCGCTGGCCTCCCGCCGGCCTTCCATGTTGAGGTGGTTGATGAGCTCGTAGCAGAGGGCCTGGATGAGATAGGGCTGGCAGCGCGTGCGGGCGACGATTTCCTCGACGGTGCCGGCCGCGTAGCTGATCTCGAAGTCGGGAACGGGCTGGGTAATGAGCTGCCGCGCTTCCTCCTCCCTGAGGTAGCTGACGTGAATGAGCTTGGTGCTGATGAGGATGTCGGGCCAGTTCAGGACCATCTCGTCGGGGCGGTGGGAGCCGGCGAAGAGCAAGACGATGCGAGCGTGATGCTGGATAATATGGCGGAACTGGTCCAGCAACTCCTGGGGCAATCTGCCCTCGCGGATGGAGGTCTCGATCCGCTCGAACTCGTCGAGGCAGAGCAGGAGATGGCGCTCGGGGCCGAGGCTCCCCTCTACCTTCTGGATCCAGGAGGCGAAGGCGGTGAAGGGGTTCTCGGCGAGATCCTCAGGTCTGAGCGGGGTGATGGGAATGCCGCGACGGTGGAGCGCTGCGGCAGCGGCTGCGGTGATGCTGTGGAAGAAGGCCTCGACGTTCTCGCGCACCTGCATCGCCTGCGCATCCAGGAATGCCGGAACGAACTCGCTGCCGAGGAGGCGGGGCAACTGGAGCAGCACGGAGGTCTTGCCCATTCGCCGCGGGCCCCAGAGCACCAACGTGGGCTTCGCGGACCCGCCGAGCAGGCTGACCTCGATCTCTCGCACCACGTCCCGGCGGCCGACGAAGAGGTTGGTCTCAGTCTCCTCGATGGGCTGGCCGAAGACGAAGGGGTTGTGGACGAAGCCTGCGGCCTTCTCGGTCTTGCCCATCTCATCGAGCTTCGCGACCGCGATGTCGCGCCAGGCGCGGGTGACGCTCAGGAGCATACGGGGGATGGGACCGTTCGCGACCGCGAGGCGGCGGCCGAGGTCATCGGCTCCCTCCCCGAGGCGTTGGAGCGCGCGGCGGCGGTTGTAGGGGAGGGTGGCGCTCAGGTGCTGCTCGGCGAAGCGGGTGAGCACCGCCAGCTCGGGCAGGGCCGCCCGGAGTGTCTCCGGGAGCTGCACGCCCTGCGCGCCGGGCCGCTCGACCTCGGGGCCGGCAGCCGCGATCTTCTGGATGGTGTCCAGCCGCGCGAGGTGCCGGGCGACGATTTGCATGAGAGCGACGCGAGCCACCGATGCCTGGGTGGGACGCTCGGAGATGATGAAGAGGCATTCGTCCACGGCCCCCTGGTAGTCGTGCTCGCCGGCCAGGCAGAGGAATGCCCTGAGGCCGATTAGGGGCGGCCAGATGGGCTCGCGCCAGTGAATGGGAGAGGAGCGGAGCAAGCCGGCCGCCTGTGCCGGACGGCGAAGAGCGCGCACGAACTGGGCCAGCGTGACCTCGACGTCGAGCGCGTACCACTCGAGCCTGAGGTAGCCGATGAAGAAGCTCGCCAGCCACGCGATGGCGCAGGCGACGGGGGCCTGCCGGCCGATGGTGAGCCCCACAGTGGCTCCGACGGCCGTCCCCCACACGGCGTTGGCGCGGGAGGTGCTGCCGGTGACTCCCAGGCCGACGCCGATGGCGAGGCCCAGGGGAATGGTGACGCCAAGGGTCCTCTCCACCGGAACCGAGAGACCAGGGATCAGCGGGAGCGCCACACCTGCAAGCAGCCACCGCGCAGGGCCCCAGACCATCCCGACGGCCACGCCCATCGCCACGTTCCAAACGGTGCCGACCAGCACGCCGGCCGCAACGCTGATCACCGCCGGGAGCCACCAGACCCCTCGGAGGTGCCAGTTGAACAGCGAGCCGATGGTCTGGAGAATGAGCGACAAGCTGCCCACGGTGACGGCGGCGGTGATGAGCATGACCGGGGCCATGCGCGCCATGAGGACGAGCCGCTTCCGGAACCCCATCTCGCGAGCTCCGGCCGCGAAGGATGTGGGCTGGCAGATGACGCGGTATAGGTCTACTAAGAGGCGGTAGACACCCACGCAGTGGTTCCTCTGTGTCCCGGGTTGTGCCGCGGCCGACCGCACCGTATGGCGCGGCGTCAGCAGGCAGCGCCTACCGGGAGCGACCCACCGACGATGGCCGGCCCGCGCCCTCAGTGGCCTGCGCTGACTGGACGCGCTACTGCTTGCCCATCATGCCGGCGACCTCGGCCTCAGCGTGCTGCTGGAGCGCGCCGTAGTCCACCTGACCGGACTGCCTGGCCTCGAACAGGTGCCATGCCGCCACCTGAAGGCGCAGTGGGTGCCCGCCGCCGACGCGGAGGATGAAGACCTCGTCGCCGAGCTCGAGCTTGCCGAGGCGGATGGCGCGCTGCGCGAACTCCCGCGCTTCCTTGTCGGCGAACTCGCCGAGCCGGGTCTGTGCGAAGACGTTGTAGAAGCTGGAGGTGAAGCCCGACTGCTGCGTAACTTCGTCGAGCGGCCGGGCGGAGGTGGCGACGAAGGCCATCTGGCCGTCGTTGGCGAGGCTGCGCCACGATTCGAGGAGATCGTCGCCGAACTGCTCGATGCGCGATCCCAGGGCCTCGAACTCGTCGAGGAAGACAACGGGCATGGCGCCCCAACTCCGGACGCGGCGCACGGCCTCCTCGAACGCGGCGAGCTTCTCTGCCGCGGCGCCCTTGGGGACAGGGGCCTCCTCGCCGGTGACGGCCTTCATGATGGTGTTTAGCAGGCCGTCGAGGGTGTGATGCCGGGCACTGAGGAGATCGGCGATGACGGGCCGGGACTCAGGCCCCAGGCGCGACTGGGCGGTCGCCCATGCCTGATGAAGGAGAGACGACTTGCCGATGCGGCGATCGCCGACGATGGAGATGCAGCCCATGGTGCGCAGACGGGTGAACAGGGCCGTCAGCTCGCGCTCTCGGCCGACGAAGCAGTTCGGGTCGGTGACCGTGCCTCGCCAGTGAAACGGGTTCTTCGCGTCAGCCATTCTGACTCACCTCGCAATCTTCACGCGAACTGCCGGGAGCCCGCCCTCTCGCTCGGCTCCGACTACGCGGAGCAGGGACGGGCGGACCCCAGGGCTCCCCTATGGCGCCGATCGCAGAACAGCTCGACAGGCCGGTACGCTCAGCACAGGCGGGACGCCACCGGGTCCCCACAGTAACCTACGTGTGGAGCGGAGGCAGGTTTCACCACGACGGAAGCGGCCTCCTCTTCCGCGTTTTGGCTAGCGCTTGCTCATCCGGCCCCGGAAGACGCTTCCGCCGAAGGTGGTGACGTAGACGACGTCGGGGTCGGTGGGGTCGAATTGGACGCGCTGGGTGTTGGCGAATGGGAAGGTCTCGATGGCGCGCCAGGTGTCGCCGCGGTCGGGGCTGAGCCAGAGCGACGGCCCGGGAGCGCCCTCGGTGAGCGTCATGTAGACCCAGTCGGGGCGCTTGGGGTCGAAGTAGGCGCCGAAGTGCTCGGCGCCCTCGCGAGCGACGCGCTTCCACGTCTTCCCGCTGTCAATGGTACGGTGGAGGCCGCCCTGGTCCCGGCGGGCGGCATCAGCGGCGCCGAGGAAGATAACCTTGCTGGAGCGCGGGTCGACCGCGAAGTCCTTGGGCCAGAGGAGGCCGGTCGCGCTGGTGATGCACTCCCAGCTCTCGCCGCCATTGCGGGAGCGGTAGAGGCCGACGCCTTCCTTCAGGAACGCACGATCCTGTCGCTTGGCGGTGATGAGGGCGAAGAGCGTGCCGTCCTGGTGGAGGATGAGGCGGTAGACGCGCATGTTCGCCGGATCGCCGAAGCCCTTGCTCTTGTTCACCCACGCCTTCCCGTCGTCGGTGGACTTGAAGACGCCGTGATCGAAGATGGAGACGTAGAGGGTGCGCTTGCCTTTCGGGCTCCTGGGGTCGAGCACGATGGAGGTGGCGGGCGCGAGCGGCAGCCCCGCGCCGAAGGCGGGCCAGCTCTCGCCGAAGTCGGTGGAGAGGCAGACGCCGCCGGGCCCTTTCGAGCCGTGCCGGCCGGAGATGATGTTGTCGTTGGGGATGTCGTGAACGTTGGAGAAGGCGCCCCAGATCTTCCCGGGGATGTCCGGGTCGAAGGCCAGCTCATAGCAGGTGTTGTTCCAGGGGGCGCGCTGCTTGTCGGTCCACCAGATCCAGGTATTGCCGGCGTCAACCGAGCGGGCGAATCCGATGTCGGTGTAAGCGATGTAGTGGCGGTTGGGCTGGAAGGGGTCCACGTAGTAGTGCCAGGTGGTGGTGACCACGAGACCATTGCAGAGCCACTCACAGCCCGCCACGGCGGACTGCTGACCCGGCGCGAGGTTGGTGTTGGCGCAGAACCAGGAGGCGCCGCCATCATGAGTGGCGTAGACAAAGCCGCCGACGTGAAGCACGCGGTCCGGATCGGAGTCACAAACGGCCGCGCCGAAGGGGACGGAGGGCTCGGCGCGGCCGATGGAGACGGTTGACCAATCGGGCGCGACATTATGTTCTTTGCGGGGATCGAGGAAGAAGGTGGGGCGCCAGTTGTCGCCGCCGTCGTCGCTGCGATAGACCGTGGAGAAGTGCGGCGGCCAGAAGCCGGTGCTGCTGTTGAAGGCGTAGACGATGAGAGGGTTGGCGTTGGTGGCGAGCACGTGGTGGTACTGGGCGATGGACCCATCGGCCCATTCGTCATAGGACTTCGTGTCCACGTTGATCCCGCTGCCCATGGCCGATTCCCAGTGGTCGCCGAGATCGTGGGAGCGGTAGATGCCGCCGACGAACCGGCCGTTGTCGCTCGTGCTGGGGACGGCGCAGTAGAGCATGGTGTCCTCGGTGCGTTTGTACCTTCCTCCGGGGAGGGGGCTGACGGAGACCAGACGGCTGCCGCCGGCGAAGGAGCGGATCTCGGCGGAGGGGAGGCCCTCGGTCTTCTTCACCCAGGTCTGGCCGCCGTTGTCGGAGCGCCAGATGCCCTGGCTGGTGGCCGCGAAGAGATCCGCGCTGGGACCTGCGAGGAAACCGACCGCGGCGCCGGTTGGTCCGCTGCCCTTCTCCCAATGACTGCCGGCGTCGCGGGAGATGTGGACGCTTTCGTCAACGCCGGTCAGCATGACTGACGGGTCCTCGGGGCTGACGTAGATCTGCCCGGTGGGCGCGCCGGGGAGGTCGCCGATCTTCGTCCAGGTGCGACCGCGGTCGTGGGTGACCTTGAGCCCGCTCCAGCCATCGGTCATGAAGATGGTGTTCTTGTCCTTGGGATGGAAGCCGGGGGCGCAGCGAGTGTTCCCCTGGAGCTGCTGGTGGTGGATCATGCGCCAGTGGCGGCCGCCGTCCTCGGAGACGTAGGCGCCGGACATATCACAGCTCAGCATCATCAGGTCCGGGTCGGCGGGGCTGATGGCGGGGGAGAACATGCCGCCGCCCCCGGAGAGGCCGATGGGCTCCCAGGTGAAGGTGGGGAAGGCGAGCGAGGGCTGCTTGGCCGGCTTCACTGCCCGGGCCCGCCTGCTCGGCTTGCCGCTGGCGCAACCGGGCGTGGTCAGGACTGCGAGCATGAGGAGTGCGATGATCGTGACGATGGGTTTGTGCACGGGCCAACACCTCCGGGAAAGTGTCTGTGGGCCAAGATTAGGGGGTGGAGCGGCTAATCCTGCTTGGTGGGACTGCCAGCGGGGGTGCTACAGCCCGCCGCAGACGGCTCTGCGACCCCGAGCACAGCGCCGAAGAGTCGCCCGGAGGACCGGGCTCCCACAGGGCGGACAGGACCACTCCCCGCTTCCGCAGAACTAGCCGGCGGCACAAAGGAGGCGGGGATGAACGTCGTCTCGATCATGGCGCACCAAGATGACGAGATGTTCTGCCTGGGGACGATGCTGAAGTGCAGGGCACGGGGGGATGCGCTGTGGTTCATCACGCTCACCGATGGCTCGAAGGGATTCACGCAGCGGCCGGATATCTCGCGGGAGGAGGCGGCGAAGATTCGGCACGAAGAGATGAGCGCGCTGGCGGAGGCGGCGGGGGGACGGTACATCAACCTCCGCGAGCCCGACGAGTTCCTCTACGACACGCCCGAGGTGCGGATGAAGCTGATCGAGGCGATCCGCGAGACGCGGGCGGACCTGATCTTCACCCAGTACGAGCAGGACTACAACCTCGACCACGTCACGACGAACTCCCTGGTGCGACACTGCGCGATGCAGTCACCGCTGCCGGTGCTGCCGACGCAGTCCACGCCGCTGGCGGCGCACTCGGCGATCTTCATGATCGAGCCGCACGGGCCGATCGAGTTCACGCCGACCCATTACGTTGACATCACGGATTTCGAGCGGAAGAAGGCGGGACTGCTGAGCCGTCACGCGTCCCAGGAAGAGGCGATGAAGGTGACGCTGGGGACGGGGGTCGGCGAGATGTGCGCGATCAAGTCGCGCTACCGCGGTGACCTGGCGGGCTGCGAACATGCCGAGGCGTTCGCGCCGATGCAGCAGCGGCTGGCGATCAAGCCCTATAGCGTGTTGCCATGAGGATGCCGACTGTGGAATGCGCAGGCCGAGATTGCCACGCTCGTCTCGGCTCCAATGGAGCCGAGACGGCTCGCAATAACAGCGCGATGGAGATCTGATGCAGAACATCCACGCGCACGTCTGGAATCAGAGCCTGCATTTCGACCCGGCGACGGTTCGCGAGACCGACCTGTCCCGCGGCTATCCGCTCGACCTGACGGTGAGATTCGAGGCGTTCATGGAGGACATGGCGCCGTTCGAGAAGGTGGCGGTCTTCGGGCTGAAGGGCCGAGCAACGGGGTACTGGGTGCCGGATGAGTTCGTGGCGGAGTTCGTGCAGCGAGCGCCGGAGAAGCTGGTGGGGTTCGCGTCGTGCGATCCGACGCAGGCGGGCTGTGTTGAGGAGTTGAGGCACGCGATCGAACAGCTTGGCCTCGCGGGCTTGAAGATGGGGCCGATCTACGCGAACTTCGACCCGCGGGATGAGGGCTGCTACCCGGTCTACGAGTACTGCCAGAGCCGGGGCGTGCCGATCATGTTCCACACGGGCACGACGTTCAACCATGCGGCGCGGCTGGAGTTCGGGAGGCCGTGGCTGTTCGATGAGGTGGCGATCCGGTACCCGGGGCTGCGGATATGCCTCGCCCATGTGGGTCACCCGTTCTGCGAGGAGTGTCTGGTGGTGATCCGAAAGCACCCGCACGTGTACGCGGACATCGCGGCGCTCTATTACCGGCCGTGGCAGTTCTATAACCTGATGATCGCAGCACAGGAGTACAGGGTCACGCACAAGCTGCTGTTCGGCACCGACTACCCGTTCACGAAGGCGAGCGAGTCCATTGAGGGTGTCAGAGCGGTGAACGGCATCATGGGCGACAGCGGCCTGCCGCGAGTGTCGGAGTCGGCGATGGAAGAGATACTCGAGCGCGATGCGTTCGGGCTGCTGGGGATCGGGGCATGAGGGCGCTGCGGCTGGAGGAGATCGGCCGGCTGGCGCTGGTGGAAGTCGAGCGGCCCTCATGTCCTGCTGATGGGATGCTGGTGAAGACAGGCGCGGCGCTGATCTGCACGTCGGACCTGAACGACATCCGGGAGAACCCGTTCGGCATCGAGCTGCCGGTGGTGATGGGGCACGAGGGCGCGGGAGTGGTGGCCGAGGTCGGGCCGACGGCGAGGGGGTTCGAGGTCGGCGATCACGTCGCGACTCACCCGGTGCATCCGTGCGGGCGCTGCCGAAGCTGCACGAAAGGGCTGCCGCACCTCTGCCTGGAGATGGGGCACTTCGGGCTAAACATGCCGGGGACTTTCGGGGAGTACTACGTCGTGCGCGCGGACCGAGCGCGGGTGGCGCCCAAGGATGCTGACCTGGCGGCGGTCGCGCTCGCCGAGCCGATCTGTGTCTGCCTGGAGGCGCTGACGAGGGCGCGGGTGGGCGCGGGAGACGCGCTGCTGATCATGGGGGACGGGCCGTTCGGCGCGCTGATGGCACGGCTGGCGGGGAGGCTGGGGCTCGGGCGGCTGGTGATCGCCGGGCACCACGACTTCCGGCTGCGGCTGGCGGGGGACGCGGCGCGCGTCAACGCAACCGGCCTCGCTGACCCCGTGGGGGTGCTCCGGGACGCGTCGGGCGATGTGGGTTACGATGCAGTGATCCTGGCGGCGGGGTCGAAGGCGGCGGTGACGCAGGGGCTGGAGCTGCTGGCGCCGCGGGGGCGGCTGGTGGTGTTCTCGGCGGTGTTGGGGGAGATGGCGGTCGACCTGTTCCCGCTGCACGTGAAGGAGCTCGAGATCGTGGGCGCGTGCAATGACCTCGACATGCTCGACGAGGCCGCGCACCTGATCGCCGAGGGCGGACTGCGACTAAGGGAGCTGGTCACCCACCGGTTCCCGATCGAGCAGTACCGGGAGGCGTTTGAGGTGGCGGCGAGCCGGCACGGCTCGGCGATGAAGGTGGCGTTGGTATTCTGATGGGGCGGGGAACGGCGCACGGCAACTGCTTATCCGCAGACGCAATTGCCTAGTTTATGGTAGTACGACTGATCTCGTATGGAATGAGTGCCAGAGCAACAGGTTCCGCAAGCGCGTTACCGAATCTTCTTGACTATAGGGTGATTCCGTTGCTGATGTGGTACTCTGAATAAGGGTGAATGTATGTATTTCAGGTTCGGAACGCAAAAGATAGTAGAGGCGGCTGCTACGTTGCTACGAGCAGAAGCCGGCAGGCGCATGAGTTATCTGCGCCTACTGAAACTGTTATACATCGCTGACCGCGAAAGCCTCAGAGAGCGTGGCCGGCCCATCGTTGGTACACGGCCCGTCGCTATGGACTACGGCCCCGTGCTAAGCGAAGTGCTCAACCTCGTCAAGGGAGAACACGCAGACGAGGCGGTATGGTCGGAGTTCATACGCAAGGATGGCTACGCGGTCGCGTTGGAGAAGGACCCAGGAGTCCTTTCCCTATCCCGGCATGAGATCGCGAGGCTGACCAAGACGGCGGAGGAATATCGCAACCTCGACGACTGGGAGATTGTTGCGCAGACTCATGAGTTCGATGAATGGAAGAACAATCGCACGCCAGGCACATCAACAACAATCCCCCTAGAGGACATATTAAGAGCTGTCGGACGAGGTGACGAGGTAGAGAGTATCCTTGAGGAAGCCGAAGAGACAACTGCGCTCCGCAGGCTTCTTAATTCGGTGCCCCGCAGGCTTCTTAGTACTGTGCCCTAGATGAAAGCCGGAGATACCTTTAGATGGGCGGATAGGGCGCTTGAGAAACACCTTTGGATTGTCATATCAGACCCTCTGCTGGATGTGGCTGACGACGTTGCTATCGTGAGACTAACCACCCGCAGGAAAGATAGTGACTGCACCTGCATTCTGCAGCCGGGGGATCATCCGTTCATCACTCACGAAACAGTAGTGGACTATGGTTGTGCGCTGGACATCTCAAACGCCGGCCTTGAGGGTTTCGTTGGTAATGGCAAAGCATTCCTTCGGGAACGCGTAAGTGCAGAGGTGCTTGACAGAATCAGACAGGGCGCCGCTGAATCGGGCGACATGCCTGAGGGATGTAAGGAGATACTGATCAGGCAGGGCCTCATCAATCCGTAGGGCCTGTCCCCTGCGCATTCCTAATCGGACTCCTCTTCGTAGTCTGGGAACATGGACATGGTCGCATCGTACTTGGGAAGCGCCCTATTCAGCAATGAGTAGAACCTACGTCGGGTTGGTGACACCCGCATGAGGGTGATCACCGAGGACAGGTGTTCCCTGAGTTTCGGGTGGCCTATGTCTGTGGTCAATCTCTGGAAGTACCTATGCCGTCGCCTTCCCTTCTGATCCTTTGGCGTCAGCTTCCTCAGCTCATCCAGCACACCAGGGGCCAGTCGTTCGTAGATTATGTCATTGGTTACCTTGCCCGCAAAGCCCGGACGCCGACTCGATCCCTGTAAGTACTTCCAGTCATACAGCCGGAAAAGATGCCTGTAGAACTCATCCGGGAAAGTCTTCACCCACTTCATCAGTTCCTCGGAGATGAACCTCTGGAGGATCTCCTCAAGGGCCTCGCGCGCCCGGTATTCTTGATAGCCGGTTGCCTCGTCAACCAGAGCGATAATGCCAACTCTCGCGAAGCCTGCTTGGAGAATCTGCGCCCTAACCACGATGTGTCTTAACTGGTAGTTGAGTTTCTCGTTCTCCTTGCTGGCTTCGACTATGGCGTCG
>Ga0315293_10003889_pt1 | contig 14321 bp, 12 predicted proteins | sample YL17G13_20_MG_FD_203071 | JGI IMG/M metagenome (GOLD analysis project Ga0315293, IMG submission 203071) | Sediment microbial communities from Yellowstone Lake, YNP, Wyoming, USA - YL17G13_20 | ecosystem: Environmental > Aquatic > Freshwater > Lake > Sediment | place: USA: Wyoming | collected... | reverse complement strand
CGATGGGTATCGAAAGTGCAGTAGAACCTGCCAGTTCGTCCTTCACCAGCGGCGTGACTTTCGATTTGTTGAAATCGACCTGCGGAAAACGGGACTAGACCGCTCAGGTCAATGTACCTCTTCATCGCGCATCCTCCTCCGAGGGGCTGATCCTACTTCGCGCGGCGGCCGCCGACTACCGGCAGCGAGCGGGCGCGGTAGGCCGCGGGCGGCTCTCCTTCGAGGGCGCGGAAAGTCCTGTTGAAGTAGTTGTAGTCCTTGAACCCCGAGCGGGCGACCACCTCCTTGATCGGCAGGACGGTGCCGGCGAGCAGCTCCCGCGCCGCCTGCATCCTCCTGTCCACCAGGGAGCTCTTGAAGCTGGAGCCGGCGACCTTTTTGAACAAGGAGCTGAAGTAGTTTGGCGAGAGGAACACCGCCCGCGCGACATCCCCCAGCGTGATGTCCTGCCCGTAGTGCGTCTCGATGAACGCGCGGGCCTTCTCGACGACCTCGCGCCCCGGCGCCCCGTTCGACGGCGCCCCGTCCGCCGGCGCACGGCTCTTCCTCCCGCCCCCGAGCACAGAAATGCTGAGGTCCTTCAGGGTCTTTTCGAGCTGGGCCTTCTCCATCTCCCGTCGGTGCAGCTCGCGGTCCTTCAGCACGACCTGCTTCTGCAGGCGGATCTCGTTCTCCGCCTTGATGATGTAGTTCGCCATGAGGTCGAGAAGGCGCGCATAGAACAGCAGCCGGTTCTGGTCCACCACCTTCACCGTCGAGAAAGCCTCGACGAAGCGCTCGAAGCTCACCCGGGGCAGGTCGAGCCTGCCGTACAGGGCGCGCAGCTGCTTCACGCCCGGTTCCTCGAGGATGATCTGCCCCGTGTAGATCGATCCGATTTCCTCGCCCCGGTAGTCGATGGGGATCGCGATGTCGACGAGGCCCGCGTGGCAGTGGTAGATGTGGAAGCTGCCCTTGCGCCGGGCGCTCGCGAGGCCCTCGCGGTCGCACGCGAGGCAGCGGCGGAGGCCCTCGGGGGTGGACTGGATCAGCTTGCAGTAGTCGCTGCGCTCCTCCTGGGGGTAGAAGTCCAGCTGCCTGCCCTCGCCGGGGCAATGAAAGGAGATCACCATGCCCGTGTTCTGGTAGTAGATCTCGCAGAGCTGATTCAGCACCTTGCTCGCCTTCAGCATCTCGAGGTACGGTTCGTCCATGCGCTTCCGCCGAGGTCGGATTCTGCGCAGCGGCGCGGCCGTTGTCAAGAGAATTTTCCAGAACTTTCTTGGGAAACTGAAGAGCCGCGGGCGCCGCCGGGTGCTATGATGCCAGTACGGAGGACTCGAGAGATGATCGCGCAGTTCAACCCCGATATCGACCTGATCGGCTTCCAACCTGCGGCGTTCCTGGCTTTCCGGGACATGGAGGTCTGCAAGCGCGTCGCGAAGGTGAGCAAGGAGGACCTGTGCGCCCTGCCGAAGGGCACGCACCCGGGTTTCAAGGCCCTCATCGCCCCGGTCAAGGATTTCCACTTCCAGATGGCCCTCGACATGCTCGTGCGCATCAGGAAGGCGCTGGAGGAGGGAAAGCAGTTCGTCGGGGTGTTCCCGACCGGACCGATCTTCCAGTACCAGATGCTGGCCGACATGGTGAACGCCCTGCGCATCCCGCTGCACCACGTGCACTACTTCTCGATGGACGAGTACGCCGACGAGAACGGCAATGACATCGACCCCCGCTGGCCCGGCTCCTTCCACTACACGATCGAGAAGCACTTCATCTCCCGGCTGGACCCGAAGCTGCGGATCCCCGAGTCGCAGATCCACTACCCCTCGAAGAAGAACATCAACGACTACGACGACATGATCGTCGAGGCCCGCAGGGACCCCTCGGCCAGGGGGGCGGACGTCGTGTACGGCGGCACGGGCCTGTCGGGCCATTACTCCTTCTGGGACCCGCACCTGGCGAAGGAGGCGGGGATGAGCATCGAGGAATGGAAGAAGGCCACCCCGAGGTTGATCTCCTTCCACCCCATCTCGACCGTCCAGATGGCGGTCACCGACATGAGCGGGGCCTGGGCATTCGTGCCGCCGAAGGCCTACACCACCGCCTCGACCACCATGATGAACGCGGACTTCCGATCCTGGTGGAACGACGGCTGCGGGCTCACGGCCGACGGTTCCTACGCCGGCGGCATCGTCTGGCAGAAGTTCATCACCCGGCTGGTCCTGCACGGCCCCATCGTGCCCGAGATCCCCTGCTCGCTCCTGCGCACGGGCCCTGGAGACTACATCGTGATCGACCCCGTGGCCGACGACCTGAAGATCGAGCTCACCGCGTAGCGTCCATGGACCACCGCGAAGGGCTCGACGGCTGGATCGACCGCAGCAGGGAGGAGATCCTCCAGACCATCTCCTCCCTCATCCGCATCCGCACCGAGAACCTGCCTCCCGGCGGCAAAGAGAAGCCCGGGCAGGAGTACCTGCGCGAGTGGGCCTCCCGGTTCGTGCCCGCGGCCGACCTCGACATGTTCGAGCTGGACGACGTGCCGGGCATCCGCGCGCACCCCCTGTTCTTCCCGACCATCGATGGCGGGGAGAGGATCTACAGGGACAGGCCGATTCTCGTTGCCCGGCGCCGGGGAAGGGGAGGGGGGCGGTCGCTCGTGTTCTCGGGGCACATGGACACGATGCCTGCCTACGGCAAGCAGTGGACCGTCTTTTCCGACCCTTTCAGCGGGGCCGTGCGCGATGGGAAGCTGTACGGCAGGGGCGCCATCGACATGAAGGCCGGCACGGCGGCCGGCTTCCTCGCGCTTGAGTGTCTGCACGATCTGGGAATCGAGCTGCGGGGCGATGTGTACGCGGAGAGCGTGGTGGACGAGGAGAACGGCGGGGTGAATGGCACGATCGCCGCGCGCCTGCGCAACCCCGACATCGATTTCGCCATCCTCGCGGAGCCAAGCGATCTCGCCGTGGGCGTGGAGTCCATCGGCGGCAGCGACTGGAAAGCCACGGTGACGGAATCGGGCCCGGGCGGCATCGGGACAGGGGCGACCCTCGCGAATCCGATTTACACCCTGTCGCGGATCGCCCTCGCGCTGGAGAAGTACGACAGGTCCCTCGACGCTCAGTCCCCGCCGCCGGCGTATGACCGCAGCATGCGCATCAGGCTGCTCACCTACCAGCTCGCGAGCGGGGGTCTCACCTATAGTGAGGCCGGCGCCGTTCCGACCGGCGGGCACCTGTTCTTCTGGCAGGAAACCTATGCGGACAAAGGCGAGGCTGAGGCGAGGCGGGAGCTTCTGGAGTTCATCGAGCGGGAGCTTGCCGCCGCAGGGGGGCCCGCGGGGGCAGCGCCGAAGATCGAGACGGTGATCCGCTTCCTGGAGGGGCATCGGACCGACAGGCGGCATCCCGCCCTCGCGTCGATCGCGAAGGCGTACGCCCGTCTGGGGCTGTCTCACGCGGAGAGGGGGATCCCCTTCGCCACGGATGCATTCGCGTTCCGCAAGACTTCGAAGACCGACGTGGCGGTGATCGGCCCCGTTGGGAAAAATCCGCACGGCATCGACGAGTGCGTGGAAGTGGAGAGCGTGCTCTCGCTGATCAGGATCATGGTCCTGACGGCGATCGACTTCTGCGGCTGATCGCCCTCTCGTAGACGCCCAGCAGCCTGTCGGTGGTCCTCCCGATCGTCCATTGTTCAGCGCGCTCGCGGGCCTCGGCGCCCTTCGCTCGCCTCAGTCCCTCGTCGCGAAGCAGGAGCACCACCTTGGCGGCGAACGCGGCGGCGTTTTCCGCGACGAGGAAGCCCCCCCTATCCCCGGCCAGGATGTCCTCAGTCCCCATCGCCTCCACCACGACCGCCGGTGTCCCGCACATCATCGCCTCGACCAGGGCCAGCCCCTGGGTCTCCGTCTTCGAGGAAAAAACGAACGCCTCGGCGCCTCTGTAGGCCCACGCGAGCTGCTTCCTGTCGAGGTAGCCGGTGAAGAGCACGTGCCGGTCGAGCCCGCGTTCCCTTGTGCGGCGCTCGAGGTCCGCGCGGTAGGGGCCGCCGCCGGCCAGCAGGAGCAGGACCTCGGGAACAGCGGGGATCACCTTCACCAGCGCCTCGAGGAGGAAATCGATGTTCTTCTCGTGCACGATCCTGCCCGCGTAGATCAGGACCTGTCTCCCCCTCATGATCGGGAAGGCGCGATCGAAATGGGCTTCCTGCACGCGCTGTTCCTCGGAGCGCAGGTCGAACTCGCGGGGGTCCACGCCGGTCGGGATGATCTCGATCGGCGTGGTGACGCCGTACGATCTGATTAGCCTGCCGAGGTGCTCAGTGGGAACGATCACGCTGTCAACGAGCCCATAGTCCATGCGCGACCAGGTGCTCACGATGAGGTGAGCGATACCGTGCGTGATGAGAAACGAGTAGGTCGGGAGGTACTCCTCCCAATAGGTGTGGCGGGTCATCACGTGCGCCACGTTGTTGCGCCTGCAGTATGTCTTCCCCGAGAACCCGAGGGTGACCTCGGTGTGGGCGTGCACGATGTCCGGCTTCAGCTCCTCCAGCAGGCGCGTGATTCGGAAGCGCTCGCACGGCCAGCCGAACCGGTCTTCGGGGGACCAGGGGATCGAGAATCCGCGGAACCGGAACACATGGCCGTCGTCGGGCCACAGCGCATCCCGCTTGGAGGGCGGATACTGCGGGGCGATGACGTAGACCGTATGCCCCCGCTCGACCAGGCTGCGCCGGAAGGCGTCGACGGCCACGGTGACGCCGTTGATCCGCGGCCAGTATGCATCCGTCGTCATCACGATTTTCATGGAGAGGGAAAGTCCGTGCAGCCAGTGTATCCCCATCGGCCTCGGAGTTCAACGCTGGGGGGGGAGATTTCATTTGACTTCCCGGACGCCTCGCCGTAGAATCCCGAGCATGGGTGCGCGATCATACGATGTAGCGGTCGTCGGCGCGGGCCTGAGCGGGCTCACGGCGGCGGCCCTGCTGGCCAGGAGCGGGCTCTCCGTGCTCGTGCTCGAGCGCAACTACATGCCGGGGGGCGCCTGCGGCGCCTTCCGCCGCAAGGGCGTCACATTCGACCTGGGAGCGGCGATGCTCTTCGGCTTCGGGGAGCGCGGGTTCAACCCGCACCGTTTCGTTATGAATGAGCTCGAGGAGCCGATCGAGGTCATCCGGCACAAGGCCCTGTACCGCCTGAACTACGGCGAGGAGCCCATCGTGTTCTGGCCCGACCGAGAGCGGTTCTACGGCGAGCTCGACCGCGTGTTCCCCGGCCAGACGAAGGAGATCCGCGCATTCTACTCCTTCATCGTCGATCTGTACGAGAACGTGATCGCCGCCGATCCCGTGTTCATTGCCCCCTCGGAGATGAGGAAGAGCGATCTCGCCGCGCAGTTCCGCCGTCACCCCATCAAGCGGGCCCGCACTGTCGCGCTCCTGTTCACCTCCGCGGGCAGGCTCATCCGCAGGTTCGTACGCAGCCCCGAGGTGGTGAAGTTCTTCAACAAGCTCACCTCGACGTACTGCTACACCACCATGGACGAGACACCGGCGATCCTCGCCTCCACGATGTTCGTCGACAACCACACCGGCGGCAGCTACTACCCCGTGGGGTCGCCTGCGATGCTCTCGGGCCGGCTGGAGAAGGCGATCGAGAAACACGGAGGGACCATCCTCTACGAGACCGAGGTCACCGGGATTCTCTTCGACGGCGAGCGTGTATCGGGCGTGCGCACGAGAGCCGGCGAGGAGTTCCGTGCAGCCGACGTCATCTACGCCGGCGCGGTGAAGAACCTCTACGGGAAGCTCCTCCCGCGCGAACGGACCACCGCCGCAGAGCGCGCGAAGGTCGAGGCGCTCGTCATGACCTGGCCGAGCGTCGTGCTGTACGGGACCGTGAGGGCCGACGCCATCCCCCCCGGCACGTTCCCCGTCGAGATGTTCGTCGACAACAGGGAGAGCCTCGACGAGAGCGAGGTGACGATCTACATCTCCTCGCTGGAGGATCCGTCGCTGTGCCTCGAGGGGAAGCATGTCTTCACGATGATCGGGCCGTCCTTCGAGCGCTGGCCGGCGCCGGGCGCTCCCGAGGACCGCGGCCCGGCCCTACGCCGAGAAGAAACAGGCCGAGGCGAATCGTCTTCTCGGGCTGCTCGAGCGGCGGTTCCCCGGTTTCCAGAGCGCCATCGAGTACTGCGAGATCGGAAGCCCCACGACGATCGAGCGCTATCTGCTCAAGAACGGCGGCTCGGTGGCCGGGCCGAAGAACTCGATGGGACAGGAGCTGATGAGGAGGCCGCACGCGAGGACGCGCTGGCCCGGCCTGTACCTCGCCGGCGAGTCCACCGTCATGGGCACGGGGACGCCGGCGGTCACGGTCTCGGGGGTCAGCGCGGCGGACATGGTCCTGCGCGAACGGGGCACGCGGGAATACCGCTACTATCCCGGGCAGAAGAACCTCGTCACGGTCGTCGAGGGCCCGGTCGCCCGCAGGCCCGAGCCCCGTACGCCCCCGGACACGGCGTCGCTGTGCCAGTGGTGCGAGATGCATTTCTGCCGGACCGCCTGCCCCGCCGCGATCGACATCAGGGGAATCATGCGGAGGATGGAGGTCGGCAACTTCCTCGGAGCGCGCAGGCTTCTCCCCTCTCCGCTTCCGTGCCGCGGGTGTCCCTCCCGGCCCTGCGAGCGCGCCTGCTACAGGACCAGCTTCGCCGGCAGCCCCGTCCCCATCGCTGCAAATCTGGAGTGGCTCGCCTCCTCGGGGGATCAGGAATGACCCCGGACTGCATCACGATCGGAGCGGGCATGGCGGGACTCCCCTGCGGCGCATACCTCTGCGCGGGGGGACGGCGACCGCTGCGGCTGCTCGGGCGATCGAGATGAGCGCCCCCGCGGGAGCCCCCGCGGGAGCCCCCGGGGCGGGGAGGGGAGGCATCCGGCCCTACCTCGCGCTCGCCGTCGGCATGATCGCGGTCTCCTCGTCGGCGATCCTGATCGCTTTCGCACGCCGCCAGGGGGTGCCAGCGATCGCGATCGCCGCCCTCCGCATGGCTTTCTCCGCGGCAGCCCTTGCCCCGTTCGTCCTCGCCCGAAGCAGGTTCGAGCTTCTTCGCCTCCCCCTAGGCGACATCGCGCTCGCGGCAGGCTCGGGGGCGCTGCTCGCGCTGCACTTCGCCTTCTGGATCAGCTCGCTGGACTACACGTCCGTGATGAGCTCGGTGGTCCTGGTCAGCACCAACCCGCTCTTCGTGGCCCTCGCTTCAGTAGCGCTCCTGCGCGAGTCCGTCAGCCGATGGACAGTGCTCGGCATCGCCGTCGCGATCGCGGGGGGAGTGATCGTCGGCCTGTCCGACCTCGGACAGGCGAGCGGCTCGTCGCTCAAGGGCGACATCCTCGCGTTGCTCGGCGCAGTCGCGGCCTCGGGATACCTCCTGATCGGCCGGCACCTCCGCCAGCGCGTGTCGCTGCTTCCGTACGTGGGCATCGCGTACTCGAGCGCTGCCGTCGTTCTCTTCCTCATCGCCCTCGCCTCGGGCACGCCCCTGCTGGGGTACTCGCTTCCCGGCTACGCCCTCGTGGGGCTCCTCGCGGCAGGGCCCCAGCTGATCGGACACACCTCGTACAACTGGGCGCTGAAGCACGTGTCGGCCGTATTCGTGACCGTCACTCTCCTCGCGGAGCCCGTCGGCGCGACGCTGCTCGCCATCCCCCTGCTCGCCGAAGTGCCTTCCACCGTCAGGCTGCTCGGGGGTGGGCTGATCCTCGCCGGCATCTGGCTCGCCGCCCGCGGCGAGAACCTGAAAGGGAAAGGGAAGCCGCTGGCCAGGCGCTGATCCGCCGCCAGGATTCCGGCTCCCCGCCGGAAAAAATCCGGGGAACGTGTAACGATCCTCTCATTCTGGTGTTTGCATGAATAGAGACAGGACGGAGTCTGGATTCGCGTGGGGTAAGTTTCACCTCCTTTCCTTGCCCCTGTGTCTCATCCCTGGGGATAGGTGTTACCTATCCCCACATTTTTTTCACAGTCGTTCTTCGGGGGTTATCGTGCGCGTCCTGATGATCTGCCCCGTTCCCCTCGAGTACACAAGCTGCAGGAGCGCCCTTTCCCTTCGCGACGCCGCGCGCGTGCTGGGCTCCCGCGCGGCCCGGGGTTCCCTCGCGAACGTCGACCTCCTCGCCGTCGAATCGGGTCCGGCAAAGGCGCGCGCCGCCGCGGCCACCGTCGCGGGAATCGTGGACTTCCAGCCCGACCTCGTGATCGACACGGGCACATGCGGCGCCCTCGACGGGGACCTCATCGTCAATGGCATCATTTTCGCCGTCTCCTGCCTCGAATACGACATCTCGGGCAGCGGCATGCCCAACAGGATCATCCCAGAGATGAAGCTCCCCTCCGCGATCGGGTTTCTCCCTCGCAGGGAGGGAGAGAAGGCCGTCCGCGCTGCGACCGAACTGGGAAAGAATGCAGGCTTTCACGTGCGTGCGGGCGCGCAGGCCTGCGGGGAGTTCTTCATCCAGTCCGTGGCCGTGAGGGAGTCCCTTCGGACTGTGAGCGGCGCGCTCGCAAGCAACTGGGAGACGGCGGGCGTCTTCATTGCTGCGCTGCGCGCGCGTGTTCCGCCGCTGAGCCTGCGCATCGTTTCGGATCTCGGAGACGAGGATTCGCTCGCGGATTTCCGCCGCAACGCGCGCACGTGCGCTCAGGGGTTGTACGGGTTCCTGCGCGTGTTGCTGGAAGCGGGCTGGGTCGTGGATTTTTTTTCGGCATGGAGGGCAGCGGGCAGCGCCCAGCTGGAGCGTGCGGCGCCTGTATAGGCTTTCGCAGGTCCTTCGGACCTGCTGCCGCCGGCGCGGCTCTTCGAGCCGCTGGGCCACTTGCGCGGAGCAGCTCGCGCGGAGTACAATAGCGCGGGCACACGAGAGGGAGGGTGGGACGTGTCAAAGACGTACGTGGAGACCTCGACGGAGCTTCTCGAGGGGATCGACGACATGGTCCGGGAAGGCTATTACGCCAACCGGACCGAGGGAATCAACGAGGCGATCCGCCTGCTGCTGAAGCAGTACAAACTCTCGAAGCTCCACGCAAAGGACTCCGGTGCGCTGGTGGAGGCGAAAAGGAAGACGTGATAGGACAAATCGTCGCTGGCATCGATGGATCCCTGTACTCGCTCACCGCGTTCCAGTACGCGCTCGATCTCGCGCAGCGCACGCACGCGGGGGTCAAGGTGGTCTTCGTCGTGGACTCGCGCAAAACCGACCTCCCCATCATCTATTCGGCGAGCCACTTCGACTACGGTTTCGAGCGGGTCTACATCCCGCCCGAGCCCGGAATGAAGGGGTTCTACGAGAAGGTCCGGGCCGACATCCGCGCCTTTGCCGAGAACTGCCTCGAGAACACGAGGAAGGATGCCGAGGCCCGCGGGATTCCGATCAGTCCCGTGCTGCGCGAGGGCCTGCCGTCGGGCATCCTCGCCGAGGAGGCTCGCTCGGGGGACCTCCTCGTCGTGGGACAGAAGGGAGAGAACGCGCACGTCGAGCGGGCGATCGTCGGCTCGACCACCGAGGACATCGTTCGCTCGGCCCCCCGGCCCGTTCTGGTCTGCCCGCGGGAGTTTCGCGCGCCCCGGCGGCTTCTGTTCCCCTACGACGGCAGCCCGGGCGCGGAGAGCGCCCTCCAGTTCTGCGTGAACGGCTTCGGCAGCATATGGGAAGAGCTCGTCGTGCTCACGGTGACCGAGGCCATGGGCGAGAGCTTCCCGTTCGACACGGAGCTGGGCTACCTTTCGACGCACGGGATCCCGTACCGCTTCCTCGTGGAGCCGGGAAAGCCCGTCGAGATCATCCCCCGGGTCGCCCAGCGGGAAGCGGCCGATCTGATCCTCATCGGAGCCCACGGCACGCACAAGATCCGCGACTATCTGCTCGGCCCCATCGCCGCCCACCTCGTCCGCCGCAGCGAGCTGCCGGTCCTCGTCGTTTTCTAGCATGAACGCGCCGGGGCAGGCCGCGGCGGGGTCGGGCCGGGCCGACAACACGTCGGCCGCGGGCATGATCAGGCGCCAGGTGGAGAGCCGCGGCATCACGGATGCGCGCCTGCTCGAGGCGATGCGGCGCGTCCCCCGGCACCTCTTCGTCCCCTCGGCCAGCCGCGAGGACGCCTATGGCGATTTCCCCCTCCCCATCGGGCACGGGCAGACCATCTCGCAGCCCTACATCGTGGCGGTCATGACGGAGGCCCTGCGGCTGCGGGGCGGTGAGAGGGTGCTCGAAGTGGGCACGGGCAGCGGCTACCAGACCGCCGTGCTCGCCGAGCTGGCGGGGCGCATCTGCACGATCGAGCGCATTCCCGAGCTGTCCGCTGTCGCCCGCAAGACCCTGCTGTCCCTGGGGTACGCCAACGTGGAGTTTGAGGTCGGGGACGGGGGCGAAGGGTGGCCCGCTCGCGCCCCGTTCGACCGCATCCTTGTTGCCGCGGCCGCGCCCCGCGTTCCCCCGGCCCTCGCCGCGCAGCTTGCTGACAACGGGATCATGATCATCCCTGTCGGTGGCAGCCGGTTCTCGCAGAACCTGGTCGTGGTGCGGCGCATCGGCGCGTCCCTCGAGCGCGAGCAGAGCATCGGCTGCCGTTTCGTGCCGCTCATCGGGGAGGGCGGTTTCGAGGACTGATTGACAAAGCCCGTCCGGTTCCCGCTAATACTCACCACGAGAACATGGCAGTACCGATCTTCCGCCCGACAGTGAAGCGCAGGGACATGGGGAGCGTCCTCACCTGCATCGTCTCCGACAAGCTCGGCCCCGGAGAGGTGTCCCGGGACCTTGTCGCGCGTGCCGGCCATCTCCTCGGCATGGCGGGCGGCACGACGCTCTCGAACACGTACCTCGCGCTCTCGGTCGCCCTCGAATCCCTCGGGCTCGCCCCGTTCGACGGCGTGATCCTCCCGGCGCTCGCGCCGGCCATCTACCTGCGCGTGATCCGCGACAGGGGTCTGCGCCCTCTCGTTGCGGACGTAGAGGCAGAGTCTGCGGGCATCGATGCGCAGGAAGCCTCGCGCCTTGCCGCGAACGGTGCGAAGGCGATCATCGTTCCGCACCTCCTCGGGATCGTCTCCGACGTGGAGGGGCTGCGGGGGCTCGGCATCCCGATCATCGAGGATGCCTCCCAGGCACTGGGTGGGAAAGTCGGGGAGAAGCCGTGCGGGGGAGCGGGGGACCTCACCCTCACTTCCCTGGAGCCCGCGCACATCATCACATGCGGAGGCGGGGCGCTCCTGCTGGCCCGCGGGAAGCCCGGCGCGGCGGCCATCAGGCGGATCGTGGAAGGCTCGCCATTGTACTCCCAGCTGGCGGACATGAACGCGGCGCTGGGCATTTCGCAGCTGGCGGCCCTGGAGCGGTTTGTCCTCGCGCGCAGGGAGATCGCCCAGGTGTTCGCGCAGTCGCTGCTTCGCTGCCGGCACTCTCCCCTCGTGCAGAAGCTCGACGCGGAGAACGTGCTTTCCTCGTTTCCCGTCGTCCTGGCCGACGGGATGAAGGAAGCGCGCGCGTACGCGATGAAGAAGGGCGTCGAGGCGGTCCCAGCATTTTCGGATACCATTGCGGCAGTGGACGAGCCGCTCGCGGAGGCCTGCCCCCGAGCGAGATCGCTGATGCTGCGCTGCCTTCTGTTCCCGCTGTACCCGATGCTGGCCAAGCGTGACGTGGAGATCATTTCGAAGGTGCTCGCCACGCTTCCGTAGCCAGGGATGGCGAGGTCGTCCGAGGCAGGGATGCCGAAAGGGCGACCCTAGCCAGGGATGGCGAGGTCGTCCGAGGCAGGGATGCCGAAAGGGCGACCCTAGCCAGGGATGGCGAGGTCGTCCGAGGCTCCAGCCTCCGCGCGCTGTCGCGCGCTAGGGCTGCCGCCTTGTGGGGCGCGCGGAGGGGGGGAGCCCCGTCCGACTCTTGCCATCCCGCCAGGGGCCGACTATAGTTGTGCCCGCATGGCCGGCAAGCGGCGGGAAATTCGGAAGGTCCTTCTCGTCATCAACTCGCTCAAAAACGATGTGGGAACCGTCGCCCGTTCGATCGAGGAGTTCGTCCGCTCCCGCGGCGGCGAGACGGTCGCCGTCGATTTCGCGGGACCCGTCGACCAGGCCGCCCTCGATGGCGTCGACCTCGCCGTCTCACTCGGCGGGGACGGCACGCTGCTGGCCTGCGCGCGGATGGTGGCCGACCGCGGCGCGCCCATCCTCGCGGTGAACATGGGGGACTTCGGATTCATCACCGAGGTGTCCCGCAGCGAGCTGTTCGATGTCTGGGAGAAGTTCCTCGCGGGCCGGCTCGGGACCAGCGAACGGCTCATGCTGTCCGTGGCCGTGCGACGCGATGGGGCGGAGGTCGCCTCGTTCACGGGGCTGAACGACGCGGTGATCAGCACGCTGGGCATCTCGCGCATGATCCGCCTGAAGGTCTTCCTCTCCGACACCGACGTCGGCCGCTACCGGGCGGACGGGGTCATCGTTGCCACGCCCACCGGCTCCACGGCGTACTCCATGGCCGCCGGAGGGCCCATCCTGTACCCCGAGATGGACGCCTTCATCCTCACCCCGATCTGCCCCTTCACGCTCTCCAACAGGCCGACGGTCGTCCCCGCCTCGGAGATCCTCCGCATCGAGGTGGAGGACCCCCAGAAGACCGACGTGGCGCTCACGGTCGACGGGCAGGAGACCATCACGCTGCGTCCCCGCGACTGCGTTCTCATCCGCAGGGCCGCGAAGAAGGCGCTCATCGTGCGCTCTGACAAGCGAAGCTTCTACGAGGTCATGCGCACGAAGCTGAACTGGTCGGGAGAGCCGAATGCTTGAAGAGCTCCACGTCCACAACTATGCGATCATCGACAAGCTGCTTGTTCGCTACACGGCGGGGTTGAACGTGCTGACAGGCGAAACCGGCGCGGGCAAGTCGATCCTCATCGGCGCCCTGGGGCTCCTGCTGGGCGACAAGATCGACACCTCGATCATCCGCTCGGGTGCGGAGGAGACCGCAGTTTCGGGCATCGTCGGGGTGCCGGCAGCAGGGGAGAGCGCCCAGTGGCTCGCCGCGCACGGTATCGAGGCCGAGGACGGCACCGTCATCCTGAGGCGCGTGCTGAAGAGCAATGGCCGCGGCTCGATCTTCATTCAGTCCACCCCCGTGACGCGCGCCGACCTGCAGGAGTTCTCTTCCCTCCTGTTCGATGTGCACGGCCAGCACGAGCACCATTCCCTGCTGGACGTCGAGAACCACAGGAGGCTCGTGGACCGGTCGGGGGGCACGGAGGAGCTGGCCGAACGGTTTCACTCGCTGTACGTCGCACTTGCCTCCCTTCGCGAGCGCCTGGCGCGCCTGGTGAGCGACGAACGGGAGAGGGCGCGCAGGATGGACCTCCTCGCGTATGCGGCGAACGAGATCAAGGCTCTCGCGCTCGTCCCGGGCGAGGAGGAGGAGTTGGAGAAGGAGCTTGCGATCCTCGTGCACCACGAGAAACTCTTCACCCTCCTCGAGGAGGTCCACTCCCAGAGCTCCGAGAGCGCCGGCGGCGTGCTGGCCACCATTCGGCGAACTCGCCACGCGATGGAGGAGATCCTCGGCATCGACCCGTCCCTCTCGAAGCTCTCCCACCAGCTCGAGGATGCCTTCTACGAAATCGAGGATTTCGCGGAGAACATCCGCCAGTACAAGGCGAAGACCGACTTCAGCCCGACGCGCCTGGACGAGGTGCAGGCGCGGCTCTCGGCGATCCGAGCGCTGGAGAAGAAGTACGGCGACGGCATCGAGCAGGTGCTCGCATACTGCCGGGACGCCGAGCAGGAGCTCGCGGGGATGGAGAACTGGCAGGAGGAGAAGGCGAGCCTCGAGACGGAGATCGGCAAGACAGAGAAGGAGATCACCGCGGTCGGAGAGGAGCTCTCACGGAAGCGCAAGGCCGCAGGGGTCGTGCTCCAGAAAGGGATCGAGGAGGAGTTGAAGGCGCTGGGCATGCCGAAGGTGAGCTTCCGGGCGCTGATCCGCGACGCGACGCGGGCAGACGGGACGCCGGTGATCACGCCGTACGGGAGGGACGCGATCGAGTTCGTCATCTCGCCCAACCTGGGGGAACCGTTCAAGAGGCTGCGCGCGATCGCCTCGGGCGGGGAGCTCTCCCGCGTCATGCTGGCCATCAAGGGCACCCTCGCCGCATCCGACCGCATCTCGACCCTCATCTTCGACGAGGTGGACGCGGGCATCGGGGGCGAGGTGGCCCTGGCAGTGGGCGAGCGTCTCGCGCGGCTGGCCGCCGACAAGCAGGTCCTGTGCGTCACCCATCTCGC
>Ga0315293_10003888_pt1 | contig 14325 bp, 15 predicted proteins | sample YL17G13_20_MG_FD_203071 | JGI IMG/M metagenome (GOLD analysis project Ga0315293, IMG submission 203071) | Sediment microbial communities from Yellowstone Lake, YNP, Wyoming, USA - YL17G13_20 | ecosystem: Environmental > Aquatic > Freshwater > Lake > Sediment | place: USA: Wyoming | collected... | reverse complement strand
CCCGACTCCGGCTCCCGCAGGCCGTCGACCCACCGCACCGCAAACTACCCGCGTCGCCGCCGTGGTCCCGACACCGGGGGAGTCGGCGGCCGGCGCCCCGGCCGCGGTGGCGGCGCAGGCCGCTGCGACTGCCCCGGCCCCACCCCAGGAGCCGAGCCCGGCGCCCGCGGCGGCCCCACCGACCGAGGCACCGCCCACGCCCGCGCCGGCGCCCGCCCCCGAGCAGCCGGTGCAGAAGCAGCCCACGGTGAGGGAGGGCGATCTGGTTGAGCTGGATGGCGACGTCATCCCGCCACAGGAGATCTACAGCCCGAAGCCGTCCTACCCGCCGCTTGCCGAACGCCAGCGCGTTGTTGGGACGGTGTTCCTGGAAGTGCTGGTGGACGAGAACGGCTCCGTGCAGGACGTCAAGGTGCTGCGCGGGGTCAAGCCGGACTTCGGCCTCGACGCGGCGGCAGCCAACGCCGTGCGCACCTGGAGGTACAAGCCAGCCACCAAGGGCGGCGTGCGCGTCAAGGTGCGTTTCACCCAGCCCATCGTGTTCAGACTCTGAGATCGAGGAGGCATTCATGTCGGTTCTCAACGATCAGCAACGCAAGTTCTACGAGGACACACGCAACGTCACGCGGCAGGAGATCGCCGACCTCGAGGGACAGATCCAGGAGGAGTTGCAGCGGGTCAAGCAGCGCATTACCGAGTTGCAGGCGGCCCAAAAGGCGGCCCGCCAGATGTACGATGCGGCCTGCCAGCGCCTGGGGGTCCCCAACGATCTGGAAGAGCAGGGCAACGAGTAGCCCGGGCCACCGAGTCACCGACAGACGAAGGACCCACACCGGGTGGTGTGGGTTCGTTGCTCTTGTCCTCCAGCTCGCCTGCGTTTCACCACCACCCGGACGTGTGATCGATCAGCTCGGAGACGCGGTACCGGGCGGGCCGGTCCGCCGCGTCGTGCCGCTCGCCCCCGACGTTACCGAGCTGGCCTTCGCCGCCGGCGCCGGCAGCCTTGTCGCGGCGGTGCCCCTCGCAGCCGACTACCCGACAGAGATCGCTCGGCTCCCGCGGGTGGCACCCAACGATGCGGAGGCCATCGTGGCCCTCAGGCCGGACGTCGTGCTCGCGACCACCGCGGGGAACGACCCGCGGGTGGTGCAGCGGCTGCGACAGCTGGGCACGAGGGTCTGCAGCATGGACGTCACCTCCTTCGCACGCCTTGTCGAAGCCTGCCGCCTGGCCGGCGACGTGCTCGGGTACCCGGCGCAGGGCGAACGGCTGGCCCGCGAGGTAGATGCACGCTCCGCGCGCGCCACGGAAAGGGCCCGGGCGATGCCCCGCCGCAACGCGCTGTACGTCGTGTGGTGGGAGCCCCTGATCGTCGCGGCTCCCGGCACCTTCCACGACGACATGCTGCACCGCGCGGGCCTCTCCAACCTGGCGCCGGCCTCCGTCGGCCGCTACCCGCGGGTGGACCCGGAGCTGCTGCTGGACCCTCGTCTGGAGGTCGCGGTCGTGCCCGACGAGCGTGACTTGCGGGAGGGTCTTGCGCGCACGACCGCCTCAGCAGCCGGCTCCAGGCTGGCGTCGGGGGCCGTCCGCGTGATCTGGTTGCCCGCCGACCTCGCGAACCGGCCTGGCCCACGGCTACCTGCAGCCCTGGAGGCTCTGGTCGCGGCGCGGGAGGCACGCCCGTGAGGCGAGGCGCCGACCTGGCGCTGGTGGCGGTGCTTCTGGCGGCGGCAGCGGCCGCCCTGGTGTTTGGCGGACCCGCCGCCACCCCGGGAGAGGCTCTGGCGGTGCTTTTGGGCGGCGGTTCTCCCGAGGTGCGCACGATCGTGCTCGGACTGCGCCTGCCGCGTCTCGCCCTCGCTCTGGTCGTGGGGGCGTCGCTCGCCCTGGCCGGTGCAGCTCTCCAGGCGCTGCTTTCGAACCCCCTCGCCGACCCTTTCCTGCTGGGCATCTCAGGCGGCGGAGCGGCGGCTGCCACCGCCGCGTACGTTCTGCTGCCGGCGGCCGCCCTCGGCGGGGTGCCGGCCGCGGCGATGGCAGGAGCGGCGGCTGCGACCGGCCTGGTCTGGTGGATGGCCCGCGGCCCACTCGGACCGTCGCCCACACGGATGATTCTCGCCGGTGTTGCGGTCAATGCCGCCGCGTCAGCGGCGATCCTGACGATGCTGGCCCTGGCGCCGTCGCCACGTCTGCCCGGCGTCATCGCGGTGACGATGGGCTCGTTCGCCTCGGCGTCCGCCGGTCAGGTCGCGTGGCTCGCCCCGTACGTGCTCGTGCCCGCGTTCGTCCTGCTGCTGCACGGGCGCGACCTGGGACTGCTCGCGACCGGCGAGGAGTCGGCGGCCGCCCTCGGTGTCGAGGTGGCCACCGTGCGCCGGAGGGTGTTCATGGCGGCGGCGGCGCTGTGCGGAGGCGCGGTCGCCTTTGCCGGGGTGATCGGCTTCGTGGGGCTGGTGACGCCGCACCTCTGCCGCCTGGTGTGGGGAGGGAGCACGCGTCGCCTGCTGCCGCGTGCGGCGCTCGCCGGTGCGGCGCTCACCGTGCTGGGCGACCTGCTCGCGCGACGTGCGCTGTCCCCGGCAGAGCTTCCGGTGGGCGTCGTGACCGCGCTGCTGGGCGTGCCGTTCTTCGTAGCCCTGCTGAGGCGGTCGGCATGACAACGCTGCTGCGCGCCAGCGCCCTCTCGGGCGGGTACGGGGACGACGAGGTCGTTCGCGAGGTCGACCTCGCGGTCGCCGAGGGCGAGTGCGTGGCCGTGCTCGGGCCCAACGGAGCGGGCAAGAGCACGCTGCTACGCCTCCTGGCCGGCATCCTGCCCGCAAGCTCCGGGCGCGTGGAGCTCCGCGGCAAAACGCTGCAGGCCTGGCGCCGGCGCGAGGTGGCCCGCGAGGTCGGGTTCGTCCCCCAGATCGTCAACTTCGCCTTCCCGGTCACGGTGACCGAGGTTGTGCAGCAGGGTCGGGCACCGCACCTCGGGCCCTGGCGTCCCCCCTCACCGCACGACCACGCCGCGGTGAACGCCGCCCTCGCGCGCGTCGGCCTTTCGGAGCGCAGCACTGCCGCCGTCCAGCGTCTCTCCGGAGGCGAGCGACAGTTGGTGTTGCTCGCACGGGCTCTCGCGAGCGAGCCGCGCCTTCTGCTCCTGGACGAGCCCACGGCCGCCCTGGACGTGCGCCATCAACTGGAGCTCGCCGGTGTTTTGCGCCAGCTCGTAGCGGAAGGGGTGGGCGCGGTGCTGGTGGCGCACGACTGGAACTTCGCGCTGCGCATCGCCCACCGGGTGGTTGTCCTCCACCGCGGCCGCGTCCGGGCGGCCGGTCCGCCCCCGGAGGTGTTGCGCTCCGAGCTCTTCCGCGAGGTCTTCAGGGTAGAGGTCGACATCCTCTGGCGTGACGACGGCCCTCCGACGGTGCTTCCCAAAACCATCGCGGAAACGTGAGCGGGGAAGAGCCGAGAGCAAACGCCGAGCAACCGGGGGCGTGCTGCTCTAAGCCCGGAAACCCCAATTGGCTTCTGCTGCGGGGGCCGATTCTGCCGCGCTGGCAGGCGTACTCGGGGATCGCAGGCTGCCGCCGTACGCTCCGAGTACGGCTCGCCCGCTCACCCCTACGTGCGCCCGCCATCATCGCCATCTCGGCCCTCTCGCCACGAACCCAACTGGGGCTTCCGGGCTAAGCTGTCAGATCTCAACTCTTAGCTGCTTCCTCCGAGCCGTTTCCTTGCGTACCCCGGGGGCGGATGCTAGATTCGGGGGTCCATGGTGTGGTTCCGTCGCTCCGAGCCTGGCGCGCGCCCGGCCAGCAAGGTCCCCGAAGGCCTGTGGGTCAAGTGCGACGGCTGCCGCGAGACCCTGTACCGCAAGGAGCTCGAGCGCAGCCTGTTCGTGTGCCCGCGGTGCGGCCACCACCACCGCGTCTCCGCCCGCACGCGCCTCTCCCAGCTTTTCGACGGGGCCGTCTGGAAGGAGATGTTCGGCACGGTCTACTCCGTCGACCCCCTGAAGTTCGTGGACTCCAAGCCCTACGCGCAGAGGCTGCGCGACCTGCGGGAGAAGGGCGTGCGCTGCGACGCGGTCATGGTCGGTGTGGGCAGGCTTTCCGGCATCCGCACCGTGATCGGGGCCATGGAGTACGCGTTCATGGGCGGCTCGATGGGCTCCGCGGTGGGCGAGAAGCTGACCCGAGCCATCGAGCGCTGCCTCAAGAGCCGGCTGCCGCTCGTTGTGGTCTCGTGCTCCGGCGGCGCCCGCATGCAGGAGGGGATCCTCTCGCTGATGCAGATGGCCAAGATCGCGACAGCCCTCGCGCGCATGCACGCCGCCCGGCTCCCGTACATCTCCGTGCTCACCGACCCGACCACCGGCGGGGTCACGGCCTCGTACGCGATGCTGGGCGACCTCAACATCGGCGAGCCGGGGGCGCTAATCGGCTTTGCCGGGCCTCGCGTGATCGAGCAGACCATCCGACAGAAGCTCCCCGAAGGGTTCCAGCGCGCCGAGTTCGTCCTCGAACACGGGATGCTCGACATGGTGGTCCCCCGCCAGGAGCTCAAGGAGACGCTGGCACGGTGTCTTTCCCACATGCTCTAGCGGCCGGCGCCGAGGCGCTCCTCGCCCCGCGCCTCGAGCAGCGCATCGTTCCCGGCCTCGAGCGCATGCAGAGGGCGCTCGACGCCCTCGGGCGCCCCGAGAGGGCTTTCACGTCGGTGCTGGTGCTCGGCACCAACGGCAAGGGCTCGACCGCGGCCCTGCTCGCCGGCGTCCTTGAGGCCCACGGCCTCCGGGTCGGGCTGTACACCTCCCCCCACCTGGTCGCCGTGGAGGAGCGCATCCGCACCGACGGCACGGTGATTCCGCGCGAGCGCCTCACGGAGCTGGTGGCGAGCCTCAACGCCTTCCCCGACCTTTCGTACTTCGAGGCCCTCACCTGCGCCGCGGTCATGGAGTTTGCGGAGCGCAAGGTGGACGTTGCTGTGATGGAGGCCGGCCTGGGAGGCCGCTGGGACGCGAGCAATGCGGTGGACCCGGCGGTAGCGCTGCTGACCAACGTGGGCACCGACCACCAGAAGTGGCTCGGCGAGGCGCGAACTGCGATCGCGGCCGAGAAGGCCGCCGCGCTTCGCGGCCTAACCGCGATCGTGGGGACCTGGGACCCCGAGGTGGAACCCGTCATCCGGGCGAGCGCCGACCCGCGCACGCCCCTTTCGCTCGCCTCGCAGTGGGCCACAGTACGAGCTGACAGCTCACAGCTCACAGCCGACAGGTTCCTCCCCACCCCTGAAAGTGGGTTGGGCGGGAGGGGGGACTGTGAGCTGTCGGCTGTCGGCTCCCACCCCCCAGGTGTCCAGGCGGTGGCCTTCCGCGTCGGCCCGCTGGGCGGGACGGCAATGCTCCCCCTCGCGGGCAAACACCAGCTTGCCAACCTGGAGCTCGCGCTCGCCGGGGCCGTGGCGCTCGTGAGGCACGGCCTCGCCCCGATGCTGTCAGCCGAGGCGGTGCGGCGCGGGATCGAGGGCGTCTCGTGGCCGGGGCGGCTGCAGTGGTGTACGACCCGCGACCGCCGGCTCCTGGTTGACTGTGCTCACAACCGCGAGGCGATCGCCGCACTTGCCGGCGCGCTCGACGACATGGGACTTTCCGGCAAGCTGAACCTGCTGTTTTCCTGTCTGGACGACAAGCCGCTCGAGAGCATGGGAGACCTGCTGCGGCCCCGGGTGGTCGAGGTCACCGTGACGCCGATCCGTTCCCCCCGCGCTCGCCCGCTCGACGAGCTCGCGGCCGTCTTTCCTGGGTGCCGCCGCGCGACCAGCGTCGCTGCCGCCCTGCTCGATCTGCCGCCCGAGCACCCCACGCTGGTGACGGGCTCGCTCCGCCTCGTCGGCGAGGTACTCGCGGAGATCGGAGAGGTCCATGGCTGAGCTCGAGATCCGTCCGCGCGCCCGCCTCGAGGGGGCGGAGGACGCCGCACTGGCCTTCTGCGCCGCGCGTTCCGGCGAGGCCACCAGGCGCCGCCCGCTTCCCAGCGAGGGTCGGCAGTTCGACTACCGAACCGCTTTCCAGCGCGACCGTGACCGCATCCTGCACTCGCGCGCCTTCAGGCGGCTCAAGCACAAGACCCAGGTGTATGTACCCTACACTGGGGATCACCCGCGCACCCGCCTCACCCACACGCTGGAGGTGGCGCAGATCGCCCGCACGCTCTCACGTGCGCTCGGCCTCAACGAGGACCTGACGGAGGCCATCGGCCTCGCCCACGACCTCGGGCACACACCGTTTGGCCACTCCGGGGAGCGCGGCCTTGTGCAGATCCTCGCCGGGGAGATGCCGGGGTGCCGGTTGCCGGAGCGGGTTGTCCGCGAAGTCGGCACCTTCAAGCACAACTACCAGTCGATGAGGGTCGTGGACCTGCTGGAGCGGCGCTACGACCACCCCGGTCTCAACCTCACCGACCAGGTGCGCGAGGGCATCCTCAAGCACACCACCTGGAAGGTGCGCTTTCCGTTCCCGCTTCCGACGAGCGACGGGCTGCGCCTCTCCAAACCCTGCCACCTGGAGGGCCAGGTCGTGGCCCTGGCGGACGAGATCGCCCAGCAGACCCACGACCTCGAGGACGGCCTCTACGCCGAGGCGGTCTCCCTCGAGGAGATCGAGAAGCTGGACGCGGCCGCCACGGTGATCGAGCACGCGGGCGAGGCGTATCGGCGCGAGCGCCGGCGGTGGCGCAAGGCCGCGATGCTCCAGCGGGGTCTCATCCACATGTTCGTCACCGACGGGGTGCAGGCCACGGCGCGCAACGTGAACAGGCTCGCGGCCAAGCACAAGGTCGCCGACCGCGCCGGGTGGCTCGCGATCGCCGACGAGATTCCTGTCGCGACCGTGGCTTTCTCGCGCCGGCTGGCCACGATCTTCGCAGAGCTGAAGGCGTTCATCTACCGGTTCATCATCAACCACCAGGAGGTCAACCGCCAGGACCACCGGGCGCACCTGGTCATGAGCGGTCTCTTCCGAGCCTACTACCGCAACCCGCTCACCTTGCCGACCTACGTGCTGCTGCGTTTCCACGAGGAGACCGGCCGCCCCTACCTGCGCGACCTGCCGATCAAACAGATCCCGAGCGAGGTTGACAACCACTACCACACCGACCCGCGGTTCGTCCGGATCATCGTGGACCACCTCGCTGGGATGAGCGACCGCTATGCTATCGATGAGTACCAGGCGTTGTACGATCCCGATTCTGGGCTGGCCCCGGCCGGGGCCGGGAGGCTGTAACCGTGATCATCGTGATGGCTTCCGACCATGCGGGATTCGAGCTGAAGGAGCTTCTTGCCGAGCGCGCACGCGAGAGCGGCCACGAGGTGGTTGACCTGGGGCCCACCAGCGAGGACCCCGTGGACTACCCGGACTTCGCCCACCACCTGGCGCGCCGCATCGAGGAGGGGCAGGCCGAGCGCGGCGTGCTCATCTGCGGCACCGGCGTCGGCATGGCGATCGCCGCCAACCGCCACCCGGGCGTCCGGGCGGCCCTGTGCCACGACGCCTTCACCGCCGAGCTTGCCCGTCGTCACAACGACGCAAACGTCCTGTGCATGGGAGGGCGCACGACCGGCCCCGGGGTCGCGGTCCAGATGCTCGACATCTTTCTCGCCACCCCATTCGACGGCGGCAGGCACGGTCGGAGGGTCGAGAAGATCGACCAAGAGGTCAGGAAGCACTGATGCAATACTCTGGCAGCTACCCGACCGGTGGGGTGTCCAAGTACCCTCCGAGGCAGACAGACGACATCGGGCCTTGCAGGGAGCAATCACGATGAACCAGCACGAGCGTACCGCCTTCTTCTCGTTCCTCGAAACCGCAGTCCGTCAGGCCGACCCCGAGGTCGCCACCGCCCTCGCCAGCGAGCGCCGCCGCGAGAACGAGGGTCTGGAGCTGATCGCCTCGGAGAACTTTGTCTCGCCGGCCGTGCTGGCGGCGATGGGCTCGGTGATGACCAACAAGTACGCCGAGGGGTACCCAGCAAAGCGCTACTACGGCGGGTGCGAGTTCGTTGACGTGGCCGAGGAGCTTGCCCGGAATCGGGCCAAGCAGCTGTTCGGGTGCGACCACGCCAACGTCCAGCCGCATTCGGGGGCGCAGGCCAACATGTCCGTGTACCTGGCGACCTGCCAGCCGGGCGAGGTTGTGTTTGGCATGGACCTCTCGCACGGCGGCCACCTCACGCACGGCCACCCGCTGAACTACTCCGGCAAGACGTTCAAGGTGGTCCCCTACCTGGTGCGGCAGGACACCGAGACCATCGACTACGACGCGCTGCGCGACCTCGCCAGGCAGCACAGGCCCAAGCTCATCGTGTGCGGCGCCTCGGCCTACCCTCGCACCATCGACTTCAAGCTCATCGCCGACATCGCGCACGAGTCGGGTGCCATGGTGATGGCCGACATCGCCCACATCGCGGGGATGGTCGCTGTCGGGCTGCACCCCTCCCCGGTGCCGCACTGCGAGTACGTCACCACCACCACGCACAAGACGCTGCGCGGCCCGCGCGGGGGCATGGTCATGTGCAAAGCCGAGTTGGCCGAGGCGCTGGACAAGGCGGTGTTCCCCGGTGTGCAGGGCGGCCCGCTCATGCACATCATCGCCGCCAAAGCAGTGGCGTTCGCCGAGGCGCTGCAGCCCGCCTACCGCGAGTACATCGTCAAGTTGCTGGAGAACGCCAAAGTCTTGTGCGACTCGCTCCAGGAGTTCGGCTGGCGCATGGTCTCGGGCGGCACCGACACGCATCTGATGCTCATCAACCTGGGGGCGGACGGGATCTCGGGCAAGAAGGCCGAGGACCGGCTGGGCAAAGCCGCCATCACGGTCAACAAGAACACCGTGCCGTTCGACACCCGAAAGCCCTACATCGGCTCCGGCGTGCGCATCGGCACTCCCGCCGTCACCACCCGCGGCATGGGCCGGAACGAGATGAAGACGATCGCGAAGCTCATCGATCGCGTGCTGCGCAGCGAGGACGAGGCAGTCTGGGCCCAGGTCAAGCGCGAGGTCGAGGAGCTCACCAGGGCGTTCCCGCTGTACGGGCAGGTGTAGGACCGGTTCGCGAGGCCTCTCGCACGGGGCCCTGCTCGGCCGAACCGTTCGGGGGGTCAGACTGGGCCGCATCGCGTATGATTGCAGGCCTCATGAGCTACCAACCGGCTGAAAATCGCTACGGCACCATGCGCTACAACCGCTGCGGGCGGAGCGGTCTGAAGCTGCCGGCCGTCTCCCTCGGCTGGTGGTACAACTTCGGCGGGGTCGACAGCTTCGAGAACGCCCGCGTGATGGCGCGGCGCGCGTTCGACCTGGGCGTCACGCACTTCGACCTGGCGAACAACTACGGCCCGCCACCCGGCTCGGCGGAGGAGACGCTCGGACGGCTCCTCCGGCAGGACTTCTTCCCGTACCGAGACGAGCTCGTCATCTCGACCAAGGCCGGGTGGGACATGTGGCCCGGTCCCTACGGCGACTGGGGCTCGCGCAAGTACCTTCTCGCGAGCCTCGACCAGTCGCTGCGCCGCCTGGGGCTCGAGTACGTGGACATCTTCTACAGCCACCGCCCGGACCCGGAGACCCCGATGGAGGAAACCATGGGGGCGCTGGACGCCGCCGTGCGGCAGGGCAAAGCGTTGTACGTGGGCATCTCCTCCTACTCTGCGGAGCAGACCCGCGCGGCAGCCAGGATATTGCGGGACCTCGGCACGCCGTGCCTGATCCACCAGCCCGTGTACAACATGTTCAACCGCTGGGTCGAGGACGGCCTGCTCGAGGTCCTGGAGCAGGAGGGCATCGGCTGCATCGCGTTCTCGCCCCTGGCGCAGGGGCTGCTGACGGATCGCTACCTGAAGGGCATCCCTCCCGGGGCGCGAGCGTCCAAGACCGAGCGCGTTTGGCTGACCGAAAAGGACGTCACTGCGAACATCAACAAGGTCCGCAAGCTGGATGCTCTCGCCCGGCGCAGCGGCCGGAGCCTGGCCCAGATGGCCATCGCCTGGGCGCTACGCAAGCCCCAGGTCACGTCGGCCCTGATCGGCGCGAGCAGCGTGCGGCAGCTCGAGGACAACGTCGCCGCGTTGACCCATCCAGAGCTCGGCGAGGGTGAGCTGCGCGAGATCGAGGCCGTCCTGGCAAGCTAGACGGCAACCTGCAGGAAGACGCCGATCCCGAAGCCAGCACGGTCCTGGTCTGCAGGCGCGGCCACGTTCCGCAGGCCACGCAGCCGTCACCGGCCCATACCGGCAGCGGAGCGGGCACTTCGTCTCCTCTGGCTGCGTCTAGCGCAGGATCGCCGAGGCGAGCCGGACCTCGACGTGGCCGAGTACCTTCACGTTGCCGGAGATCTCCACCGGGAGCCGCCGCGCCGGGTCCCACAGCAGCTCGATCTCCCCCCCGAGCCCGAAGATGCGGAACGCGCTCGAGGAGGTCGGATCGACGGGCTGACTGCGCGCCACCAGCCGCACGGCGGCAAGCCGCTCGCGCACGGCCCGGAGCTTTCCACCCGAGCTCTCCTGGAAGTCGAGCTCGACGTCCTCGATCCCCTCGACCGCTACCGTCACCCGCTCAACCTGAGTCTGCACGAGGACGTTGATGGTCATCGAGTCCCCGGGTGAAGACAGCCCGGCGGCCGACACGGCGTAGAGCAACCCGGCCGGCCCGGTGATCACGGCGCCAGCAGGGAGCGACTTCGGATACGCGAAAAAGGAGCGGGTCTGCCGCGTCCATTGCTCGGGCGGCAGGAGGACCTCCGATTCGCTCTCCGGCTCCACCAGCTCGAACAGGAAACCCCGGCCTGTGAGCCAGTACGTCTTGCGGTGGTTCTTGGCGCCCGTCTCGGTGTCCACGATCTCACGGGCGCCCGCCTGGACCGGGTCCACGTGCTCGTGCGCCAAGAAAGTCCTCCCGAGAAGGTGTGAGGTGCTCTCCAGGAGGATGGTGCCTTTCTCCCCTGCCGTCGATGCGGTGCCTCTGGGGCGCACCTCACTGCCGTCGGCCGAGCCGGCCGCGGCTTCCTCGAGCCGGATCTCGACCGTGGCGGAGATGCCCAGCTTGTGTGCGGTGTACCGCAGGTCTCTCCAGGCCACCCGTTGCGGATCGAGAACCGCCGGGGACGCCTCGCCCGCCCACACAGGTGCCCGGAGAAGCCCGAGGAGGCATGCGAGCGCCGCGAAGGCACGCCGACCGCTCATCCAGGGACGATTATGGCAGGGCAAGCCGGTCCCGCGTCGGACGGCTAGCATGGTGGCATGGCAGCCGTTCTGACGGCGCTCCTCGGGCTCTTCCTCATCCTCGGGGTGTGGGCCCTCGCCCACATCCACGTCAATCGCCGCGTCGCCTCCCTGCCAATGCTGGACAGTCGCGCTCAGCGGCCGGTCCACAGCCACCAGCGGATGCGCAGTGCGTCGCGCAGCATCTGCATCCCGTGGCGCAGCGGACGCACCCGCGACGACTCCATGTGGTACCAGCGTACCGGCACCTCGGCGATGGTGACACCGTACCTCTCCGCTCTCGCCAGCAGCTCGACGTCGAAGGCGAAGCCGTCCAAGCGCAGCTCTCCGGCGAGCCGGCGAGCCAATTGACCCTCGAGCAGCTTGAAGCCGCACTGCGTGTCGTGAAGGCTGGTGAGGCCGAGGGCGCGGAGGGCCAGATTGAAGACGCGGCCGAGGGTGTCACGCGGGAGCGGCTGGCGCCGGACGATGAGCTCCCGCTTGATGCCACGCGAGCCCACGGCGAGCGCCGCACCGCTCGCAAACAGTGCGCCGAGCTCCTCGATCGGGGTGGCGAGGTCGGCGTCGGAGACCAGCACCCACGCACCCCGGCTTTCCGCCAGCCCCGCCCGCACGGCCGCACCCTTGCCGCGGTTGCGGCCCAGGCGCACGACTCGGACCGAGAGCCCGGCCGGTCCTGAGAAACCCTCGGCGATGCGCGCGGTGGCGTCGCCGGACCCGTCGTCGACGACGACCACCTCGGCCGGGAGCAGATGCGCCTGACCCGCAATGTAACCCGCGATTCGGTCGAGCGTGGTGGGCAGCCGGCCCTCTTCGTTGAACGCCGGAACCACGACGGAGAGGCGGGTTTCGCTAGCCACGGCGCGCTTCTCCGATGTCATACTCCGCCAAACCACAGCAAGGTGAACACCGCCGGCGGGGCATGGAGGCTCGCATGGCGCGCATCCTTTGGGAGTACAAGATTCTCAACATCCGTTCGGAGAACTACCAACTCGACCCCGTGTACGAGCCGCAACTCAACAGCCTGGGAGCCGAAGGGTGGGCGCTGGTGGGCATGACCGCGATCAACTTCAAGACCGGCGCCACGGACCATATCGGCATGGTGTTCAAGCGCCCTCGGGAAGCGAGCGGAAGCTGAGGGTTCCGTCTGCCAGCCTCTCCGCCACGCTCTCCCCCCGGCGCCGGAGCAGCAGCGGGACACCGGCGGCCAACAGCGAAACCAGCCAGTAGAGCCAGAGACGGCACCCCCGGCCCCACGGGATCGGCCGCGAGAAGCAGACCCTGACCAGCAGCATGCCGGGGGTCGCGCGCCATCCCCACAGGCATCCCACCGCAAGCACGCTGGCGACCTCGAGCCCCGCAAGACCAGCCACCACCAGCTGGGCGCCGTTGAGCTCGGCCCCCATCGCCGAAGCGGCACCCCAGGCGCCCGCCACGAGAAGCACCAGGATCCCGGCATCGGCGAGCACGCTGAGCCAGAGACGCCACGTGCCCCCGAAAGGCGAGAGCCTGCGCGGCGCGGGCGCGGGATTCTCCCGGTCCGCGCGAGGGTCTTCCTGACCGTGCTCCCAGACCAGCGGGATGTCGAGTTGCCCTGAGGACGGTGTGCGCGGCGGCATCAGTCCAGCGTCCGAAGCTCAACGTTGCTCACGAAGATCTGGTAGCGCGGGTCAGCCGGGCGGGAAAGGTAGCTCTTGGCGAGCTCCTGGAGCCTCAGTGCCTCGGGATCGGGGCTCTGCTTGGTGAGCTCCATGAGCAGACCATGCCCCTGCGCCACCTGGTACTTTCGCAGCTGCTGGATGGCGGCGTTGAAGGTCGCCACCGCCCAGATCTGCCGCACCTCGGCGTCATCGGGGTGTTCCTTCAACACCTGCCCCGCGAGATTACGGATCGTCTCCCAGCTGCGGTTGCCTATCCCGTCCGCAAGCGCCAGGATCGCCTGCGAGTACGAGGTGATCTCCGACTGCAGCTTGAGCAGCTCGGGATCGCCCGGGACCCTGGCGAGCCCGTCGCGCAGCAGCCGCATCGCCTTCACCCGGCGTCCGCTGGCCAGTGCATCCGCCACGATCTTGCTGTCCGGAACCTGCTGAGGAGCGGCCTTTGCCTTGAGCCTGCGCTGGTACTCGAGGACGCGCTGGTTGACCTGGTTGGCCTGCTCGCCCTCCGCCTGGCCCTGGAGGCTCTGCAGTAGCTGAACCGCCTCCTGCAGGCGTCCTTGTTTCGCGAGCTGCTCCGACTCGGCGAGCGCGTCCGCGACCGCACCGCCTCCACCCGAGAACACCCTGCCCCGCAGCAGGAAACCCGCGACGAGCAGGAGCACGACCACGGCAACGCCGATGCCCAGCCAGGGCAGCGGGATGTAAGGGAGGGGCAGCTTGGCGCGCAGCGCGCGGGCCGGGCGTTCCGCTTCTCGCGGCGGCACAGCAAGCGGTCCCACCGAGGGTACCGCGGCCCCGCCGGCAGAGGGCGCCATGCTCGCGGGCACGAAGTCGTCGCGGAAGAGATCATCCTCTCCGGCCAGCGGGGGTGCTGACGGCGGGGGGGGAGGAGCCGCTGGAGTCTCGAGGCGTTGCAGCATGTCGTGGGCCTCGAGGTGCTGCGGTTGCAGCTTGAGAACCTTCTCGCACAGCGCCCGGGCGTCGTCGAGCCTTTTCTGCTCGAAAGCTTCCCGCGCCTCGTAGAAGTGCTGCTCCGCGGCCCGGTCCATCTCGGCGCGCCGCCGGCGCGCCTGTCCGATGCGGCGCTCGGCCTCGCCGTGCTGTGCGTCGATCAGGTAGATCCGCGACCAGGTGTCGACGGCCGCCTGGAAGTCGCCCCGGTCGAACTCTTCCTGGCCCTGGTCGAGCAGGGCCTGGATTCGATCGTCGGGTGTCTCTGGCTCGGTGGGCTCCTTTGCAGCGTCGGCCTCGGCGCCGAAATCATCGCCGAAGCCCGGGTGGAACTCCATGGCGGCGGCTCCGCTGCCCTCGTCGAAGTGCATTCCGCCCGCGGCGCGTGCCGCGGGGGCGGCGACTGACGAGGGGGGAGGTTCGGTTGGGCGCGGCGGTGACGGCGGAGCCGCCGGCG
>Ga0315293_10003881_pt1 | contig 14335 bp, 11 predicted proteins | sample YL17G13_20_MG_FD_203071 | JGI IMG/M metagenome (GOLD analysis project Ga0315293, IMG submission 203071) | Sediment microbial communities from Yellowstone Lake, YNP, Wyoming, USA - YL17G13_20 | ecosystem: Environmental > Aquatic > Freshwater > Lake > Sediment | place: USA: Wyoming | collected... | reverse complement strand
TGTGAACGAGCAGCACCTGTGCAGGGTCTTGCAGGAGTACGCAGCCCACTACAACCGAGGGCGACCTCACCGCTCACTGGGCTTGGAGACTCCAACGGGGCCCCCGGCTCGCGCTGGGCCACCGGAGGCGGGCAGGATCGTCGCTCGACCGATTCTCGGTGGTCTTCACCACGAGTACGAGTGGGTGGCCGCTTGAGGTACGCAGATACGGACGAGATTCTTGGCCCCCACAAGGTCTGGCCACGATGCCTGTCGACTGACGCTGTCGATGAGCCCGAAGATGGCTGGCAGCAGCCAGCGCTTGCCCCCCGGATAGGGCGGGAGAGCCCTCAGATAGGGGGCTCCAGTCCCGAGCCGCCCGCGCGTCTTCGCGGTGTGTGCACAGGTGAGTTTGCCGGTTACCACAGAACGATCGTCGCATGGCAAACCGATCTCTGCACCAACTCTTAAGTCGGCCTTACCGGCCTCCCGGGAAGTCCCAGCAGGTCAAGCACTTTCTTGATCGCTCGGTCGACATACTGGGTGTCAATTTCGGGCCGATCGATGGGCTCGAGGATCTGGCTTGTTGTCCGCCTGGGGGGACAGATGGCCAGGTAGGTCCAGTACGCCCATCGGGCGAGGGCATGCTGACCACCCAGTCGGCGGGGCTTGCGGCGGGCGGCATACCCTTCCGCAGCGAAAGCATGCTCTATCTGGCGGCGACGTTGTAGCAGACCTTGCTTGAGCTCAGATGAGAGGCGCTTCTTTCCGAGCAGATTCCGGACCCGCGCCAGCGAATCGTCCCAGCGATCCATCCTGGGGTCGTAGTAGACGGTGTCGCCTGCGTGGCTGAGTAGCCGAAGGTTGACTTGCCTTCCTGGTGCGTCGGATTGGAGCAGGAGGCGCGGCAACCTTAGAAGCGTATGGTATGGAGGGCTGCCTTGGCGCTCGACGTCCCACGCAAACAGTGGAGTCAGTTCCCCAACGTGGCTGGGATCCGCAAAGTTCCCGGGGAAAGCTCGGGGCGCCAGGAGGGCTACATGAAGGGAAGGAGCGCACCAATCGGCGGCCAGGCCCCACTTTCTGGCGAGAGTCAGTAGTCCGGCGCGATACGAGTCAATAGGCCCCTTCAGGGGATGGCCAGCCTTGCCAGAGGCGGGATCTCTGCCGAGGAAGGAGAGTAGGCCCCAGGCGACCCTGTAGTCGGCCAGTTCACTTATCCCCTGGGACAACGGCTGCCTCGCAACGGCATCGAGCGTTCCTCGATGGCGGAAGGCCACCTTTCTGAGCTCAGCCGCGAAACCCTCGTTTCGTGCGTAGTGGTTCAGGAGGCAGAAGCGGGCGAACTCGAAAGCCTCGCCGGGGTGTTCCAACCCGTGTCGGGCAAAGAGAGTCTCGTCACGTTTCACACTGCAATACTAGCACATGCGTGCGTTGCTAGGCTACTCGCGCTGCTGCCGCAGAACTCCCTCGGGAACTGGGTCGCCCGCTACGTGGACCATGGCAAAGCAGACCACTTCGCCCACACCGAATGCCACTGCCTACTGGCGTGCAAGGGCCCTCCCAGCCGGGGGGGGCATGGTCCTCTAGGCCCCAGACCTAATCGGCACATCCGGCTCAGCCAGCCTCACCGACCCTGCGCCGAGGGTGAGCTCCTGCCGATGGAGCAGAAGTTGCGGGCCGGCAGGTGAGCTCCTGCCGATGGAGCAGGCGATCACCCCTCGACGGAGCAGAAGATCGCTGAGCGTCCGATATCCTCCATTGGACGGCGTCCTTGAGGGCACGCTATGTGCCGATGGTGTGGCCAACTGGCCTCGAGATCCCGCTCCGGTCCCCGCACGCTCTCCAGCCCTTGACGCCTTCGAGACTTTCAGGCATGATGCGGGCGCTGGTCCTGGAGAAAGGCGTCAGTGTTTGACCCCTGGCCCCTCTTTCAACCCTCGGCCCTATGCTGCATGGGGGAATGCCGCCCGTGCGGGCTATGAGCGCGAGACATAAGGGGTTGACAAGAGCTCCGATGGGCATATAATTCTTGTGCGTTAAGCCTTGTCAGGTGCGCGCTGGGAGGGAGAGTGCAAGGGGCAAGGCAGCCGGAAGCCTGTCTGGCGTGCGAGAGCCGGTAGCAGGACCGACCCCCACGGCTCGGTCTTTGTTTTGGGAGCAAGCTAGCGCAGGTTAGCCCAACGTAGCGAACGAGATCAAGTAAGAGGCCCCGAACGGTGAGGCGCACCGCCGGGGCCAGGGCACAAGGTGGGTCACCCCGTGCATTTCTATTCTAGAGGGTGCGGCCGGGGTTCGGCAAGGAGAATCACGCAGCCATCGCTGCTCTCAAGCGGTGGCGGTCGCTGTTTGTTTTGTGCGCGTCCCGCTAGACCAGCGCTCCACATGTCTGGAGCTAGTACCGGAAGGGGGTACACGACATGAAGGTTCATTTCGGCGGAAGGCTATTCCTGGCGGCCGCCGTGCTCGGCGCGGTCGCGGTCACGTCCGCGCTGCCTCCAGTCGCGATGGCCCAGGAACCCGGACCAACGTTCTATGTAGGCCTGCACTTCAACGGGCTTTCCGGCGAGGGCTGGCCTGCTGAGGTCGACGTGATGGTCACCGCCGACGATCCCGGGACGGTGGAGGACCCCGACATCGCGATGACCCTTGCCACGAACGCTGAGGGCGGTTTCCACGGAGACCAGGTGTTCCCCGGACTCGAGCCCGGCTGGTTCATCACCGTGACCGACGGTGTGACGACCAAGACGCACACCGTGAGGAACGTCTCGATCACCGACGTGAACCCGGCGACCGAGATCATGCGTGGGAAAGCCGACCCGTTCACCGAAGTGTTTGCGCACGTCGACGGTAATCTCGCGGGTTACTGGCTCGAAGCCGATAGTAGCGGGGAGTGGTTGGCCGATTTCACGGGCCATCATGCTGGCAGACCGGATCCTCAAGGCTTGTACGACATCACGCCCGGGAGCCGCATGCGGGTCTTGCAGTTCGACGAAGACGGTGACCACACCTTCACCTTCACCGACTGGGTCGTACCCCGACCCGAGGGCTGGCAGCACAACCCGGTGACCGGCCACGACTACCTGTACGTCGACGACCCCATGCCGTGGGCCGAGGCCGAGGAGTTCGCCGTCTCGCTCGCCGGCCACCTCGTCACCATCAACGACGCCGCCGAAGATACGTGGCTCGTCGCGACGCTCGGGACGGAGTACTGGATCGGCTTTAACGACATTGCCGCAGAGGGTGAATGGGTGTGGGTGAGCGGCGAGCCGGTCACCTTCACGAACTGGTGCCCAGACGAGCCGAACAACAGTGAGCCCGGCGAGGACGCCGCGGTGATCTGGAACCGTCCCCCGATCGGCTGGAACGATCTCCCGCAGGGCCACCATCATCCCTTCGTGGTCGAGGTCGGGCCGATCACGCTCGACGAGCTGCTCGACGATATGGTCGCCGACGGCCGGCTCCCCAACAAGGGCGTGGCTATCAGCATCATGACACAGGCGGAGAAGGCACCTCTCAGGGCGCTCACGAACCACCTCAAAGACCTCGTGCGCCGCGAGGTGATCACGCACCAGACGATGGACCAGATCCTGGTGATGGTCGCCGGATAGCTTCCGGTCGATAGCGATGCCGAGCCGGCTCGGCGGCTGTGTTGACGGTGATGCCGAAGACATCTCCGCAGGACGATGCGACGGGGACGCTGGTCGCTGACCTGCCCTCAGACCACCCGCCAGCGCATCCCGCCGCGGCCGCCGGCGTGTCCGTCGCAGTTGGCCTGCTGGTTATGGGCGCGGGCGCCCGGTACGCCAGGAGGCGGTGGGGGAGGTAGGGTGCGTCAACATGAAGGGCTGGCTCCTCATAGAAACCCTGCTCGTCCTCGCACTGGCCAACACCATCGTCTGGTTCATGGTGCGGTTCGTGGTCGCCGTAGCCCTCTTCTTGCCAGCCGTCGCGGCTGCGAGTAGCATGAGGCCGTCATGAGTGCCAGACCCTGCTGGTGGTAATCCGAGGAGAGCTAGCCATGCCCAACTTGAAAGCGATGCTCACAAACCTGAGAGCTCCCATGCCGCTGGGCCGCAAGCTGCGACGGCTTCTGGTCAACAACTGGACCAAGATCCGCAACCGCAGCACGTGCTGCGGCCACCCCGGCGAGCCCGGGTGTTGAGAGGTGGGGGCCGGCTCGGGTGCCGAGCCACCGTAGCCTGACCCTCGCCGGTTTGATGGCGACAAGGATGGGATCGGGTGCGAGAGCTAGGAGGTGTGCTACTGGCCGACGCCATCACTTGATTCGTAGGGCTGATGCGGTAGCTTCTTCCCTTGCCCCCCTGGCACCTATGCGCAGGATGGCGCCGTCAAAGGATAATCTTGAGGGCTGAGTTTTGAGGTTCCGACGGTGGCATGTTCTGGCCATTGGGGCGATCATGGCAGCTTCCCTGCTCGTGGCAGCGTGCGGCGGGTCGGAGGAAGCGGGGTCTGTTACTCCAGCGCAGACAGGGGGGCCGCTGCATTCTCCCACTCCCATCTCGCCATTGCCGATGGGGGCGGCCACACGTGGGGCCGACTTCACCCGCATCATCTTCCTGCACCACTCCGTCGGCGCCAGCCTCATCGAGCAAGGGGGCGTGCGCCAGCGCCTCACCGATCTGGGCTATGAGTTCTACGATCACGGCTACAACGGTGATGGGCTGCTCCTGGCCGACGGCACTCCGGCCGGTCGCGACTTCGATGTCCCCAATGACAACACCGACCCTGACGGGATCGCTGGTATCTTTGCCCAACCGTTGCATGCCCCACCGGACAACGCTTTCAGCCACCTGATGGAGTACGACGTCATCGCCTTCAAATCCTGCTTCCCAGTCAGCAACATTGAAAGCGACGATCAGTTGGCCGAGTATGAGTCCTACTACCTGTCCATCCGCGATCGGGTGGACCAGTATCTCAACAAGATCTTCATTGTCGTCACGCCGCCGCCAGAGATACCTGCAGATACCAACCCCCAGGCGGCGGCGAGAGCACGCGCCTTCAGCAACTGGCTAGCCTCCGATGAATATCTTGGCGGCCACCCCAACGTCTCCACTTTCAACCTGTTCGACCTGCTGGCCGACCCGTCTACCAACATGCTGCGGGCCGATTATCAGGCCGATGAGTACGATGCGCACCCCAACGAGCTGGCCAGCCGGACCATCGGCCCCCTCTTCGCCGATCTCATTGACCAGTCGGTCAGGACCTACACCGGTCGATGAAAGGAACGCACACTAAGTCTTCTCTGTTATTAATGGGCTGAGCGAAGCGAGGGCGGCTGACCCGACTATGTCTTGGCCCTGTGCCCTGGATGCAACCTGTCGCCCCCTCGCTGGGCTCCCGGGGGCTTGACCTTATAGGAGCCGGTCGGAGACCTGAGAGAAGCCAGTCAGCCCCTGAGCCTGCGGCTATCCAGCTCTGAGGGAGGGCAAATGATCACAATCGGGGTCGATGCGCACAAACGGGTGCACGTCGCGCTGGGGCTGAACGAGGCGGGACGCGAACTGGGGCAGTGGCGAGGACCGAATAGCACGGCCGGCTGGCAAGGCTTGGTGCAATGGGTCCTCGCCCTCGACGGTGATCGGCAGTGGGGCATCGAGGGCGCCTGGGGGTACGGCCGGGGCCTGGCACAACATCTAGTTGCGGCTGGGGAAACCGTCTACGAGGTCAACGCTCGTTGGACGGCCTCCGGACGACGCAGTGCACGTAGACCGGGCAAAACCGACCGGCTAGACGCACGTGCCGTCGCGCTCCTGGTACGGCAAGAGGCGCCGACGCTACCTCAAGTCCAAGCTGAAGACGAGACAGCGGTGCTGGACCTCCTCACTACCGAGCGTGAACAGGCGATTTCAGAAGCTACACGCCTCCGAAACCAGATCCACGCGCTGCTGCTCCAGCTCGATCCCGAATACCAGGTCCACCTTCCAGTGCTGAAGTCGCGGGCCAGCTTGACCGCCCTCGAAACCTACATCGCTCCTGGTGGCGGCCCCTTGCAACTCGAACGCGCCGCATCGGTGCGCAGGCTAGCGCAGCGGCTCCGGCTGGCGCTGACGCAAGCAGAGGAGCTCGCCAGCCGCATTCGAGACAGTGCTGCTGAGGACTTCTCCCCGCTGACGCGGTTGTGCGGTGTTAACCTTCTCACGGCTGGCACCCTGGCCGGCGTCCTAGGGCCTGGACGCCGCTTTGCGAACGATGCGCAACTTGCCGCCTACGCTGGCGTGGCACCCCTTGAAGCATCCTCAGCCGGACTTGTGCGCCACCGTCTGAACCGCGGCGGAAACCGTCGGCTCAATGCCATCGTCTACCGCATCGCGCTTACCCAGGCGCACCATTCATCTGAGGCACGGGCATATCTCGACCGCCGTGTTGCTGAAGGGAAGACCCGGCGAGAGGCTATCCGCGCTCTCAAACGATTCATCATCCGTGCCATCTGGCGACTCTGGCAAGAGTGCCGCTCAGTCAGCAACACGTCACTGGAGATGAGAGCAGCTTGACCCCTTGCACATAGGAGCGTTTTCATCGTGTGCTTCGTGGTGGCGGTGTCCCCGTCCCTGAGCTCGTTCAGAAACATGGGTGACACCTTAGAATGGTGTCACTAATGTACTGGACGAGTACAGCCACTTGACAGAATCCAACGGTCCTGATAGAATGAGCGCTCGCTAAGAATAGGTGCACTAATGAACCAGGTCTTGCTTAGCCTGGCGCCTCAAAATGATCGGTCGAAACCGCCGATTGGGTGGGCTCAACCGCTCTTACGGGGGTAGGCAGGTGGGTGGAGCCTGAAATACGATGGCTCTTACTCAAACTCTGGAAAAGGGGTGAGGCGTATTGTTGTGAGCCGTGAGAGAGTCTCTGTAGAGCATGAAGACACTAATCTAATGGAGGCAAAGGGATGAAGATCAGACTGTTTGGTGTGATCGCCGGGCTTCTCATGGCGATCGGGATCCTGATCCCGCTCTCTGCACCAGCCGATGCCTGCCCTCCATGGCAGATCCCCGGTACCCACCCCATAATCTTTGTTCATGGTGGTGCGGGCTCGGGCGCCCAGTTCGAGTCGCAGGCCATGCGGTTCGAGAGCAACCTCTACTCGCACGAGTACATATACACCCTGGAGTACGACTCCTCGTTCATCATCAACACAATGGCTCAGGTTTACGCCAACCTTGACGCGCTTATCGTCAGGGTCCAGGAGGAAACCGGCGCCGAACAGGTTGACATCCTCGGGCATTCCCTTGGCACGACGGTCATGCACGGATACCTGAACAGCTCAGCGGAACGTGCCGCCAAGGTTGCCCATTACGTCAACATCGACGGCCGCACGGCCACCGCGCTTCCCGGCACCGTGGTCGGCGTGCCCGTGCCCACCCTGGCCATATGGGCCGGCAGAGGAGCTCCTGGCCGTCAGATAGTAGGGGCAACGAACGTCACTATCCCCGACGTGACTCACGTCCAATCGGCGACCTGCCCCGAGTCGTTCGTCGAAATGTACAAGTTCTTTACCGGCAACGACCCGGTAACAAGCGACATTGTACCTCAGCCTCCTGGTCAGGTCAGGCTTGCCGGAAGGGCGGTCCTCTTCCCGCTGAACACCGGGGTGCCAAACGGTACTCTCCAGATATGGAGAGTCAACGGCGATACCGGCGCAAGACTGGAGGATGAACCTAAGGCGGTCTACCCTCTGAGCGGAGACGGATCATGGGGACCCTTCGAGGCCGTGGGTGGCAAATACTATGAATTCAATATCGTGCGCGAAGGCCAGTCCGACCACCCCTCCTACTATGAGCCCTTCATCAGGAGCGACTACCTGATCCGCTTGCTCACTTCAGGACCCACCGGCGGGCCCTCCGCATACATGGACCGGAGCCCCAACCACGTCAACCTGCTTCTGGGAAGGAACATGGAGTTCTGGGGCAATGATCCGGGCGCCGAAAATGACGTTCTCGAGGTCAACGGCACCAACGTAGTCAGCCCTGCCACAAACCCTATTGCCAAGCTGGTCAACTACATGTTTGTGTACGACCAGGGCACGGATGGTGTGAGCCACCTCGGCGTACCGATTGGTTACTACCATGCGCTGCCTTTCTTCACCGGGGTTGATGTCTATGCTCCTGGGGCCTATCCTGCGGATGGGACAACGTCCATTGTGCTTACATCGCGTGTCGGCGGTGGTAGGACGCAGACAATAAACGTCCCCAACCTGGCGTCCTCGCAGATCAGGACGATAACGGTTATGTTCCATGACTACAACCAAGATATCAATTCCTGGCCCGAGTACGTCCAGTCCAAATAGCCGGTGACATCAAGCGGGGCCCGCACATCCAAGGCACGGGCTTCGCACAGAGAGAGTCCGGATGACCAAGTGATTGGCAGAGAGCCTCCGAATGGGGGCTCTCTGCCAATCATCTCTTTGAGAGCCCAGGCGGTAGCCAAGTGGGGTTCCGCCGCTAACGCTGAGCTCGTTCAGAAACATGGGTGACACCTTAGAATGGTGTCACTATGCGGATCATCAATGGGACAGCGCCCGGGGCTCTTCGCCTGACCGGCCTTGCCCGTTTGACCCCTCGCCCTCAGCCGCCCGCGTCTTTACGTCTCGTGGACTTTCTAGCATGGAGCAGCACGTCAAAATCGCGGAAATTTCCGTCGCGAGCCTGTTGACAAAATCATGGTAAGGTGTAAACTGGCCGTGCTCGCACGGTTCGTGTGAGCGGGGGCAGCGGAATGCGCGGGAGCCGGGAAGCCCGCGGTAGGGAGTAGTGGCTAGGGGTCGCTGGGACGAATGCCCGGCGGCCGCCATTCGCTTTCGAGGAGGTAACCTGCACCGGGAGAGTTGGCAGGAACTGGGCGGCGGGCAGCTACACTGAGAACGCAGAAGGAGGAAGCCCATGCTATGCGCGGTCATCGGGACCCCGGTACGCGAACGCTCTCGGAAGGAGGCTCGCGAATACACAACACTATATCAGCAGTGGACACCCCCTCCTGGCTATGACATGAAGGCGCTGTACTTCGGTACTGACGGCACGGTCGTTACCCTCGTCGATATCCAGACATCAGCCGCTTCCTACGAAGCAGCCTTCCCATGGACGGGTTGGGAATGGAAGGTCATACCGGTCGTCGAGGCTTCGGAGATGCTGACAATCCAGCAGAAGGTCCGTGCCTGGGAGGACAGAGTTCTAGGAGGCTAGCGAGGAATTCGGACATAGCGGGTCGCCACCGTCGCCCTCTCCCGGTGCAGGTGTTCGCTCATCGCCGCTGCCTCCCAGGTGTGGGCTTCTGGCGCGCCCTTGACGCCTTCGAGACTTTCTGGCATGATGCGGGCGCTGGCCTGCCGGAAGGGGCGGCCTAATCAAGTGATGTGGAAGCTCGCACCGCTCATCGTCCTCACCTTCGGGGTGATTGCCCTCGCTTCTGCCTGTGGCGGCGAGGGCCACGAAGTGGGCGAAGGGCCCACCCCTAGCCCAAGCGCTGCCACAGGCAAGATCGCCTTCACTTCCTGGCGCGACGGCAATAACGAGATCTACGTGGTCAACACAGATGGCTCGGCCCTGACCAATCTCAGCAGCAACCCAGCGCAGGACGACTCGGCCGCCTGGTCGCCCGACGGTTCCAGGATCGCCTTCGCGTCGAACCGGGACGGGAACTGGGAGATCTACGTGATGGACGCCGACGGCAGCGGCCAGACCAACCTGACCAACAACCCCGGCCTAGACTTCTGCCCGGCGTGGTCGCCTGACGGCTCCCGCATCGCCTTTACCTCCGACCGCGATGGCAACGCCGAGATCCACGTGATGAACGCCGATGGCACAGACCCGCGCAATCTCACCAACGATCCGGCCTATGACTTCGGCCCCGCCTGGTCGCCCGACGGCTCCAAGATCGCGTTCAGCTCGAACCGCACCGGCCACCTCGACATCTACGTGATGAACGCCGACGGCACAGGCCTGACTAACCTCACCAACACTCCGATAGACGAGGACACGCCAGCTTGGTCTCCTGACGGATCGAAGATCGCCTTCTCCGACCAAGAAGGCGAGATCTACGTGATGAACGCCGATGGCTCCAGCCAGACCCGCCTCACCGACAACCCCGCCTGGGACGGGAACCCCGCCTGGTCGCCGGGGCCGTAGGGGCGACGCCCACTACTACTGCGAGCTCGTAGCTCAGACGCTGAGGCGCATGGCCGTTGACAGGCCACAAGCACATCGCTAACACACCTGACACCCCAGGAGACGGTGGCCGGGGTAGGTCATCCTGATCCTGCTCGCCCTCACCGCCAGTGCCTGGTACGCCAGGAGGCGGTGGGGGAGGTAGTCCCGCGCTCACAGCACGCACACTATGTTCCCCTCGTGTGCAATTCGCGGCGGCTATCCTAGCCACTGAGGCCAAGCGCATATCCCCCTGAGGCCGAGGTGGTTGGGGGGCATCGGCTGCATCCGGGCCACGTTTTCCCGCTCCGCGCAGAGTTCAGGTTTTCCGCCTTCAGAACCGCCCTATCCTGTCCGCCCTTAGCAGCCCCGGCCCGCCTGCACCTTGACGCCTGCCATGACCAGGCCTCCTCGCCCATCGGCGTTACGGACGAATTCGGCCATCATGGCCCTTCCACCAAACAAGCGAAAAAGGGCCGCTAAAACTCTTGACATTTCCCTCGGGTTGACTATAATGCAGGCGTCGCAAGAGGAGGTGCTGCGTATGGTGAGCGCGTCGTCTGAGCACACGACCTAACACCAGCGCTGGTTATCCCAACCGGATAGCTGGCGCTTTTGCTTTTCTAGGCGGGGAAACGCCCGCTGAAGGAGGTATGGCATGAAAGGGAAGTTCCTGATCCTGGCGCTGGCCGCGCTCGTGGTGAGCCTGGCGATTGTGGGTCGGGAGCAGGCGCCAACCACGGCGGCCGGCGGTTGCTGTGGTTTCGAGATCTCCATCCTGTCAAGCAGTCCCGACATGGTCAGTGGTGGCGACGCGCTCGTGCGGGTCGACGTCCCGAAGATCGTCCCACTCTCGCTAGTGCGCGTCAAACTCAACGGTGAGGACGTCACTGCTGCGTTCACGCCCGATCCAGAGGAGCACGCCCTCGTCGGCGTTGTCGAGGGATTCGTGGTGGGCGCAAACACTCTTGAAGTCACGCCGATAGTGTGGCCACAAGGATGGCCTGCTCTGGCGCAGCTCAGCGTGACGAATTCCCCGATCACGGGGCCGATCTTCTCCGGCCCCCTCCAGTACCCGTTCGTGTGCAGGACCTGTGGGTCAGGACTGGGCCAGCCCCTCGTCGACAATCTCGACCACACTGGGTTCCCGGTCTATGCCGCCGTTGACGCGAGCTGCAAGGGGATCGGCGGCCCGATCGGCTGGAGCAAGGATTGCAGTGCCGAGACCCGCGTCGAATACTGGTACCGCACGACCGGCGGGGTGTTCAAGCGCCTTCCGCCCGGCCCCCCGCCAGCCGACCTGGCTCAGACAAGGATTCTGGACGGCCGCACAGTAGACTACGTCGTGCGATTGGAGCGGGGCACGATCAACCGCTTCATCTACGGCGTGGCCATGTTGGCTCCCCTCGGCGAGAACCCGGGGCAGCCCGACGACTCAAACTGGAACGGGCGCCTGGTCTTCAGCTTCGGGGGCGGCGTCGCGATCGGTCACCAGCAGGGCGGCACGAGCGCCTCGGCTTCGCTGCCCAACGACCTGCTCTCGCTCGGCTATGCAGTGGCGAACTCGACGGGCCTCGTGACCGGCACCCACTACGACCTGCAGGTGGGCGGCGAGACGGCGCTCATGCTCAAGGAGCACTTCATCGAGGGCCACGGCGTGCCCTACTACACCGTCAGCGTCGGCGGCTCGGGCGGCGGGCTCCAGCAGTACGTCTACGGGCAGAACTATCCCGGCCTGCTCGATGCGGCCATCCCGGTGTACTCGTACCCAGACATGACTACCCAGACGATCCATGTAGGCGACTGCGAGCTGCTTGAGTACTACATGGACGTCACCGATGGCGCCAATCCCAAGTGGAAGGACTGGAAGAACCGCGTCTGGCTGGAGGGCATGAATGCCAGCAACACCGTCGTGAACCCGTACACCGGGCAGCTCGGGTCCAGTGAGTGCATCAACGGGTGGCGGGGGCTGACGCCGCTGTGCAACAACCCCCTCTGGCATCAGCCCATCACCGGCGAGAATCTCATGGAACCCGCGGGGTGCATGACCCAGGTCGAGTGGACCCACTGGGCCGACGTGGGCCAGATCTACGGCTTCGGCGACGACGGCTACGCGAGGGTCACCTGGGACAACGTCGGCGTCCAGTACGGGCTCCAGGCACTGCTCGACGGCAACATCACGCCGGAGGAGTTCCTCAAACTGAACGCCAACGTCGGCACCTGGAAGGAAGCCAAGGACATGGTGCAGGAGGGCTGCCCATTCGTCCCGCAATTGTGCGGCAACCCCGCCCAGTGGGACCCCTGGAGCTCGCGCAACATGAAACTGAGCCCCGACGGCGGCATCACCCCCGCCCCACGACGCGAGGGCAGCATTGATGCCATGAACGCCGCCTACGAGTCGGGCCTGGTGTTCGACGGCAAGATCGACATCCCCATCATCGACTGGCGACACTACCTCGAGGATGCGCTCAACATGCACAACACGCACCAGTCGTTCGCCACCCGACAACGAATGATCGAGGGACAGGGTCACGCCGACAACCAGGTCATCTGGTTCACCGATGCCCGCCCCTCCCCAGCCTCCGACCAGACTGCCGAAGCGTTCCGGGTCATCGACCAGTGGATGACAAACATCAAGGCCAACCCCGACAAGAGCGTGGCTGAGAACAAGCCGACGGACGCCGTCGACCGCTGCTTCAACAGGGATGGCTCGGAGTTTGCCAGAGGCGACGACGTGTGGGACGGCATCCTGAACGGCGAGCCGGATGGGGCCTGCACCCAGAAGTTCCCGCTCTACTCCACCGCTCGCATCGTGGCCGGCGGGCCGCTCAAGGGCGGCATCTACAAGTGCCAGCTCCAGTCGGTGAAGCACGCGATCAAAGCCGGGGTGTACGGCTGGTGGGAGCCTGACAAGGCTCAGCGGCAGCGCCTTGAGCAGATCTTCCCGACCGGCGTGTGCGACTACAGCCTCCCCGACGCGGGGCGGCCAGCGGACTAACGCGCAGGCGCATCGCAACGAGAACCCGGACGACACGGTCGGGGCGTCCCGCCCCGACCGTGTCGTTATGGGCTTCTCGCGAACTTCTTGCGGGGTCATCCAGAATGTGGGGGTTGGAGTGCTCCCCGGAGATCAGCCCTGACACGCAGCTCTCGTCGAGCCATCCGCTCGGGGGCGCTTTCCAGCGGGAGCGTGGCGCACACTATGTGCCGATGGTGTGGCCCATGGTAGCGATGGCCTCGTCCCTTGCCAATCTTCCCGCCTGCGAGTAGGATGGGGCTGCCATGACCTCTGAGGCAACGAGAGTAGTGCTCACCGCGTGACATGAACGACGAGGATCTCATCGAGCGCAACAAGGAGATCGTCCATCTCTATGTGCAGCATCGCCTCACGCTCGGAGAAGTTGGGGCGCGGTTCCGCCTTAGTCGCGATCAGGTGGGCATGATACTCGAAAAGGCCGGTGTCAGTAGAAGGAGCCGCAGCGCCCACCGCCTTACTCCTCAGGAACTAGCACAGCGCAACCAAGAGATCGTTCGCTTGTATGTCGAAGATGGTCTGACGCTCAGAGAGGCTGGGGGATGCCTTGGGGTGAGTGAGCGGCAAGCATGGCGGGTACTTGAGACAGCTGGCGTGAGCCGGAGGAAGCCTGGCACTCGGCGGGCGCCGCCCCAGCATTTGTCACCATAGCTTCGGCCCTCACCCTCACCGCAGGCGCGTGGTACGCCAGAAGGCGGCGGGTGAGGTAGACACTCCTCACACCGCCTGTCGCTCACAGGGCGGCCTGGGTTTTCCCCTGTAACAGTTGGACATATTTGACATCTATTTGCTTGGCGACGTCGGCGGCACGCAGCGCGTGGGCGATCAGTGTGACTGAAAGCGGCGCTGTCGCAGCGTCGCCTCCTTCTTGTTGCCTTGCCGACTGTCCAACGCCATCGTGGGGCCTGTCATCCTCTGGCCTCGGTGACCTGACCGCTGCCAAACGTGGGTAACACCGAAGGGCACCAGCACCCCTACGTATGCATAAGGGGGCTTGCCACGCACCCGTCGACGGCCTGATGTGCCCCGCCTCCCGTGATGCCTCATAAGTAAGTGTTACCGAAGAGGAAGCGCTGACTCATAAATAGTGTTACCCAATGTTGGTGGCTGTTGGACGCATTCTCGTGTCTCCCAGACGCCAGAGGTGGCGTAGGAGGCC
>Ga0315293_10003880_pt1 | contig 14336 bp, 16 predicted proteins | sample YL17G13_20_MG_FD_203071 | JGI IMG/M metagenome (GOLD analysis project Ga0315293, IMG submission 203071) | Sediment microbial communities from Yellowstone Lake, YNP, Wyoming, USA - YL17G13_20 | ecosystem: Environmental > Aquatic > Freshwater > Lake > Sediment | place: USA: Wyoming | collected... | reverse complement strand
TAAAGAGAGCCCCGAATCCTGCCGCGCCTTCCTTTTCTCACTTTTCGAGCATCTCCTTCATCTTGTCGAAGACCGCGTGCTCCCAGTATTTCAAGGCGATGCGCTTTATCAGGAATCCCCCGAGCAGGCGGAGGAACCAACTCTTTATTTCAACATCGTTGACATAGTGGATTCGCGTCCCTTCGGGGATTTCCTCCATTGTGAAAACTTCGTGTTCAATGCCGAGGGAAGAGGTGTTGGTCGAGACAAATCCTTCGGGCGGGCGCAGTTCGCCTTCCATGCGGACGCTGAATGTCTTGCTGCCGAAAAACGCCTTGGTCCGCGCCTCGACCACGAACTTGTTGCCGTCGCGGCTCACGACCCGCGCGGATTTCGCGACGCGCGGAAAATACTTAGGCACGTTCTCGAAATCGGCGATGATTTTGCACACCGCTTCGCGCGGGGCTTTGATGGTGTAGTAAGTTTCCAGGTGCAGTGGCTTCATGGCCTTTTGTTTTCCTCACACTGCGAATAGAAAGGAGAGAGTAGAAAGGAGACCGCAGGAGAGCGTTGCTCTCCTGCTCTGCTTTTTTTCGCTGTCGGCGAAAAAAAGCGGAGGGAGAGGGATTCGAACCCCCGGTCCCGCAAGCGGGACAACGGCTTTCAAGACCGTCGCCTTAGACCACTCGGCCATCCCTCCGGTTTTATTGCGCTGGGCGAGAAATGCGCGATTGCAGTTTTATATATCGGTGATATGGCGGGCGTAGCGAGAGCGGGCCGGTCAGTATTTTTCCTCGTCTTCCTCGTCGCCCTCTTCGAATTCGTCCTCCTCCTCGTCATCGTCCTCCTCGACTTCCTCGTCGAGTTCTTCCTCCGCTTCCTCCCCTTCTTCCGCCGGGTCCGCATCCATCCGCCAGTCCTCGGGCGGCTCGAAGTCTTCCTTGTCCTCTGGCTTGGGCACCTTGAACTCGATGGTTCCCAGCAAACCCTCTGGCGTGCAGACCGTCTTGAAGACCTGCTCCTCCACGAATATCGGCGCGTTCATCTGCGTGGCTAAAGCGATTGCGTCGCTCGGTCGCGAATCAATCTCAAAAGTGCTCCCGTTCAGCGTGATAATAAGTTTCGCGAAGAACGTCGAGTTTTTTATGTCCGTGACGACGACGCACTCAAGGTTCCCGTGCAGCGTCCTGATGACCTGCGCCAGCAGGTCGTGCGTGAGCGGCCGCGGGAACGCCTCCTTCCGCAGGTGCCGCTCGATTGCGAGCGCCTCGAACACTCCGATAAGAATCGGGAAAGTCCGCTGGCCGTCCTTTTCCTTGAGCCATATCACGTGGGTATGGCTGTTTTCGGAGATGGCGATGCGCGACAATTCAACAGGGACTATCATGTGACTATCTCATTGGAAAAGCCCGTGAGAGCCGTGAAACGCGGGAAGTATAACAAAAAAGGCGCATTGGGTCAAGGAACGCGGCTTTGCTTGCGGCGGGAGTGCGGACCGTGGAAGAGAGAAGGCCGCTCTGCCTGTCAGCCGAACAGCCCTTTTTGCAAAATGGTCGGGGCGGAGGGATTTGAACCCTCGGCCTCTTGAACCCCATTCAAGCGCGCTGGTCCAGACTGCGCTACGCCCCGACATTCATCTTCACATTATAGGCATGTCGCGATGGCGAGTCAAAGCAATTCGCGGCGGCGGTTGTATTCAGGCCCTGGCGTTTTTCCCCTGCGCCTTGCCGCCGTCCGCGCTGAAACTGTAGCCGCATGCTTGTTCAGGCATCATGATATCGCGGTCGCGGATGTCGCGCTCGTCTATCGGGAAAACGCGGCAGTTCCGCGCGCGCGTCTCATGGCGTTTGCATTCGATTGGATTTTTCGTCAGGTCGAGCGAGGGGCAGACGAACATTAGTTTGCAGCACGCGCCGCACCGCCGGCATTCGCCGCTCCTGCGCTCGTGGCTCTTTTCGATGTAGCCGCCGCGCAATCCGTGCAGGTAGAACCTGCGCACCTTGCCCCAGCCCAGCAGGAGCCTCTGAAATATCGCGGGGTGTCCGGCCACTGTGCTGGCCTCCTTCAGATGTCAGTCGTCAACAGACGGGCTTTCCGCTGATTCCTTTTTCTCCGCGGGACGCTTCTCGGCGGGCGCTTCTTCGCCGCTGGTTTCCTCGACGACCCAGACCTTGACCTGGGAAGTGATTTCCGGGTGCATGCGGACTTCGACGTTGTAAACGCCCAACTCCTTAATGGGGTGTTCGAGTTGGACCCAGCGTGTTTCGATCTTGATGTTGTGCTCCGCGAGCGCCTCCGCTATGAGGCTTTCCGTGATGGAGCCGTACAGATGCCCGTCCTGATCGGCCCGCGCCACCAGCGTGACGGACGCCGTCTTCAACTGCTCGGCGACCGCCTTGAGGCTCTTGCGCAGTTCCGCTTCCTGCTGGAGAAAGCGGCGCTTTTCGATTTCCAACTGCTTGAGGTTCTGGGGCGTCGGCTCGAACGCAAGGCTTTTGGGAAAGAGGTAGTTTCTCGCGTAGCCGTCGGCGACGTTCACGATTTCTCCGCGCGTGCCCAGTTTGTCGATGTTCTGTCTAAGCAAAACCTTCATGCTTTTCCTCGCGGGTACGGCGCGCCGCTCAGCCGACGTATGGCATCAGGCCCATGAGGCGCGCGAGTTTCACTGCCGTCTTGGCGGACTGCTGGTGACGGGAGCAGTTGCCGCTCCTCTTGCGGGAGTAGAGTTTCCCCTGGCCGGTCGTCAGTTTCGCCAGCGTCGCCAGGTCCTTGTAATCGATTTCTTTTATGCGCGCACGGCAGAAACGGCACCGGTTCTGTTCCGGGTAGCGCGCGACCCGTTTTTCCTTGCGTTGTCTTTGCACGATTCACCTCGTCAAAACCATGCGCACTCAGGCGCGAAAAATCTAGAACGGTATATCGTCGCCGGGCCCTTCCTGCGGCTCTTCGCCGGGTTCGGGGCCGGGCTTGCCGGGGGCGCCTTTCTGGCCGCCCGTGCCAGCCGGGCGCGCGCCGCGCGGATCAAGGTACTGCACGCGCTCCGCGACGATCTTGAGTTTGCTGCGCTTCTCGCCCGTCTTCTTGTCGTCCCACGTGTCAAGGCGCAGGAACCCCTCGATGAACACCTGGCTGCCCTTGCTGATGTACTCCGTCGCGTTCTCGGCCTGCTTGCCCCACACGGTTATGTCCAGGTAACAGACCTCTTCCTGCGGCTGTTGGCCTTCCTGCCCGCGGCGGAAGCGGTTGACCGCGAGCCCAACGTTCGCCACGGCCATTCCCGACGGCAGGTACCGCAACTCCGGGTCGCGCGTCAGCCTTCCGATGAGGAACACCTTGTTAAGGTTCGCCATTTCTTTTCTCCCCGGCTTTAATGGTCTTCCCCGTCCGGTCACATGCCCGACGGAGTCAGTCCGCCTTTTCTTCTTCGGATACTATGTCCTCGACCTCCTCGATCAGGTCCGGGACTTCATCCAACGCCGGAACCGGTTTGGCGGCCGTAGCCGTGGCCGCTTCCGGCGGCGTCTCCTCGATGAGGATCTGCCTCTCCCCGGTGTCCACGATGATGATGTGCCGCAACACCACTTCGCTCAACTGGAAATCATGCCGGATTTCCGCGAGCGCGTTCGGCTCCAGGTTGAAATGCCCCACGATGTAAGTGCCTTTGCGGCGCTTCTTGATCGGGTAGGCCAGTTTCAGATCCTGCCACTTCTCCAGGTCGAGGATCACCGCCTTGTACTTCTCCAGCGTGCCCCGGATGTGGCCGATCACCTCGTCCCACTTCTTGTTCGCCGTTTCCTGGTCGACCAGGAACATGCCTTCGTATTTCTTCAAGGTTGCTCTCCAAACTGCCGGTTATCCCTCATCCTTCGCGGAATCGGGAGCGTTATGCCGGTTCATTGCCGCTTCGATGCCTTCACGCACCCATGTCTCCACCGCGTCAGCCGCGCGCTCCAGCGCCTCGCGCATCACGGGTCCCTCGCCGGTCTTGAACCTGCTGAGCACGTGGTCCACGCCGTCGCGCCTGCCCTCCGGTTCCCCGATTCCCACGCGCAGCCGCGCGAAGTCCTCGGCATGAACCGCCTCGGCCACCGACTTCAGCCCGTTGTGGCCGCCGCTTGCGCCGCCCCGGCGCAGGCGAATCTTCCCCGCCGGAAGATTCATGTCATCACACACAACTATAAAGTCCTTCAGGTCAAGATCGTGGTAACTCAGCGCCGCGGCAGCCGCAAATCCGGATTGGTTCACATAAGTTACCGGCTTGACCAGCAAGACCTTTTCATCGCCTATCTTTATGTCCGCCGTTACCGCCCGGAACCGGCTCTTGCCCTTCTCCACGCCGCCCCGCTGGGCCAGAATGTCGGCCACCATGTACCCGACGTTATGCCGGGTCCCGCGGTACTCGCTTCCAGGATTGCCGATTCCCAGCACGATTTTCATAAGAGTTCAAGCCGCAAGGCTATTTCTTTTCCTCCGGCTCCTTGCCCTTCGCTTTGCCCTTGACTTCTTCAGCCTCCTCCTCGCCCTCCACCTCTTCCTTGCCTTTCTTGAGCACTTCAGGCTCCGCCGCGGCCGCCTCAGCCCCAACAGCAGGCGTGGCGGCTACCTCTTCTATAATCGGCTTCACTATCTGAAGCACTATTTGCTCAGGCTCGCCCAGATACTTCGCGCGCGGAGTGGGCGGAAGGTCCTTTATATGGACCACCGCGTCGATGTCAAGTTCGTTCACCCGGAACGGAATCGAGTCCGGTATGTCCGCAGGCAGACACCGCACCTGGATTTCCTTTATGATGTGCTGCAAAATGCCGCCATGCGCCACACCGATCGCGTTGCCGCTCAGCATGATCGGCACGCTCACCGTCACCTCCTCGTCCATCGCTATCCGCGCGAAATCGACATGGATCACGTGGTCCCCGAAAGCGTCGTACTGGATTTCCTTCAGCAGCGCGCGCTCTTTCACGCCCTCCAGTTCAAGGTCCACCATGTGCTTGCCGCTTCGCAAATGGCGCATCAACTCGTCCTTGTTCAGCGTGATCGCCACCGCTTCGGTCTTGTGCCCATACACTATGCCGGGAATCAAGCCCTTTGCCCTGATAGCGCGCACCTTGCGCCTGCCGCTTTCCGTGCGTTTCGTCGCAGTAATCTTTTCGACTTGCATGCTGTGAATCCTGCCTCTCTGATTAAGTCAGCGCTATTGCCATGTCATGCTGAATTATAACAATGTAGGGAACGACCTTTAGGTCGTTCCGGTACGGGCTAAAGCCCGTACCCTACATTCAGTTACCCCAATGTTCAATTGTGCCAGAGCACTATTTCTTCGTTTTCTTCAGCGGCCTCGCGGGCACGCCAACCACCACCGCCCCGTCAGGCACGTCGTGGCCCCGCGTCACCACCGCTCCAGCCCCAGTCGTCGCCCCCTTGCCTATCCTCACCGGCGCCACCAGCACGGACCCGCTCCCCACGAATGCCCTGTCTCCGATAATTGTCTGGTACTTCTTCTTCCCGTCGTAATTCGCCACTATCGTCCCCGCCCCAATGTTCGCATCAGCGCCTATCTCCACGTCGCCCAGGTAACTCAGGTGCTTCGCCTTCGTCCGCTTCCCAATCCGCCCCTTCTTCACCTCGGTGAAATTCCCCACCTCGCTCCCGTCCTCCATCACCGTGCCCACCCGCAGGTGCGTGAACGGCCCCACCTCGCATCCCTTGCCAATCCTCACCCCCGTCCCAATCACCGTGTACGGCAGAATCACCGTGTCCCGCCCTATCTCAACGTCGCGCTCGATGTACGTGTTCTCCGGGTCAACTATCGTGACCCCCTCCGCCATCAGGCGCTCAATTATCCGCATCCGCATCACGCGCCCCAACTCCGCCAACTGCGCCCGCGAATTTATCCCCAGGATTTCGCGGAAATCGCCCACCGTAAACGTCGCTATCTTCGCCCGCTTCCTGCTCAGTATCTCCACCACGTCCGTCAGGTAATACTCGCCCTGCGCGTTGTCGTTCTTCACCCGCCGCATCGTATCAAAGAGCGTCGGCCCGTCAAACGCCATGATCCCCGAATTTATCTCCCGTATCTTCAACTGCGCCTTCGTCGCGTCGCGGTGCTCCACAATCGCCTTCAGCGCGCCGGCCTTGTTCCGCACAATCCGCCCGTATCCCGTCGCGTCCTCAACTTCCGCCGTCAGCGCCGTGCACACCGCCTTCGCACGCCGGTGTGTCTCAACGAGCGCCGCCACCGTCTCGGCAGTCAGCAGGGGAACGTCGCCGTAAAGTATCACAACGTCGCCCCGGAAGCCCTTGTACAGCGTCGCCGCCGTCATCACCGCGTGGCCCGTCCCCAACTGCTCCGCCTGCTCCACCCAGTCGATGTCCCAGGCGGAAAAATATTCCTTCACGCGGTCGCTGCCGTGGCCGATTATGGCGCGGATTTGCCCAAGCCCCGCCCCCCGCGCCGCCTCAAGCACATATTGTAGCATCGGCGCCCCGCAAACCTTGTGCAGGACCTTAGGCATGTCGGACTTCATCCGCACACCCTTGCCTGCGGCCAGTATCAGGGCGCTGGTCTTTTTCTCGGTCAACCTCTGCTCCTTGACGCCGCCGAATTTTCGAACCGGATATGATATTGACCCCACGCCCCAATGTCAACCAAAAAATGCCCCACTCAAAAGATAAGAATCCAACGCCCCGACCCGTTTGGGTTGTGAAAGGTTCGTCCGTTCCTCAAATCGCACGAAAAATCGCGCCATCCTAAATCCTTTTTCCTACTTTCTGTGGTATAAATGTGGCGGATTCGTTTGAGCGAGAGTGTATGGATGACAGCGTTCTGATATCCCGTTACAAGGCCGGAGATGCCGAGGCGTTTGAGACGCTCTATGACCGCTATAAAACGGTCATGGCCGGTTACGTCCATGCGCTCACAGGCTCGCGGGAAGAAGCGGACAATATAGTGCAGGAAGTTTTCCTCGCGGTGATCCGCCGCGCGGACTCGCTCACACCCGAGGGAAACTTCCGCGCTTATCTCCTCGCCCGCGCGCGAGGCCTCGCCCTCAATCTCAAAAGGGTTAAGGTCCCCGAATGCGGCGACTGCCCCGACGCCGTCGCCTCCGCCCCCGGCCCAGCGGAAATCGTTGAAAACCATGAAAGCGCCCAGCGCCTCGCCGACGCCCTCGCGTCCTTGCCCGGCGAACAGCGCGAAGTCGTCGCGCTCCGCGCCCACGCCGGCATGACCGTCAACGAAATCGCCGATATGCTCGGCGAGCCGCTCGGCACCATAAAGTCCCGGTATCGCTACGCCCTCGAAAAACTCCGTGCGTTTCTTTGTGAGGAAGAACAATGAACGAGGACAAACTTCTCAAGGCCCTCAAGGCCGCCACCTCGGTCGAGGTCTCTTCCCGGACTGACGACGCGGTCCTCAACGCCGCGCGCGAAAAGGCCGCGCAAATGCGGGCCGCAAAATCAATCGCCCCCCGCCGCCGCGCCATGCGCATCGCCGCCGTCGCCGCCGCGCTCGTCCTCGCCTGCGGCGCAACCCTCATCGCCGGACGCCTCGGCTGGCTCGGCCCCGTCAGCCTCTTCCTCAGTCGCTCCCCCGACACGGGCGTTCAGCAAGAGGCCGCCCCCGCCCCGCAAGACCTCCAGCGCCACGGCTGGGAATCCATGAGCGGCAGTGGGGGAGAGATAGGCGGCGATGTCCCCGCCAACGACGAGCCTTACCCCATGATGTTCTTCCGCTCCTACAACGAGAATCCTTCCATCGACGCCGAAGAAGAACCCGCTTCCTCTTTCGCCGCCGACGTGGACACGGGTTCCTATAATATAATAAGGAAATACCTCAGCGACGGACACCTCCCGCCCGAAAAAGCCGTCCGCACCGAGGAACTCCTCAACTATTTCGATTACGGCTACAAGCCGCCTCAGCATGACGCCCTCGCCGTCTATCTCGAAGGCGCTCCGTCGCGCTTCGGCACGAACGAAAATTATTACTTGCTCCGAATCGCCGTCAAGGCAAAAGAAATTCCGCAGGAAAAACGCAAGCCCGCAAACCTCGTCATCCTCGTCGATGTCTCTGCGTCGATGGGGGAGGGCGACCGCATCGGCCTCGTCCGCAAATCCCTGCGCATGATGCTGGACCAACTCCACCCAGATGACAATATCGCAATCGTAACGTGCGGTGGGGGAGGGGCGACCGCCCTGAAAGCCACGCCCGTCACGGGGAATGACGCCATCATCCACGCGCTTGAGGCGCTCGTCCCGGAAGGCGCGCCCGACACCACGAACCTCGAATCCGGCCTCCAACTCGCCTACGAACTCTCCGACGAAATGTTCGACAAAGACCGCATCAACCGCATCATCCTCTGCTCAGACGGCATCGCCAACGACGGCGCAACCGGACCCATGAGCCTCCTCGAAACAGTCGTGAAAAGCACGCGGAAGGGCATTTGCCTCTCCGCAATCGGCTTCGGCATCGGCAACTATAACGACTTCCTCATGGAGCAACTCGCCGACCGCGCTGACGGCAACTACGCCTACATCGACACGCCTGAAGAAGCGAAGCGCGTCTTCGCGGATAATCTTACAGGCCTCCTGCAAATCGCCGCGCGGGACATGCGTATCAACGTGGACTTCAACCCAGCCGTCGTTAAGTCGTACCGGCTGATGGGCTACGAAAACCGCCGCATCGGCGAGAAGGGCGGCGAAGGCCTCGACGGCGGCGAAATCGGCGCAGGCCAGTCCATGACCGCCCTCTACGAAATAAAATTCCAGAAGGACGCCGAGAAAGGCCTTGCCGCCTCCATCGCCGTTGAATACGCGGACCCCGACAGCGGGGAGCAGGGGAGTGTCGTGAAAGAAATCTCCAGAGAGGACTTCGGCGATTTCTTCGAAAACGCCTCCACGGAATTCCGCCTTGCCGCCGCCGTCGCGGAATTCGCCGAAATCCTCCGCAAAAGCATGTACGCGGAGAACAGCAAGTTCTCCGCCGTCCTGCCTCTCGTTCACAATCTTCTCAAAGGCCACGAGGCCGACGAGGCGATTACGGAATTCCTCTCGCTCATCTCTCAGGCAAACACAATTTCGCAACCGTGAAATAAACCAAGGAGAAGGCCATGAAGCGTAACACAAAGATTGCTGTTGTAATGCTTGTCGCGTTCCTGGGCGCCGTCGCCGTTCTCGTTGTGAGTTGCAGCAGCGGCATGAAGCAAAGTGTTCCTATGGGTGTTCCTATGGGTGAAATGGCGATGATGTCCACCGGCGGAACAACCCCGCCAAACGACGCCGCCTACGACGCCATGTTCTTCAAGAATTACGGCGTCAATCCTTTCATCGACACCGACGACGAGCATCTCTCCACCTTCGCCGTTGACGTCGACACCGGCGCCTACACCATCTGCCGCAAGTACTTCAAGGAAGGCCACCTCCCGCCCGACGAGGCCGTCCGCGCCGAGGAATTCATCAACTACTTCAACTATCATTACAACCCGCCCACCGGCGACGCCTTCGCCATTTACCTCGACGGCGCGCCCTCGAAGTTCAGCAACGGGAAATACCAACTCCTCCGCATCGGCATCAAGGGCCGCGTCATCGAGGCGACTGAACGCAAGAACGCGAACCTCGTCTTCGTCATCGACACCTCAGGCTCGATGGAGCGGGAAGACAGGCTGGAACTGGTGAAGAAGGCGCTGCGCCTCCTCGTTGACCAGTTGCGCGACGACGACCGCATCGGCATCGTCGAATACGGCACCGGCGCCCGCAAGGTCCTCGACCCCACGACCCTCGAGGACAAGGACGAAATAATCAGCGCAATCGAATCGCTCCACCCGAACGGCTCCACCAACGCCGAAGAGGGCATCGTCATGGGCTACAAAATGGCGGAGAAAGTTTTCGACCCCGAACGCATCAACCGCGTCATCCTCTGCTCCGACGGCGTCGCAAACGTCGGCAACACCGGCGCGGACAGCATCTTCAAGCGAATCGAGGCGATGTCCAAGAAAGGCATCTTCCTCTCCACCGTCGGTTTCGGCATGGGCAACTACAACGACGTTCTTCTCGAGCAACTTGGCGACAAGGGCAACGGCCATTACGCATACGTCGACACGCTCGAAGAGGCGAAGCGGATTTTCGTCGAGAACCTCACCGGCACTCTTCAGGTCATCGCCAGGGACGTGAAGGTCCAGGTCGATTTCAACCCGGACGTGGTCGCGCGATTCCGCCTCATCGGCCACGAAAACCGGCGGCTGGAGAACGAGCAGTTCCGCGACGACAAGGTTGACGGCGGCGAAATCGGCGCGGGCTACTCCGTCACCGCCCTCTATGAAATCAAGCACCAGAAGGACGCCACGCCCGGCCGCGTCGCCACGCTTTACGTGCGCTACAAGGACCCCGACGCGGGACCCGACGCAAAAGCGCACGAGGTCAACCGCGAAATCAGCGCCGGCGATTTCGCTGAATCCTTCGACGCCGCCTCGCCGGAATTCAAACTCGCCGCCGCGGTCACGGAATTCGCCGAGATAATGAGGAAAAGTTACTGGGCGCGGGGCAGCAAGTTCTCCGACGTCATGCCCGTCATCCGCGAAGTCCTTGACGCGCGCGGCGACGACGCCGACATCATCGAACTCCTCGACCTCGTCTCCAAAGCCCACAAAATGAACCCCGACGAAGTAACCGTCGAACACAAAGACGGTGCGCAAGAAGATAGCGAATAAGGCTTGCGCCTGATAACAAAAAGCCCCCAGAATGACCGGGGGCTTTTTGTTTGTGTTTGTGCTTGGATTCAGCCGACGTCGCGGCTAGAATGTTTATAGATATGATAATTCATGTTGAAGAGGCGGGGAGATGCAGAGAAGAAACGTTTTGTCTGTCGGGAAAACGGCGGGGACCGCGCTCGCGGCGTTTGCCGCGGGCTGGGGCTATACCATTGCCGTCAGCGCCCTCGCGGGCGAGGTCAACCACACGACGCCTGTAACCACGGTCGAGTTCTGGCTCAATTCCGCGGCGTGGCTGGCGCCGTTTGCGGCGGCGTCGGCGCTGTTGTTATGGAAGCGCTCATGGCGCGTCCTCCAATACTGCGGCGCGTTTTTCCTCGGGACATGGATGTGGGTGCTCTGGCCAATAGCGCCGGACCTGCGTGGCCGTCCGTGCGCACTGGGGATACTGGACACGCTGTCGCAAATCCCAGCCAGACTGGGAACGAGAGGCTCTTTCATCATTGTTTGCGTCGCGCTGGCGATCGCGCTCTGCGCCTTATATCTGTGGTACTGTCGCGCAATCAGGCGCAAATACAGCCGCCTTCGGACCGCGCTGTTTCTTGCGGCCACTCTGCTCCTCGGAATCCCGCTCATGTGGCTCAGAGGAGAACTCTCAGGCGACTGGCTCGTAAACAGGGTGCAGTCCAAGACCGAGGTCGGCTTCCACGCGCTGGCGAAGGATTTCCCCAACGTGAAGGAGTACCTTGCGCTTTACGTCTCGCACCGCGACTACCTCGTGCAGTACATCCACGTCTGGTCCGACATGCCCGGAAAGCAAATCCTTTATTATTATCTCGTGGGTTTCGGCATGGGACCGCGCGAAATCGTGATTTTCACAATCATCGTATCTTCCCTTGCGGCGGCGCCCCTGTTTTTTGTTGCGCGGCGTTTCATCTCCGCCGAAGCCGCCGCCGGCGCGGCCATCCTGTATTTCTTCATTCCGACAATCCCGCTCTTCCTCCCTTCCAGCAACACGATGACGCCGTTCCTCGCCCTGACCGCGCTGTGGCTGGCGCTGTTGTGCCTGGAAAAACGCATGCCGGAAATCGCGTTTTTCACCGGCGCGTTTCTCGCGCTCCTGTTCTTCTACGAACCGATTCCGTTTGCCCTCGCGCTCTTCCTTGTCCCCTGGATTTGCCGGTCGGTTCGCGCGAAACCCTGGAAGACCATCCTGTCCCTCGAGATCATGGCCGCGGGCTTCGCGGCGGTCTGCGTCGCATGGTTTGTGTTGACGGGGATTTCCCCGCTCTACCTGGCGGCGGAGGCGTTCCGTCTGGGCGTGAGGTTCAACCAGATGTTTCATCGCGATTACTGGCCGTTCGTTTTTCAGAACTTCCGCGATTTCCTCGTCGGCGTTGGCTCAGTCACCGCGCTGTTGTGGGCGGTTGGAGCGGGAAACGCCGCGCGCGAAATGTTCCGCCAGCCGCGACAGGCGTTGCAAAAAATCTTCGCCGGCTCCTCTTCCCCCTCCTTGTTCGTCTTTTGCTTCACCGTCTTCATCATCATCCTGGCCGTCGCGGGCCTGAGCCGCGGCGAGGTTGACCGCCTCTGGATGTTCCTTATGCCTCTGGCGGTGATATGCGCATTGTGGGGAGCCGAACGGCTCGGCGCGCGGAATGCCGTAACGGTCATGGCCGCGTGGATGTTCTTCGAGTGGCTTATCCGTTCAATGGACGCGCTTCATCACTGGTTCTTCTGACGCTCAGGCCGCTCAGATTCCCTCGTTGGAATCCGCGTTGCGCGTGAGAAGGATTGCCATGTGGTTCTTGTAAACGCCCGGCTTGCCCTTGAATTTCAGCTTCCCCTCGATGCACAGCGAAATCTCGCCGCTCGCCGGCCTGTCGGTCTGGATTATGTGCCCGACCTGCAAATCAACGAGGTCGGACATGCGAATCGTTGATTCCGCCAGATACCCCGCCACTTCCAGCGTGGCCTTGGACAGGCCCTTCCTCACCTGCGCGCTGTAATCCTTCGCCTCGTGCTTTTTCGCCTGCGCCAGCCACGTCTGCGCCGTGAAGCCGGATATCGCCGGCTCTATCACCACGAACGGGAAGCACAGGTTCATCAGCCCGGAAGCCTTCCCAATCTTCACCTCGAACCGCGCCACCACCACCGCCTCGTTCGGCGACCGTATCTGCATCAACTGCGGATTGTACTCCGTTTTCGTCACCGTGAAATCAAGTTCGATTATGTTCGCCCACGCCGCGCGCAGCTGGTCCAGCGCCCGCGAAATTATCGACGTCGCCAACTTCTGCTCTATCTGCGTCAGCGGACGGTTCGGCGGCGACGTGTCCGCCAGCCCCCCTCCCAGCAGCCTGTCGATGATCGGGAAAATGGTCGACGGGCTTATCTCGAATACCGCCTCCCCGTTGAGCGCCTTGATCTCCAGCAGGTTGAAGCACGTCGGGTTCGGCAGCGAGGAGATGAACTCCCCGTAGTTTATCTGCTCCACCGCCAGCAGCCGCGCCTCCACTATCGTCCGTATCATGCTCGAAAGCATCGCGCCGAAGTTCCGCGCGAATATCTCGTTCACGTTCTGCAGCGCCCGCAACTGCTCCTTGCTCACCCGCTCAGGCCGCTTGAAATCATACCGCTGCACCTGCGCCTCCATGCGCCCGGCGCCGGCCTCCCCGAAGCCGGTCGCTATGCTCCCTTTCTTCACCGCATCCAGCAGCGCGTCAACTTCACTCTGGTCCAGAATGTCCGGCATCGTCACACACCTCAATCATCCGCCAGGGATATCCGCGTCTCATCCGCGCGCCCGAAATTCCGCTTCCGCAACTCCCGCTCTATCACGTCAGGCGAAGGTTCATCGCCTTTCAGCGCTTTGATTATCGCATCCTTGCGGGCCAACTCGTCAGCCAGCCTCGCGCGTTCCTCCCTCGTTGCCTTCAAGTCCGCATCCCGCGCACTCAACGCGTCAGCCTTCGGGACAAGGAAGTACGAAATGTAGAGCAGCGCAACCACCACGATGGCCGCCCAGAATATTATCTCGAACGTCACCCGCCGGCTCCGCCCGTCATCTGATGCTTTTGATTCCATAAACCGCGTTCGCCCCTAGTTCTTCCTCGATGCGCAGCAACTGGTTGTACTTGCATATCCGGTCCGTCCGCGAACCAGAACCCGTCTTTATCTGCCCCGCGTTCACACCCACCACCACGTCCGATATCGTCGTGTCCTCCGTCTCACCGGAGCGATGGGAGACGATTACCGCGTATCCGTTCCGCCGCGCCAGTTCAATCGTCTCAAGCGTCTCCGTCAGCGTCCCTATCTGGTTCAACTTGATGAGGATCGAATTCGCGATTCCCTTCTCGATGCCTTCGCTCAGTCGCTTCGTGTTCGTGACGAAGATGTCGTCGCCGACCAACTGAATCTTCTTGCCCAGCCGCTCCGTCATCAACTTCCACCCCTTCCAGTCGTCCTCCGCGTGGCCGTCCTCAATTGAGAATATCGGGTATTTCTCCACCATTTGTTCATAGAAATCAACCATCTCCTCCGGCGTCCTCTCAGGCTTCGCCTCCGCCTTCAATATATATTTGCCGTCCTTGAAAAACTCGCTCGCCGCAGGATCCAGCGCAATCTTCACGTCCTTCCCAGCCTTATAACCCGCCTTCGCTA
>Ga0315293_10003877_pt1 | contig 14343 bp, 17 predicted proteins | sample YL17G13_20_MG_FD_203071 | JGI IMG/M metagenome (GOLD analysis project Ga0315293, IMG submission 203071) | Sediment microbial communities from Yellowstone Lake, YNP, Wyoming, USA - YL17G13_20 | ecosystem: Environmental > Aquatic > Freshwater > Lake > Sediment | place: USA: Wyoming | collected... | reverse complement strand
CCGAACCTTCCGTTGGATGAGGGCCTGCAATCCGGGCAATATCTCTCATAACCCTCTCCCCAAAATTCCCCGCCGCACTTCCTGCATAATCGCATCATCATTTCACCTTGCAAATAAAGATATTACAACCACAGTCAACGCTATGATGGCGATAGCCACTAGCAATACTTTCTTCATCTCGTTTACATCCTTAAAGCCCCTATTCAACATGTTATTCATGATTTCACCAGCTCCACAATTCAAAACTTGGCAAGAAGGGTTAAAAGCCTATCTTTTCTACTCAGAAACGCTATTCTTGGTAGCTTCCAGCTACTTTTTAAGCAAAAATACAATTATAATCTAACACTAGAGGTGGTTTCATGCCGAAGAGAAGAGGAAAATTGAGAAGAGATGAATTTGTTGATATGAATATTATGTCCGGTGAGAGAAAAATAAAAAGAAGAAAAAAATTGAAACTGTTTTAGAAAGAAAATATTAATAGTAAAAATAATAAATTGAATTATTATGGCAAGAAATACTTTTGATATTGGAATAAAACAAGGTGATATTTGGGGAACACCCAAGAAAACCAAAAAGCGACAGCTAACTAATACAGTAAAAATGTACGCATGGGAAAATAAATCTCATACCTGTAACATTTGTGGAAAACGGGTTACAAAATTTTCAGACGCAGAATTTGACCATACACGAGCACATTCTAAATCAGGGGCGACCAATTTGTCTAATGTAAAAATAGTTCATCGTGTGTGTAATAGGATAAAGGGAAAGAAGAGCCTTTCAGAAACAAAGAAAATTTTAGGCATTAAATCAAAGACCAAAATGAGAAGAACAACTAAGAAAAAATCTACTAGACAAAAATCTTCAAATCCTTGGGGGATGCAACCAATTAAGATGCCAAAATTAAGATTTTAATTAAGAAAATCTAATATTTTTCATATTTTTTCTAATTATTGTCCCTTCACCAGCTCAAGCCTGTCCTTCCCGGCTATTGCTGGATTGAATGATGCATGGATTCGGAATTCACAGCATTCCGCTTTCCCTGAACAGAGACCAGAAAGCCAGAGGTGTCGGGTCGGGACGCAAAGTGGCCACAGTTTCGGCCAGCCCCACAGGCATCAAAATATGCGTTGCGGGATAGTTCCGGCTTCCTGCCGAAACGAATTCGTAATAGTGCACACTCCCATGGGCGACTCCGCGGCATATTGAATTGAGTGCGCAGGAGTTGTCCAGATCCAGATATGGGTTCTTCGAGCGCCGGCTTGCGAAATTGACGACGTGGCACGGCAGATAACCTTCCTTCGCGAGGCCGCCCCTGTTTTTCCTTGGGTTGAGCATATCCTGCAACATTCTGACGGACCTTGCCGAAACCCCATATCCCGGGAGATTCTTCCATAGCAGTTCGGCATTCTCCTGCATGAGCAGGACTTCCTCCCCGACCGGGAAGACGAATTCATCCGTGCCCTGAGTTGCTGCCCTCCCGTTATTTAGGACCCTTGTGGAGACATAGCAGACGTCTTCGACGCCTTTTAGCCTGGCGCCGCCACGAATCCTGTAATCATCCCCCTCATCGGCATCCCAGAAGTCCCTGGCAAGCGCGAGCGCCGTTTCACCGAGCGTCGGCTTCCGTCCCTGTGAAAGCGCCAGCTCCCCTTTGACTATCCTGACTCCCCTTTCGGGATACAGCACTGCCGCTGAAATTCCAAATTTATCATCGTAGGTTCTCGGATAGACGAGCATAGCAAAAATCCGGTTTTATTGGAGGAGGCGGTTGCCGTGCCTCATGTTAAGAAATTGTCAAAAAATTTTATAAGCACAGGGCGTCCTGTTGGAAGAGGCCTTTACTTGATCCTGCCCCTCTGGAAGTCCTTGATGATGATCCTTGCCATCCTCATCATGTCAGGGATGCCGCCCTTCTGCAGGACCTTCTTCCTGATGGCGATCGCCTCAAGCGCGCTCTCCTTGTCCTCGCCCTCCGGGACCCCGTAGTAGGACCCGATCTTTCCGGGGAATCTGCGCATCAGCTCGATGGCTGCTATGTCAGGGTCCGCCGCCTTTGTGTAATCGACGGTCCCTATGAAGACGTGCTTCACCTCGTCCTTCTCCATGTATGGTATGACGCCGGGGGTGTCAACGAACATTATCTTCTTGTCCGCCCTTATGAACTGGGCGCCTCTGGTATGGCCGCTCAGCGAGCTCGTTGGGGCTGAATGCCTGCCCCTCATGAGGTTTATCAGCGACGACTTGCCGACATTGGGGTATCCGAGGACGCCGACCCAGACGTCCTCCCTGTCCCCGTATGCCCTCTTCGCCTCTATCATAATCCTGTCCCTGAGCTTGATGCTCCCCCAGTGCTCCTTCGCAGAAACGAAAACCGACGGCACCAGCGTCCTCTTTAATACTTCCATGTCCCTCTTTTCAGCAAGGTCGCACTTCGTGAGCACGTATATCAGCGGCTTTCCTGAGGACTTCACCTTCTGCTCTATCTCCTCGTTCCTGGTCTCCTCCACGAACCTGGCGTCAAGTATGAGGAGCAGCACGTCCGATTCCCTTATCACCTTGTTGACGGCCTTCCAGTAGCTTTTCATGATATCCACATCCTCACTTGTACCTTGCCCTGGAGTGCCTGTTCAGCCTCTCCCAGTTCCTGATAGAGTCCATCTTCATCTTCTTCAGCTTGTTCTCGTGCTCCAGCTTCTTGAGCCTCTCCCTGGCCTCGTCATCCCTGCGCATCTTCCTCCTTTTATCCCAGGAGAGGTTTACTATATCTTCGCTTTTGCACTCGGGGCAGGACGGCGGATCCTTCCTGTCGTTTGGAGCCTGCCACGTGCATTTGCAGGCCTTGCACACAAAGTGGTCGCCTTTCATCAGATCATCCTTTACCGATTTAATTCTACACATTAAAAATAGCAGAAACGGGATTTAAACAATATATTTTTTAGGTGGCGAAACAAATATTTGACAACGAGGACGATAATGGGCGATAGTTCACCAGGATTAGTTCAGGTGTCGGCGACCGGTGCTATTCAGACAGGAAGCCCTCTGATTGTCTATCGGAATTCTTCTGTGGCGGGATACACCAGAAGCCTGAGAATATACAGCGACGGGAGAGTTATTGCGATTGGTATCGATGATACTGAAAATGGTCATATAGTCGAAGGGCTGGCAGAAGCGGAACCGACTGAAGTATCGGCTTTCGCCGAAAGATTGTTCAGGGCCGTCGAAGGCATGCCCGGATACCTTCATGGCGGGACAATATGGCATGACAGAGTAGATATCCGGGTGCACAATAAAGGGCATGTTGCAGAGGCAGGCTGGCTCAGTGATTTGCCGAAGGGACAGGCACCTGCCCAGATGGTCCCCATTGAGGAAGCCCTGGACAGTATATGGGATATGGTGCCAAAAGCGACAATCGAATGAAAGCCGAAGCTGTGGAAAAGTCCGGAAAAATTATCAAACCACTTGCCCGTATGTCAGATTGGCTACTGCCCTGACACTTCGGGAAAAGAAGAGGAAAAGGAATAAGAAAAGGCCCGGCTATCCGCCGCCGGAATAATCATAATTCTTCAGCCTGTACAGCGTATACAAAGGTATCAACAGGATGACGATGATGAACACGGCGAAGATGATTATGAGCGGCGCTGCGTGAGAGATTTGCGCGGCATCGATGCTTATGATGTCACCTGTTACATTGGAACCTGTCTGCATTTTGAAGAGAAACGGAATTGATATTGCTCCTATTATGACGATGGCAAGCAAGAGGTAAGGGTATTTGTTCATTCACTCTAGAGCTCCAGGTTGTCCCCAGGGTTCAAGGTTTAAATCTTATTTCATCGGAAGGTTTTAAAAGCATATGCATCGTACCAGTAAATGATCATTTCCGGTGCATGATGCCTATGACCAGTCCGTTTGCCTTGTTGTAGATGAAGTCGTAGTCCGCGTCCCTGACCACGGACCTTGAGGACTCTTCCCACCTGCTGCTTCCGGGGACCCGCTTCATATAATGCCCTTCATCGAATCGCAGCCTGCCATCAATGAGCATCTCATCCATGTCACGGTTATAGCCCAGTGGAAGGGTGACGGCCATCACGCCCTTCGGGGCCAGGCATTTCCTGAGGTTCTCTATGGCCCGGAGGATCTTCTCCGGGTCGCGCACCTCCTCATCCCGGCCGACGTGCTCCAGCGTCGAGATGCTGACGATCAGGTCATACTTGTCGCGGGGCCTGAAGCCTACGACATCCCTGTTGATGACGCCACTGGCTTTCTCGTATTTATCCAGGATGTCATGCCTGACAGGGAAATAGTGCGAAAGGACGTTGCCGACCTCAAGGACCCTTTTCCCCTGATGCTCATCCACCATCTCGCGTATGATGGGGACCTCGACGGCCCTCTCGTTCCTCCATGTGGTGTTATATCTGTGGCAGAAGTACCTGTAGCGTTTCCCATTGAATGTGAAACCTTCGGACGGCATCAACCACCTGTGGAAGGCGCAGACAAACGGGCTTGCGGAGTGTATGCCGATTGTCCTGACTGCATAGGAAACGGCTTGGAAGAAGCCCTTCTCTTCCGAGACCCCCCTGGCAGACTGCAAAAGCCTCCCCACAGACCCGGCGTCTTTTTTCCGTTTCATTTCACTTCTAATCTTATTTCCGCTGGCTTCTTAAAAACCCTGCTTCTGAGGCAATTTAAAGTCGGGAAAGCATAGTCATATCATGAAGATTGCCATCAAGGTCGGCGGTTCGGTCTTCTGCCCCACGGAGAAGCCTAACATGGCGTTCGTCAGGAGGCTGTCAAAAGCGATCCTGGAGCTTTCCGCGAAGCACAGGCTCCTCGTCGTAGTGGGAGGCGGCAGGCTTGCCAGGAAGATGATAGAGGACGCCAAGGCAGCCACATCTTCAGAAGAGGAGCTGCACAGGATCGGGATTCTCGCTTCAAGGATAAACGCTTCCATCCTTTTGCTGCAGCTGAGCGGCAACGTCTTCCACGGTATTCCCAAGAACGAGGAGGCGGCAAAGCGGGCCTTCCTGCAGGGGAAGACGGTGGTCCTTGGCGGCTTCAGGCCGGGCCAGACGACGGATGCGGTGACCCTCCAGTGCGCAGAAGCGATAGGCGCCGACCTTGTGATAAAGGGGACCGATGTGAAGGGGGTCTACGACAAGGATCCGAAGAAGTTCAGTGACGCGAAGTTCATACCGGGCATTGACGCTTCCGGGATCGGGAAGGTCGCCGGGGACCTGAATGTCGAGCCGGGGAAGAGCACCGTCCTGGACCCGGTTGCTGCCGGAATCATAAGGAAGACCGGCATAAGGACCATAGTCCTGGATATCCGCGACCTGGAGAACCTGAAGAATGCCATAGAAGGCAGGCACTTCGTGGGGACTGTCATCTCCTGAAAATTTCCCCAAAAGGGGCCGGAAAAGCATTTAAAATATAAGGGCCTAGTAGGACAATAATATATTGTAAGGCAATTTTCGGGTAGCTTCTATGATAAAAGTTGTCATTTTCGATTTTGACGGCGTTCTTGTGGATTCGAACGAGGCCTGGGCTGGAGCGTTCAGCAAGGCTTCGAGGTCCGTTGGCATCAAGAAGGAGTTCACGCTGGATGACATAAGGCCCCACTGCGGGAAGTCCTACATGGAGGTCCTGAGGAACACCCTGCCCAAATACAGCGCCGAGGCCGATGTGATGGATGCCATGTATGCCAATTTCATCAGCCTGGCCACGAGCGACGAGTTCATAAAGTCGTTCAGGGAGATAAAGGGGATCAAGGGGATGCTCAGGGGGCTGAAGAAGAGGTGCAGGCTGGCTGTGGGCTCCGGCAACAGCAAGAAGCTGCTCAACGGCTTCATCGAGAAGCTGGGGATGGGCAAGTATTTCGACCTTGTCGTTTCCGGCGATGAGGTGAAGAGGGGCAAGCCGAACCCCGACATGCTGCTGAAGATAATAAGGCATTTCAAGGTTTCCCCCAAGGAAGCCCTCTACGTGGGCGATGCCAGGTCCGACATAATAGCCGCAAAAAGGGCCAACATCCGCTCCGTCGCCGTACTGACCGGAGCCCTGAACAGGGAGGAGGCGGAGGAGCTGAACCCCGACTTCATAGTCAGCGACGCCACGCAGCTTCAGGAGCTTCTGTCATGTATGTGATAGTCCTGGTCGCGTGCCCGGACGGCAAGGCCGCCGATGCCATATCTGATTCTGTTTTGAGTAAGAGGCTTGCGGCGTGCGTGAACGTTATTCCAGGGGTCAAAAGCAGGTACTGGTGGAAGGGCAGGCTGGAGAACGCGGGAGAGGTTCTGCTCATGATGAAAACCAAGGAAAGCCTTCTGAAGGAACTTGAAAAGGCCGTGAGGGACTGCCATCCCTACGAAGTGCCCGAATTCCTTGCCATCCCAGTGAAATGCGGGTCAAAGGATTATCTTGATTGGATAGAAAAGGAGACAGGAAAACGGGGTTAGCCCGCTTTTATTCTTGCGACGAATCTGCCTTCAGGCCTGAGAGGCCCATCTTGGGTGACGGCACATCTTCCCACATCTCAAGAAGCCGGCTGTACTTGGCCACGTTGTCCGCGCCCATTATGCCAAGCTTGAGCATATCAGCGCCCATGGCGAGCGCCAGGTCGGCGAGCCAGTTATCCTCGGTCTCCGTGCTGAACCGGGAAAGCGTGAGCTTGAGTCCCCTCCCCTTGGCGAACTCGGCTATCTCCGCCAGCTGGGATATGGTCGAAAGGTCCCTCGGGTTAACGGATATGCCCCTGGTGGACATTAGTTTGGCCGCGCTCTTGATTTTCCCGATGTCCGCGCCGTACAGGTCGCAGCCGGATATCACCGTGTCCTCGAGCTTGTGCGTCAGGTATGCATGTGACATGACGTCGGCGCTGTGGAACGGGTCCTCCATGTACCATATCTTGTACTGTTCCGCAATGGCCGAAAGCAGGCTCATGTGCTCGTCGGGGTCCAGGTCCTTCCTTATCACCATGCCCCTGGATTTGTAATTATAGGTCTTGGCCTTTGGATCCCACAGGGCGGACGCTCCTATGTTCAGCCCCAGCCTCATCTTCCAGTCCTTCGCTATCTGGTCGAGGAAGTAGAGCGTCTCTATGTCGCTCAGGTCGCTCAGCCAGGCCCCGCTGTTCGTCCTGCCCCTCAGGAAGCCCTTCTGCTTAAGCTCCTCTCCCGTCACCTTCCATGCCTCCTTGAGGGAAGAGAAGGCGTCTGCTACGCTCGTTTCCCTGTAGGGGATGAGCGTGAACTCCTTCCAGTCCTTGCCAAGGGCAACGGTGCCCATGATATAGGGGAACCAGCTCCCTGCGCCTTTGATCTTCCACAGGTCGTTCTGCGTCGCGGCCCTGGCGCAGGCAACCGATAGCGCAAGGCTCAGCGACGGGCTGACGTCACTCCTGGAGTTGAGCTGCTCCAGGAATGAATCGAAGGATGCCCAGTCCTCCTCGCTCAGGCCTATGAAGTTGGGCCTGATGGTGGAGAAAACGTTCCTCATTTTTTTGACGCCTTCGGATGTCCCCTCGATGACGGGGACCTTTGCCTGAAATATGCCGGAGCGCGTCCACAGCTTCACGAGGAGCGCATAAGCACCCGAGCTGTTCAAAACCACATAGAGCTTGAGGTTCTGTATCATACTATCACGAACTTAAGGTTTTTAAATAAACACCCACAATTATACATCATGGCCATAATGAATACTGTTGAAAAGCAGATTAAAAAGAAATTGGACGAGCTCCACGCTTCCGCCATGCCGGAGGACAATAAGAAGGCAATTTCTGAATATGTCCAGGAGCTGGGCGTCCAGGGATATGGGCCCAGTACCAAGATGCTGAATATAAGGGTCCTGACGGAACTCGGCGCAATGACCCCCTTCAGGAACAAGGACGGGAGTGAGCCCCAGGGGCTGAAACGGGCAATAATACGCTATTTTGAAGCCCTGAAGGCACGCGGGGCCAAGGATTCAACGATGATGCTGTATAAAATAAAGATAAAGACATTCTTCAGGAAGCTTTACGGCCTGCCGAAGCACAACTACCCACAGGGCGTGCAGTGGATAGAGATCAAGAACATAGACAAGAACTACGCGGGGAAGGCACTTATAAGCTTCCAGGATGTCTTTGCCATGGCGAAGATGGCCGACAACGCCAGGGACGCCGTGCTGCCTATCTTCATGCTGGAGACGGGCGCCAGGGTAAACGAAATACTCTCGATGCGGATGAAGGACCTCCAGGTCGTCAATTCCAGGCTCGCTTATGTAACCCTGAAGAACTCCAAGCGGAGATTAGGCGAAGAACACAGGAAGATATTGATTTCCAAGTCGGTGCAGCGCCTGATGGCATGGAAGGACCTGCACCCGCGCAAGACGGAGAGCGAAGCCCCCTTATGGGCGAACCTGAGCTATTTCAACGCCAACGACGCCCTGAGCCTCCAGGGGCTCACGCACATACTTAAGAAGCTGGCAAAGAGGGCAAACATAGCGGACAAGCCGATGAATCCGCACTGGTATCGTCATTCTTCTGCAAGTTTCTATGCCTCTGAAGGGAAATATACCGAGGCCATGCTTAGGGACCGGTTCGCCTGGGTAGGCCCATCGAAGATGCCAGCAAGGTATGTGCATGACTCAGGCGAGGCCAAAAGGTTCAGGGAGATATCCGGGCTGGAGCCGGAGGACAAGACGAAGCCTTTCGAGACGCCTGACATGCTTATCTGCAAGTGCTGCGGAACCTATATGGGCGAAATCAACGGGAAGATGCCGGAAATCTGTCAAAGATGCAACAATCCATGGGACCGTGCGCCAATGGTGGGAGATGACTTAGAAGCGATGGTCAAGACCCTACAAAGGTTCCCTGGCGGTGATGTTCTGGGCAAGAGGATAGCCGAAAAGATGAAGAGTGACATGGCTGCGATGATGGCGGAAGTGAAAGGACATGTAGCCGAATTCGAGCAGTGGCTGGAAAGAAGCCCAGATGCGATGAAGGGGTATTGGGAGAAGAAGGGTATAGAAGAGAAGGCGACCTAGGGGTTTGTATTTTCTGGTCGTGTTTATATCACTGATATAAGGGACTATAGACCCCTTAAAAAGCGGTTTAAGACAGACCTCCCTTTTTTCTTTATCCTTTACTAAGGCGAGTTTAATGATGTTTAGTAGAAATGTTTAGTAGAATTAACAAAACAGTAGAATTAACTAAACTTAACACATGTTTAGTAAACTACCATATATAAAGGCGCGTTTTCATCAGTTTACTTAACTTTTTGGCACTTAACAGCTGATTAAGTTAACTTGTTAACTAAACAGCTTTCGCAGGTGCTGGCAGGCAATGTTTCGACCTGATTCTGTCCCGTGCCTCTGCAACGTTCTGGACGGTGCAACCCAGCTTTTTTGCGGTCTCCGTACAGTTCAGGCAGTCCTCCCACATGGCCTGAGCCTTTCATGGGCATGATCATGGCGAACAACGCGATGTGCGACAAGGTAAAGGGAACCAATTATAACGGTCTATTGCTCGAGGAACAGTTTCCTCGCCTTCTGGCTTCAGATAATGGTAAAAGTGCAATTGTAGTGAGCATTTTAACTATTTCTACAATTCTATATGCCTCCTATCAGTAAAGAAGAAGATTATGAACAAGCGGTGAAGCTTCTGGACACGCCGCTATTGATAATAGCAGGCCACTAATGGTAAATAATGCCTGCATGTTTATTAGAATGTTCCAGAATTGCTACAAATTCCCCTGGTAAAAGAATTTCCGCCGGATATGACCCGTTTCAACCGCTCTCTTCAGCCTTTCTATCTTCGACCTCTCCCAGGAACTTCAGGGTGAGATGGATGTTCTCGGGCTCCACCCACTTTATCCTTGCGTCGCCGCCGCCTATCCTTTTCTGCAGTGCCACTATCCTCTCCTTGAGTTCTCCCGGGATGTCGCAGGCAATGAAAAGCCTCATAAAAGTAGTTGCACAGTAAAAAATATAATATATAGGATTAGAATAAGATTTAACCGGGGTCTTGTCATGGATAAGCAGAAGGTACACAGGAAAACGGATAACAGCAGACATTCCGTCACCGCGCACGAAGCCACGCTCGAAGAGCGCGAGAAGGAGATAGACGAGCTGAAAAGCAGGATGAAATACCTGCAGGCCGACTTCGAGAACCTGAAGAAGCACATGGAGAGGGAGAGGGCCGAGTTCGAGAGGCAGGCGAACGAGAAGCTCATGATGGGGCTTCTGGTAATCGTCGACGATCTTGAAAGGGCAGCGGAAAGCGTGCACAGCGATTCGAGAAGCGGGATTGAAATGATACTGGGGAATCTCAGGGCGCTGCTTGAGAAGAACGGCCTGAAGCGCATCGATGCGCTGGGCAGGAAGTTCGACCCCTATTACCACGAGGCTGTCCTGACCGAGAAATCGGACAAGGAGGAGGGTACAGTGACAGCCGAGCTGCAGCCAGGCTACATGCTCAACTCCAGGGTCATAAGGCATTCAAAAGTCAGGATCGCGAAAGATTGAAATATAACCCAATCAATAAAAATGTGGTGGTGTCCATTATGCCAGCGGAAAAGGGTTCGAAGAAGGAGAAAATCATAGGCATAGACTTGGGGACGTCCAACTCCCAGGCCGCCGTGATGATGGGCGGAAAGCCCACGATAATACCATCGGCAGAGGGCGTGACCGTGGCCGGCAAGATGTTCCCTTCTGCGGTGGCCTTCACCAAGGGCGGTCAGATGCTCGTCGGTGAGCCCGCAAGGAGGCAGGCTGTCACCAACCCGGAGGGGACCATAACCGGAGCCAAGAGGAAGATGGGGACCGATTTCAGGTACAAGGTCCATGGCCGGCAGTACACGCCGCAGCAGATCTCGGCCTTCATACTGCAGAAGATCAAGAGGGACGCAGAGGACTTCCTTGGCGAGAAGGTGGGCAGGGCCGTCATAACCGTTCCCGCCTATTTCAATGACAACCAGAGGACCGCGACAAAGGACGCGGGGGAGATAGCGGGCCTCGAGGTAGTCAGGCTAGTCAACGAGCCCACCGCAGCCGCGATGGCCTACGGCCTTGACAGGAAGGACGAGGAGGGCAAGATACTCGTCTTCGATTTCGGCGGCGGGACCCTCGATGTCACGATAATGGAGTACGGCGACGGCACTTTCTCGGTCCTTTCGACTTCCGGCGACACGCAGCTGGGAGGCAGGGACATGGACGAGACCATAATGAAGCACATAATGGAGGAGTTCAGGAGGAAGGAGGGCGCAGACCTCAACAGCGACGACACCGCAGTGCAGCGCATCAGGGAGGCGGCAGAGAAGGCCAAGATAGAGCTTTCAACCACCCTCGAAACGGACATAAACCTTCCCTACATAACGGCGGAAAAGTCAGGGCCGAAGCACCTTTCCATGAAAATGACAAGATCCCAGCTCGAGAAGCTCGTCATGCCCATAATCGAAAGGTGCAGGCACCCGATGGAGCAGGCCATAAAGGACGCGAAGCTCCCCAGGGAGAAGATCGGCAAGGTGATACTGGTGGGCGGGCCCACGAGGATGCCGGTCATCAGGAAGTTCGTCGAGGACTTCACGGGCAAGAAGCCGGAGCTCGGAGTGGACCCCATGGAATGCGTCGCCGTGGGAGCCGCGATTCAGGCAGGCGTGCTGGCCGGAGACGTCAAGGACATAGTGCTGCTCGACGTCATCCCGCTGACGCTGGGCATAGAGACCCTCGGAGGGGTGATGACGCCGCTGATTGAAAGGAACACCACGATACCAGTTAAAAAGAAGAAGACATTCTCCACTGCCGCGGACTACCAGACCGCGGTGACCATCCACGTGCTGCAGGGCGAGAGGCCCATGGCCAGCGACAACACGAGCCTCGGCATGTTCAACCTCGAAGGCATGCCGCCTGCGCCCAGGGGAATACCCCAGATAGATGTGACATTCGACATAGACGCCTCGGGCATACTCAACGTTTCCGCTAGGGACATGGGGACCGGCAAGGAGCAGAAGATAACCATAACGGCATCGACCAAGCTCCCGGACTCTGACATAGAGAAGTATGTCCGGGAAGCCAAGGAGCACGAGGAGGAGGACAGGAGGAGGAAGGAGGATGCCGAGTTAAGGAACAGCGCCGACAACCTGGCGTACACCGCCGAAAAGACGCTCTCCGAGATTGGCGGGAAGCTTTCGAAAGACCAGAAGGACAGGATAGAATCCGCCATGCGGTCTCTCAAGGACGCCCTGAACGGGAAAGACACCGTGAAGATAAAATCCGAGACCGAGAGGCTCCAGAAGGTGCTGGGGGAGGCGGGTGCATCGATATACCAGGAAGCTGCCAGGAGACAGGCCGAAGAGCAGGCAGGGCATAAACCAGAGGCAGGCTCAGAAAAGGAAAGCGCTGATGATGAAGAGGAAAAACCAAGAAAGAAACGCACAAAGGGCAGGGATAAGGCAGTCGATGCGGACTTCAAGGTCGAGGATGACAAGTAAAATATTTATTTCATTGCTTGTTATTTTAAAATATCTAAATTTGACTTTTTGGCCCATGAAAATTAATTTTACCTAACCACCACTATGCGAAAACTTATTTCTGCATAAGCCTTGAAAATGGGAAAGGTGAAATTTTTTAATCCGCTCCTCAGAATAGTCTATGAGCTTTGAACTTCTAAGCTCAGTTCGCGGTGGAAGACAATGGCCAAGAAAGACTATTACGAGATAATGGGTGTGAGCAGGGATGCCCCGGAGGAGGAGATAAAGAAGGCCTTCAGGCACCTAGCCAGGAAATACCATCCGGACGTGAACCCCGGCAACAGGGAAGCGGAGGAGCGGTTCAAGGAGATAAACGAGGCCTTCGAGGTCCTCAAGGACCCCGAGAGAAGGGCAGCCTACGACCAGTACGGCGAGGCGGGCCTGGAAGGCATGGGATTCAATCCCCGCCAGGCTGCCGGCGGGTTCGCCAGCTTTGACGACCTCTTCAGGGACTTCGGCTTCGGCGACATCTTCGACATATTCTCGGGATTCGGGGGCAGGGGGGAGCGCGGCCGGGGGCCACGGCCGGGGGCTGACCTCAAATACGATCTTGAGATATCCCTGGAGGATGCATTCAGAGGCCTGACGACGAAGATAGAGGTCCCGAGGTTCGAAAGCTGCTCGGCCTGCGGAGGGACGGGAGCGAAGCCTGGGACATCTCCGAAGCAATGCCCCCGGTGCGGAGGTACAGGGGAGATCCGCCACATAAGAAGGAACGCCTTCATGCAGACCGTCAGCATAGCGCTATGCGACAGATGCGGGGGTTCGGGGATGGTCATAGAGAGCCCATGCCCAAACTGCAAAGGGACTGGCATGGAGAGGAAGACGAGGACCGTGGAGATAAAGATTCCGCCCGGCGTGGATGACGGCCAGTACCTGAGGCTTGGAGGCCAGGGGGAGGCCGGCTCCAACCGCGGACAGCCGGGAGACCTATACGTGGTCATAAGCGTGAAGGAGCACCCGGTCTTCGAAAGGCATGAGGATGACGTTTTCTGCAAGACCACCATAAGCATCGCGACCGCGGTTCTTGGCGGAGAGGTCGAGGTCCCCACGCTGACTGGTAAGGCGAAGCTGAGGATTCCCCCTGGAACACAGAGTCATACCGTGTTCAGGCTCAGGGGCCAGGGCATGCCCGCACTCCGTGGGCATGGCAGGGGCGACCAGCTGGTCAAAGTCGTCGTAGACGTGCCAAAGAAGCTTGACAGGGACCAGTCGAGAATCATGGAGGGCTTCAGGAAGGCCATGGGGGAGAAGAAGCCCAAGACGGAGAAGGGATTCTTCGAGAGGCTGAAGGAGAGGGTGTGATTTCAGAATAGCCCGACCGGAAACCCATCGCAGGAGTTCTACTATTCGCTTTTATAGTCGGGATTGGGGGTATAACAAGAATATAAAAAGTGTATTAATATTCTTAACATGAGGCTCCAGGAAAAGAACGGGCAGTTTTCTAAAAAAACGAAATCGATATACAGCGACCAACCATTAAAAGAAACATGATGCGTTTCAAGCGCTCTGTATCATAATTAATCCTATTTGTTTTGTTGCCTTAAAATATGGTCACAGAATATGAATATTTTCATTCTTCAGGACTTCTCAAGCTCTCTCAGCAAATCTGTCATCGTGACTATGCCTATCAGCTTGCCGTTGTCTATCACCGGCAGCTTCTTGATTTTCTTCTGGTCCATTATCCTGACGGCATCCTCAATGCTTTTCTGCTTGTCGACGGTTATCACATCCCTTGACATTATGTCCTTTACCATCGTCTTGTCAGGGTCAAGGCCCTTCGCGACCACCTTCTGGACTATGTCCCTCTCCGTCAGGATGCCCGCCAGATTGTCCTTCTCGTCGA
>Ga0315293_10003875_pt1 | contig 14346 bp, 12 predicted proteins | sample YL17G13_20_MG_FD_203071 | JGI IMG/M metagenome (GOLD analysis project Ga0315293, IMG submission 203071) | Sediment microbial communities from Yellowstone Lake, YNP, Wyoming, USA - YL17G13_20 | ecosystem: Environmental > Aquatic > Freshwater > Lake > Sediment | place: USA: Wyoming | collected... | reverse complement strand
ATGCCTGGGCAAAACCGTAATCAATATCAGCTCTGAGCGTTTGGAGGGGGACTCTGCCTTCCCGATACCACTCACGGCGGGCGATCTCGGCACCGGCCAGCCTCCCCGAGCAGGCCACCTTGATCCCCTGGGCACCTAAGCGGAGTGACTGGCTCACCGCCTTCTTCATGGCTCTGCGGTAAGCAACACGCCGCTCGAGCTGACTCGCTATCCCTTCCGCCACGATCTGGGCATCGGCTTCTGGTCTCCTGACCTCCTTGATTTCCAGCATGATCTCCTTATTCACGAAGGAAGCCAAGTTATTCTTGAGCTGCTCTGTGCCCTGCCCCTTTCTCCCGATGACGAGTCCCGGCCTGCCGGTATGGATGATGACCTTCACCTTGTTGGCGGCACGTTCAATCACGATATTGGACACACCGGCATGCTTCAAGTTCCGCGTGATGAAATCGCGGATCCGGTAATCCTCATAGAGGAGCGCATCGAAGCCCTTTACGGCAAACCACTTGCCCTTCCAGTCCTTCGTAACACCGAGCCGGAAACCGTATGGATGAATCTTCTGTCCCACGCACAACCCCTTTCTTATAACTCGTCAAGCACGACCGCTATATGGCTGGTCCGCTTCAATATCCTCGTCGCCCGGCCTTGGGCACGCGGCATGAACCTCTTCAGCCTTACTCCCTCGTCTACCTGGATGGTCTTCACATAGAGATTGTCCACATCCACCATGCCCGACTGCATGGCATTGGCAACGGCGGAATTGAGCACCTTGGCAACCATGTTCGAACGCTTGTTTGGCATGAGACGCAGGATGGTCAGAGCCTCAGCGATGGGTTTCCCGCGCACTTGATCCGCCACAAGTCTCGCCTTGCGCGGCGACACACGGGTATGTCTCAGTACTGCCCTAGACTCCATAATCCCTACCCCCTCCTCTGTGATTTCCTGTCAGCGGCATGCCCATAGAACGTACGCGTGGGAGAAAACTCGCCGAGCTTATGCCCGACCATGTCCTCGGTCACATAGACGGGGATGAATTTGCGTCCGTTATGGACAGCGAAGGTATGTCCAACGAACTCCGGGAGTACGGTCGATCTCCTCGACCAGGTCTTTATTACCTTGCTGCTGCCGCTGTCGCGGGCCTCGAGTACCTTCTTCAAGAGGTGATCGTCGATGAATGGCCCTTTTTTCACTGAACGGGACACGACTTACTTCCTCCTCTTCACGATAGCTTTATCAGAAGCCTTGTGTTTTTTCCTTGTCTTGTGGCCCTTGGTAGAGACACCCCATGGTGTGACCGGGTGGTTACCCTTTACCCTTCCTTCCCCGCCGCCATGCGGATGGTCTACCGGGTTCATGGCGACGCCCCTAACCGTCGGTCGTATCCCCATCCAGCGACTCCTTCCCGCCTTGCCGATGGTGATGTTGGAATGGCTTGCATTGCCGACCTGTCCGATGGTCGCCTTACATTCTGAGCGTATCTTGTGCACCTCGCCGGAGGGCATCTTGATATGGACATGATCGCCTTCCTTGGCAAGTAACTGGCCATAGGTTCCCGCGGACCGGATGATTTGCCCGCCCTTGCCAGGTTTGATCTCGACGTTATGGATAAAGGTGCCCAATGGGATGGATTTCAAGCTCATGGCATTGCCCGGCTTGATATCCGCCTCTTCGCTCACAATCACAATCGAACCAACCTGGAGCGACTCGGGCCATAGAATGTAGCGCTTCTCGCCGTCCGCATACTTGACGAGGGAAATCCACGCCGAGCGGTTCGGATCGTATTCGATCGTAGAGACCTTACCTGGAATACCCACCTTGTCACGTTTGAAGTCGATGATCCGGTAGAGCCGCCTGTTCCCGCCGCCCTGATGCCGCACCATGATACGGCCCATGTTATTGCGGCCACCGTTCTTCTTGCTATTGACGCACAGTGACTTTTCGGGTTCGCATGTAGTGAGCTCCGCAAAGGCGTTCACCGTCATGAATCTCCTGCCGGCTGATGTCGGCTTAAATCCTCGTATACCCATGGCTATACCCCTTCGTAGAACTCGATGCTGTCGCCTTCCTTTAAAGTGACAATAGCCTTCTTCCAATCGGAACGCACATACTCATGCCGGCCGTAGCGTTTCATCTTCCCCTTCATGACCATGGTATGCACATCTTCCACATGTACATTGAAGAGCTTCTCGATAGCCTCTTTGATCTCTATCTTGTTGGCATGCCTGTCCACGGCAAAGATGACCTGATGGGCCTTGTCCTTGAGCATGGTCCCTTTTTCTGTAATCAAGGGTTTCTTGATAATGTTCGTTTCGTCCTTCATCACTTGAGCCTCTCTTCGATTACCTTGACCGCGTCCAGATCTAATATCAGCCCCTTGTATTTAAGGATATCATATATATTCAAGCCCCTCACATCCAGGATCTTGCTGGTGCTATGATTCCTGGATGCCAGAGAGGTATCTGGGCTTATATTCCCCATGACGACGAGAGCATTGGTCATCCCTAGGGCAGATAATGCCTTCACGAAGTGCTTCGTCTTTATCTCTTCAAAGGTCAGTTTGTCAACTATCTTGAGCCCCGCTGCCTGCGCCTTCATGCTCAATGCGCTGCGCAAGGCCGCCTCCCTGACCTTCTTCGGGAGCTTCTGCTTGTAGTTTCTCCCGTTGGGGCCGAAGACGACACCGCCGCCCCTCCACAGCGGAGACCTGATCGTGCCTGCGCGTGCCCTGCCAGTACCCTTCTGACGCCATGGTTTCGCACCACCGCCCGAGACCTCGGTACGACTCTTCGTCTTGGCCGATCCCGTCCTGCGGTTAGCCATCTGCCATATTACCACGTCATGCAAGAGGTGGGTTTTCACCTCGCACGCGAAGACCCTTTCCGAGAGCACGGTCTCGCTGATCTTCTTGCCTTCTATATTGAACACATCAACCGTCGGCATAGTTTATACCTCTTGTTTCTTGAGGATGACGAGCTGACCACGCGCTCCGGGTATTGCCCCCTTGAGAGCGATCATGTTCACCTCAGACTTAACATCGATCACCTCGAGGTTGGAAATCGTTGCCTGCCGGGCACCCATGTGGCCGGGCATCCGCTTACCCTTGGCAACCTTGCTTGGGTCGGCGGACGAACCGATGGAACCAGTCGAGCGATGGATAGACGAACCGTGCGCCGCCGGGTTGCCTGCAAAGTGATGTCTCCGTACCACCCCCTGAAAGCCCTTGCCCTTTGATATGCCGGTCACCTTAACCTTTTCCCCCTTAACAAAGATGTCGGATACTTTGACCTCATCGCCCTCATTCACAGCGCTGACGTCATCGCAGGCAACTTCTTTCAGGTGATAAAAATAGCCCTTGCCGGCCTTATCCTGATGATTTTTCTCCGGTTTATTGATTCGGGAGACCTTCTTGGGCCCTAAACCGAGCTGAACGGCCTCATAGCCATCCCGTTCGAGAGTCTTTTTCTGCATGACATAGCAAGGTCCTGTCTGGATCAGGGTAATAGGTACGACCTCACCATCTTCCTTGAAGAGCTGGGACATGCCCAGCTTTTTTCCTAATATGCCCTTGATCATACACGACACTCCCAACCTTAGAGCTTGATCTCCACATCGACCCCTGCGGAGAGGTCAAGCTTCATCAGTGAATCTACCGTCTGCTGAGTCGGATCCAGGATATCAAGAAGTCGCTTGTACGTTCTGATCTCAAACTGATCCCTGGACTTCTTATCAACATGGGGAGACCGCAAAACGCAATACTTCTCGATTTTGGTCGGGAGCGGAATCGGCCCGGCAACCCGTGCCCCGGTTCTGCGGGCGGCATCCACAATTTCCTGAACACTCTGGTCAATGAGCTTATGATCATACCCTTTGAGCTTTATGCGTATCCTTTGCGTCTCCATGTTTTAAACTCCTAGAAAGTACTATTCTATCACCTTGACGATGACGCCCGCGCCGACGGTCCTGCCACCCTCTCGAATCGCAAACCGCAAGCCCTCCTCCATCGCAATCGGATGAATCAAACTCACCTCCATCGTGATGTAATCTCCCGGCATCACCATCTCCACCCCGTCCGGCAGCTTGATGTCCCCCGTAATGTCCGTCGTCCGAAAATAAAACTGCGGACGATACCCCGTAAAAAACGGCGTGTGCCGCCCACCCTCCTCCTTCTTCAACACATACACCTCGGCCGCAAACCGCGTGTGCGGCGTGATCGAACCGGGCCTCGCTACCACCTGCCCCCGCTCAACCTCCTCCCGCTTCGTCCCCCGCAATAAAACACCTATGTTGTCTCCCGCCCGACCCTCATCCAGCGTCTTGCGGAACATCTCCACCCCCGTACATACCGTCTTCTGCGTCGGCCGAATACCAATAATCTCCACCTCTTCACCCGTCCTGATCACCCCACGCTCCACCCGGCCCGTCACCACCGTCCCACGCCCACTGATCGTAAATACATCCTCCACCGGCATCAAAAACGGCTTTTCTATCTCACGCACCGGCTCCGGTATGTACGCATCCACCGCATCCATCAACTCAAAAATACACCTCGCATCCGCACTCTCCGGATCGTCTACATCCAAAGCCTTCAACGCACTCCCCCGCACAATCGGAATCTCATCCCCAGGAAAATCATACGAAGAAAGCAACTCCCTCAACTCAAGCTCCACCAACTCCAAAAGCTCCGGATCATCAACCTGATCAACCTTGTTCAAAAATACCACCATCGCCGGCACATTCACCTGCTTCGCCAACAATACGTGCTCCCGCGTCTGCGGCATCGGCCCATCAGAAGCCGCTACCACCAATACCGCCCCATCCATCTGCGCCGCTCCCGTGATCATGTTCTTTATGTAGTCCGCATGCCCCGGACAATCTATGTGCGCATAGTGCCGCTTCGCCGTCTCATACTCCACATGCGCCGTGTTGATCGTGATCCCCCGCTCCTTCTCCTCCGGCGCCTTGTCTATCTGATCAAACGGCACATACTCCGCTAATCCCCTCTTCGCTAACTGCTTCGTAATCGCCGCCGTCAACGTCGTCTTCCCATGATCTATGTGCCCTATCGTCCCTATATTCACATGCGGCTTCGTCCTCTCAAATTTTCCCTTCGCCATATGCAATTACCCCCTGACAATCTTAAGATTCTCTGAAATATTGCTTGGTACAGGCTCATAGTGCGAAACCTGCATCGTATATGTAGCCCTGCCCTGAGAATGGGAACGCATGCTTGTGGCGTAGCCGAACATCTCCGCCAGTGGCACCTGGGCGGTGATGACGCGCACATCCGAGCGGGTATCCATGCCGAGTACCTTGCCTCTCCTCGCCGAGATGTCGCTGATGAGATCACCGATATACTCCTCCGGACTCACGACCTCGACATCCATGACCGGCTCGAGCATAATGGCGCCAGCATGCCTCAGCGCATTCTTCAGGACCATAGAGCCGGCGATCTTGAACGCCATCTCGGAGGAGTCCACTTCATGGTAGCTGCCGTAGTACAAGGCAATCCTGATATCCACCATCGGGTAGCCGGCGCAGGGTCCCATGTTCAAGGCCTCTTCGACGCCCTTTTTGACGGCGGGTATATATTCCCTGGGGATGACCCCGCCGGTGATGTTGTTGACAAATTCAAAGCCACTTCCCGGTTCCAGGGGCTCGACCTTGATGCAGACATGGGCGTACTGGCCGTGGCCTCCGGTCTGCTTCGCGTGCTTGTACTCCTCGTCCACCGCCCGGGTGATGGTCTCCTTGTAGGCGACCTGCGGCATGCCGATATTGGCCTCCACGCCAAACTCCCTTTTCAGACGGTCTACGATGATCTCCAGGTGAAGTTCACCCATACCGGATATGATGGTGTCGCCCATCTCCGGGTCGACATGCACACGAAAGGAGGGATCCTCCATGGCAAGCCTGGCCAGCGCCATGCCGAGCCGCTCCTGGTCGGCCTTGCTCTTGGGCTCAATGGCGATAGATATGACTGGCTCGGGGAATTTTATGGCCTCGAGGATGATGGGCTTACTTCTGTCGCACAAACTGTGGCCCGTGCCCGTACCCTTGAGCCCAAGGATAGCCGCGATATCGCCGGCATAGAGCGTCTTAATGTCTTCGCGCTTGTCCGCGAACATGCGCACGAGCCTGCCAATGCGTTCCTTCTTCCCCGTACTGCTGTTGTACACGGTATCGCCGGAATTGAGCACACCGGAATAGGTCCGTATATAGGTAAGCTGGCCTACATAGGGGTCATTCATGACCTTGAAGGCGATGGCAGAAAACGCCTCTTCGTCACTGGGGACGCGTTTGTGTTCCTCGCCCGCATCGCTCATGCCAGATACCGCGCCCTTGTCCAAGGGTGACGGGAGGTAGTCGACGATAGCGTCCAAGAGCGGCTGCACGCCCTTGTTCTTGAATGCCGCTCCGCAGATGACCGGAGTGAGAGAGAGCAACAATGTTCCCCTGCGAACGGCTGCCTTGATAGCAGCGGGGTATATCTTCACCCCGTTTAAGTAGGCTTCCATGATATGTTCATCGATATCAGAGACGGCGTTCAAGATCCTGTCGTGGTATTCCACCGCCAAATCCATATACTCGTCGGGTATGGGGAAGACCTCGAAACGCGCCCCCTTGGACTCCTCGTCGAACCTGATGGCCTGCATAGTGATGAGATCGATAACACCGGCGAAGTTTTCCTCTTGGCCGAGCGGGAGTTGGACGGCGATGGGATGAGCGCCAAGCTTGTTCCTGATCTGGTCCATAACGGAGAAAAAGTCGGCCCCCACCCTGTCCATCTTGTTGACAAAGGCGATGCGCGGGACCAGGTACCGTTGCGCCTGCCGCCAGACGGTCTCCGACTGCGGCTGCACCCCGCCGACAGCGCAGAAGACCCCGACCGCCCCGTCCAGTACCCTGAGGCTCCGCTCCACCTCGATGGTAAAGTCCACGTGCCCCGGGGTGTCGATGATATTGATCATGTGGTCTTTCCAGGCACAGGTGGTGGCTGCGGCCGTGATGGTGATGCCGCGTTCCTTCTCCTGCTCCATCCAGTCCATGGTGGCCTGGCCGTCATGGACCTCGCCAATCTTATGGGTCATGCCCGTATAGTACAGGATGCGCTCCGTAACGGTCGTCTTGCCCGCATCGATGTGCGCCATGATGCCGATATTTCTGAGTCTGTCGATGGGGACTTCGCGTTTCACGCTACTCTCAACTCTACCAGCGGTAATGGGCAAAGGCCTTGTTCGCCTCGGCCATCTTGTGGGTGTCTTCCTTCTTCTTGATCGCCGTACCGCGGTTGTTGTAGGCATCGAGAAGTTCGGCAGCGAGCCGCGCGCTCATGACATGCTCGCCGCGGGCACGGGACGCATGAATGATCCAGCGCCGGGCAAGCATGTCTCTCCGCTCCGGCCGCACTTCGGTCGGGATCTGATACGTTGCACCGCCAACCCTGCGGGCCCGCACTTCGACGAGGGGTTTCACGTTGTCGAGCGCTTTGTGGAAGACCTGAACAGGGTCTTCCTTCGTCTTGTCGGCAAGCATATGCAGGGTCTCGTAGAATATAGTCTCGGAGACAGACTTCTTGCCGTCCCACATGAGACAATCGATGAACTTGCCCACCTGTTTGTCCCTGTACTTGGGATCGGAGGTCATTGGTCGTGCAAGGCTTCCTCTTTTCTTCCTCGGCATAGCTCAACCTCTATTTAGGCCTCTTGGCCCCGTATTTTGATCTGCTCCGCCGGCGGTCTTTTACCCCCTCAGTGTCCATGACGCCCCGTATAATATGGTACCTCACGCCAGGGAGGTCCTTCACACGGCCGCCCCTGATGAGAACGACGGAGTGTTCCTGGAGGTTATGCCCTTCGCCGGGGATGTAGGAGGTCACTTCATAGCCGTTGGTCAATCGCACCCTTGCCACCTTCCTCAAGGCCGAGTTGGGTTTTTTCGGAGTGGTGGTGTACACCCTCACGCATACACCGCGTTTCTGGGGGCAACTCGCAAGGGCTCGCGTCTTCTTTCTCTTCTCGATAGTCTCTCGGCCCTTTCGTACTAACTGGTTCATTGTAGGCATTCTCTAACCCCTTCATAAGGCGTTTGCGCGCCATTTTTCGCATCGGATAGACGCCGTCTTCTAGCAATCCAAACCAAACCTGTCAAGGATTTTCTAGAGCAGCTCGTCATCGAAGATATCTTCTTTTTCTACCTTTACCTCTATCTTCTTGTAGAGGGGGAATCCCGTCCCGGCCGGGATGAGCCTTCCCATAAGAACATTCTCCTTCAGGCCTTTGAGATGATCCACCTTGCACTGCACGCTCGCTTCGGTCAGAACGCGTGTGGTCTCCTGGAAGCTTGCGGCGGAGAGGAAGCTCTCGGTATTAAGGCTCGCTTTGGTGATGCCGAGGAGGTATGGCTCTGCCACCGCGGGCTTACCGCCTTGCGTCACGACGCGTTCGTTCTCCTCATTAAAGATATGCTTGTCGACGAACTCACCCTCGATGTTCGCAGTATCGCCGGTATCCTTGATCTTGACGCGCTTGAGCATCTGGCGTACGATGGTCTCGATGTGCTTGTCGTTGATCTTCACGCCCTGGAGACGGTAGACCTCCTGCACCTCGTTCGTGAGGTACTTGGCAAGCTCTTTTTCACCTCTGATCCTCAGGATGTCATGGGGGTCGACCGCTCCGTCCATGAGTGGTTCGCCGGCCCGCACATAGTCACCCTCGTGGACGGCAATGTGTTTGCCCTTAATGATCATGTACTCCTTCGGCTGGCCGACCTCGGGCGTAATGACAACCTTGCGCTTGCCCTTGGTGTCCTTGCCGAACGTGACCTCGCCGTCGATCTCGGAGACGGTGGCGCACTCCTTGGGTTTGCGCGCTTCGAAGAGTTCGACGACCCGTGGCAGACCGCCGGTTATGTCCTTGGTCTTGGTGGTCTCTCTCGGGATCTTCACCAGGACGTCACCCGCAAAGACTTCCTCGCCGTCCTTCACGAAGATATTGGCGCCCACGGGAAGGTTGTAGCGCGCCTGATTCTTCGTCCCGGGGATCTTGGTGGGCTTCCCGGCATCGTCGACGATGAGGATCCTCGGTCTAAGTTCGGGATCCTTGGGCTCGATGACTACCGAGCGGGACAGACCGGTTACCTCGTCAATGCGCTCCTGAACGGTGATTTCTTCGACGAGGTCCGTGTATTTCACCTTTCCCGCCACATCTGTTAGGATAGGCAGCGAATACGGATCCCACTCGCCGAGCATGGTTGCCGCATCCACCCGCTGACCCTCTTCTACCTTGACCTTTGCGCCATAGACGATTGGATAGGATTCCCGTTCTCTGCCGTTTTCATCGACAAGGGTGATAAATCCATTGCGGTTCATGGCCACGAGTTCGTTGTCCTTGCCCCTGATCACCTTGAGATCCTTATATTTGACGAAGCCGGCATGGTTGAACTTGAGACTCGACTGCTCGATGACCATGGCGGCACCGCCGATATGGAATGTACGCATGGTTAGCTGGGTGCCGGGTTCACCGATGGATTGGGCGGCGATGATGCCCACCGCCTCGCCGATGTTCACCATCCTGCCCCGCGCGAGGTCTTTGCCGTAACACTTGGCACAGACGCCATACTTGCTCTTGCAGGTGAGCACAGAGCGCACGATGACGCGTTCGAGACCAGAATCCATGATCCTGACTACATGGTCATCGCCAATCATGTTACTGGCGGACACAAGCACCTCGTTCGTATAGGGATCCCGGATATCGTCCAGGCCCACGCGGCCATGGATTCGCTCACCCAAGGTTTGGATGATTTCGCCGCCTTCGGTGAGGGCCTCCATCTCAATGCCGTCCATGGTGCCGCAGTCCTCCTCGGTCACCACGACGTCGTGCGACACGTCGACCAAACGCCGCGTGAGGTAACCGGAGTTTGCAGTCTTGAGCGCGGTGTCCGCAAGCCCTTTGCGTGCCCCATGGGTGGAAATGAAGTATTCCAGAACATCAAGGCCTTCCCGGAAGTTCGACTCAATCGGGGTTTCGATGATTTCGCCCGAAGGTTTGGCCATCAGGCCTCTAATGCCGGCAAGCTGCCTGATCTGCTGGGCGCTGCCACGCGCACCGGAATCCGCCATCATGAAGATGGGGTTGAAAGACGGCGTCTCGATCGACTTGCCGTCGGATGTGGTGATGATATCCTTCTTGATGGTGTCCATCATGTCACCGGCGATGTGGTCGGTGACCTTGGTCCAGATGTCAACGATCTTGTTGTAGCGTTCACCGTCGGAGATGAGGCCCTCGTTGTACTGGTTAAAGACTTTGGCGACCTCCCCCTTGGCGGCATCGATAATCTTGTGCTTCGTCTTTGGAATCTTCATGTCCTCAATGCCCATGGAGATGCCCGACATGGTGGCATAATGATAGCCAAGATCCTTGATCCTGTCAGCCAGAAGCACGGTTTTCTTGTCGCCGGCCTTGCTGAAGCAGATGTCCACGAGGTCGGCCAGGGCCTTCTTGGTCATAGGCCTGTTGATGGTTTCGAAGGGTATCTCTTCGGGTACGATCTCGCTGAAGATGACTCTCCCGACAGTCGTATCCACAAGCTTGCCGGACATGCGGCACTTGATCCTGGCATGGATGGAGACCGCGCCGGCATCGAGCGCTGCCCGTACCTCTTCGGAGCCGAAGAAAATCATGCCCTCGCCCTTGGCCATTGGCTTTTCCCTGGTGAGGTAGTAGACGCCGAGTACAATGTCCTGGGTCGGTACGATAATCGGTTTGCCGTTCGCCGGCGAGAGAATGTTGTTGGTGGACATCATGAGTACACGCGCTTCGACCTGCGCCTCGACTGAAAGCGGGACGTGCACAGCCATCTGGTCTCCGTCGAAATCCGCGTTGAATGCCGGACAGACGAGGGGATGGAGCTGAATGGCTTTGCCCTCTATGAGGATCGGCTCGAAGGCCTGGATGCCGAGCCGGTGCAGTGTCGGTGCGCGGTTCAAAAGCACTGGGTATTCCTGGACGACCTCGGCCAGGCACTCCCAAACCTCGGGGTTCTCCTTCTCCACAAGGCGTTTGGCGCTTTTGATGGTGCTCACATAGCCCTTGGTTTCGAGCTTGTGGTAGATGAAGGGTTTGAAGAGTTCAATGGCCATCTTCTTGGGTAGACCGCACTGGTGGAGCCTGAGATCGGGTCCGGCGGTGATAACCGAGCGGCCGGAATAATCGACCCGTTTCCCAAGCAGGTTCTGACGGAAACGGCCTTGCTTGCCCTTAAGCATGTCGGACAGGCTCTTCAAGGGCCGGCGATTGGCGCCGGTGATCACCCGGCCGCGCCGGCCGTTATCGAACAGCACGTCCACCGCCTCCTGAAGCATGCGCTTCTCATTCCTGAGGATGATATCTGGCGCACCGAGCTCCATGAGGCGTTTTAAACGATTGTTGCGATTGATAACGCGCCGATAGAGGTCGTTGAGGTCTGAGGTGGCGAACCTTCCGCCATCCAGCGGCACCAACGGCCGCAGGTCGGGCGGAAGCACCGAGATCACCTTGAGAATCATCCAGGAGGGGTCTTGCCATGGCCTCAAGTAATCGATGTCCTCGTGGGTGAGCCGCTTACTCTCGATGAGCTTCTCGATCACCTCGTTAATCTTCGGGAGGATCTTTTTTTTGTCCTGATAAAGAGATGCATTGTCCCACAGCTTGGTGATCTTGCGGCACTCAGTGAGGATCTCACCCAAGGCCCGCCGGAACTGCTCGTCCTTCTCGAGGTGGAATCGATCCTCGACGAACGCGATGAAATCATTCGGCTCGATGCCGATCATGACATTGACCATGCGCAGGCGTCTCGATAGCTTCTTCTTCTTGGCCTCGCTCTTGGTGTGGGCGATCTCTGCCTTGAATTGTGCGGAGAGACTGATGAGATCGAGGTCGCTGATGAGATCGTCGATGGCCTCGGCCCCCATTTTGGCCGTAAAGCTACCTATGCCATGCTTCTCGACCTCGGAGCGATACTTTTCTTCGGTGAGGAGTTCGCCCTTGCGCAAGGGGGCATCCTTCGGATCGGTAACGATATAGCTCTCGAAGTAAAGGACACGTTCGAGCTCCTTGACGGAGAGGTCGAGCAGGCCGCCGATCCTGCTGGGCAGGCTCTTCAGGAACCAAATATGGGCGACCGGAGTGGCGAGTTCGATGTGACCAAGGCGTTCACGTCTCACCCGCGAATCGATGACTTCGACCCCGCATTTCTCGCACACGACGCCGCGGTGTTTCATGCGTTTGTACTTGCCGCAGATGCACTCATAGCTCTTGATCGGTCCAAAGATGCGGGCGCAGAAAAGGCCGTCGCGTTCCGGCTTGAAGGTCCGGTAATTGATGGTCTCGGGCTTCTTCACCTCGCCATAGGACCATGCCCTGATCTTCTCCGGCGATGCCAGGCCGATCCTTACCGCAATGTAGTTGGAAGGATCTTTTGGTCTTTCAAAATAACTATATAGGTCTTCCAATGTTAGCCTCCCTTTATTACCCGCGTCCCTCGATCAGTCTGATATCGAGGCCGAGGCTCTTGAGTTCTCGTATGAGCACGTTGAATGACTCCGGGATCCCGGGTTCCAGCTCATGCTGTCCCTTGACGATTGATTCATAGGTACGGGTCCTGCCCGCCACGTCGTCGCTCTTGACGGTCAGGAATTCCTGCAGGGAGTAGGCGGCACCATAGGCCTCGATCGCCCAGACCTCCATCTCGCCGAGGCGCTGTCCTCCAAACTGAGCCTTGCCGCCGAGCGGCTGTTGGGTGACGAGCGAATATGGGCCGATGGAGCGCGCATGGATTTTGTCATCGACAAGGTGGTGAAGTTTGAGCATGTACATGAGTCCGACCGTGACTTTGCCGTCGAAGGGCTCGCCCGTCCGTCCGTCATAGAGGGTTACCCTGCCGCCATCGGTAATACCGACATTGCCCATGAGCTTGGCGATCTCGTTCTCCTTGGCGGAGTCGAACACCGGTACGGAGACGTGCAGGCCTTTGTCGCAGATGGAGCGGGCGATCTGGGTGAGTTCCTCACGGGACGCATCCTTGAGTAGCCTGTCCACGCGGGGTGACCGATATATCTTCTTGAGGAAATCCCGCAAAGTATCATTGGTATATTTCTTTTCCATGATCTTGCGCAGGGCCTCTGCCACACCGTGGACCGCCCAGCCGAGGTGAGTCTCGAGAATCTGGCCCACATTCATTCGCGAGGGCACGCCGAGCGGGTTGAGAACGATGTCAACTGGTGCACCATCCGCAAAGAACGGCATGTCCTCCTCGGGCAGGATCCGTGATATGACTCCCTTGTTGCCATGCCGTCCCGCCATTTTATCGCCGACCGAGAGCTTGCGCTTGATGGCGATGAAGACCTTCACCATCTTGTTTACGCCGGGCGGCAGATCATCGCCCTGGGAAAGCTTGTTAATCTTCGAGTCATATAGTTTCTCGATGAGCCGCTTCTGGTAATCGAGCTTACTAGTGATGCGATCGATCTCATGTTCGATCTCCTCCCCGCGCTTGATACGGATGTCCTTGAAATCATCTATGGAGAGACCCTCGAGCTTGGGCTTGGTAATCTTCTCCTTGCTCTTGGCAATAATGGCATCACCGAGATGGGAGATGAGCGGGGCGGCGAGTACCTTACCAATGAGGATACCCTCCAGGCGCTGCCGTGCGGCGACCGAGATGATCCGGAGTTTGTCTTCCTTGTCCTTGTTGAGCGATTCGATCTCCCGCTGCTCGATCTGGATGGTCCGCTCGTCGTGTTCCTGCCCGCGGCGGTTGAAGACGCGCGCATCGATTACCGTGCCCTCGATGCCGGGCGGAACGCGTTGCGACGAGTCCTTGACCTCGCTGGCCTTCTCACCGAATATGGCACGCAGGAGCTTCTCCTCCGGCGAAAGCTGGGTCTCGCCCTTGGGGGTGACCTTGCCGACGAGTATATCGCCAGGCTTCACCTCGGCGCCGATGCGCACGATACCCGATTCGTCGAGGTTCTTGAGCGCCTCTTCGCCTGCATTGGGGATATCCCGCGTGATCTCTTCCGCACCAAGCTTGACATCTCGGGCCATAGCCTCGAACTCTTCGATGTGGACCGAGGTGTAGAAGTCCTCCTTGACCACCCGATCGCTAATGAGGATAGCATCTTCGTAATTATACCCGCCCCATGGCATGAAGGCTACGATAAGATTGCGGCCAAGAGCCAGTTCGCCGTCACTTGTGGCCGGACCGTCAGCAATGATCTCCCCCGTCTTTATGCGCTGCCCTTTCTTCACGATCGGACTCTGGTTGAAGGAGGTGTTCTGATTGGCACGCTTAAACTTAGTGAGCTTGTAGATG
>Ga0315293_10003873_pt1 | contig 14348 bp, 12 predicted proteins | sample YL17G13_20_MG_FD_203071 | JGI IMG/M metagenome (GOLD analysis project Ga0315293, IMG submission 203071) | Sediment microbial communities from Yellowstone Lake, YNP, Wyoming, USA - YL17G13_20 | ecosystem: Environmental > Aquatic > Freshwater > Lake > Sediment | place: USA: Wyoming | collected... | reverse complement strand
TATCCGCGTTCCGAGACCGTCGATTCCCAGCGCGGCGAAGTCGAATGGGAAGGCGGGAACCTATATTTCGATCAATGGGATTGGAATATGCAATATGAGGTGGTGGTGAAATAACCATCCTCCGTTTAAAAATAATTTAACGGCCGACATATCGTCCCCGTTCAAAGCCCGGAACTCACGGCAGCCCTCACCCTCTCGATGAGCTCCGCCACGTTCCCTTCCGAATATCCGTCGACGGGGACCGGCGGATGGAAAACAACGCTGACCGTCCCCCGCTTCGCCCCAAACTGCCCCTTCGGCATCAATTCGAACGTCCCCCCGATGGTCACCGGGACGATGGGCGCCCCCCCCGCGATCGCCAGGAAGAACCCGCCCCTGCGGAACCTCTGGAGCCTGCCGTCGAGGCTCCGTGTCCCCTCCGGGAATATCAGGAAGGAATACCCTTTCTCCCTTATGGACCGCGCGGCCTTCTCGATGCTCTTGATTCCCCCGCCCCCGGCTCTTCTGTCCACCGGCACGCACCCCACGTAACGCATGGCCCAGCCGAGGATGGGGATGCCGAAGACATTCTTCTTCACGATCACCCGGACGGACTGCGGGATGACCATGACCATCATCGGCCCGTCGAGGAGGCTCACGTGGTTGGGCATGAAGACATAAGAGGCCTTGCGGTCGAATCGCTCGAGGCCGCCAACCTCGACGTCGATGCCGAGAACGCGCCGTCCGACGCGCATGGCCCCCCTGCCGATAGCCATGAGAGGCTTCCGTACCCCCAGGACCCAGCAGACGAGGAGGACGGGCCCGACGAGGATGACGACGAGGGAGTAAATGAGGAGCAGGAACGACGCGCGCATCACTTCCCTTCCAAGAACCGTGCGGCCATGTTATTCACGATAATTTAGATATCTATAAATTACAATACATAATATCATTCGTTCGGAGCCGGTTTTTTCAAGCGGTAGAGCCCGTAGTCGCCCGATATAGTCACCGGGTCGGTGCGCGATGCGAGGAATTCGTCGAAGAGGGCACGCTCCGCCGCCTCCAAGCCGCCCACGCGGGCGCGAAGCGGAGTTGTATTAACCATCAGGTGGGTCACGCCGCGCCCCCGGAAGAACGCGGTGAGGTCCCCCGCCGACGACGCGCCGGCAAGGACCTTTTCGAGGGTGTATCGCTCGAAAACAAAGTCCGCTTCCCACCTCCGGTCCAGGTAATAGCCCAGATTTCTCATGTGGACGAGGTAGAGCTTGTCGTTCGGGCCCAGGAGTGCGTTCGCCCTGGCGTACATCGGATAAACGTCGATCCGCTTCGCGAGGAATTGCTCGCGCGTCTCCCGCCCGAGCCAGAAATCGAAGGGACGAATCTCGAGGATCCGCCGCGCCCCGACAAATAGATTAAACAACATAAGGAGCCCGACGAAGGCCGTCGGCCATTTTTTCTTCTTACGCTTGTCGAGCGCGCCCGCGAGGATAAGGCATAGCAATGGCACGATGGGAAGGAGGAAGCGGACCTGTTTCGTCGTGAACGCCCAGTAGAATAGGAACAGGAGCGAAAAAACGCGGAAGAACCGCATCTCGATGCCCGCCTTTTTCCTGGGCCATAGGAAAGGGACAAGGAGAAAGACCGGCCCCAGGACACCGTCGAACCAGCGGACGTCGTCGAATCGGCCCTTGAGGAAGACCAGGACAGGCGCCGGGAGGGACGGCAGGAGGCCGTCGGAACCGACGGGAACGCCGAACGTCTGGAGCCACCTCAGGTAGAGCCCGGCCCGCTCGGGATCCCAATTGATCCCCGGTTTCAGAAAGAAGCCCGGAGTCGCGAAGGGCATGAGCGGCCACCCGGCGAGAAGCCACGTCCTGACATAATAGGGCCCAGCGACGAGGACGCAGAGCCCGCCGAGGATGAGCGCCGGCCTGACGAGCGGCAGGGTCGCGTCCTTGAGCCGAAGCCAAGCGAGAAGGCAGATCGTCAGGGCCGTAAACTGAAGTCCCGTGTACTTGATCGAGCACGCGGCCCCCAGGAATACCCCCGCCGGAACCAGGAGATAGAATTCCCGCCTCTTGACGTATTCGAGGACCGAGAGAAGGGCCAGGAGGGCGTAAAGCGCGAACGTGAGGTCCACGTAGGCCCAGGACATCATCGCCGTGACCGACGGGACCGTCAGGAAGAGGGCCGCTGCCAGGAGAGCCCGTCTCCGGTCCATCCATGAAGCGGCAGCCCTGACGATGACGCCGGCAAGCAGGAGCCCCGACATCAGATGGAAGAGCTTGGCGGCCCCTTCCCCAGCGGTCCCCAGGCCCAGAAGGGAAAACATCTCACCGAAATGCGGGAAAAATCCGTAGAAATTATCCCTAAACGCGAGGTCTCCCCCGTTCTCGAGGATCCTCTTCGGGACCTCGAGATGATAGATGAGTTCATCGCGCTCGTTCGCGGGGAGCGAGGCCATAGCGGCCATGAAGATGAAATAGGCGGCGAAAGCGAATATCCAGGCGTCCTTGCCGGGCCGGAGCCCGGTCAAATACCTCAAGAGCCGCGGCGCCAGCCTCAGGCCGGACGGCACGCCAAGAACGGCACAACCCGCGACGAAGGCCCATAGGCTCCTTCGCGATACCGCGTGAAGGAGCGTCATGATGAACAGCGCATGGGACAGGACGATGAGCCCGAGCGCAACGGAGACGATCTCGTCCAACGTCTCGTCATCGAAAAACGCCTTCCCGCGAAACAGGATCCGCCTCAGGCCGTGGCCCAGCGTATCCGCCCCCAGCGCGACCGCCAGAACGACCAGCAGGTCCAAGAGCAATCTCATTTCAGATTGAATCCCCTCCCCGCCCTCAGGTTCTCCACGAGGAGCGGGTGCCGCCACGGGTCGAACCGCGGGATGCTTTGGATACCAAGAAAAAAGAGCCGGGCGGCAGTCCCAAAAACCAAAACAATGGCCATAATCATATAATCACGGGTCTCGAGCTGTGGCGATTCAATATTATCCATAGCCCCTCGACCACGGGATGGCGAGCCGGATTATCCAAAGCATCTTAGACCGAAGCTGATTTGTCCAGGTTCCCAGACTATTCAAAGCCTTCGCCTTTTTGATACCCTCTGGGCGGTTCAAGGAGCTGAACTACTTAACCGGGAGAACTCTATATAGCCGCCATCGTCCACTATTGGTTACACATTCAAGATTCTTGATATCAACAAATTTATCATGGATGTCCTTTTTGCCGTTGACCAAGGCATAATCAAATCGGGCGAGATCAGAAATCCTGACTTTCTCGGCAAACCACTCCAGCCCCGGTGTCCATTGAATCCTCCGGCGCTCTTTAAATGCGACAATTCCCGAGGAATGCTCGGCAAAAGAGAAATTGACCTCTCCTCCTTTTAGGGCCTGAGAATAAGCAAAGATCTGTATAAACGGTCGCCCTTTTATAAATTTACTTTCTTTGACAAAATCCAACCCCAACACCCGCGAGGATGAAGGAATTGCGGTAAGGGCTTCATGCAACCCCGACATTTCCTCCTTTTCCCAGCGACTCCAGGTAAAAGCCGTGCTTAGAACAAGCGCTCCGGTGAGTCCAAAGGAGATCATTCTCCTCAGCCACGATTTATTAAATGGTGAAGGAATTCCCAGCAGGAGCATCGCTATCCCACAAGGAAGCCATCGGGAAGCAAAATAGATCGTATTCATATATTTATCAGGGGCTAACCATGCAATCGCAAAGAAAAGGCCCGCAGCAAGCAAGGCATCCCGGTTGGCCACATTAACCATATTCTTTCGATTCTCTAAGAAAGAGATACACATCCAGGCCACTATACCAATAAAGATCACGGATTCCGTTATCCCAAATAACCCCCCAAATGTCGAATTCAATACATTCTGGGGTAACAGCCTCTCAAAGGGAGAAAGAATCCAATGCGGAGCGGTGCCGAATCCCGCTGTAATCCGGGACGAAGATAATGACGGATACCAAATGACCGAAAGCACGATGCAGGGGAACAGTCCCAGGAGCCTCGCAATAAAGATTTTAACAGGGATTTTACGGACGATGCTGTGGAGAATTATCCAGGCAGTTCCGACGGCAAACCAGAGGGCGTGGCTTTGCAGGAGAAGGAAGGAAAAAACCAGATAAAGAAGGGCTTCTTTCCAAATTGGCAGTTTATCGGTTTTCCTTGTTGTCAAGGCAAACAGCAGAATAAACGCTGGCCAACCTAAGAGAAAATTGAAGAACCCCCAGTACAAGGAGTGGTTGAAAACAAGAACGGCAAGCAGTACGGCTGTTTCAGGAGGTCGCCCGCCCCTAGTCGCTAGAAAGGCGGCTCCAACTGTCCATAACGCAACCAAGAATATCAGGGTAAGACGACCCGCGTTCTCAGGCCCGCCAAACACCCAGCCTAGTCCCACCAAAGCGTAGACCAGATTATTGGGCGCCCCCCAAAGAATCCGGTAAGGGCCTGCTGGGTTTTTCAAGGTATCAAGAAACAATCTGACCTGGGACACGTGCTGGGGGAGATCGGCGGATGGGGGGAAACGGACAATCAATAAGGGTAACAAGATAATGAATATACTGATTATCGCAATGATAATCCTGAGACGGAGGGACGCGCTCATTCGATTAACGAGATTCCACACAAGGTATTGTGACCCCCCCTTCTATCTTATTCAATTCGATGTTTCCTCGCGTGGATAAGAAGCCAAGGGAGGCTAGAATATATCTGGATGAGATCCAACTTCTTTGCCAGCAGCCCTTTAATGCTTTCGCGATTCCATTTCCAGAGATGTTCAGGGTGATTGCCTAACCGGGAAATGTACTTGCCCCGAAGGAAGCTCCCTATCCTGAATAATGGCTCGTGCGGCACTGATATGATCAGATCCTTTCGACAGACTCGTGCCAATTCGATCACTGCCTTTTCGGGAAATTGAAGATGTTCGAGGACTTCTAGGCATAGGACCAAATCGAAAGAATCCGGTTCGAAATGCAGGTCATAGATAGTTTGTACGGAGAACCGGATATTCGGCATTCCGATCACGGCACGATGGATACACTCTGGGTCGACATCTATCGCATCGATCTTTTTGGGCAGGGAACTTATCAGCCTTCTTAAGGTTTCCCCTTCTCCGCATCCTGCATCTAGAACGGTAGTGGGCGAGAGGGGACCGATGATCTCGATTAATCTTGAATAAAAAGCGTTAATCAGTCTTTTCACAACGGGATTCGATGTCTGATATTTCCGAGTGTTCGATTTCTCCGAAGGCCCCATCTATTTAGCGACCTCCTTTTTATCATGTCTGCTTATCATCTCGCCTAATAGGCCCGTGGCAATTAATTGTATCCCTACCAGGAGCATTAAAACGCCGATGATCATCGCTGCGACGTGCGAACTAAACTTCCCCCCCGATAACTTCTTAATAAGGACATAGACCTCGAGTCCAACTCCGATAGATAGCGGGAACAAACTTAGGGTTCCAAAAAAATGGAGAGGCTTATAGGTGAATCCCGAGAGAAACCTTATAGTCAAGATATCCAGCAGGCCCGTCCAATATCGGGAGGATCCGTACTTCGATCTTCCATGCTTCCGTCTTCGATGAACTACGCCGATTTCTTTGACTCGATATCCTTTAGAATGTGCGATCTCCGGGATGAATCTGTAGTGATCCCCATAAAGGTCCAGGCTTCTGGCGACCTCCCGCTTCATGACCCTGAACCCAGAGTTAGAATCATGTAGATTGACCCTGAATAAGAACTGGACCATCTTATTAAAAAACCATGAGAAGATCTTTCTTGAAGGCTCGTTGTGAAGTCTGTTCTCCTTCCATCCAACGATAAGATCATAGCCAGAATTCAAAGCATCTAATAACTTGGGAATCTCATTTGGGTCATCTTGAAGATCGGAATCTAAGGTAATGACAACATTCCCTTGGGCCGCCAAAAAGCCGTCCGAATAAGCGGCGGACTTGCCGTGGTTACGGCGAAATTTAATAGCCTTGACGCGTGAGTCACTATCGTGCAAACGTCCGATCACGTCTCCGGATTGGTCGATCGAGCCGTCGTTGACAAAGATGATTTCATACGGCTCTTGAAGAACGCCCATAACATTAAGTATTTCCTCGTATAATTCCTCAATAGATTTTTCTTCATTATAGATGGGGACGACGACAGAATATTTGATAACCCTACCTTCTAACCTGTTTTGATTCATGTGCGAACATACCCCCTCGCTTATCTATTAACACAATATGTCCCGGGCCTCAAGAAACTAGTGGTCGCTGCCTCCTCCGATATCAGTCATAATCGCTTTCTGTCTCAATTCATTCCCAGGAAGTACGGACCTCATGATCCTTTCTTCTCAGGATGCGGAATCCCTTCATGTCAGCTAGGACGACATACCTGGATTCCAGATAGGCCAACAATTCTTTAAATTCCAACAAGGGTTCGTTTCGGGATATGAAGGGAAACCACTGACTGATTATCACAAATGCAGGACGTTTCGCTTTGACGTCCTTGACATATTGGTCGGATAACGGACCGGGGACAAAATGGATGGGACGGCTAAGCGTCCATTCCGTATTTGTATTAACATCGGTCAACACCCCGGTTTCTTTATATATCGGGGAAGGGGCCCGTCTCTGTGCCCAGTGATAGATGGGCCATGCAAACCATCCCCACGCAATAATCGTATCTTCAGGGGTTGTATTGGCCTTGATATACTCGCCGATGAGACGTTGAGGCTCCGGTTCTCCGATCGGTGCAGGCCAATCATATCGACTGCGCTCGTCGTTCCAAATATTCTTGTATGCCGTAAGGATCCCGATGAGGAGAGCCCCAACCCCTACGGCAAGGACTGCTCTGGATCCCTTCTTCAACCTCATCCTTGAAGCGTCGGAAATTCTTACTAAGACGCCCGGGTGAACGGCGAGAATGACAAGCGAAGGAACATAGAGTATAGCGTGATGAGGATAGAATCGACCTCCAGTGATCAGCACAGAAAAGAATGACAGCCCGAACCAGAAGAATGCGATCTTCCCATAATATCCGAGGAATGACTTCCATACGAGCATAAAGAAAATCACAATCACAGCCAAAACAGCGGGAAGTGTGAACATCCGATATATCTGTACCAATCCACGCGGAATATTCTGAATGACGAGATATCCTTCGCTGGAAGTTGACTTTGCTGACAGGACCCCTTTTAAGAACCAGCCTGGGAAAAGCCCTCGAACCAAAGGCCCAAGCGCGCTATTGAATCCAAAATGGGCTATCAACGGCAAGAATCCCAGAACGCAGCCCCCCGCGATCGTAACGAGGTTCCAAATCGCCCGGCGACAAGCCCTCCGTTGATGAATCTTAACGGCGTCATGTGCCTCTAAACCTAAGTATAATAACACAATGAATCCGCCGGGATTCTTGACTAGGAATGCGATGGAAGCGGCAACCCCGCACAACAAGAGCCAGAAGACTCTATGGTCCGTCTTCGCCCGTATATAAGAATAAACGGATAAAGAAAGCGGCAATACGAGCCAAGAGGCATAATTAATATCGAACATGGTCCCGTATACGGCCATCAAAAGCGCGGCCGTCCCAGCAGAAATCTCCCTGTAAAAGCTTACCCCGCGTTGCTCTCTTGGGTCGAGGTCAAAAAGCCTGCGGCATATGCCAAAGATCAGGGCGCAACTTACAAGTAGCCAGGTTCCCCATATCAAACGGATATAAATCAAACTGGCCCCGAAAATGCGGAAGACCAGAGCATAGAGATAGAACAGAAAGGGCGTTTTGACTTCAAAAGTATCGCGATAAGGGATTCCTCCGTTAAGTATTAAGTCAGCGTTATAGACAATGCCGGCAACGTCATAATTCCCGAAGTTTTCCGACAATGTCGAGAATCTTGACCACGCTACGGTAGCCACGCATATGAGCCCAACAGCCAGCATTATCCGTTGCGAAGTTAATTTTGTAGATGACGCATTCATAGAATCAGCCGCCCAAAACAAATCGTTTCCAATATTTCATAAACGGACCCTGCCAGCAATGTTGAACCACTTAATTATGGCTGATTTCCCCATAAACATCCTGATTGGGGTCCTAATTATTCTTTTGATGCTATTTCAGGCCAGAAAGGAAGTCAAGCCGAATCCCACCATGTGGGGACCAACACGACAGAATAATGAGTTCAGTTGTACCGGTATCATAATTAAATTAGAATAGTCTCCTATATACTTATTTATGGCACATAACGTGTATGATGAATTCGTCGGGTGGGAACCTCGGATAGTTTTTCAAAGGCATCACTATCGTGTAAGCCTGCGCCTGATCTCTATATGAGCCACGAAGGAGGGAGTTGTGTCCACGATGAATAAGCCAGAAGGAAAACAGACCCGCATCCTATTTATTGCTTTTTTAGCGCTTATTTTAGTCGGCATTTTCTGGAAGACTTTCAATTTCGAACTTGTGTGGGACGACAAGATTTATCTCAAGCAGAATATCCTTTTTAACGAAAAATACCCTATTTGGTCCTGTTTCCAATACGGATATTTACGCGATCAGCTGGGGATTGGAGATGTTGATTTCTTTTACAGACCGCTCCTAACCTTGTCGTTCTGGCTGGAAAGCCGGCTTTGGGGTATCGTGCCATCGGCCCTCCGAGCGGTCAACCTGGTCATATACCTGGCTGGGTTGGGATCCCTTTATCTTTTACTGAAGAGACAAACGGAAAAAGGATACTTTGCGGAGGTCGCTACCCTCATCTACGCCCTTGTCCCTCTAAACGCCGAGAATGTCCTCTGGGCGGTTGGCCGCGGAGATCTCCTTTTGCTTCTTTGGGGCTCGTTGGCGTTTCTGACGCTGGATTCCTTTATTCGATATAAAGGGACCAAATGGCTCGTGGCCTCTTCATTGTTTTTCCTGCTCGGGATCCTCTCAAAGGAATCCTTCATATACTTCCTCCCCATCTTGATCCTCTATGAATCCGTTAAGAGGAAGCGGATAAACTTCTTTTATCACGGGGCCAATTTATCCCTGGCGGCCATGTTCTTTGTTGTCAAAACTCCGATCCTGGGCATCAAAAGCCTCGGGTTGGAGTATTCGAGCTCGTTGGCCATCAATATCAAGGCCGGGCTGGGGACCTTGGGCTACTATATGAAAACGATGTTAGTTCCATTTGATAATCCGCTTTTTGTTTCACTGGGTTACGTCATGCGGCCTGTATATTTGATTTTGGGAATCTCCCTGGTGATCGGCGTTGTCTATGCTTTTAATAGGGTTTTGAAGCACAAATCCCTCCTCCTGCCATTGTCGTTATTCCTTATCTTCTTGGGCGGTCATCTCTTGATAGTCTATACGCCCGTTTATCCATTCAAGATCTATGCGCGATACATGATGATCCCGGCGTTAGGGCTGATCATTATCCTCGTTTCTATTATGAACAAGCTCGGCGAACGAAGAAGGCTGGCAGTTACGGCAGCCCTCCTCCTGGTCTTCATCCCCGCAATCGTCATCAATAGCCAGGACTACAAAACCGAAATGCTTTACTGGCAAAGGGCACATCGGCTGGACCCGCAGGATAGAGACATAAACATGCAACTGGGGGCTTGCTTGCTCGAGCGCGGCGATTATCTTTCATCTGAATTGATTTTTAACGGCCTTCTGAAACAGACTCTCCAGATACAGACGGCCATATTCATAAGTCTTCATTACGCCGACATAGAAATCCACCGGGCGGATTACGAAAGTCTTGGCCGGTGGCTCTCCAGCATAGAATCCATGGAAACCATGCAAAAAATACTTTTAAAGCCATTCGTCCGCTATTTCATCGATATCAGAAAGGCGCGCAGCTATTTTGCGCAGGCCGATAGTGAAGAAGGAGAGCGCCTTATTTTGAGGACGATTGATAAGTTTCCACGAATCAAGGAATCCTACGGCGTACTGTTTAATTACTACACAGGGAGAGAGATGTGGGGTAAGGCCAGAACCCTTGAATCCTCCATGAAGAAGCAATTTAGGCATTATTATGAGGCCATCGATACGGAAAAAGAAGAAAGGGAATTCGCGAAAATGGACTCTGAACGATTAATTGATTTTTATGAGAGCCGAAGCAACTATGCCAAAGCTATTGAAACTCTCGAAAAGCGTAGACACCTGGATATAAAAAGCGAGTTCCGTTTAGCAAAGCTTCATTACCGTAAGGGCGAAACTCTTTTAGGAGACAACATTATCCATGGGCTTGCAGAGAAGAGGGCTGTTGATGCGGAACTGCAAAAAATGATTGGGGATTTTTACCTTAGGGAATTCTCTAGAGCGGGGGAAGCTTTGGTTTACTATGATAAATCAATCACCCTAGATCCAAAACAAAACGAACTAGTGGCTCTATGTGATGCGCTGCGACACGGATATCTCGGAAAGCTGACGCCTCTTTGGAAAACGGACACATCATCTAGTCAACAATAATAAAGAGGGGGCTGGAAGAGTCCTGCCCCCTCAACTGATATGCAAAAGGGAGGGGCTGATTAGTTCGTGGCCGTCCTCGGGCCTCTCACCCAACTGCCGTTCCAGCATACGAGATCAAAGTTAAAGCTTGACATCCCCGAGATTACATAAAACGACGCTGAAGGGGTAGTGACGTCAAAAGTAAATCCATCAGGCTCGCCTCCCCGGCCCTCAGAAGCGACGACAAAATCATCAGCAGCCGATGCGGTCATCCCGGAATAGCCTAACGACGCCCCGCTGATCTGTCCGGCATATACTTGGAAGAGAAAGCCCCATTGATCCTGTAGCGGGATTACCTTGATGTAGAAATCTGTGAGAGGGCTTGTAAAGGTGGTTGTGATATCGCCAGCGTTGACTGGAGCCGAGCCCCTGTCCGTGATGTAATCCATTGTGGCCGTCGAGATAGCGTTGATGTCCTTCATCGTCCCCTTTTGCTTGGCCTTCTGGATGGCCGACATGGCGTTGGGGATAAGAAGGGCGGCCAGGATGCCGATGATCGCGACGACGATCAGCAGCTCGATGAGGGTGAACCCTCTCATCTTTTTAAACATGTTTCATACCTCCTTTAAGGTTCGAAAACTCAGAACACTTCTTTATATAGCAATATCCATACCAACCTCGGCACAGTCTTTTTGTGTTGATAATAAAGATGTTAGAGGAGAGCCAATTTAAGGGATGGGGGAAAGAATGACGATTTACGCCATCCTATAACAATTTGTGTCATCCTCTCTCCGCATCTTTTCGCGCCGCGCTCTCCCCGTTCCTCTCTTCTTTCCGGATATTCTTCAGCTCATACTTGTCGATGAGGTATCTCAGGGTCCGATAAGAGACGCCCAGGAGAGGGACGGCCTGCCTGAGGTTCCCGCCCGTCGTCAGGAGCGCCTGGTTGACGTATTTTTTCGTGAGATCGTCAATGTACGCTGTCAGGCTGAAGCCCGGCTGGAGGAAGAGCTGGGTCTCTTCCTTCTTCTGTGGGGAGATGATCTCCCTGGGCAGACAGCCCGCCGTGACGGTCTCCCGGTCCTCGATGGCCACGACCCGCTCGATGACGTTCTCGAGCTCCCGGATGTTCCCGGGCCAGGCATAATCCTCGAACAGGCCGATGACCTCCGGCGTCAGGCGCTTCATGGGCTTGCCGAGCTTATCGCAATACTTCTGGAGGAAATGAGAGACGAGGATCGGGATGTCCTCGATGCGTTTTCTCAGGGGCGGCATCTCGAAGGAGATAACGTTCAGACGGTAGAACAGGTCCTCCCGGAACTTCCCCTCCTGGATCCTCTTTTTGAGGTCCTGGTTCGTGGCGGCGATGATGCGGACGTCAACCGGGATCTCGTCGTTCCCGCCCACCCGGCGGACCTTCCTCTCCTGGAGGGCCCGGAGGAGCTTGACCTGGGTCCAGGGGGACATCTCTCCGACCTCGTCGAGAAAAAGGGTGCCGCCCCCGGCCGCCTCGAACATGCCTTTTTTATCGGCGATAGCGCCGGTGAAGGAGCCCTTGGCATGGCCGAAGAGCTCGCTCTCGAGGAGATTCTCGGGCAGGGCGGCGCAGTTGATGGAGACGAACGGACCGTCGCCGCGATGGCTCTGGGCGTGGACGGCCCGGGCGGCCATCTCCTTCCCCGTCCCGCTCTCGCCGGTAATGAGGACGGTGGAATCGGTCGTCGCGACCTTTTCGATGAGCGCATAGATCTCCTGCATGACCCGGCTCTTGCCGATCATCTTCTCGAAGCTGTATTTATCCCTGAGGTCCCTTTTTAGGAGGATATTCTCCTGCTTGAGACGGAGCTTTTCCAGGCCCCGGGCGACGAGGATCTTAAGCTCCTCGACGTCGAACGGCTTGACGACGTAGTCAAGGGCCCCGGCCTTCAGGGCGTCCACGGCCTGCTTGACGCTGCCGTAGGCGGTGATCATGATGACCGGGGTCTCGTCGTTCCTGTCCTTGACGAATTTCAGGACGTCCATGCCGGACATCTGGGGCATCTTGATGTCGGTGATGACGAGGTCGATGTCCTCTTTTTCCAGGATCTCCCTGGCTTTGGGGCCGGAGATCGCGGTCTTGACCGAGTAGCCTTCCTTCTTAAAGACGACGGCAAGGAGATCGAGAAGGCTCTTTTCGTCATCGACGATGAGTATATTTTCCATCGCTATATCTTTCTTAAGGGCAGAGTGATGAGGATCTCGGTGCCTTTGTTGAGCTCCGAGTTGACCTCGATCCTCCCCTCGTAATCATCGATGATCCGGAGGACATTGGCCATGCCCAAGCCCCGGCCGTTTTCGAAGCCCGAATAGAAGGGCTCGAAGATATGGGCCTTGTCCTCGTCCGTCATGCCCGTACCCGTGTCGGAAAACGCGATCTTGACGCTCTTTTTCTCCGCCCGGAGATCGATGGCCAGGGTCCCTCCGTTGGGCATGGCCTTGATGGCGTTCTTGGCCAGGTTCCAGAAGACCTGCTTGATTTGGTTGGCGCTGGCGAAGAGCCTGACTCCGGACTCCGCGTAATTTCCCGTGACGAGGATCGTCCCGTTGAGCTCTCCGCTTCCCCGCAGCATCTTCAACGTCTCGTCGAGGAGGCCGGAAAGGTCGACTTCCGAGAAAACCTCCTTTACGGGAGAAGCGAAGTCCAGGAATTGATCGATGGACTGAGAGACCCGGTCGGACTCCTTGACCACGATGTCCATGAGCTCTTTCTGCTCCCCGTCGAGCCGGAGGTCGTTCTTCAGGACCTGCACCGCTCCGGAAATGGCCGCCAGGGGGTTCCGGATCTCGTGGGCGAGGGTCGCCGAAACCCGGCCGGCCTCGGCCAGGCGTTCCTTGATGATGAGCTCCTTCTGGGCCAGCCGGAGCGCGTTGCGCGCCTTCTTCAGGTTCCCCGAGAGGTAGTTCATCAGGAAGGCGATGACGAAAAATGTGCCCCAGGCGATGAACATCGTGAACACGACGGAACCCAGGGAAAGGCGTATCGCGTGCTCCGGGCTGAAATAGGGAATGAGGCGGAAGTACGTGCCATCGACAAGGAGCCCGAAGAGGATGGCCGAAAGCGAGGCGGCCAGAAAGGCCGCCCGTGCGGAGACGACTAGGCTCGCGGCGATGACGGCAAGGGCATAGAGAAAATAGGTCGAGGTCGCGATCCCGCCCGAGATATAGACGAAGGCCGTGATGAGCAACAGGTCGAAGAATATCTGCATGTAGGCCTGGAAGCCGTAATGCTTCCCCCAGGAGTAAAAGAGCAGGAAGATCGCGGAAACAAGGTAGGACACGAGGATGAGATAAAAGATGGGAACGATGGGAAAGACCGGCGCCCCGGCGAACTGGATGACGACGGCGGAGACGAGGATCGAAGTGAGGATGATCAGGCGCAGGATGATATACCAGAAAATATCCTTGCGCTCGACTTTTTCCCGCGTCATGGCGATCATTCCGGAAAGAACGGCCCGGTCTAAAATTTCTGCATCAAGCTGAAGATCGGGAGATACATGGAAACAACGAGGCTTCCGACCATCCCCCCGACGCAAATGAGGAGGATAGGCTCCATGATGGACAGCAAGGCGGCCACGGAGGTCTCGACCTCGTCGTCATAGAAGTTGGCCAGCTTCGTGAGCATCTCGTCCAGGGTCCCCGTCGCCTCGCCCACGTTCACCATCTGCGTCAGCATGAGAGGAAAATTCCCGGCTTCCTTGAACGCGTCGTGCAGGGTCTTCCCTTCGGAGACCAGCCTTCGCGCCTCCATGATCTGTTTCTCGATGAGGACGTTGCCGGCCGTCGAGGACGTGATCTTCAAGCTTTCGAGCATGGGCACGCCGCCCGAGATGAGCGTCGCCATCGTCCGGGTCAGCCTGGAAATGGCGACCTTGTTGAGGAGTTTCCCGAACAGGGGGATCT
>Ga0315293_10003869_pt1 | contig 14359 bp, 14 predicted proteins | sample YL17G13_20_MG_FD_203071 | JGI IMG/M metagenome (GOLD analysis project Ga0315293, IMG submission 203071) | Sediment microbial communities from Yellowstone Lake, YNP, Wyoming, USA - YL17G13_20 | ecosystem: Environmental > Aquatic > Freshwater > Lake > Sediment | place: USA: Wyoming | collected... | reverse complement strand
AAGGCTCTGCTTGTCAACAACACCGCAAAGCAGCTTTCCGTTCTCAATCTTCAAATACGCGTCATAAGGGCACTTTTCTTTGCTGCAGTCCTTGCATGGGTTTGTCTTCTGGATAATCCTGCACATGTTTGTCTTATACTCAAGATTCAAATCAGGGGGGAGCATCTGCGAAAAAATAAGTTTTCCGCTGTAATTCTTCCCCTTATCAGGCTTCGGCAGTTCGGACAAATCCATTTCAAAGAAATACTGCATTACTGCCTCCCTGCTGAATTGCGTGCTGTCCATTGTCAAAACAAATGTCCCTGAAACCCCGTCCTCTTCCAAAACAATTACAGGCCCGCCATACCTTGGGCTGATTATCTGGTTCCTCACAAGCATCAGTTCCCTTGCCTCGCCTTTTCCCTCCTCTGTCTGCGGCACATGCAGGTTCATTTCATCTCCATCAAAGTCAGCGTTGTAAGGCTTGCACACAATGGGGTTAATCCTCAATGTCCTTCCATCCATTATCTTTGCCTCATGCGCAAGCATGCTCAGCCTGTGCAGGCTTGGCTGCCTGTTGAACAAAACAATGTCCCCGTCCCTAAGTTTCCTCTCAATCTTAAAGCCAACATCAATCTCTTCCGAAACCTCCGCCTTGTTGGTTTCATCAACCTTCTTCCTTGTCTCATCAGGCCTGACAACATAAACAACTGTGTCTGTTTCCTTTATCAGTTTCTGCAAATCCTTCTTGTTCCAATCAGTAACCCTTTCAGGCACAGTCAGCTCCGCGGCAATCTCCCTCGGAACCCCGACCTCGCTAATCCTGATGAAGGGATCAGGGGTAACAGTGCTCCTTGCAGCAAAATTAACCCTTTTTCCAGTAAGATTGTGCCTAAACCTGCCCTTCTTCCCCTTTAGCCTCTGCACAATTGTCCTTAAAGCGCGCCCGCTCCTGTGCTTTGCAGGCGGCACTCCAGCTGTATTGTTGTCAAAGTAAGTGGTGACATGGTACTGCAGCAAATCCCACAAGTCCTCAATAATAAGCTGCGGAGCGCCTGCCTCAATGTTGTCCTTCAGCCTCAGGTTTATCCTGATGATATCAACAAGCTTGTGCGTAAGGTCATCCTCGCTCTTTATGCCTGACTCCAAAGTAATGCTTGGCCTTATTGTGATTGGCGGAACAGGCAAAACCTTCATAATGAACCATTCAGGCCTGACAAGGTCCTGCTCATAGCCAAACAAAGCCAGGTCATTAGCCTGAATCTTTTCAATCCATTCCCTTATCTCTGTGGGATAAATCCTGCTCTTGTTGTAATAAAAGTTTGTAGGCTTGTCAAGCAAAACCTTGCCCTTTGCAGCCTTGCAGTGCGGGCACCTTTTCATCAATTTTGCCTTTGAAGTCACTTTCTTGCCCACGGATTCGGCGCTGTCACTCTTCAGCATTGCCCTGTATTTTTCAATCCTGTCATCAGGCAAAGCAATCCTGCCGCATTCTTTGCAGGTTGCATGCATCAATAATTCAACTCTCCTGCTGAACTCGCTGTGCACAACAGGCCTGACAAGCTCAAGGCTGCCGAAATGCCCAGGGCACTTCTTCATCTTCTGGCCGCAGGTCTTGCACCTCAAGCCAGGATTAATGACACCGAGATGCGGGTCCATAAGGCCTGCTTCCATTGGATAGCCGTCCTTGTCATAAGTCTCAGGGCTCTTTACCTCCAGGCTGCTCATCTTCCTGACCATTGCAGGGCTCAAAAGCCTGAATTCAATAGCCTTAATCTTTTTCATCAGCATATTCTCACGCCTTGTCCCCAAGCCAATTAACATATGGCATCGTCGAAGCCTTTTTGCCTTCGGCAAAAAGCCTTGGGAAAAAGCTTCGCTTGCCATCTTCGCTCAGCCTTTTGCTGCGGCAAAAGCCTGGGGAAAAACTTGCTCGATGCCACTTGCTCACTTCGTTCGCCTTCATTGCAATCACGCCTTATCTCCAATGACAATTTTTGGGAATACTCCCAATGCCTTCAATTCATCAAGCATTAATTTGAAGCCATAGCTCATTTCCACCGGATAAACCCTGCTGCTGTCGCACAGCGGGCAATAGCGCCTGTTCCTTATCTGGTCATGCACCCCAATAATGCCGCATTTCTCGCAAACAAGCTCAACAACCCTGTCGCTGTCCTCAATGAATTTTTCCTGCAGCAGCATTGATGCGCCGTGCCCGACAAGGGTTTCGCCCTCCATTTCACCAAACCTTAAGCCGCCTTCTTTTTCTTTTCCCTCTGTAGGCTGCCTTGTAAGAATCTGCACAGGCCCCCTGCTCCTTGACTGCATTTTGTGCGCAACCATGTGGAACAATCTCCTGTAAGCAATCACGCCGACAAAAATCTCGCCTTCAACCCTTTCGCCAGTAACCCCGTCATAAAAAAACTCTTTGCCATCCTTCCTGAAGCCATGCGCTTTAATTATTTTTTCCAGGTCTTCCTTGCCTGTGCTGTTGAACGGCGTTCCGTCAATTTCTTCGCCAAGCAAACTGCTGGCTTTGCCTCCAAGCGTCTCAAGCAAATGCCCGATAGTCATCCTGCTTGGAATGCTGTGGGGATTAAGCACCAAATCAGGCTTTATGCCGTCTGCAGTAAAAGGCATGTCTGCCTCGGGCACAATTGCCCCAATAACCCCCTTCTGCCCGTGCCTGCTGCTGAACTTGTCCCCTACTTCAGGAACCATTGTTGACCTTACCTTTACTTTCACAAGCTTGTTGCCGTCCTCGCTTTCAGTAACCAAAACCCTGTCAACGCTTCCAGGCTTCCCTTTCCTGACAGAAAGGCTGCTGTCCCTTCTCTTCTCTTTTGCAACGCCGAATTCGCTGATTTCCTCCAAAAACCTGGGCGGGCTTGTTCTCCCAATCACAATGTCTTTTTCATCAACAAACTGCTCCAGGTTCACCAGTCCGTCAGGGCCAAGCTTTTTGTAAACATTCTCGCCAAGATAACCCACTGTTTCCTCTGTCGGAACCTCAAACTTGTCTGTCTGCCCCCCGGGATAACGCTGTTCCGTTGCCTCATAAACCCTGTAATAGCAGCTCCTGCCAACGCCCCTGTCAAGCGCTCCCTGGTTTACAACATAGGCATCCAAAGTGTTGAACATCCTGTAGGGCATTATTGCAACCACAAGATTCTGGGTTTCAGGCCTTTTCTCAAGCTCAAGCAAATCCATTGTCTTGCTCTTGACAAGGCTTTTCTGGGGGTAATGCAGCAAATAGCTTTCAGTGTCAAACCTGAGATTGTAATTTATGCCTCCAACTCCAAGGCTCTGCTTGAACATCTTTGCGCCATGCAATGCCTTTCCAGCCATGTCATGCTGGATATAGGGAATCATTGAAGTGATAATGCTCAGCATTCCCACTGCATTTATTTCCATGTGGGTGTGCTCTTTTGAAAGCTGTTCCTGATTAACCGCAATCAAGGCGTTCTCCTCTTCTTCGGAATCAAGGTATTCAATTACGCCTTCTTTCACCAATTCATCCCAGGAAAGCTTGCCTTCCCTAACTTTCCTCAAATGCTCCTCTGTCAAAACAGGCTTGCCGTTTTCAACCACAAGCAATGGCCTCTGCACCCTGCCTGCGTCAGTATTAAGGTACAACTCGTTGGTGTCCTGGTGGAAAGCAATGTTCACAAGAGGGCTAATCTTGTTGTCCCTTCTCGACTTGATAAGGTCTTCAGTAAGCTTTTCAGGCTGCTCATGGAAGCCAATCAGCCTTCCATTGATGTAAACCTTTGCAATCTTGCTTTTCACCGGCATAAAAAACCACTTTCTTCCAAATTACAATTTCCTCATCTTCACCAATTTTTCCTTCGGATTTTCCAATTACAATTTCCTCATCTTCACTCCTTTCCTGTGCAATAATTCCTCAATAGGGGCCTCTTCAACCTCTGTCGTTACCTCCGCAAGCAAAGCCAGATTTTTTACTAACCCACATTGCGGACCGTCAGGGGTTTCAACTGCATCAAGCCTTCCCCAATGCGTTCCATGGACATCCCTTGCCTCATACAATTCCCTGTTCTTGTTCAAAGGGCTCTTCACCTTTCTCAAATCTGTAAGCGGGCTCAAATAATTCACCCTGTCCATAAACTTTGAAACGCCGGTTGCCCTGCCAATCCAGTTGCCTGTGCTCATTGCAAACTTTATCCTTTCGCTTACAGCTCCAGGCCTGACAACAGTGCTGATATTCAATTTTCTCCTTCTTGTAACAGTCCTGTCAATCTGGAACTTCAAATCCTTTATGAAATACTTGAAGCTGTACCTGAACAAGTGCTCCATCAGCTTTCCGGACAATTCCAGCCTTTTGTTTGCATAATGGTCCTTGTCATCGTCTCCCCTCAAGCCATAAGCCCTTTCAATTGCCTTTGTTGCCATCATTGTCAAATAATATGCCTTTGCAAGCCTGTCCTCCTTCTTTTGCCCGATATGCGGCAAAAGGAAAGCGTCAATAACCTCCTGCGCCCTCCTAAGCCTGTAATCAATTACCTGCCCCGGGGCAACAAACTTTCCAAGCCTGTCCAATGCCTCTTCCTCTGTTTTAACAAAAGTATTCTGCCAATTCAGCAAAATGTCATTCTCAATCTCTTTTTCCTCGGGAAAAGCATCCTTGAATTCCTTAATTGTTTTCAGGCCAAGCCCCTTGAGCAAAACAAACAGCTTGAGCTTTTTCGGCGAAGAAGGAAAGGTAACATACAATGTGCCATCGGTTTTCCTTGAAACCCTCACCCTTCCCTTAAAAGCGCCCTTTGTTGAAATAACCTCAGCATCAACTCCCTTTAATCCCTCGCTTATCAAAACCCTGTCGCTTGCCAATACTTCCTGGGTCATCAAAACCTTTTCGCTGCCATTAATGATAAAATACCCGCCTGGGTCTTTTGGGTCCTCGCCCATTTCAACAAGCTCTTCATTGCTTTTCCCATTGAGCCAGCAAAGCTTTGACTTGACCATTATCGGCAATTCCCCAATGTAAGCCTTCCTTACATCCTGCTCAACATCTCTCCTAAGAAGCCTCATTGTCAAATACAAAGGGCCGGAATAACTCCTGTTCCTAAGCCTTGCCTCCATTGGAAAAAACTCGCTTCTCGGGCTGCCGTCAGCCTCCACAATCTTCGGCTTTGCAATCTCAATGTCAGACAGCTCTATCCTGACTTCCTCAATCTTTGGGACAATCTCGCCGTTCTCTTCAACAATTTCCTTGAGCTTTTTTTCAATGAACTGGTCAAAGCTTTCAATCTCCATCTGGGCAAAATTCTTGTTCCTGAAATAGGCCTCAATAAGCTCCCAGTTCTGCAAGCCTACCACGCCCTCCTGAAATAAACAGTTTTGCCTGCAGTAGGGCTGTCCCTGACAATTTTTACAATATCATTGCGCTTTGGCGCCAAATAAAGAATTGCGGGATCGCTGGCAGAAATTTTCGGCAGCTGGTCCAGAACAAGGTTGTATTTTCTCAGCAATTCCGCAGCCTGCTCTTTTGAAAGAAGATAATGCACAGGCACCAAAAAATGCACAATAGGCTGTTCCACGGCTTCAACAGGCAAACGAAAAGCCCCCCTCAGGGAAAAAAGCGATTTAACAGCTGGCATGCTCTAGGCTGATGCTATGCAACTATTGCTGGCACTCAAACGGCATCAATTGAAAGTCCTCACGCTCAAGCCAAAAATCGCTACTTAATATAATACAATAAAATAAAAGGGAAAGCAATTTAAACCTTGCCACAAAGGCAAAACCCGCTCCCAAGCTGCTTTCCGCCAATTTCAGGCAAAAACAGCCAAAAAAAGACTTTTTTCATTTCCTTATTTCAGGGAAATATTTCCTGAATCCAGCAAAGCCATTTGGGTCCTGCCTCACAATGTTTCGGAATTCCAAGTATTTTGTTCTTTCCCTTTGGATGTATTCTGAAAACAGGCCTTGTTTTTCCAGGCAAAGCATCTGCATTACATTTCCAACTTCATGCCCAAATATTTCGCCAAACTCGTGCGCTGCCACAGATTCCCTGAATTTTTTCGGCAATATTTTCCTGTTTTCATTCAATATAATTGCCCCCTTTTCGTACATGCCTTTCCCCCACGTTCCTTTGGATAAAAAGACCGGCATGCCCCTGTAATGGAACACCGGTTTTCCGTATTTTTTTCTAAGCTCCAGCAGCTGCCCCACGGACTGAGAGTTCATTTTCCTTAACCTCAGTCCAATCTCTGTTGTCGTATATCTTTGAAAGTATTCCGCTGGAACCCTTGAGAGCGCCTTTCCAGGGTATTTTTTTTCAATCAGCTCAACAACATAGCGCCAGCCCTTGATTTCAGCCAAACTATGCGAAGCAGTAATCCTTACGCTCCTGCTTAACTCAAACAAAGAGGCTTGCAGAGCGTTGGTTACTTCCAATTGCCAGGCTTTTCCAAGCAGCTTTCTTTTAGCAAGCCCACAAAGGGAAGCTGCCGCATACGCTCTCATAAGCGGGTTTGGGTCTGCCGCCATTAGATTAAACAAATTTTTTATTTCAGGATTTGTAATCTTTTTTCTTTTAAGGCGATTTTTCTCCGGCACAATCCTTTTTCTGCCTTGCATAAAAAACGCCTTTACTTTTTTCCCCTTTCTCCCATCAGCAGCTCAAAAACCTGAATCAGTTCCTTGTCCCTCAGCCTGCCGTTCATGTAATCAAAAAACTCCTGCAGGCTTACTTTAAAATTTCCTTTCTTCTCATACTCCACTGCCTGGAAGATTGCTTCCAGCCTGTCCAATTCATAAACAAGCCTTGCCTCTTTTGTTTTTCTTGCATTGAATTCGCCCCACAATTTCCTTGCCTCTTCCTTAATTTTCCCATCCAAATGAAGAAGCATTTCCTGCATTGCCTTTTCTTCCCTTTCCTGTTTTTCCTTGTTTGGAATCTGCTGCAATTCCTCTTTAATGCGCGTTGCAATATCTCCGCAAATTGCTTCAGGCAAGTCATGCACTATCGCCATCTTCACTGCCTTGCAGGCATCCAATTTTTGCCTTTCAGCAAAAACCATTGCCATCAATGCAAGCCTGAAAGAATGGTCTGCAACGCTCTCGGCTTCCTTTACTCCCCTGTCAACCCAGCCCCGCCTTTTTTCATTCTTCAGGTTTCCGGCAAGGTGGAAAAATTTTACAAGTTCCTGCAATCCGCTTTCTTCTTTCATGCCGTTGCCCCTGCTTTTGTTAATCTGCAAAAGAGAAATTCTTTTTTTTGTGGCATATAAAGTATATTTATTGCCACTTTTTTTGATGAAACTTTTTCTAAAAGTTTCTTGCGCTTCAATTCCACTTGTGGTTCGGGTTTCTCGGGATAATTATCCAGCAGATTATGTAAAGCAGTATGCCGAATCCCCCAATGAAGATTGACGCAACCCAAAGCAGCCTGATTATTACAGGATCGACATTCAGGTATTCCGCCATGCCGCCGCAGACTCCGCCCAAAATCTTGTCCTTGCCAGAGCGGTAAAGCCTTTTGATTTGCGCTGGTTCGCCCTTTGTTTTAGCCATAACAAATTCCTCCCTTGCAGGCCTTTTTTCCTCTCTCCTGAAAACAAGCAATGCCAGGTATCCGACCATTGCAAAGAAAATGAATATCCATGCAAGCTTTTCCACAGCAATCTCGGCGATTCCTGCAAAAGGAAAAAACGCAAAGGAAGCGCCCATTATTATGAAAACGCTTGCAATAACCCAGACAACAACAACTGCGCCGGCTGCCTGCACCAATGGCTTGAACGGCGCATATGCCTTCCTGTTCCACTTGGAAAAATATTCCGCGTAATTGAAAAACAAAAACATTGCAAAGAACAATGCAATGTTTTCAAGCAAAAAGCCCCTCAACCCAAGAAGGAAAGCGGAATGCACTTTTGCTGCAAGATAGCCCAAAACCCAAATGCCAAAAACAAAAATTATTGAAACAAAAATTGCGGAAATCAGGGGCCCCAAAAAGCCGAATGCCGAATGCCACCTGCCCTCTGCTTGCCTTCCAAACCTTTCAGCCCCTGAGCCAAAGCGTTCGCCCAAATTGCCCATCTCTTCGCCAAAATCCTCAAAGCCTTTCCCAAAAGAACTCTTTTCCCCGGTCCTTTTTTTCCTGTTCTGCATAGAAAAAACCATTCCCAATTATGTTTAAATATTGATTATTGGGCAATTTTGTCCAACCAAACTCTTTTTTGAAACAGCCGAATTTTGGCAAAAAAACAGGAGCCTGGTGATTCCAATGGTTGACTTGAGCGACAACGAAAAAAAGGTTGTTGAGGCAATGAAAACAGTCGGCGCAACAGCCGAAGAAAGCGCAAAAAACGCGGACATCATTGCAGCCAAATGCCCTTTTTCAAAAGGCATGGTGAACAACATCCTTATCCAACTGCAGAACAAGAAAGCTGCAAAAAGGGTTGCAAAAAGCAAGGCAGCTGTCTACTACCTTACAATGCAATAAAAAAAAGCCTTTTTTCCCTGCTGGAAAAAAAGCCTTGGGAAAAAAGCAATGCTGTTGCACTGCAAAGTTTTTAATTAAAATCTTAACCTGTTTCTTTTCCATTAAAAAAAAGAAAGGCAACGGCCCCAATTGGAGCCGCTGAATTTTTTTTTACACGAAAGACAAGTCTTCAAGCTCTTTGCTTCTTGCCCTTGCATAAGCAGGCTCGAATTCTTCTTGCTTCTTGCTTGAGCCGCCTATGAATGGCGAGTGGACTCCTGTGAAGATTGCCATTGCTTCTATTTTGCCGCCAATGTTTGGGTCTACCCTTGCGCCCCAAATCACGGTTGCTCTCGGGTCAATTTTGTCCGTGAGCCTTTCGCCTATTGCGTTTGCTTCGCCCAAAGTGAGCTCAGGGCCGCCGGTTATGTGGATCAGCGCGCCCTTTGCACCGCCAACGTCAACATCAAGCAAAGCGTTGTTCAATGTGTCCTCAACCACTTCGTCAACCCTGTTCATTGATTTTGATTCGCCTACTGCAATCATGCTCAGGCCCTTGTTTGACATAATTGACTTCACATCGGCAAAATCAAGGTTGATCAGGGAAGGCTGGGTAATTGTCTCTGTAATGCCAATGACAGCCGAGGCAATTATTTCGTCTGCAACCTTGAAGGCATCGCTTATTGGCAAATTTGGAACCAGCTGGACAAGCCTGTTGTTGTCAATCACTATAACAGTGTCGGCAATGCTGTTCAGTTTCTGTATTCCCTCTTCTGCCTTGGCTATTCTTGCCCTCTCCAGGCTGAAGGGATATGTCACAATGCTGATTACTATTGCGCCCTGCTTTTTTGCTATCTCGGCAATAACCGGTGCGCTCCCTGTTCCTGTCCCTCCGCCCATTCCTGCAGCAAGGAACAGCATGTCAACGCCTTCCAATGCATCCTCAAGCTTTGACCTGCTTATTTCCGCTGCCTTGCGGCCGATTTCAGGATAACCGCCTGCCCCAAGGCCCCTTGTTACTGCTTCGCCGATAAGTATTTTTGAAACACTATCATCGACTATTGCAAGGTGCTGCTTGTCTGTGTTCACCGCAACCAAACTGCATCCCCTGATTCCCTTCTTCGCAAGCCTGTTGATTGTGTTGCATCCTCCGCCGCCTGCGCCAACTACCATTATTTTCAGTTCGCCGAAGTCGTCGGAATCTGTTTCCTTTTCAACCCTGCTGCCGCCTGATTTGCTTCTGTTCACAGCACTCTCAATCATGCTTTTCATTTTTTCACCCCATTTTTTTTCCAAAAAGGCAAATTTTGAGCAAAAAAATCTGCTCTCTTTTTCCTAAGCGCGAAATTCACGCCGCCAATAGTGAATTCCTATATATGCACCCATACCTTGAATTTAAGCTTTCCCGCCAAGAATATGCTTAAAAACACTTACCTGGGAAAAAACCGCCTGCCAAAAAAACCGCGCCTATAACACTTTGCCTGCTTCAATCAACGGTTTTTGGCAGGCATAAAAAGATTTTAAAGCAAAAGAACGCTAACTTTCATATGGCAATAAAAAGAAACCCGCTCAAAAGCAGGAGCTGGTTCCAAAGGACGGCCGGAAGCCGGGGTCGAAGGGACTTTATTGCAAAAAGCTTGAAAGACCACAGGGAAGGCCATTTCAAGTTCTCCAGCGATTTTTCGGGCTACTTTCAGGGAAGAACCCTGGAATGGTTGAAAGAACGCAAGCAGTTTGACTTAAAAAGAGAGGCGGCGGCAAGGCTTGCAAAAAAGCAAAAGCTGTATGTGCTTGACTCAGGCGCCGGCAATATGTTTATCGGGGCTGATTTGAAAAAAGCCTTTGGAAACAGGATTTTTGTGACCTCTTTAAACGTGCTATACCCAAAGATGGCAAAAAAAACCAGGGAAAAATTGGAAGCCCGGATTAAAGCCGCAAAAGGCTCGCCAGCAAGGCTAATATTTGAAAATGAATCCGCCAAAATAATGGAAGGAAAACTTGCCGACATGCTAAAGGCGGAGGAAAACATAAAGATTGTGGACGAATGCAGGGTCAAGCCGATTGAAACTTTTTCAAGCAAAAGAAAATATGGCCTGATTTTTGACTTCTATTCCCCGCTTCAATATAGCCTTTACCCTGAAAGAGTGCTTGAAAGATATCTCTCTTTGCTGGAGCCAAACGGAAGCGTCTTCACTGATGTCAACTTGCCAATAGCGTTCAGAACAGCTTTTGGCGCGCAAGGAAAAAGCCCACAACAGAAAGGCTACTATTTCATCGTACGCAAGCTTCCTGGCGGCAAAATCTGGGAACTAAAAAAAACCAAACTGAGGAAAAAATAGCCGGATTTACTGCGGGCAATTTCCCTCTGTCCAGTACAATACCTTTTCATCCATGCAGGCAAAGCATTCATTGCCGTAATTTGCGGCGCAGGGATATTTGATGCACTGGATCTTTGCAGGATCCCACCATCCGCAGGCAGGCCTGTAATATTCGGCACAGGCATCGGCAAGCCTTGAATCGGCCGAGCAGTAATTCTCCCCTGCAATTGGCCCTGTTCCTGAGCTGAAAACAAAAAATGCCGCAATTATTCCTATAACAACCAGTGCAATTGCCGCAATTGCAATTCCTGCAACGAAAATCAAGCGCAAACAACCCCCCCCTGCATAAAATGCGCTTTTGCCATATTTATTCCTGCCGATTCAGGAAAACAAGCAGCTGCGTTTTTCCAAAAATTGCTTATAATCTTTTTTTGTTAATCCAATCCAGCCTGCTGTAAACCGTTATGAGCTTTCCTTTTCCGCCGGCATCGTACACTGCAACCCTTGAAATTTTCTGCATTTCAAGGTTTGCGCTGTTTTCAAAAGCGCTTTCAATCGCTTTCTCGATTTCCGCTTTTTTCACGCTTGTTCCCCTACGCAGCACAATTACAAGAGTGATATCCTGCCTTTGCGCTTCCTTGAAGCGCTTGCTTTCCGCCGCAATTTTCGAATAAAGCCTTTTTGGGCTTGAAAGCCTTTCATTCAATGCGGCTGATTCAATGAAAAAATCCCTGAAATCAGGGCTTGCAACAGCGTCAACTTTCCTGCTGCCGATTTTTGCAAACAGGCTTGGCCTGAAAAAAAGGTTTTCAAACTTTTTCTTTTCATCAAGCAGCACAACCTCGCTTAAAGTGCCTTCTCCCCATAATGAATAGCGCAAGTCTGTCATTGCGTCCAAAACAGCCTTGCCGTTCTTTTCAGGGAATTGCTTCGCAAACTTTGCAATTCCCTCAAGTTCCTGCTGCCCGAGCCTTTCGCCAAAGCGCAGGTGGATTTTTTTTGCAAAGGAAGCAGCGTCATTCCCGTATTCTTTTGCAATTTTGCCAAAATCAATTTCCTGCTGTGCCTCAGGCTGCCAGAGCCACCATTGCGCAAAGGCAAACGATGCTGCCGCAAGCAATGCAATCAGCAGAAGCGCAATTGCCAAGTAATGTTTCACAAGCCACATGCAACCAGCTTTCCAATAATTATTTTTTGAGCCTGCGTAATATAACGGTTTTTTGCGCTGTTTAAAAATCTTGCCCAAAAACAGTCAATTAACGGAATCCAGAATGCAATTTATAACAGGAACTGCGGCGCAAACAAAAGCATTATTCCGAGAATTGCCAGTATGATGCCGCCAATCAGCTTGGTGTATTTTGCGTATTTTTCGGCAAAGCTGCTGTTTACTGCAAATACCGCGAGGCTGAAAATTATCAGGTCATCAAGCATGAAGAAAAAGTCGTACAGCAAAATGTATGCGTATCTTTCAACCATTGCAATGTCTTTTAGTGCAAGTATCTGGGTGAAAACCGCTGGTATTGCCGAAGAGCAGACGAATTCAACGCTGTTCACCACAAATGCAAGCGCAAACATTGCCAGAATTATGGTTATTGAAAGGGGCTGTGCAATTGTCTGCTCTATTCTTTCAATTATGCTTTTGTGCGACTTTTCATCGCCTACTTTGCATTCAAGCTTTCCTTTTGACGTGAAATAATTTTTTAGGTTCAAAGTGCCCCCTCCCAATGCAACCAGGCCAATTGCGATTGAAATTGCCCTGATATAGCCAAGCACAAGGAAAGCGTTCAGCCAGGCAGTCATGAAAAGGAAATAAAGCGCGCCTGATGCAAAAATAAAGCTGCCGACAATCACCCACATTTTTTTCTTGTCCTCCACGTCCATGAGCAATGCTATCAGGTAAACCAAAACCCACATTGCGCACGGGTTGAAGCCGTCAACCAAGCCAAGGACTGCCGCAAGAACAGGCAGGGAAAAATCGCTTAAATTTGTTTTTCCAAGGAACGGCAAATCAAATTCCGTGGTGTTTTCGCCTATTCCCTGCGATTGGGGCGTTTGGCTTTGCCCTGCCCCCCCGTCTTCCACGAATTCAAGTATTGCCGCTTTTATTTCCTCTTTGCTGTGCAATCCAACCAAAGGCTTTCCATTCACAAAAGTTGTCGGGGTCCTGAATTCATTCAAGCCGGCCTCTGCAGCCATCTTGTAGAACAATTGCCCGCCTTCAGGCGAAGAAGCATCATGGAAAAAGAAATTCACATCAGGCATTTCTTTCTGCAATTCCAGAATTATTGGCTCCTGTATCTTGCAGTAAGGGCAGGTTGGCAGGTAAAAGAAGTCAACCGCAACCCCTGTTTTCTGCCTTGGCTCGGCGCCAGGCTGCAGGAAAAGCAGCATTGCGCCAATGGCAACCAATGCAATCACAAGCCCAAGGTTAAACTTTGAGCCAAAAAAGCCCTTCAATACAACTTCAACCATTTTTTACAGCCCCAAAAGCGCTTTCAGCTTTTCCCTGTCATAGCCTGCAACAAATTTTTCCCCGGCAAAAATAACCGGCACTGTTTCACTGCCTGTTTTCCTGAGCAATTCCTTTTTCTTTGCCTCATCCTCTGAAACGTCAATTTCCTCAAAAGCAATATTGTTCTTTTTCAGGAAAATCTTTACAATATGGCAGTAAGTGCAGGTTGGCGAACTGTACAAAATTACTTTCTGCATGGCAACCAAACGCTTTAATTTTTTCGCCCTGGACGGGAGTTGAACCCGTCTCGCAGCCTCACCGTTGCAGTTGCAAAGCAGCTGCTTTCTTTTGCAGGCTTTTCTTTTTTAAAGAAAAGCCTCTCGACAGGGCCGCATCCTAACCGATAGACTACCAGGGCACGCCGTCACGTCCGGCGGGTACGGGTGCTATCTTCGCTCCCTCCGGTCGCTCGATACCACATGCTCACTTCGTTCGCAAATCACTTGCCAAGCCTTGCTTGGCTAGAAATGTCTGTAGAAATATTTGGCAGCGGTTGTTTTTTAAAAGCAAATTATTTGCTCAGGAAGACGCTTTTTCAAGCACAATGCCTGCTGCAACCATATATAAAAAGCTGCCAATCAGGGCATTGGCCGTGAATCCAATTGGATAATCCATGCTGCTCCAAACCAAAAAAGCGCTTGGCAATCCTGCCAAAAGCCATGCATAAATGCCGAATGCTTTTCCCCTGTGCCAGCCCTTGCATTTGAAGCCGCCCTTGAATTTCTGGAAAGCGATTGCCATTGCAAACCCCAAAACCCAGGGGTACACAAAGAAAAGAATCATTATTGGATTGGCAATTTGCCTCATGCCTGCAAGGGTTACTGCATTATAATTGAAGATTGCCTGAAATGCATATGACAAAGCCATCATTGCTGCAAAAATCGTTATTCCTGCCGCTATTCCGCTAACAAGAACTTTTTTTTTGTCAAAGCACATTCTGCTTTCACCTTTCTTTAAAAAAAAAGGAAAAAAAGGCGTTGCCTTTATTTTCCGGCAATGCCTTTCTTCTTTACATAAGCCCAGACCTTTTTTGTCATTTCGCTTGGCGGAATTGGCGCTGAGCCAAAGACGCTTTCCATTGTGTCAGAGCAGCCCTTGAAGCAGACCGTG
>Ga0315293_10003864_pt1 | contig 14368 bp, 10 predicted proteins | sample YL17G13_20_MG_FD_203071 | JGI IMG/M metagenome (GOLD analysis project Ga0315293, IMG submission 203071) | Sediment microbial communities from Yellowstone Lake, YNP, Wyoming, USA - YL17G13_20 | ecosystem: Environmental > Aquatic > Freshwater > Lake > Sediment | place: USA: Wyoming | collected... | reverse complement strand
CCAAAGGGCGCGCTGTGGTATCTGCGCGTGCGCAGATTTCCGTGGGGCTGGGCTATTCGGCCAGGGTGTTGGCCGCGGCGGCCAGATCCTCGCTCGGCAGCTCCGCCCCGACCTTGTAACCCGTCCCGGCCGGGATCAGCTTGCCGATGATCACATTCTCCTTGAGCCCCAGCAGTGGGTCGACGCGTCCCTCGATCGCGGCGCCCGCCAGCACTTTGATCGTGTGTTGGAAGGAGGAGGCCGAGAGGAACGAGTCGGTCGAGAGCGAGGCCTTGGTTACCCCCAACAGAACCGGTGCGGCCGTGGCCGGCTGCTTGCCCTCCGAGAGCTGCTTCTCATTCACGTCCTGCAGGTGCAGACGCTCGACCAGCTCGCCGGGCAGATAGTCGGTGTCGCCCGGGCGCACGATCTGCACCTTGGCCAGCATCTTGCGCAACACCACTTCGAAGTGCTTGTCGTTGATGTTCTGGCCCTGGGCACGGTAGACCTTCTGGATTTCGGTCAGAAGGTACAGCAGGCAGGCCTCGCGGCCCTGCAACCGCAGGATGCGGTGCGGGTTGAGCGCGCCTTCGGTCAGGTTCTGCCCTGCCTCCACACGCTGGCCTTCGGTCGCCACCAGTCGCGCGCCGGTTGGAATGTCGTATTCGGCGTCTTCGCGGCGTTCGTAGGTCACGGTCACTTTGTGGTCACGCAGGCGCAGCTTGCCCGCATGCTCGGCAGTGATTTCCGCCTCGCCGCGCGTGGCGATCATCGCCCCGGCTTCGACCGAGATGCCGTCCTCGACCTTGAGCGACCAGTTGCCCGGCACCTGGTATTCGTCTTTGAGGACTTCACTGTTGACCACACGCACCGTGCGCTGCCCGCCTTCGCTGCGGTGCAACTCGATCACGCCGCCTAATTCGCTCACCACGGCTTCGCCCTTCGGCCGCTTGCGTGCCTCGAACAACTCCTCGACCCGCGGCAAGCCGGAGGTGATGTCACCCCCGGCGGCCACACCGCCGGTATGGAAGGTGCGCAGGGTGAGCTGGGTGCCCGGCTCACCGATGGATTGCGCGGCCACGATACCTACCGCCGAGCCCATACCCACCAGCGCCCCGCGCCCCAGGTCGAGCCCGTAGCAGCTTTGGCACAAGCCGTGGCGCATGGAGCAGGTGAGCGGCGAGCGCACCACCACTTCCTCGAGCCCGGTGGCCGCGATGCCCTTTGCCTGTTCCAACGTGACCATCTCGTTGCGGCTCACGATGAGTTCGCCGGTTTGCGGGTCGGCGATCTTGCGCGCCGCGATGCGTCCAAGCAGGCGCGATTCAAACGTCTGCCCGGCCACGTCGTCTTTGCGGCGGATGTGGATGCCGTCGTCGGTGCCGCAGTCGTGGTCGCTGATGATGACGTCCTGGGCGATATCGACCAGGCGGCGGGTCAGGTAGCCGGCATCGGCCGTGCGCAGCGCCGTATCGGCCAGGCCCTTGCGCGCGCCGTGGGTGGAGATGAAGTATTCGAGGGCCGTCAGCCCTTCGCGGAAGTTGGAGCGGATGGGCAGCGGGATAATGCGCCCGGCCGGGTCGGCCATCAGGCCGCGCATGCCCGCGAGCTGCGAGATGGGCCCGAAACCGCCCTTGGTCGCACCCGAGAGCGCCATCGTGCTCAGGTTGCCGGTGGGATTCATAAAGCGCTTGACCGCATCCGAGACTGAGGCCACGGCGCGCTGCCACAGCTCGATGATGCGTTCGTTCTGCTCTTGTTCGGTCAGCAGGCCGCGGCGGTAGTCACGCTCGATCAGCTCTTGTTCTTCGAGGGCTTTGTTGATGATCTCCTGCTTCTGCGGCGGCACGGTGATATCGGAAACGGCGATGGTCGTGCCGGAACGCGTGGCGTACTGGAACCCGACGTCCTTGATGCGGTCCACCACGTCAATGGTCGCCTCCGACCCGAGCACCTGGTACGACTGGGACACGAGGCGCTGCAGCGAGCCCTTGTCGAGCACCTGGTTAACGAAGCGCATGGCGTCGGGCAGGATCAGGTTGAAGAGCACGCGGCCAACGGTGGTCTCCATTATTCGCCGCTGGCTGCGCTGGTAGCGTTCGCCCTTTTCGTTGTACCAGGTCGCCGTTTGCACATGGATCGGCATGTGCAACGAGATCTTGTCCAGGCGGTAGGCCAGTTCCACTTCGTCGAGGCCTGAGTAGGAGTGGCGCTTGCCGCCCAGGCTGGCGTCGAGGCGCGCGTCGGCCATCGTCAGGTAGTACACGCCCAATGCCATGTCTTTGGTGGGGCCCACCACCGGCTCGCCGTCGGCCGGCTTGAGCAGGTTGCGCGTGGAGAGCATCAGCGTGCGCGCCTCTACCACAGCGCGCTCCGAGAGCGGCACGTGCACGGCCATCTGGTCGCCATCAAAATCGGCGTTGAACGCTGCGCACACCAGCGGGTGAATGTGGATGGCCTTGCCTTCCACCAGCACCGGCTCGAAGGCCTGGATGCCCAGGCGGTGCAGCGTGGGCGCGCGGTTGAGCAACACCGGCCGGTCGCCGATGACCTCTTCCAGCACCTCCCACACTTCCGGGCGCTCGCGCTCGATGAAGCGCCGCGCGCCCTTCACGTTGTTGGCGTATCCGTAGGCCACAAGTTTGGCGATGACAAACGGCCGGTAGAGCTCGAGGGCCATCACCTTGGGCAGCCCGCACTGGTAGAGCTTGAGTTTGGGGCCGACCACGATCACCGAGCGGCCCGAATAGTCGACGCGCTTGCCGAGCAGGTTGCGGCGGAAGCGGCCCTTCTTGCCCTTGAGCATGTCGGAGAGTGACTTGAGTTCGCGCCGCCCCCGCCGTGAGAGGGCCTTGCCGCGCTGCGAGTTGTCGATGAGCGAATCGACCGCCTCCTGCAGCATGCGCTTCTCATTGCGCACAATGACATCCGGCGCGCCGAGCTCAATCAGGCGCTTGAGGCGGTTGTTGCGGTTGATCACCCGGCGGTACAGGTCGTTCAGGTCGGAGGTCGCAAAGCGCCCGCCATCCAGCTGCACCATCGGGCGCAATTCGGGCGGGATGACCGGCAGCACGGTCAGGATCATCCACTCGGCGCGGTTGCCCGAGCGGCGGAAAGCTTCCACCACCTTGAGGCGCTTGGTGGCCTTCTTCTTGCGCTGCTTGGATTTGGTCGTGCGCACCTCGCGCCACAGGCTCTCGGCCATCTTATCCATGTCGAGGTTGCGCAGGATTTCGTAAAACGCCTCGGCACCCATCTCGGCGCGGAACACCTGCCCCCAGCGCGTCTTCAGCTCGCGGTAGCGGCTCTCGCCGATGAACGACAGCGGCTGGATCTCAAGCAGCTCTTCGCGCTCCTTGACCAGCGCCTCGCGCGTCGACTGCGCCTGGTCCTCGAGCTGGTTGCGCAGCGCGATCAGGCTCTCTTCGGCCTCGGCCCGCACCTTGTCGATCTCGCCTTTGATCTTCTCGATGGCGCGGTCGCGCTTTTCTTTCAGTTCATCTTCGATCTCTTCCAGGCGGGATTTGACCGCCTTCTGCAGGATCGAAAGGTGCTTGGGGCCAATGGTTGTGCCCTTGTCGGCAATCAGGGTGCGCGTGGCTTCGAACTCGATCGGCACGCGTATGGTCGAGCCCTGCTTCTCGCGCAGCGCCGTTTCCATCTTCTGCCCCTCTTTGATGAGGGGGTCGAGCCGATCGCTGACGTCCTCGTCGAACTTCTCGCGCGTGCGCTGGATGCGCGAATCGAGCTCGGCCAGGCGGCGGTCGCGCGAGGTTTTCACCTGGGCGATCTTCTGATTGATCTCTTCGCCCTGACGGCGCTCCACGCGCTCCACCTCATCATCCAGGCGGTGCAGCGCCTTCTGGCGCGCATCCTCATCCACCTGGGTAATGACGTATTGCGCGAAGTACAGCACGCGGTCGAGGTTGCGGCGCGAGATGTCGAGCAGCAGACCGAGGTAGGAGGGCACGCGGCGCGTGTACCACACGTGCGCCACCGGCGCGGCCAGCTCGATGTGGCCCATCCGCTCGCGCCGCACCGAGGAGCGCGTGACTTCCACACCGCACTTGTCGCAAATCACACCGCGATGGCGGATGTTCTTGTACTTGCCGCAATAGCATTGCCAGTCGCGCGTGGGGCCAAAGATGGCTTCGTCGAAGAGACCGTCCTTCTCAGGGCGCAGGCGGCGATAGTTGATCGTCTCCGGCCGCAATACCTCGCCATACGACCAGCTGCGAATCGTTTCGGGGGAGGCCAGACTCACTCGGATCGCAATAATGCCCTTGGATTCCACGCTTCACCCTCCGGGGATTCTGGGCGCACGCCAACAAGGCGAACGCATGTCCATCTTTAGCAGGCAAAGCGAAACCGGCGCGTGGGGCGGTGCCCAAGCGCGATTTCGCTGGTTGGCTTCTGAAACTATAATTATAGACCAAGCATTGAACATGCGCAAGATCCAGAATCGGCCGGAAACGCAGCCTTTCGCTCACGTCGCCCTCAGGCCGCCGGAAGTGAGTCCAGAAGCGGGGACCGCAGGTGTGCGAGATTCTCCTTCCGGCAGGCGAGTGGGCGCTCTCCGCCTGTGGCTAAACTCGTACGTAATGAAATCGGTTTCGCTCGATAGGTCATCGTCCATGTCGACCATGACGTATCCGGGCGGGCCGTCGAAACGTGCACGCTAGGCCGACATCTGCCGGTGACCGCCCTCAGCCTGCGGGCGCTCCCGCAAGAGATCGACTGCGTGCTCCAGCACAGGCAGGACGGTCTGCAAGCTTTCACATGCGGCGCGCGGGCTGCCAGGCAGGTTGATGACCAGAGTCCGCCGGCGGATGCCCGCCACGCCGCGCGACAGCATGCCGTGCGGCGTCACCGCGAGCGAGCCGGCGCGCATCGCCTCGCCCAGTCCGGGGGCTTCGCGCTCGATGGCTTGCTGCGTGGCCTCGGGCGTCACATCGCGGGGCGCAAAACCGGTGCCTCCGGTGGTGAGGGCAACTTCGGCCAGGTCCTCATCGCACCACCGGCACAGCATGGCGCGGATGGCCTCTCGCTCGTCGGCCACCACGGCCGTCTGCGTCACCTGCCAGCCACGAGCCTCCAGCAGGGCTCGCAGCGCCGGGCCGGAGAGATCCTCGCGCTCGCCGCGCGCCGATCGATCGGATACGGTCAGGATTGCCACTCGCACGGATAACTCTCCTTCGCCGCTCTTCGGCGAACCGTCATGGGCTTAATAATTGTACGCTCCGAGAATCGCGCCTTGCGCTCGCCGCGCGGGGCACGCTCACCGGCCGGATTGCATGGGCCCGGGCGCATCGCTCCACGCGCCGGTGCGCCCTTCCCAGAAGGGGCAGTGCCGCCGGAAGCCGAGCGCCTCGTACACTGTGAGGGCTGCGGCGTTCTTCTGATTGACGTTGAGGACGATAGTTGGGATGCCCCGCGCCAGGAGCGCCGCGGCCACTGCGCTGGTGGTGTGACGGGCCAGCCTGCGCCCGCGACGATCGCGTCGCGTGTACACGTTGCCCACCGCCGCCACGCCGGTCTGCTCGGCCACCAGGTGGGTGCCTGCGGCCGCGATCAGTTCCCCCTGCTCGTAGACACCGTAGTAAACCCCTTGCTTCACCATCCACGGCGCGAAGAAGTCTGGCGCCTCATGGTTCGCCTCGCCGTCCGCGAAGAGGGCCTGGAGGGCAGGCAAATCCTGCCCCCCAAGGTGCAGCGCGCTCGGCACCTGCTCGTGGGCGAAGGCCGCCGGATCGAGCTGCATGCGATACATCAGCATGCGCTCCACGATGGGGGCGTGCTCCGCAACGAGATCGAGATGGGCGAGGGAAATCGAGAGGTATGCGGAAGGAAGGCGGGGCAGCCCGTGCAGAATGGCCTGCACCTCGGCGGTCGGGCCGAGAGAGAAGAGGATCGGCGTAACTCCGCGCCGGTAGAGCAGCGCCACCGCCTGCGGGTGCGGCCCCATCGAATACCACTCGCTGTGTTCGACAAACCCGGGGGTCAGGTCTCCCAGCGCATAGGCCGCCCACGGACGATCGGTTTCGAGGATCTCACGGACGGCGGCCAGATCGAATGTACGTGGCATGACGAGTATCGGCCGCGCGGCAGGTCAGCGCAGCACCTTGCCCAGCAGGGTAACCGCCATCTCCTCCCAGTCCAGGTTCTTGTAGAACTCGACGGCGGCGTTCCCGTCCATGACCAGCAGGTATGCCTTGTAACAGCCTTTGTTGCGCAGGCGTTGCTCGACCTCATCCATCAGCTGCCGCCCGAGGCCGCGCTTCCGCTCGGCGGGGTCGACCGCCAGGTGATAAATCATGCCTCGCCGGCCATCGAACCCGCCGATCACCGTCCCGACGATGCGTCCCTCCGTCTCGGCCACCAGGAAGAGATCCGGGTCGCGCTCGACCTTGCGTGCGATTTCCTGGCGGGTATCGGAGGGGCCGACGTGGACCCCCGGGCCGGAACGCTGCCAGAGGTCGAGTGCGGCTGGGTAGTCGCTCGGGAAGCGAAACTCGCGCAGCCGCACGCTATTCCTCTTCGGGGCCGACCACCAGCTTCCACTCGCCGTGGATTCCGTCCTGGGTGACGCCGAAGAAGGCGCGCACGCCTTGCGGGGTGCGCTGCAAGAGGTCGTAGCGGCTCACGCCGCGATGGGTGCGCTTCTTGAGCAGCGCCAGGTCGCCCACCCAGTTCAGCTGCTCGAGGGGCGGCAGTGCCGAGAATTCGGTGATGGCATAGTGCCACAGGCGGCGGGCCGAGGCTTGAGTCACATTCTTGACCACGTTGCCGTTGCGCAGGTCGCGCATGGTGTAGTAGCGCGTCCCATCGCGGTCCTCTGAGCTCACCACCTCCACGCCCGTGCGCGGTGCAGCCAGTGAGGGCGCGGGTTGCTCCCCGCCCGCGGGCGGCTCGGGGGCCTTCGCCGGCGGCGCGGCGGCAACTGCGGGCTCAGCCTCAGTCTGGGCGCGGCGCTGGCCGCGCAGCACCAGGTCGACAATCTCGTCCCGTACCGCCACCCCGGTTTCGGATTCGTCCCGGATGTAGATTTTGTTGTCGTCCACTGCGTAGGGCGGGTCATCGCCGCGCGGGACGATGATGCGAATGACCTTTTTGCCGCCGGTCTCCTGCACGTCCACCGTGCAGTGCAGCTCAGGGCTGATCTTGGCGCTGATCTCTTTCTCGAGCTGCTCGACGGCCTGGGCGGGATTTTGTATCCCGAGCGGCGGCTCCTTGGGGCTGGGGCTGACCCCGATGTACAGCATGCCGCCGTTGGCGTTGGCAAAGGCGCACACGTCGGCGATGATCTCGTACAGCTTGCCGCCGCGCACCGTCAGGCTGTCGTGAAAGTCCTGATTGATGGACGGCCCCTCGCTGCGTGCCTGCTGGATGAAATCGAAGGCCTCCTCGCGCGCGGCGCGATGCGGACGCGTGCGTGCGAAGTCATCGCTCTCGAAGAGTTCCTGCAAGGCCTCGAAGCTGAGCTCCGGCAGGGCGACATCCGTGGCGCGGTCCCCCACGCCCAGGTTCTTGCGGTTGTTCGGGTCGGCGCGCAGGCGGTGGGCATCCGACCCCTGAACGCAGTGCATGCGCCGCGGGTACTCGGGTTTAGTGCCGCTGAAAAAGGCGGCCGTCGAATAGCGCCCGCGCTGCTCCAGGTCGATAACCTCCAGCGCGGCCAGATGCGGATCCTGAGTGTAGGCAATCTTGGTCTGACCGCCGAAATCGAAACCGCGCAGCGCCACACCGTTGGAGGAGTTGGCATGCGCGGCAATCGCCAGCCCGCCGCCCTCGTGAATGCGGCGGTAGGCGGTGAGCACATCGGCTGTGGCCCCGACGGTCGACGAACCCAAGTCGAGTTGATCGACCGGCACGTTGAGGTCGAGCAAGATGTGCTCAATCTCGCGGATCGACTTGGAGGGCGGGAAGAGGCCGATGACGTGGAAGCCCAGCGTGGCGGTGAACTCGAAGGCCGGGAAGATGAGCACCTTTTTGAGCAGCGTGCGGTATTCCTCGAGCCGGCGCCGTTCCTCATCGGTCAGGCGGCCGCTTCGGCCGAGCTGCTCGAGAAAGGCGATATCTTCCTGCATGCGGCGGTAGCCGGCCACCGTGTTGTGGTCGGCAAAGGCGATCGCCGCCAGGCCCCGGCCTTCCGCCCGGCGCAGAACATCTAAGAACGAAGCCTCCGGCTCCTGGAAATCCGAAGAGGCGGGGGTGTGCAAGTGCAGATCAATGGTGTACCACTGACGTGGTTTGTGTGGTGAACGACGACTCACTGCAATCTCATTCTGTTGAGGACTCAATGTCCCGGCCGGAACGCGAGGCGGCCGGGCGCCTCATGCCGCGGGCGGTGCGCCGTCGGCGGTTTGTTTCAGCAACCGGACAAGATCGTCCGGCATGTACGGCTTGAGCAAGAAGGCGTCCGCGCCCTTCTTCTTGCACTCGGCCGAGACGTCCATCCCCGATACCATCACCACCCGAGTTGCGCCCAGGCGCGGATGAGCACGGATGCTTTCCAGGATTTGCAGGCCGTTCTGGCCGGCCAGGAAGACATCCAGCAATACGACATCCGGCTTCTCGCGCTCGACCAGCGGCAACACCGGTTCGCCCAGGGCCACGGCGCGCACGGTATAGCCCTCCAATTCAAGGAAGGTGCGCAGCAAAGTCACCATGTCGCGGTCGTCTTCGAGCAGCAGGACCTTAGGCATGCGTGCGCCCCTTGGCGGGTCTCGGCCGCCGAGCCGCGCCTGCGGCCCGCGTGGTGCGGCGTTTGCGAGCGGCCGGCGCGCGCGGCCGGGTGAGCGCCGCGGCCACAACTTCCTCCATGCGCTCCACCGGGATGAAGGTAAGCTGCGCGCGGACGTCCTCGGGTATGTCATCCAGGTCGCGCATGTTGCGCTTGGGCAGAATAACCGCTTTGAGGCCGGCGCGGTGCGCGGCCAGCACCTTCTCCTTCAGCCCGCCGATCGGCAGGACCTGCCCGCGCAGCGTGATCTCGCCGGTCATGCCCAGGTCCGATCGCACCGGACGCCCTGCGACCAGCGAGATGAGCGCAGTGGCCATGGTGATGCCCGCCGACGGACCGTCTTTGGGCTGTGCGCCAGCCGGGATGTGCAGGTGGATGTCGTTGTGCTCGAAGAAATCCGGCGCAAGACCCAGCTCGCTCGTCTTGGAGCGCACGTAGGAAAGCGCGGCACGCGCCGATTCTTGCATCACCTGGCCGAGCGAGCCGGTGAGTTGGAAGCCGTGCTTGCCGGGCATGCGCGTGGCCTCGATGAAGAGCAGGTCGCCACCCACCGGCGTCCAGGCCAGCGCGGTGGCCACGCCGGGTACGGCTGTGCGCTCGCGCACCTCGGCGTTGGGATAGAAGCGCGGCTTGCCCAGCAGTTCGCTCACCAACTCGGGCGTCACCTCCACCCGCTCAACTTTATGCTCGGCGATGCGCGTGACCACCTTGCGGCACACGGACCCGATCTCGCGCTCCAGGTTGCGCACGCCGGCCTCGCGCGTGTAAGAGCGAATGAGCGCGTAGAGCGCCTCGTCGCTAAAGGTGATCTCCCCCTGCACGAGGCCGTTCTCGCGGATCTGGCGCGGCACCAGATAGCCGCGGGCGATTGTCACCTTCTCGTGCTCGGTGTAGGAGGTGATCGGGATGACTTCCATCCGGTCGAGAAGCGGGCCGGGGATCGTCTCCATGGTGTTGGCGGTCGTGATGAACATTACTTGCGAGAGGTCGAAGGCCACCTCGAGATAGTGGTCGCGGAACTCGCGGTTCTGTTCCGGATCAAGCACTTCCAAGAGGGCGGAGGCCGGGTCGCCGCGGAAATCGGCACCCAGCTTGTCGACCTCGTCGAGCATGAACACCGGGTTGCGGCTCCCCACGCGGCGCAACGCCTGCAAGATGCGCCCGGGCAGTGCGCCGATGTAAGTCCGCCGGTGACCGCGGATTTCCGCTTCGTCGTGGATCCCGCCCAGTGAGATGCGGATGAATTTGCGTCCCATGGCCCGTGCAATTGACTGGCCCAGGGACGTCTTGCCCACGCCCGGCGGGCCGACGAAGCACAGGATGGCGCCTTCCCGCTCTCGCCGAACCATGTCGGTGGGCGGCGCCTCGGGCACCTGGTCCTTGCGCTCCGAGCGCAGCTTGCGCACGGCCAGGAATTCCAGAATGCGCTCCTTGACATCCTTCAGCCCGAAGTGGTCTTCGTCGAGCACTCCGCGTGCGTCGGCCACGTCGAGCTTGTCTTCGGTGGCCACGCTCCATGGCAAAGCCACCAGCCAATCCAGATAACTGCGAATCACACCGTACTCCGCGGCGGCCGTCGGCAGCTTGGCCAGCCGGTCGAGTTCGTGAGTGGACTGCTCGGCTGCCTCGGGCGGCATCTTGGCCGCCTCCATTTTCTTGCGCAGTTCCTCGACCTCGGCCGCCTGCTCGTCCGTCTCGCCCAACTCGCGCTGGATAGCCTTCATCTGCTCACGCAGGAAGTACTGGCGCTGGACCTTTTCGATTTCCGAGCGCGCCTCTTCCTGGATCTTGGCGCCCAACTGCAGCACCTCCAACTCCTTGGTGAGCAGGCCCACCAGACGTTTGAGCTTGGCCGTGGTCGAGTCCATTTCGAGCAATTGCTCGGCCTGATCCAGCTCGATGCGCTGGTAGTTGGCGATGGTGTAGGCGACCTGCAGCGGCTCGTCGAGCGCGGTGACCGTGGCCACCAGTTCGCGCGGAACGGAGGGCACCAATTCCGCAATCTGGGCGAACTGATCGCGAACATTGCGCGCCATAGCTTCTATCTCAATCCCTTGCTCCACGGCTTCGGGGGCCGGCATCACGTGGGCGCGCAAATAGGGTTCCTGTTCGACAAACTCGCCCAGGCGGAAGCGCGAGAGGCCTTGCACGACAATGCGAATGGTGCCATCCGGAGCGCGGAACAGGCGGTGGACGATGGCCGCCGTGCCCATCGGAAACAAATCGCCCGGGCCGGGCGTGGCGTTTTCTGGATCCTTGGAGGTGACCAGGCCAATGATGCGTTCGCCCACGGCGGCATCATCGACCAGCTTAATCGAGCGCGGTTGGCCGACCGTGAGCGGCACAACCGTCTGAGGGTAAACCACCAACCCACGTAGGGGCAATATGGCCAGGACGTCCGGCACGCGCGTGGCGAGATCGTCTTCGCGAGGGGGTTCCTTTTCTTCGAGCGCGGGTTCCTGCACCTTGGTGACAATCGGGCTCAGGCTGACCTCGTGCCACAGGCCCGAGGTGGAATCGGCAATGAAACTCATCAACTCATTTAGGTTTTCGGTCCAGCGTTGCGCTGCCATGGTGCCAGGTGGCTCTCCTCAGCACGAGAGCGGTCAAGGGTGGGCGAGAGGCCTCAACTTGCCACGATGATGCGCCGCGGCCGCACGCGCGGCAGGGTCACCGTCAGGAAGCCGTCGTTGTAGGCCGCCGCAATGCCCTGGGCGTCCACGTCGCCAGGCAGCGCCACGTCCGAACGGAATTCGCCGTAATGGATTTCCATCTGGTGGTACGCGCTGCGCTGATCCGGGTCTGGGCGAACGCCGCCCACGCGGAGCGTATGCTCCTCGAGGGTCACGGTGAAGTCGGCCTGACTCATCCCGGCCACTTCAACACGGACGATGAATGCACTCTCAATCTCAAACAGATCCGTCGGCGGCTCCCAGAGGTGAACGTGCTCAATCCACGCCCAGCGCGAGGACCCATGCAAATACTTGTACAGACGGGGGTCGTCCCCGCGCTGCGACAGCGCAGCGGGGATGTCGACCCCAGGAGTGTGCAGATCACTCATACCCTTCCCCCTGGTGCTCCTCTGCAAGGATTGTACCATGTCGCGTGCCTACGCCAAATGCCGTTGCAGAGGGTCACACCTCCACCGGCAAGCCGTCCTCGGCCACCTTCACCGGTCCGTTGAATTGGTTCCGCACGCCCGCGCAAAGCGCATTGCGGTTCTGCCCGGGGTCCTCAAGGATGAGCATCAGCCCGCGCGCGGCTGCCTGGGCCGCCGCCTGGCCCGCCTGGGCTGCATCCGAATGGCCAGGCTCGGCGCCGGTCGCCTCATGGATGCGAAGATCGGCCCCGCGCGCCAGTGTGGCCAGCTCGGGGCAGGGCTGGCTGTCGCCGGAAAAGACATCCGCGTGCGACCAGGCTTTCCATTCAGCGCGATAGGCGGCGGCTGGGATAGGGTGGCGCACGGGAGCGCTGCGCACCACAAGGTCACACCCTTCAAGAACGAGGCCGCCCGTCTCGTCCGGCGCACGGCAGAACTCGAGGGGCAACATCTCCTGCCATGTCTGCCCGCCGAAGAGCTCCAGCAGCTGGCGGGCCCGCTCCAGGCCGTGCGCATTGGCGCACAAGCTGAGCGGGCGGCGCCGACCGAGCAGCTATTCATCCATAATGAAGGCAGCCGCTCCGCTGGCGTGGTCTGGATGGAAATGGGTCCACGCCACGCCGATGAGATGCTCCGGGTTGAGGCCGTACGCGCGCAGGCGGGAGGCAGGCGAGGTCCCGCAATCGAGCAGCCGTGACTCGCCTTCGCCGCACACGACGAGGTGGGACTTGCGTAGGTCTTCGCTCGCGACTGCGGAGGCCGACCCCAAGATGACGACCTTCACCAGGCCCCTGCGCTCATCGACCACATCGCGGTATACGGAGTGAGGTAGCTCTCGACGAAGGCCGCGGCCAGCAGCAGCGGCAGGACGATCCCGACGATCACACGCACCCAATCGCCCATCGATTCGAGCCACAACCCGCCAATGGTCCGGCCGTCTGGACGCGCCAGCAGGCAACTGCCCCAGCGCAGCATGCTGCATCCCGCCAGCCAGAGGACCGGGATCTCGATGAGGGCATGGGGCACAACGAACCCTCCGACGAAAAGCCACGGGTTTCCACCCACCTGCCCCACCAGCGCAGCGGCGTAGGCGATGATTCCCAGGGGTGCCATGAGCACGATCAGCGAGAGCACACCCAACGAGAACACCCCGAGCAGCGAGGCCAGAAGGATCGTGCGGACGTTGTGCAAGAAGATATACACCGCGCCGCTGGCCGAAAGGAGGCCCTGGTCGCGCAAGCCCGACAGGAGCGCTTCGCCGCGCGGGTCGATGGCGCTCAGGTTCAGGTGCACCGGCAGGCGCACCGCGAGGATCAGGCCGACCCCACAGCCCATGACCAACGCCGCCGCCACCCACGGGCCCGCGCTCAGCGCGCGCCGCGCGGCGGGGAAGACGCCCTGGCGATACCACTCGAGGGGGTTGCGTGCGCCGGCGGTGAGCGCGCGCCACACGTTGCGCCGCAGGCGATCGAGGCGCAGCTCCTCCACCTCCCGTTCGAGAAGCTCCTCGCGCTGGAACTGGCGCAGGCCGATGCGCACAAACAGGAAGGCCAGCAGGGCGATCCCCAGGATGACCCACCACAACGCGTCGTAGCGCCGCCAGAACATGAGCAGACTTTCGCCCTGCACCAGCAGCGCGACCGGGATGATGATGAAGGAGGCCAGGAGGTTGGCCGCACGCACCGAGTTAGTCTGGGCAGAGATGACCACCGCGGCACTGACCATGCCCACGGCATGGGCCAGGGTCAGCACCACAATCTGCAGCATGAGTCCCGCCGAGGGCAGCCAGCCAGCCGCCAGGTACAGCCCGGTCAGGTAGACCAGGATGCCCAGCGCCGCGGAGGCCAGCGGCGTGGCAGTTGAAGCTAGCGCCTTGCCCAGGAAGAGTTCGGCGTCGCTGAGCGGCGTCGAGAGCAACGGCTCCAGGCTAAAGCGCTCCTTCTCTCCCACAAAGCTCTCAAGGGCTATGACCAGCGAAACCGTGGTGGGAAAGAAGCCGACGATCATCAACATGAAGGGGAAGAGCTGTTCGGCGATGATCGGCGCGCCGTAGCGGCTGACGAAATCCATGGCCGTTTGCGCGGCGAAATTCATCAGCAGCGGGAAGATGCCGGTCAGAATGACCACCGGGATGACCACTCGCCAATCGCGGAACTGGTCGCGCAATTCGCGGCCGACCAGGGTGAAGACGCGCGACCACCGGATGCGAGGCATGGCCGCGGCCAGGGTCATGCGACCTCCTGCGACGAGTCCGCGAGAGCTCCGTTGTCGGCCACAGCCCGCAGGTAGACCGACTCGAGGCTGGGTGTGATTTCGCGCAATTCAACCACGGGCAAGCCGGCCTCCAGCAGGCGCTGAAGGATGCGCGGATTCTGAATCTGGGGCGAAGCACAGCGATAGCGGATCGACCGCTCGCCCACCTCGACCAGGTCCACTTCAGTGCCCAGCAGCCGCCCCGCTCGCCGCGCCGATTTACCCAGGCGCACCTCGAAGAGTGGGAGGCCGGCCAATTCGGCGCGCAGATCTTGCGCCTTGCCCTGCGCCAC
>Ga0315293_10003863_pt1 | contig 14368 bp, 16 predicted proteins | sample YL17G13_20_MG_FD_203071 | JGI IMG/M metagenome (GOLD analysis project Ga0315293, IMG submission 203071) | Sediment microbial communities from Yellowstone Lake, YNP, Wyoming, USA - YL17G13_20 | ecosystem: Environmental > Aquatic > Freshwater > Lake > Sediment | place: USA: Wyoming | collected... | reverse complement strand
GGCAAGGGCAACGTCGGGTTCGGTTTCGGCAAGGGCAACGAAGTGGCCAATGCGATCAGAAAAGGTTTGAACGACGCGAAGAAGAATTTCTTCAGGATACCCCTGAAAGGGACGTCCATACCGCATGAGATAATCGGGCACTATAAGGCCGCGAAGGTATTGCTCAAGCCGGCAGTGGAAGGAACAGGCGTAATAGCCGGAGGGGCGGTGCGCGCGATATGTGAAGCGGGCGGCATCAAAGATATCCTGACCAAGAGCCTCGGTTCTGATTCTGCTATGAACGTGTTGAAGGCAGCTGTGGAGGGATTGAAAAAGCTCAGGCTCGAAAGACGGATACTCAAAGACGAGGAAACGAGACAGTGAAGTTAAATGAAATAGGAAGGCCGAAAGGCGCAAACAGGAACACCAAGAGGCGCGGGCGCGGTTCCGGTTCCGGACACGGCAAGAACGCGTGCAGGGGCCGCAAGGGCGCAAAGCACCGTTCGGGCAGGACGACGAGGCCGGGTTTCGAAGGCGGACAGATGCCTCTCATCAGGCGCATCCCGAAGAGGGGTTTCAACGCGTTCTCGAGGAGGGCATACCAGGTAGTGAATCTCGAAAGCCTGAATAGATTCGCGGAAAATGCTGTTGTAGGGCCTGCCGAATTTAAGAACGCGGGTTTCATCGGCAGCGAGAGAGAGCCGATAAAGATACTGGGCAAAGGCTCGCTTAAGAAAGTCCTGACGGTGAAGGCGACCAAATTTTCAGGCGCCGCCAAAAAAGCGCTAGAGGCAAGCGGCTCGAAGATCGAGTATCTGCCCAAGGCAAAGTAAACTATGTTCCAGGCGTTCCTGAATATCGTAAAGATACCTGACCTGAGAAAGAAGATATTCTTCACTCTCGGGATGATCGCCATTTACAGGATAGGCACTTATATACCGACCCCGGGAATAGACGGGGCGAAGCTGGCGCAGTTCTTCGCAAGCCTGGCGCAATCCTCGGGCGGCGCGCTCTTCGGCATAATGAATATGTTCTCCGGAGGCGCCATATCGCGCCTTACTATATTCGCGCTCGGTATTATGCCGTATATATCGAGTTCGATCATTATACAGCTTTTGACGGCGGTAGTCCCGGCCCTGGAAAAGCTCGCAAAAGAGGGCGAGGCGGGACATAAGAAGATAACACAGTATACCCGTTACGGCACGATAGTATTGTCCGTAATACAGTCGTTCTTTATAGCGATGTGGCTTGAGAACCCGGCGAGATTCAACGGACTGCAGATAGTCCAGTTCCCGGGATGGTCCTTCAGGATACTGACGGTCATCACGCTCACGAGCGGCACCGCATTCATCATGTGGCTCGGCGAGCAGATCCAGGAATACGGCATCGGTAACGGCATGTCGCTCATAATCACAGCAGGTATCATCTCGAGGATACCGACGGCTCTTTACCAGTTATGGTCGCTCTTCTCGCCGTTCGAGCCTTCGAAGGCGCAGCTCGACCCGTTCACGCTGATACTCATGGTCGTGATGCTCGTGGCGGTCGTGGTGGCGGTAATAGTCGTGACCCAAGGACAGCGGAAGATACCGGTTCAATACGCGAAACGTGTGGTGGGGCGGAAGGTTTACGGCGGACAAGCCACGTTCCTCCCTTTGCGAGTAAACCAGGCCGGAGTTATACCTATTATATTCGCGCAAAGCATAATACTTTTTCCGGCGACGATCGCGGGGTTCATCCCGCATGAGGGTTTCCAGAAGTTCGCGATGAACCTTACAAAAGGCGAGTGGCTTTATAATTCGATATACGCACTGCTCATAATGTTCTTTGCATATTTTTACACTGCGATAACATTCAACCCGATCGACATATCGGACAACATGAAGAAATACGGCGGATTCGTGCCGGGCATAAGGCCCGGAAGGCAGACCGCCGAGTACCTGGATTTCATAATGACCAGGATAACTTTTCCTGGAGCGGTATTCCTTGCGGTCATCGCCGTATTGCCCAGTCTCATATCGAGCGGGCTCAAGATACCGTATCTGGTGGCGAGCTTCTTCGGAGGGACGGGCCTTTTGATCATAGTCGGCGTCATGCTCGATACGATGAAGCAGATAGAGTCGCATCTTTTGATGAGGCATTACGAAGGCTTCATGAAGAAGGGCAGGCTGAAGGCGAGGATTTCGTAGAAGTGAAGCTGATACTATTAGGGCCGCCGGGCGCGGGAAAAGGGACTCAAAGTATCGAGCTTAGCAAGAGCTACAAGATACCGCATATCTCGACGGGCGACATACTTAGGGAGTCGGTCAAAGCGCTCTTGCCATTAGGCCTCAAGGCGAAGTCTTACATGGACAAAGGCGAGCTCGTCCCCGACGACGTTGTTGTGGGGATCGTGATCGAGAGATTGAAAAGTGCGGATACGAAGGCGGGATATATCCTCGACGGATTCCCGCGGACAGTGAAGCAGGCGGTCGCGCTGGACGGCTCGCTTGAAAATATCGGCTCCGGCATCGACATGGTCATATACTTCCAGACCTCGGCCAAAGTCGCGATCGAGCGCCTTACAGGAAGAAGGGTCTGCAAAAATTGCGGTTTTAATTATCACATAAAGAACATACCGCCGAAGAAGGAAGGGATCTGCGATAAGTGCGGCGGCGCTCTTTACCAGAGGCCGGACGATACTGAGGCGACGGTATTGAACCGTTTAAAAGTTTATGAAGAACAGACGAAGCCGCTCGTCGATTATTATACTAAGAAGGGAATTTTAAGGAAAGTTTCGGGCGATCTTGGAGTGAACGATCTTTTCAAGGTACTTTCGAAGATGTTCGCCGAAGCCCGTATTGCATGATGATATTAAGATCTGCAGATGAGATCGCGACGATTGGTCAGGCCGGAGCGATCCTGGCAGCGACGTTAGAAAAGTTAAAAAAGTGCGCGAAGCCGGGCGTCCAGACCAAAGAGCTGGATCGAATCGCAAGGGACGAGATACTGAAGAGAGGCGGCTATCCGGCGTTCAAAGGTTATAAGGGTTTCCCGGGGAATATATGCGTCTCGCTGAACGAGACGGTGGTGCACGGGATACCTTCCGATAGAAAACTGAAGGACGGCGATATACTTTCGATAGATATCGGCGTGAGGTTCAGGGACTATTATGCGGATGCCGCCGTGACGCTCGGCATGGGTGAAGTGAGCGAGAGTGCCGGCCGGCTTATAGAAGTAACGAGAAGTGCTCTTTATATAGGTATCGAGAAGGCCAAGCCCGGCAGACATCTCTCTGACATCTCGCACGGGATACAGGAATTCGTCGAGTCGAACTCATTCAGCGTGGTGAGAGCGCTCGTAGGCCACGGTATAGGGACGGCGATACACGAAGAACCCGAAGTGCCGAATTACGGCAAGCCGGGATTAGGGCCAATACTTGAACCAGGCATGGTGCTCGCGATCGAGCCGATGGTGAACCAAGGCACGTTCGAGGTCGAGACGCTCGACGACGGCTGGTCGGTCGTTACGAAGGACAGGCGCCTTTCGGCCCATTTCGAGCATACGATAGCCATTACTAAGAAAGGCGCCGAGATACTGACCAAATAGATATGCCAAAAGAAGAACCGATAACAGTTGAGGGGAAAGTGCTGGAGACGCTGCCGAACGCGATGTTCCGTGTGGAGCTTCCGAACGGCCACAAGGTGCTGGCGCACGTCTCGGGCAAGATGAGGATGAATTTTATAAGGATACTTCCCGGCGATTCGGTGGTGCTGGAGCTGTCACCTTACGACCTGACGCGCGGAAGGATAATCCGGAGAGAGAAATAAGATGAACCCCGCACCTTCTGGTGAAGGTCGGGGACATGGGAAAGAAGGTGCGGGGTGAAGGTACGTTCGAGTATAAGGAAGATATGTCCGAAATGCAAAGTCGTGCGGCGCAAGGGCGCGCTGATGATAATCTGCGCGAACCCGAAACATAAACAGAGACAAGGCTAGGAGAGAGAGGATGCCGAGATTAGTTGGAGTTGATATACCGAAAGAGAAGAGAGTGGAGATCGCCCTCATGTACATATACGGGATCGGGCGGTCGCTTTCGAACAAGATATTGAAGATCGCGAATATAAATCCGGACAAGCGCGCGAAGGACCTCACCGAAGAAGAGGTCGCGCGGCTTTCGTCGGTCATACAGAAGGACTATAAGGTCGAGGGAGACTTAAGAAGAGAGGTCTCCGCCAATATAAAGCGCCTCATCGATGTCGGAAGCTACAGGGGGTTCAGGCACCGCAGGGGGCTGCCCGTCCGCGGGCAGAGGACGAGGACGAATGCCAGGACGAGGAAGGGCCCGAGGAAGACGGTGGGCGTCGTCAGGCGAAAGGTGGAAAGGACCGTGAAAGACAGTGGAGCAGAAAAAAAGTAAAGTAAAGAAGGCCAAGAAGGCCGTGCGCGTCGTAACGAGCGGCGTGGCGAGGATACTTGCCACCTTCAACAATACCATAGTTACGATCACCGACAGGGAAGGCAACACGATAACATGGGCGTCCACCGGAAGCGCGGGCTTCAAGGGTTCGAAGAAATCGACCCCGTTCGCGGCCGGCATAGCCGCCGAGAATGCCGCTCGAAAAGCGGCCGAGCGCGGAATGAAAGAGGTCGAAGTATTCGTTAAAGGGCCGGGCGCGGGCAGAGAGTCCGCCATCAGGTCCATACAGGCGGCAGGGCTGACGATCAGATCCATCAGGGACGTGACACCGATACCGCATAACGGCTGCCGTCCGCAGAAGCGAAGGAGAGTGTAATGGCAAGGAATATCGGTCCGTCCTGCAGGCTGTGCAGGCGGGAGGGGATCAAATTATTCTTGAAGGGTTCGCGATGCATGGGCGAGAAGTGCGCCGTGACGCGCAGGACCTTCGCGCCGGGCCAGCACGGCCAGGCGAGGAAGAAGGAGTCCAACTACGGCGTTCAGCTGAGGGAGAAACAGAAGGTGAAGAGGATATACGGGGTCCTGGAGAGGCAGTTCAAACATTATTTCAGGATGGCCGAGCGCTCCAAGGGCGTAACCGGATTGACACTGTTACAGTTACTCGAACGAAGGCTCGATAACGTTATATTCAGGATGAACCTGGCCGGCTCCAGGTCGGAGGCGCGCCAGATCGTCCAGCACGGGCAGGTCTACATAAACGGCAAGAGGGTCGACATACCGGCTTACGTGGTTAAGGTGGGCGAGGAAGTTTCGGTCAAGGCGAAAGGGCCGATGATGAAACATTTGGCCGAGACGTTCGAGGCGTTGAAGGACAGGGCGATACCCAAGTGGCTGGATATGGACGCCAAAAACCTGAAGAGCAGGATCGCCGCGATGCCGACAAAAGAGGACGTCGGCTTCCCGATACAGGAGCAGTTGATAGTCGAATTATATTCGAAATAATACCAAGGGCCTTAGGAGGATATAGTATATGGGAATAAGTATGAAGAATTTTGAGATGCCGAAGAAGCTCGTGCTCGACGAATCGACCTACACACCCACTTATGGCAAATTCGTAGCGGAGCCTTTCGAGCGCGGATACGGCGTTACTGTAGGGAACAGCCTTCGCAGGGTTTTGATCTCCTCTATTGAAGGCACGGCCGTTACCAGCATAAAGATAAACGGCGTTCATCACGAATTCTCGGCCATAAACGGCGTCGTGGAAGATGTCCCGCAGATAATATTGAATATAAAGAGGCTGATATTGAAATCGCACTTTAAAGTCCCGAAGCCGATGACGATCAACGTCGAAAAGAAAGGCGAGATCACGGCCAAAGACATAAAGTCCGACGAGACCGTGGAGATCGTGAACCCGGACCTTCACATCGCGACGCTCACGAAGAACGTAAAATTCCAGGTCGAGTTCGAGGTCGCGCGCGGCCGCGGATATGTTCCGGCAGAGCGGAACAAGAAGGAAGGCCAGTCGATAGGCGTGATAGCGGTCGATTCGATATTCACCCCGGTGACGAAGGTCAATTTCTTTGTGGAGAATACAAGGGTCGGCCAGATCACGGACTACGACAAGCTGATCGTAGAGATCTCCACCAACGGATCGATAGAGCCGAAAGAGGCGCTTCTATACGCCTCGAACATCCTGCAGCGCCACCTCGACATATTCGTGGGGTTCGGCAAGCTTCCGGAAGAGGAGGAGGCGCCGGTCGAGAGCGAGGAGCAGAAGCAGTTGAGGGAAAAGCTGAAAGTCCCGATATCGGAGCTCGAGCTCTCTGTAAGAAGTTCGAACTGTTTAAGAGAAGCTCGTATAAAGACGATAGGCGATCTGGTGAAAAGGTCGGAGCTTGAGATGCTTAAATACAGGAACTTCGGCAAGAAGTCTCTGGCGGAGATAAACAAGATCCTCACCGGCATGGGACTTTCGCTCGGGATGAAGATAGAGGGTGAGTCGAAGAAGAAGGAAGAAGTTTAAAACATGAGACACAGGAACCAGCGTTCACGACTCAGCATGAAGACCGCTCAGCGTAACGCTACGATGCGCAATATCGTAAAGGCGCTCTTCAAATATCAGAGAATAGAATTGTCTACGGCCCGCGCGAAAGTAGCCAGGCGCCTTGCCGAGCACCTGATCACTTTAAGTAAGACCGATGACGTGGCCTCGCGCAGGATGGCATTCGATATCCTGACCGACAGGGACATAGTCGGAAAGCTTTTTAAGGAGCTGGCTCCGTTATTCAAGAATAGGGGAAGCGGATACACCCGCATAATACCGGTCGGATTCAGGCGTGGTGATGGCGCGGAGATGTGTCTTCTGGAACTCACGGAAAAGAATATTGTAGAGAAACTTCCAAAGAAGAAGAAAGCGAAAGAGAAGAAGGCCGAAGAGGGTCCGGTAACCAGGGGCAAGGGTCCAGCAGAAGAGAAAGAAACTGCCAAAGAAGAGCATAAGAAAGAGCCGAAGATAAAGACTATATCGAAATCGAAACCGTCGCTGGATGAAGAGAGGATGAAAGAGAAAGCCCGGAGCGAAGGGAAGAAGGTCTCGGACAAGAGGGGATTCATGAAGAACCTCCGCGGCCTCTTCCGCAAGCGCGGCGATTTCTAACGCGCCGGCAATAAAATTTTTCATAACACCATTAAATGTTTACGAGGCCAGGGGGTCTCGCCGGATTTTGCCATCAAGGATTTTTGGTTTTGTGTAGCGAAAAAGTTATATTACGACGTAGGGCAGGTTTTAACCTGCCCTATTTTGTTTAAATATAGTTTGGGTGGTAACGCAACCTTGGCAAAATCTTTTCGGCTATGACCCCCATGGCCTCGTTCCATTTAACAGCGCTTGTTGAAAAATTTTACTGTTTAATTTTAATTCTTGCGGGCCTGTCCTGACGGTGATATAATAATGATGCTTTGAAAAAGAAATACATTATGAGGTTCAAAAATGTTGAGGATAGATAGAGAAGCGTTGGCCGCGTATATAACTTTTAGAAACGCTAAAGTCCATAAGACGATAGAATTTGGCGAAGAAGTATTTTTGGATCTGGATTCTAACGGCAATCCCATAGGTATAGAAATTACCGACATTACCAGGCCGCAAAAAGTAGAGATGTTCCACAAGGTGGCGCGAAAATACCATATCCCCGAGCTGAACAGGTTCCACCCCGACGCTTTGCGCAAAGTTTTTGCTTAGCGAGTGTAGTATGGCAGATAGGTATGGTCGATGATTTATAGTAATTACCGCATTCCAAAGCCCCTTGGTTTACACCGAGGGGCTTTTCGTTTGAAAATTTTTCGGGTCCTGCCGCTCGCATGCTTTTTGCTTTATGGCTCGTATGGGGTTTACAATTAGGCTTTGACAAGGCGGGTATCTGTATGTCCGCTAGGATTGACTACGATATTAACTCACTCAAGCAGTATCGCCATGACAGTATCAATCCTAAGCGGCGGACACCCCCATCTCGCATACATCGCCCGTCAATAAAAAGCCTGCTTCGCGTCACCCGAAAAATTTTATTGGGTGCCCTGCTCGGCACGCACCCCTCGGGGGCCCCTCCAGCGGAAACGAAAAGCCCCACCGACGGTTTTCGGCACTATTAAATAGAGTCAAACAGACTTTAAGGCAGAGACGCTTTCCAAGTTGTTCGGGAAAGTGTCTTAGGATTAAGCAGGAAAGTGTACCAGGTGCACTTTCCAGAGTAGGGTGGGGGCAGCTTCCCGATGCAATTGGAAAGCGTCTCTACCAGGGGTATTTTTGGGTGCCGCCACGAGGTGACATGAGGATCGGCACCAGGGTGAGTGAGGAAATTTTTCGCTCCACTGCTGTTAAATGGAACGAGGCCACGGGGGTCATAGCCGAAAAGATTTTGATAAGGTTATATCTACTACCCAAATGATATTAAAAATAAAAACGTTTGTTATATTAACTTACCTAAACATCCTCGATATCAAAATCCGGCGAGACCCCCTGGCCTCGTAAACATTTGATGGTGTTTTAGCTAAAATTTCCGAATGAATTTCCCCTTGAGATTTCCCGGGGATATACTATAATATATGAGCTAATAATACGGCTGCATAGGGCAGGTTAAAACCTGCCCTACAGCTGGGGGATATATGGCGAAACTAGCTAAGAGAGTATCGGATATTGCGGAATCGGTGACGCTCGAGATCACCTCGCGTGCGAAGAAGATGGCCAAGGAAGGCATAGATGTGGTCAATTTCGCGGCAGGCGAGCCGGATTTTGATACGCCTATGCATATCAAGGCCGCAGGCCTGGAGGCGATAAAGAGCGGGTTCACGAAGTATACGCCTTCGAGCGGCATGATCGAATTGAGAGAAGCCATCTCGCAGAAGTTCAAGAAGGATAACGGCCTTGACTATTCAGCCGCACAGATAGTCGTATCTAACGGCGCAAAGCACTCGCTCAATAATATCTTCCAGGTCTTATGCAGCTCAGGCGATGAAGTGATAATCCCGGCGCCTTACTGGCTGAGCTACCCGGCCATGGTGAAGATGGCGGAAGCCACGCCTGTATTCGTAAGCACGACCGCCAAGAACAATTTCAAGATAACCGAAGAGGCCCTTGCCTCTGCGATCACCAAGAAGACGAAGTGCTTCATATTGAACAGCCCTTCGAATCCCACAGGCTCTGTATACACGGCTGACGAGATGAAGTTCATCGGGAAACTTGCGGTAAGGCATAGATTCTATGTGATAAGCGATGAGATCTACGAAAAATTGATATATGGCGGCGTGAAGCACGTTTCGATCGCTTCGCTTGGCAAGGATATATACGACCAGACTATCACGGTGAACGGTATATCCAAGAGTTATTCGATGACCGGATGGCGCATAGGTTACACGGCAGGACCGCTCGACATAATGAAGGCGATAGCGAACCTTCAGAGCCACGCCGCGTCGAATCCTGCTTCTATAAGCCAGAAAGCCGCGCTCGCGGCCATCGCGGGCGACCAGAAGTGCGTTGAAGATATGCGCCGTGAATTCGAGAAGAGGCGGGACCTCATGGTATCGAGGATAAATAAGATCAAGAATATCTCGTGCACGAAGCCGGATGGCGCATTCTACGTATTGTGCGATATCTCGAAATTAAAACTTTCTTCGGCACAGGTTGCGAACAGGTTGCTCGATGAAGCGAAGGTGGCGGCTATACCGGGAGAGCCGTTCGGGGTGGACCAGTTTATCCGGCTGAGTTTTGCGACGGATATGGATAGTATAAAAAAAGGGATGGATAGAATAGAGGGATGGATTAAGATAAATTCGAAATCCTAAATACGAAATCCGAAACAAATTCGAATTTTCTAAATCCAAATTTTCAAAACATTAATATTTCGAGTTTTGGACATTAGAATTTTGATATCGTTTCGAATTTCGACATTCGAATTTCGGATTTGACGATTATCAAGGAGTGCTACACGAAAATGGGTAAGACGATAGCGGAAAAGATATTATCGAACCACGCGGACAAAGACCTGAAGGCGGGCGACATTGCCATATGCGACGTCGATTTCTGTTTCGGCCAGGACGGCACGAGCTCCATCATAATCGACAGTTTTAAGAAGCTCAGGCTCAAGAAGGTCTTTGATAAATCCAGATTCTACATGATAATCGACCACTCTAGCCCGAGCCCTAATATAGGCGTATCCGAGATACATAAGAAGATGAGGACTTTCGCCAAGACATTCGACGTCGGCATCTACGATATCGGATGCGGCGTATGCCACCAGCTCGTTCCACAAAAGGGGCACGTCACCTGCGGCGACCTTGTGCTGGGGGCCGATTCCCATACCTGCACTTACGGCGCGATAAACGTATTCTCGACCGGCGTCGGTTCTACGGACCTTGCCATTACGCTCGCGAGCGGCAAGAACTGGTTCAGGGTCCCTGAGACGGTCAAGGTCATCGTTAAAGGGAAGCTGCCCAAAGGCGTGTATTCCAAAGACGTCATACTTCATATTGCCAAAGATATCGGTTCCAACGGCGCGACTTACAAATCGGTCGAATTTTATGGCGAGACGATTTCCGCGATGAGCGTTGATGCGCGCTTTACGATATCCAACATGGCTGTGGAAATAGGCGCCAAGGCGGGATTGATGGAGGCGGATGACAAAGTATTGAAGTGGGTCAAGGAGCGCTCGCCGAAAACCCCAAAGCCGGTAGTCGCGGACCTGGACGCGAAGTATCTCTCGGTCAAGACCTATGACGTATCGAAATTGGAGCCGCAGGTCGCCAAGCCGCACGCGGTCGATAACGTGAGCGGCGTATCGGAGCTTAAGGATGTGAAGATAGACCAGGCTTATCTAGGCACGTGCACGAACGGCAGGTTCGAGGACCTCGAGATAGCCGCGAAGATATTGAAAGGCAAAACGATACATCCGGACGTTAAATTCATCGTTGCCCCGGCATCGAGGGAGATATTCCTCGATGCGGCAAAGAAGGGCCTGGTAGAGATATTCGTAAAGAGCGGCTGTATTGTGGTCGGGCCGGGCTGCGGCCCGTGCGTCGGCACACATAACGGCGTCCTGGCTGACGGCGAAGTCGCCATCTCGACCGCGAACAGGAACTTCAAGGGCAGAATGGGAAATCCCAATTCATTTATCTATCTGGCCTCGCCCGCGACTGTAGCGGCATCGGCGATCGTTGGCAGGATTGCGGATCCGAGAGAGTATAAGAATAAGCTATGAAACATTATGCCAGACGATTGAAGGTCCGGGACAATATTAATACCGACTACGTGATATCGGGTCGGTACAAATTCAAGATCCAGGACCCGAAGGAGCTCTCGAAGCATATATTCGAGGACATCGACCCTGATTTTGCCCGGCGAGTCCAGAAGGGTGACATATTGGTTGCCGGTGAGAATTTCGGATGCGGCTCTTCGCGCGAACAGGCGCCGCAGTCGCTAAAGAGCGCCGGTTTCTACGCAGTGGCCGCCAAGAGCTTTGCAAGGATATTCTACAGGAATGCGTTCAATATAGGCCTGCTCCTGGTCGAGGCCGATACGGACTTTATCGATGACGGGGACGAACTCGAGCTCGACATAGAGAAGGGGAGACTGAAGGATAAGGCGAAAGGGCTCGCATTTGATATAAAGCCGATCCCTTCTGTTATGAAGAAGCTTCTGGAAGACGGCGGCGTGGTCGAGCATTTCAAGAAACACGGAGGATTCGACTTTCACGCATCACTTTAACTGCAAGTGTGGAATTTTCCAAAGTCAAACGGAGGAAAATTTGAATAAATATAGGATTACGCTTATACCTGGTGACGGAACGGGTCCTGAGCTGGTGGAGGCAGCGAAGAGATGCATCGCGGCCCTCGGGCTCGATATACAGTGGGATGTGGTCGAGGCGGGCGAATCGGTGATAGCGAAGTACAAGACGCCGCTTCCGGAAAACGTCATCGAATCGATCAGGAAGAATAAGGTCGCCCTGAAAGGGCCCATCACGACGCCGGTCGGCAGCGGTTTCAGGAGCGTCAATGTAGAGCTCCGTAAACAGCTCGACCTCTACGCATGCCTGCGGCCTTGCAAGAGCTACAAGGGCGTCAGGTCAAAATACAAAGATATCGATCTCGTGATCGTCAGGGAGAATACGGAGGACCTTTACGCCGGCATAGAATTTCAAAAAGGGACGAGCGGGGCAAGGAGCGTTATCGAGCTTTGCGAGAATTTAAGCCAAAAGAAGATACGGAGCGATTCGGCTATAAGCATAAAACCTATATCGGTCGAGGGCACGAAGAGGATAGTGAAGTTCGCCTTCGAATACGCTTTAAAGAATGACCGCAAAAAAGTAACGGCGGTCCACAAGGCCAATATAATGAAATTTACGGACGGCCTCTTTTTGGAGGTCGCAAGAGACGTTGCCAAGGCCTATGACGGTAAGATCGTATTCGAGGACCGTATAGTCGACAACATGTGCATGCAGCTCGTCCAGAAACCCGAGGATTACGACGTGCTGGTCCTGCCGAATCTCTACGGCGATATAATCTCCGATCTTGCGGCAGGCCTTGTTGGAGGGCTTGGGGTCGCGCCGGGCGGCAATATCGGCGACAGCTCAGCGCTCTTTGAGCCTACGCACGGCAGCGCGCCGAAGTATAAAGGCCTGAACAAGGTGAACCCGGTCGCGATAATACTTTCGTGTGTCATGATGTTGAGATACCTGGGCGAGAATATTAGCGCCGACAGGCTTGAACGCGCGGTCGCTGAAGTCATCGCCGAAGGTAAGAACGTGACGTATGACATGAAGGCCGACAGGAACGATCCGACTGCCGTTGGCACGAGCCAGATGGCGGATGCAGTTATTAAAAAGATAAAAAAATAAACCGTGAATGACCGACCCGGTCGATAAATATCGACCGGGTCGGTCGAATAGGTCAATATGAAGGTCTCGATAGTCGGCGCTGGGGCGGTGGGAGCTACTCTCGCTCAAAGAGTCCTCGAGAGCGGCATCGCCGACGTAGTGCTTATAGACATCGCTAAGGATCTCGCGATAGGCAAGGCGTTCGATCTGTTGGATGCGTCCCCGATAATCGCGCACGAGCGGATGATAACAGGCACAGATGATTATAGCCAGACCGCTTCATCCGACATCATCGTAATAACGGCGGGTTTTCCGCGCAAACCCGGCATGACCCGCGAGGACCTGATCGCGAAGAATGTATCAATAGTCAAAGAAGTATCCGATAATATTAAGAAGTACTCGCCCGGTTCCATAGTAATAGTCGTCACGAATCCATTAGATGTAATGACATACCTGGTCTTCAAGCGGACCGGATTCGGGCGCGAGAAAGTATTCGGCATGGCCGGCGTCCTGGACTCTTCCAGGCTCATTTATCTCATCAGCCATGAATTAAAGGTGCCGCGCTCTTCGGTCCGCACGTTGATCCTGGGAAGCCACGGTGACACGATGGTGCCGCTCGTATCGCAGACATTCGTATCGGATCGTCCGGTAACAGAGGTGATGCCCAAAGATAAACTTGACGCGATAATCCAAAGGACCCGCGACAGGGGCGCCGAGATAGTAAAGCTCTTTGGATCGGGGAGCGCCTACTATTCGCCGAGCGCGGCCGTATTCAAGATGATAGACGTTATCCTGAAGGACAAGAAAGAGACGCTTGTTATCTCAGCATGCCTTGACGGCGAATTCGCACTTAAAGATGTCGCAATAGGCGTTCCCTGCAAGCTGGGCAGATCCGGCATAGAAGAGATAATCGTACCAAAGATGTCCAAAGAGGAGGACGCCGCTTTCCGCGAGTCTGCAGAGGCGATAAAGAGCTCGATCGGCATTTTATGACGAATTACGATCTCGCCATAATCGGTTCCGGCCCAGGCGGATATGTCGCCGCCATATATGCCTCAAACCACAAGCTCAAGACCTGCGTAATAGAAGAAGATGCCGTAGGCGGCACCTGCCTGAATAAGGGCTGCATACCTACGAAGGCCTTACTACATTCGGCCAAGATACTTCAAACGATAAAGAGTTCGTCAAATTTCGGGATAGACGTGTCAGGGTATACGGTGAACTTTGCCGGGATGATTGCGCGTAAGAATGAGGTCGTCTCGCGTTTAAGGGCCGGGATAGAGACGCTATTTCGCGCCAATTCCGTGGAACTCTTCCGCGGGCATGCTCAAGTTACGGGGGTTAATATTTTAAGAATTGAAGGCGCCGGAGAGATCTTCGCTAAAAATATAATTATTGCCGCCGGCTCAAGAGCGGGCGGGATCCCTAATGTAAAGATAGATGAGACGGACATCCTCTCCAGCGACGGCATCCTCAATTTAAAAACGATACCGAAAAGCCTGGTCGTTATAGGGGGCGGCGTCATCGGCTGCGAATTCGCGAATCTCTACAATGCGCTTGGCGTAACAGTTACAATAGTCGAATATACGGATCGCCTGATCCCGATGCAGTCACGGGAGGCCTCGAAGAAGCTG
>Ga0315293_10003861_pt1 | contig 14373 bp, 11 predicted proteins | sample YL17G13_20_MG_FD_203071 | JGI IMG/M metagenome (GOLD analysis project Ga0315293, IMG submission 203071) | Sediment microbial communities from Yellowstone Lake, YNP, Wyoming, USA - YL17G13_20 | ecosystem: Environmental > Aquatic > Freshwater > Lake > Sediment | place: USA: Wyoming | collected... | reverse complement strand
CGCTCCTTTTCTGACGCCTTGCTTCGTGAGCACCTTTACCATTCGGCCTGTAAAGTGTTCAAAGTCTTTTCTGGTCGTAAGCCTGCGGTTGAGCCCCGGAGAAGAAACCTCCAACCGATAGCTCCCGGGGATGTAGTCCTCCGCAGCGAGGAGAAGCCCCACCCGCCTGTTCACGGCGACGCAATCATTCAGGGTTACCCCCAAAGGTTTGTCGATGGTGAGTCTGAGCGCCCCTTTGGCGAAGGTCACATCGATGAGGTCGAACCCCATCAGGGCGATCTCGCGGGAGATCTGCTCGCTCACTTTTACCGCTATCTCTTCTGCACGCATATGAAACAAAAAAGCGGGCAAAAGCCCACTTCTCATCCCTCCCCATACACGATTTCTGGAGCGGGCAACGGGGTTCGAACCCGCGACATTCAGCTTGGGAAGCTGACACTCTACCAGCTGAGCTATGCCCGCCCAGTGTCTTCTAATAGAATAGGATCATAGGATTTGTCAACCCGCAAATAGTGAGTATGCCCGCCTAACACCCCTCAAGGTGGGGCCTGGACGATGGATACCCTCTCTTTCCTTCCTCTCTGCAGGCTTAAAATTGGCGATCGATATCCTGAAAAGGTTTTATACACTATTCGCTCGGGTCACAATCGTCCAACGATCAATGGCGGCTAGATCAAACATCACACAAAAAGTTTTTGGAGCGGGAGCGGGGCTCTCTTTTCTCAAAAAAAGCCCCCTACATAAACCCAGAGCTTGTGTGTGGGGGGTTAGTCGGGGATCAGTTTGACGAGGACTGAACGCTGGCGCGGGCCGTCGAACTCGGCGAGATAGATCCCCTGCCAGGTGCCAAGAACCATGGTCGAGCTCTCCACGTAGACGTTCACGCTCACGCCTAGGAGGCTCGCCTTGACGTGGGCATGGGCGTTCCCCTCGCCGTGCTTGTATTGCATGCTGCGAGGGACGAGCCGCTCCAGGGTGTCGATGATGTCTTCCTTCACAGCGGGATCAACGTTCTCGTTGATCGTGATCCCGCAGGTTGTGTGTGGGACGTAGATCATGATCATACCGGAAGACATCTTTTCAGCTCTCACCAGGGATTTGATCTGGGCGGTGATATCGATGATCTGGGTCGCTGCCGTGGTTTTCACTTCGAATCTCTTTATCATGCCTTCCTCCGACTAAGCGCGTTTTGCAAGAAAAAGCCTTGAGAAGTTCTCATAGGTCATTTGTGCTATTTCATCAAGCCCTACCTTCTTTATCGCGGCTAGTGCTCTGATGGTCTCTACCAGATAGGCCGGCTCGTTGCGCTTACCCCTATAGGGAGCCGGGGAGAGGTAAGGGGCGTCTGTCTCGATGAGGAGGCATTCCGATGGGGTATGCCTCGCGACGGCAGCGAGGATCGCGGCATTCTTATAGGTGATAACCCCAGGTATCGAAAGGAAGAAGCCCTTGTCCAGCACGGCTCTCGCCATGTCCGTGTCTCCGGAGAAGCAGTGCATGACCCCGCCCAGGGACCAGCCGTCCATTTCGTCTAGGACAGCAAGCGTCTGAGCGTGGGCCGCGCGGTCATGGATGATGAGGGGGAGCCGAAGCTGCCGGGCGAGTTCGATATGCGCTCGGAAGAGCTCGCGTTGCTGGGCTGGGGTATCGGGCGTACGGTAAAGGTCAAAACCGGTCTCGCCGACCGCCACTACTTTTGGGCCCGCCAAGCCGGCGAGGTTATGGACGCCCTCGGGTGTATATTTCCCGGCGAGCTGAGGATGGATGCCGATAGTGGCAGAGAGACCGGTATATTGCTGTGCTATAGTAATGGCCTTGCGGGAGTCGTCTGGGTCGGTCCCGACGAGGAGCATGGCAGCAACACCGGCTTTTCGGGCCCTGTCGATGATGGCAAGGAGATCCGGGCGACATTCCGGGAAATGGATGTGGTTATGTGAGTCGGCCAAGCGCATATTACATAAGCATCAGGAGGGCATCGTGGAGGATGGCGTTGCTCGCCACTATCTCTCCGCGCGCAAGGTCGATCGTTGTGCCGTCCACATTGGAAACCTGACCGCCCGCCTCCTGGAGGATGAGGGCCCCTGCGGCCATGTCCCAGGGTTGGAGGCCCGCCTCCCAGAAGGCATCGAAGTTGCCACAGGCGACATAGCAGAGATCGATGGCTGCCGACCCGAGGCGTCTGACGCCCTGCGCCTGACTGACAATCCGGAAGAACCTCGCCATGATGCCCTGCATGTCGTTGGTTCGATAGGGAAAGCCTGTTGCCACGAGTGCATTCACGAGCTTATCGGTCTTTGACACCGAGAGCTGCTGGCCGTTGAGGAAGGCTCCCTTGCCGGATTCTGCCGAGAAGAGCTCGGCACTGACCGGATTGTAGCAGACCCCGAGGCTGGGCTCTCCCTCGCGATAGAGGGCGATGGAGACGCAGAATATGGGGAGGCCATGGACGAAATTGGTGGTTCCGTCGAGCGGATCGACGATCCACGTATAGTGGTCCCTGCCACATTTCTTGACGCCTTCCTCCGCCAGGATCCCATGCTGAGGGAAGCGTTCTTCGATCGCGTTGATGATAAGGCGCTGGGCGCCCTTGTCCACCGAGGTGACGAGGTCTGTTCTGCCCTTGTGTTCAACGATGAGATTAGCTTTGATATGCTTGCGGATGTATTCCCCCGCATTCTGTGCCACGGAAAGAGCGAAATCCAACATACAATCCCTTGCCAATCCAGCTTTGTTTGGTGTACCATAGTAAACATGGAGCGGGTTTACAAGATAAAAAATTCCTTGCGGCTCCCGATGGCCCTCGCGATCGTCCTGTCCATCCCCGTATTCTATGATGTGCTCTCGCGAGGTCTGCCCACAGGCCAAGTTGTCCTCATTTCCATCCTCATCCTCTTCTTCTACATCTTGGCGATCAACAACATCCTCCGCCGGGTGATCATCCGCGGAAACGGGATCATCATCGGCAATTACCTCGGAAAGAAAGCGGTCAAGGCGGCGGAGGTTACCGCTCTGGACGGGTTGGCCATAGGAAAGCGGCAGTTCATCACCATTGCGGTCGGGAAACGGAACTATCTCATCCAGAACAGCTTCAAGGGGTTCCCAGAGATCATCAGGGATCTTGAGGAGATCATTCCGGAGGAACGAAGAGGAACAGGGCTCGAGGGTATCCAGGAGACCCCCTTGATCCGCACGGGAGACACGATCGCCGCCTGGATCACGGTGGGTATCCTCTTGGCCATACTCGTCTTCAAGTGCATGCCGGGATAAAAGGGTTGACCGCGGGAAAAGTCCCCTGCTTTTGTCATTTTATTTCAGAAATTCAATGGGTTAGTGAGTTGTTTCACGTGAAACTTTCCTGTTCCTATTTTGCGTTTTTTATGCTACGCGATGGGTGTGTCCGTGAAGATCATCAGCATATCGAATCAAAAAGGTGGGGTGGGCAAAACCACGACCGCGGTGAACCTGGGGGCATCGCTCTCCCTCCTCGGGAGAACGGTGCTCCTTATCGACCTCGACCCGCAAGCGAATGCCACCTCGGGCCTCGGGGTGAATCCTGATCAAATCCAGTTTCACGTCTATCATGTCTTGCTCGGGGAAAAAGGACTTCAAGACGTCATGCTCCCCACTAAGGTGTCGGGGCTTACGCTTGTGCCGAGCCATCCTGCCCTCGTGGGGGCCGAAGTGGAGCTCAGAGAGTCCTCCCTGCGCGAGCGGATCGTGGCCAAGGCCATCTCGCGGATTGAGGCTCCCTTCGACTATATCCTCATCGATTGCCCCCCGTCGCTTGGGCTCCTCACCCTCAACGCCTTAGCCGCATGCTCATCGCTCCTCATCCCCGTTCAATGCGAGTACTATGCTCTCGAGGGTCTCAAGAGCCTCCTAACGACCTATGAGCTCGTGCGGCGGCGGCTCAACCCCAGTATTTATATTGAGGGCTTTCTCCTCACCATGTTCGATCCCCGGACGCGCTTAAGCCATGACATCGCCGAGAATATGATGGGACACTTCAACTCGAAGGTATTCCATACTATTATTCCGCGGAATATCCGACTCAGCGAGGCGCCGAGCCATGGTCTCCCCATCTGCCTCTACGATATATCTTCCAAGGGCGCACAACATTATCTTCTGTTGGCCAAAGAGATAGACAGGAAGGGGGTTGCATGAAAACAAGACCTCGTCTGGGCAGGGGCATCGATGCCATCTTCCCCGATTCCAGCATGGATAGCAGCGCGCAGCTGGTGGAACTCTCCATGGAGGAGATTTCCCCAAATCCCATCCAGCCGCGCAAAGAAATCGACGACGAGAAGATCAAGGAACTCTCGGATTCCATCCGCAAGAACGGGCTCATATCGCCGATCGTGGTCCGTCGTGTGGGCACCAAGCACGAAATCATCGCCGGCGAAAGGAGATATCGGGCCGCGGTCATGGCCGGTCTCACCAAGCTTCCCACGCTCGTCAGGGATTGCCCGGATGACGAATCCTTCCGCCTCTCCCTCATCGAAAACCTCCAGCGGGAGGACCTGAATCCCATGGACGAGGCCGAGGCCTACTTTACCCTCTGTAAGCATTTTCAACATACCCATCAGGATATCGCCGATGCGGTATCGAAGGACCGCTCGACCATTACCAACTCACTGCGCCTTATCGGTCTTCCGGAAGATATCAAACAAGCGCTCCGGGCGGGACGTATTACGACCGGTCATGCTCGGGCACTCCTCATGTTGAACAAGTATGCGGAACAGGTGTTTCTGCTCAATCAGATACAAAACAAGGGCTTGAGTGTGCGCGAAACGGAAAGAATCGCTTCCCATGCGAAACAACGGCATCAGAAGGAGCGAAAAAAGCTGGATCCCGCTTTTGATAGACTCTCGCTCCGGCTCTCCGAACGGTTTTCCACCAAGGTGACTTGCATGTGGGGGAAAAAGAAGGGGAAGATCATCATCGAGTTCTATTCCAAAGGCGAACTGGAACGGGTCGCAAGCTTTCTTGCGGCAGAGGAGCTGACGCACTAAGTTATGCTCCAGTCTTCTACAATTCTACAATGCTAGCTTCGTAACAGGGGTTGAAGGAAAGATATGGTAATGGGAATGGACATAACCTTTCGAGCGAAATTAACGCCTTAGATGGGTTATGGACATTCGCACAGGGTTTATTATATTAATTAATTTAAGGGGTATGAATATATGAAATGCATAATTCGAAAAAGTGTTCTTCAGAATATGTTGGCAAAAGTACAGGGCTTTACCGATAGGAAGACCACCCTGCCGATTCTCAGTCATGTCCTCCTGGAAACCTACGAGGGAGGACTCAAGGTAAAGGCCACTGACCTCCATACCTCTATCCAGGTGAGTACAAGCTGTGCTGTGGAAGAACAGGGGGCTTGCGCCATTAATTGCAGGAGCTTTTTCGACCTTATCCGGGAATTGCCGGATGACAGTCTCCTCCTCTGGACCGAAAACCACGTGCGCGCTCATGTGGTGGTCGGAAATTTCAATACTAAACTCAACATCATGGACCCTGAAGAATATCCCATGGTCGAATTCCACGAGAAAGAGCTCGGTCTTACTATAGACCCGAGCATTATCAAGAACATGATAGACAAGACCATATTCTCCATCCCCTCGACCGCTGAAAGCGATACGAAGTATACCCTCGGCGGCGCCCTCCTCTCCTATGGCGAGGATGAACATTCGCATATCCCCTACATCGAAATGGTTACTACGGATAGCAGGCGGTTATCCGTGGTGCGGAGTTCTATCGCGGAACAGATCGATGTGGGACAGGGTATCATCGTCCCGCGCAAAGGGATGCAGGAATTGCGAAGGCTCATCGAGGGCGGCGACGAGGACGCCACGATCCTTCTCACCAAGGACTCGATTTATTATACCTCCACGGATACCATAGCGACGGTACGGCTCATCGATGGGAAATTCCCCGATTACCGGGGCATCATTAAAATCGAAACCTATCCGATCTGCACCCGCATCAATGCCGCTGATCTCCTCAATGCCCTCAGGGTATGCTCCACGATGGTTTCCGATATAGCCAGCTGCGTGAAATTCCTCTTCAAGGAAGGACAGACCATCCTCTATGCACAAAATCCTGATCAAGGCGATGTCGAGATCTCCTTGCCTTGCGATCACCAGGGCGAAGAGATCGAGACCAATTTCAACCCGCGGTATTTCATTGACTGTTTGGCGTATATAGCTGGGGAAGCGGAAATCCGGCTAAAAGGGTCTCAAGGGCCTTGTCTTATTACTCCAGGGGAAATAACGGAGAGCAAGTGGGTCATCATGCCCATGCGGTTCTAGTATCCATCGTGAAGGAACCGGGTATGCAGGAATATACAGCCAAAGACATCAAGGTCCTGGGCGGATTCGAAGCGGTTCGCCTGCGACCAGCCATGTACATAGGTTCCACCTCGGCGCAAGGGCTACACCACCTTGTCTTCGAGGTCGTCGACAACAGTGTGGACGAGGCCATCGCCGGATATTGCAAGAGCATCAAGGTTACCATCCACATGGATGAGAGTACCACGGTCGCCGATGACGGCAGAGGGATCCCTACCGATATCCATGCGGATACGGGAAAATCCGCCGCCGAGGTGGTCCTCACCACGCTCCATGCCGGCGGCAAATTCGATAATTCGATCTATAAGGTGTCCGGTGGTCTGCACGGCGTGGGTGTTTCTGTTGTGAACGCCCTCTCGGAAGCGCTTGACCTGGAGATCTTTCGCGACGGGAAGATATTCACCCAGAAGTATGAACGGGGTGTCCCCATGGCCGATCTCGAGGCGAAGGGGGAGACGAAAAAGCGGGGAACAACGGTTCATTTCAAACCCGATCCGGATATCTTCGAGACGACAGCCTTTGACTATGATGTCATAGCCAACCGTTTGCGCGAGATCGCCTTCCTGAACAAGGATCTCCGCATCACCCTAGAAGACGAACGGACGGATACAGTCAACACCTTCCATTTCGAGGAAGGACTCATGGATTTCGTGGCCTATCTGAATTCCAAGAAAAAACCGTTGCACCCCCCCATCTATTTCAAAAAGGAAAAGGGGGATGTCGTCGTAGAGGGCGTCGTGCAGTACAATACCGCGTATGCGGAGAGTCTCTTTTCGTTCGCCAACAACATCAACACCCATGACGGGGGGACGCATGTGGTCGGCTTCAGGAAGGCCCTCACGCGGACGATCAACGCCTATGCCAAAGACAAGGGTCTCCTCAAGAATACCAAGCTCGCCATACAAGGCGATGATACGAAGGAGGGGCTCTGCGCGGTCCTCTCTGTAATGCTTCCCAGTCCGCAATTTGAGGGGCAGACCAAGGGCAAGCTTGGAAATTCCGATATGCAGGGCATCACCGAGAGCATCGTGAACGATGCTCTCGGTGATTACCTGAACGAAAACCCGAGCGAAGCCGGCATCATCATCAAGAAGATCCTCGACAGCGCCCAGGCGCGGGAAGCGGCGCGCAAGGCGCGGGAACTCACCCGTAGAAAGAGCGCCCTGGAGAACACCTTCTTGCCCGGGAAGCTTGCGGACTGCCAGGAGAGAGACCCGGCCCTCTGCGAGATCTTCATCGTCGAGGGGGATTCCGCCGGCGGTAGCGCAAAGCAAGGCAGGGACAGGAAGAACCAGGCCATCCTTCCCCTGCGGGGCAAGATCCTCAATGTCGAAAAGGCCAGAGTCGAGAAAATGCTCTCGAACCAGGAGATCAAGGCGCTAATCACGGCGCTCGGCGCCGGCATAGGATCGGATAATTTCGATATCGCCAAGCTCAGGTACCATACCATCGTGATCATGACTGATGCCGACGTCGACGGCGCCCATATTAGGACGCTGCTCCTCACCTTTTTCTTTCGGCAGATGCCGGAGATTATCGAGCACGGGCGTCTCTATATCGCACAGCCCCCCTTGTTCAAGCTCGCCAAGGGGAAACAGACAAGCTACCTCCTCAACGAAGACACCCTCGATGAGTACCTCCTCAACAATGTGGCCAAGGAATGCACCCTCAAAGGCGAAGCGGAGATCACCGGCCATGAATTGGTCCGGTACATACGCCTGATCAACCGGCGCGGGAGCATCCTCCTCAACTATGACATGCGGAATATGGATGACCGGTTGATCCAGTGCGCTTCTTACCTTGCCCCGGCAGACAGCAAGGCGCCTTTTGATCCGGCAGTCATCCGGGATAAAATCTTCTCCGTTATTAAAACGTGGTTCCCACACCTTGGCCCGGTAAGGAGCGAGCTACAGGAGGGTCAGATCCTCTTCCACACGTTGAAGAATGGTCTGCGGAAGGAAACCGTCATCGACCAGAAGATTTTTGAATCCAAGGGCTTCGAAGAATTGATGAAGATTCACAACCAACTCAAGAAGACCGGCAAACCCCCGTTTACGATCATCAGAGGGAATGCAGTCTACCAGGTTACCAATCTCAATGATGCAGCGGAGAAGATCCTCGAAGAGGCCAAAAAAGGCTTTACCGTCCAGAGATACAAAGGTCTGGGGGAAATGAACCCCGAACAACTCTGGGATACCACCATGGATCCGCAGAAAAGAACCATGCTCCAGGTGACCATAGACGATGCCGTCGAAACGGATCAGATCTTCTCCACCCTCATGGGCGACGAGGTAGAACCCAGGAGGGATTTCATTCAGAACAACGCCTGGCGGGTCACGAACCTCGATGTCTAAGCCATCATAGGGGATAATGCATGTCGACACATACCGTTGCCATAGACCAAGAAATGCGCAAGAGCTACCTCGATTATGCCATGAGTGTCATCATCGGGCGGGCCATCCCCGATGTCCGTGACGGCCTCAAGTACGTTCACCGGAGGATACTCTTCGCCATGCAGGAGGCGGGAAACACCCATAATAGGCCGTACAGGAAGTCCGCCCGCATCGTCGGCGACGTCATCGGTAAGTATCATCCCCATGGAGACGCCGCGGTTTACGACGCCGCCGTGCGCATGGCGCAGCCGTTCTCCTTAAGGTATACCCTCATCGACGGGCAAGGGAACTTTGGCTCGATCGATGGCGACCCCCCTGCCGCCATGCGATATACCGAGATCAGGATGTCCCGCATCGCAGAGGAAATGCTCTCCGACATCGACAAGGAAACCGTCGATTTCTCCCCGAACTACGATGAATCCATTTTCGAACCGCAGGTCCTGCCCTCGAGGATTCCAGGGCTCCTCCTCAACGGATCAACGGGCATTGCCGTGGGCATGGCGACCAGTATCCCGCCCCACAATCTCGAAGAGCTCATCAACGCCCTTATCGCTCTCATCGATCAGCCATCCCTCTCCCTGGCTGAGATCATGAAAATCATGCCCGGCCCCGACTTCCCGACGGGCGGCAGCCTCTATGCCGGGAACGAGCTCGAAAAGGCCTACGCTACAGGCAGAGGCATCATCACACTCAGGGGCAAAATGCACACCGAGGAAGACAAGGGCAAAGAACGGCTCATCATCGATGAAATCCCCTATACCGTCAACAAGGCCGAACTCATCGAGCGCATCGCGCTCTTAGCCCAGGAGAAGAAACTCGATGACATCACCGACATCAGGGACGAGTCCAACAAGGACGGCATGCGGGTGGTCATCGAACTGAAGAAGGGGGCGCAGATTCTCGTCCTCCAGAACCAGCTCTATAAGCTCACCAACCTCCAGACCTCCTTTTCCATGAACATGCTCTCCATCCACAACGGCCGACCTAGGGTGATGAGCCTGGGAGAACTCCTCCAGGCCTTCCTCGATTTCCGGGAGGAGGTCGTCACCCGACGGTCCATCTTCGAACTCAACAAGGCCAAGGCGCGTGTCCATATCCTGGATGGTCTTCTCAAGGCCCTTGAGTTCATCGAGGAGGTCGTGGCCCTTATCAGAGCCTCAGCTACGCCCAAGGACGCCCTCGCAGCGCTCATGGAGCGCTTTGCCTTCTCAGAGAGCCAGGGACAAGCCATCCTCGACATGCGGCTCCAGAGACTGACAGGGCTGGAGCGCGAAAAGCTCATGGAGGAACATCGCGAGCTTCTGGCAGGGATCAAACGGCTGGAGAAGATACTTTCCGATCGCGACGAGCTTTTCAGGGTTATCAGGTCCGAACTCACCGAAATCAAGGGGAAGTACAGCGACCCCCGCAAGACGATCATCGTGTACAGTACCGTGGGCGATTTCAATGTCGAGGATCTCATCCCCGATGAGAAGATGGTCGTCACCGTCACGCGCAAAGGCTATATCAAACGCTCCGAGCTCACCAAGTACCGCACACAGAACCGCGGCGGCGTCGGGGTCAGGGGCGGCGCGACCACCGAGGACGACTTCATCGAACACATCTTCATCGCCTCCACCCACGCCTCCATCCTCTACTTCACCAATCTGGGACGCGTATACCACACCAAGGTGTACGAGATCCCGGAGCGGGACCGAGCACTGAAAGGCATCCCCATCAATAACATCCGCCCCATCCAGAAAGAGGAGCGCATCTGCGCCATCCTCGTCACCCCCGACATCACCATGAAAGCCAACGTGGTCATGGTGACTGCCAAGGCCTACATCAAGCGCGTCAACCTCGGCGGTTTCAGCAAAATCGTGAAGACCGGCATCATCGCCTGCACGCTCGATGCCGGCGATGAGCTCGTCTCCGCCCGGCTTACTACGGGGAGTGACAATATCATCGTCGCCGCGAGCTCCGGCAAGGCCATCGTCTTCTCCGAGAAAGTCGTGCGCGTCATGGGTAGACAGGCCCAGGGTGTGCGGGCCATCAAGCTCGACGGGGGCGAGAACGTGGTGGGCATGGACGTGGTGCATGCACCGGATGAATACGTCATCAACCTCACCTCCAAAGGCTACGGCAAGAAGAGCCCCGTGACCCTCTATCCGGTACAGAACAGGGCCGGCAAGGGCGTATTCACGGCCCAGATTACCGACAAGACCGGCGATCTCGTCGGCATACGCATGGTCAAGAAGACGGACGAGCTCATCGTCATCTCCAATTCAAGCCAGATCATCCGCATGCCGGTAAAACAGATCCGGACCACCGGCAGGTCTGCCCAGGGCGTGCGCACCATACGGCTCAAGGAAGGCGAGCGTATCGTCGATTTCACCAAGTACGTGGGCGACGAACCGGACGAGTAAAAAAGCTCACCCCCATCCCCCGTCCGGGGTAAGGGGGCCAAGGGCCGTGAGATTTGGGCGACCCCTGACCATGAAGAAAATGAAAAAGGGCCGGGGACGGGCCAAATCTCATGGCGATCCGGATGATGGAGCGATTTCCGAAGAAAGGGTGCGACTTCCGGGCGAGATTTCACGCAGGGAAGAGCGCGCGATGCCCTCTGGAGCTTCCAATCGATTGTCCTTGGCATGGTCAGCAATACTGTCCGCAAAGCTCTGCCCCCCTCCTGGCCAGGAGGAAGGTAGGGGTTCTCGATTGACCTTGGAAAAGGCGGCGTTAAAGCAATGATGCGGCGTCGTTGAACTTGTCCTCGATGTTGTCCGTGATCCAGTGCGAATCCCACCACTCGATGGGGTTTACGAACTGCCCGCCGACCAGGATGCTGAAGTGCAGATGGTCGCCGCCGGCTAGGCCTGTGGACCCCGTGATACCGATCACCTCTCCTTTGGCCACCTGCTGGCCCACCTTGACCTTGCTCTCGTTCATATGGCCATAGAGGCTTGCGATTCCCTGCCCGTGATCGATGATGACCGCATTGCCGTAGATCCCCAGGTAATCGGTGAATAGGACGACTCCGCGGTTGGCGGCCTGTACCGGGGCATGCATGGTGGAGGCGAGATCGACCCCCAGGTGCACGCTCTCGCCGACGGTCCGACCTTCGTATGCATAGCCGCGCTTGTCTCCAAACCTGGCCATGGGGGCGGCATTCTTCATCCTCAGGAACGGCCCCTGCCAGAGCTGTTTCGGCTGGGTCTTTGAGCAGATGGTCTGAATGGTCTTGCTATTGTCCTGGCGCATCTGTTCGTTGACATACATGAAGATATCAACGGGTGTCTTCCCGGCGAGGCGTGGTTCGTGCTGCTGAAATTCAACGGCCTTCTCCTGAAGAAAGGTCTCGCCCAGCTTCACGGTATCGGAACGGAACGTATGTGCCGTGCGGATGTAAAAGGGGATCGCGGCGGCAGCGGTATTTCCACCCCGGTCCTGGACCATGATCGACATCAGGGTGGAGCGCTGGACATCCATGGGGACTGCAAAGTAGGCTACAGAGCACGGTTTATCTTTGATGGTGGTTGGATACCCCGCGAAAAAGGCGTCGCCGCATTTCACGCCCTGCGCGTGCACCGGCTTGGATACCTTGTAGATGGACAGACAGGTACCGCCCGGATTGATATTGTGGGAAGTGCTCTGGAGGGAGATGCGGGGAGGGACGGCATCGATGGTGACCTGCATATCCAGGGAGGCGGTATTTTTCAAGGGCGAGAAATCCGTAGCCGTGATATGCAGCATGGCCTCTCCGTCGTGTATTTTGAGATTCTTCGGGATCACCTCGATGCGAAGCGTCTTGTCCACGGTCCCCTTTTCCTGAAAATCGACCTCCGATAGTGTGGGGCTCATGTTGTCCTGGCTCAGTGTTATGGAGATATGCCTCAAGCCGGTCTTCTCATCGATGAAACGGATATCCATGAGCTTGTGTTGCCCGATCGTGGCAATGCTCTTGTCCGCAATAATCTGCGGCTTTTCCCATTCGAGAAAGGCATCAATGCCCCAGATGGCCGCGGCCACCAGGAGGATCACTAGCATAAATACGACCTTCGTGCCTGACTTTTTCATATTATCTTCTCCCCTCTCGTTATTGGCAAAATCAAAGAAGGCTAGCGACTCATGCGTACTAAAACGGGAGGGGGTTTTCAAGGGTTTTCTTCATTTGGCTTCCTCCGGAGCCCTGGAGGGGGGGGTCCAGGGGAGAGCGAGGGAGCGGGCTAGATTATGCCTTGCAAATATTTGACGGCGTTATCGAAGATAGCCATGCCCGCGCCGCGCTCCGGGAGAGGTTTACGGGTCCACAAGGGGTGATTGGTGGCGTGGGTGAAAGCCTCCGGGTGTGGCATGAGGCCGAATATCCTCCCCGTGGCATCGCAGATGCCGGCGATGGCGTTGACGCTTCCGTTGGGGTTGGCCGGGTACTGCTGGGTCGGTTTGCCGGCCGCATCCGCGTAGAAGAGGGCGGAGAGGTTATCATCCATGATTCCTTGGAGGGTGGCGTCGTTGTCGGTGATAAACTTGCCCTCGCCATGACGGACGGGCAGGCTGATCATGTCGATGCCTTGCGTGAAGATGCAGGGGCTATGTGTATTCACGGCGAGAGAGACCCAGCGATCTTCGAAGCGGGCCGAGTCGTTGAAGGTAAGCGATACGCAGCGTTTACCGAAGGGATTGCAAGGGAGCAGGCCGGCCTTGACCAGAACCTGAAACCCGTTGCAAACGCCAAGGATGAGACCGCCCTGTGCGAAGAATTCCAGGATCTCTTCGTACATGGTGTGCCCGCTTGTGTGGATACGCGCATGTTTGAGGCGGACGCTCTCCACTTGGGCGCTCCCGAGGTCATCGCCATCGAGGAAGCCGCCAGGGAGGTTGAGGAAATGGTAATCCAGCATACGGATCCTGCCGTTCAGGATATCGCTCAAATGGGCGATATCGGCTCTGGCCCCGGCATGCGTGCAGGCATGAGCCATCTCCATCTCGCAGTTCGTGCCGTATCCGGTGATGATGATCGCTCTTGCCTGCTTTACCATGGCTAGAGATCCAAGGGGGCCTTCCAGGCCGCTTTCAGGTCTGAAATGTCCTGATCGATGAGGATTGATTCATTCTGGCCGGAGATGATGAGCCTTTTTTCGTCTGTCGTTCTGCCGATGCATTGGGCATCCCCGTCGAAGACGGCCACGATCTGTGGGGCATGTTCGGGTTTGGCGGTGAAAACGATACGGCTCGCGGTCTCGGAATAGAGGATCTCGGTATCGTTCAAGACACCATCGGTCGGGACCCGGTTCAGTTCTATCTGTATGCCAAAGCCGCCAGCGAAGGCCTTTTCGGCGATACAGACCGCGAGACCGCCGTCGGAGATATCATGGGCAGAGGCGATGAGGCCTTGTTTGATGGCCGCGTGGAGTTTCCGGTAGCGCGCAAGGGCGTTTGATGCGTCGACCTTGGGCACGGAGGCGCCCAGGAGACCGTAAGAAGCGAGGTATTCACTCCCGCCGAACTCCTTCCCGGTTGACCTAAGGATGTAGACGTGATCGCCAGCGCGTTTGACATCCATGGTCACGGACAAACGCACATCGTCGATCTTGCCGATAACGGAGATGAGGAGAGTGGGTGGGATGGAGATCTTGGTATCGAGAGCGATG
>Ga0315293_10003855_pt1 | contig 14379 bp, 16 predicted proteins | sample YL17G13_20_MG_FD_203071 | JGI IMG/M metagenome (GOLD analysis project Ga0315293, IMG submission 203071) | Sediment microbial communities from Yellowstone Lake, YNP, Wyoming, USA - YL17G13_20 | ecosystem: Environmental > Aquatic > Freshwater > Lake > Sediment | place: USA: Wyoming | collected... | reverse complement strand
AGAGCGGTGATCGTGGGAACGAGTCCCGAGATTCCAACGAGCGCGTTGATCATGAGATCCGGCTTCGCGGTTCGGATGAGCGCGTCGAGCCCCTCCCCCCCGAAGCCCGCCGTCCGTCTCCCGAGCGCCGCGTTCGCGCCCAGGAGCGCGTCGAGGGATGCTCCGTCCCGCAGCGTGAACCGGGCCTCCGGAAAGAGCTCGAGCTGCCGGGCGAGCTCTTCGACGTTGCCGCCCGCGGCGAGCCCGACGACCGCGAATTCGCCGCGGGCGCGCTTCAGTATTTCGACCGCGGATTGCCCGATCGAGCCCGTCGAACCGAGTATGACGATAGTTTTCATCATGCGAAGATCACGTACTTCAAAACGTAATAGATCAGGGGCGCCGTAAACAGGAGAGAATCGAACCGGTCGAGAACCCCGCCGTGCCCCGGTATCGTCTTCGAGGAATCCTTGATCTTCACATCGCGCTTGATCATGGACTCGGAGAGGTCGCCGAGCTGCCCTATGATCGAAGCGGCGAACGCGAGACCGACTGCTTGCGCAAGCGTGATGTAGGGAGCTATCGTCGCGCGCGCGACGAGGATGCCGATAATGGAGCTCAACACCCCGCCGACGGCGCCCTCAATCGTCTTGCCCGGGGATACGCTCGGCAGGAGCGGGTGCCTCCCGAGCCAGCTCCCGACGAAATACGCCCCCGTGTCATAGCACCATGTAAGGGCGAAGGCGATGATCACAAATGAGAATCCGAGCGAGTAATCGAGTCCCTTGAGATGCGGGAGCTCTCTCAGCAGGATGAGATGACTCCCGAGCCACGCGACGTAGAAGACGCCGAACAGGGTAACGGAGATATGATAGACGGCGAGCCCCTTCTCCTTGCGCGCGAGCTCGAGGACCATGATGCCGATAAAGATGACGCTGAGAAGCACGTTCGCGTAGACTCCCTGCTGAAAAAACACATACCACGACAGCGCGAGCCCGCTCAGGATGCCCATCATCTTGTAGGGCCTGAGCCCTTTCGCCTCCATCATCCGGTAGAACTCCCAGAGACCGATGAGAATAACGATGTCGATGAGGCCGAGATAGTAGTACCCGCCGCGCCGGGCGATGACGACGAGGCACGGGATGAATAGTATCGATGCGAGCACGCGCTTGGCGACCGAATCGGGCTTTCGGGCACCCGCGCCGTTCGCGCCGTTGTTCACCGCGACAGGCTTTTCATCAGACGTCGTCATCGGAACCTTCCTTGAGCCCGCCGAACCTCCGCTCGCGGCCGAGGTACTCGCGAATCGCACCGATGAAATGTTCCTCCCTGAAATCGGGCCAGAGCGTATCGATCACGACGATCTCGGTGTACGCGAGCTGCCAGAGGAAAAAATTGCTGATCCGCATCTCTCCGCTCGTCCGGATGAGGAGGTCGGGATCGGGGAGCTCGGGATCATAGAGATAGCGCCGGAACATCTCCTCGTCGAGATCGGAAGCGGGGAGGCTTCCCTCGCGGACGGCGCCGGCGATCCTCCGGGCCGCGTCAACGATCTCCGCGCGCCCGCTGTAGCTCAGACAGAGGTTGAGCACCATACCGGTGTTTCCCGCCAGCTTCGCGATCGTCCCGTCGAGGGCCTCCCGCGTCTCCCGCGGGAGCATCTCAAGTCTTCCGACGGCCTGCAGGCGGATGTTGTTCTCCTTGAGCTCGAGGTATTCCGAATGAAGCACCTCGCGGAGAAAACGCATGAGACCATGCACCTCGAGGCGCGGCCGCCTCCAGTTCTCGAGTGAAAACGTATACAGCGAGAGCGCCGAGAGCCCGAGCTTCACTCCGGTCCGTATCGCCGCGCGTACCGACTCGGTCCCCGCGCGATGCCCGGCGAGGCGCGGAAGTCTGCGCTTTTCGGCCCAGCGGCCGTTCCCGTCCATAATGATGGCGACGTGGCGCGGGAGCGCGGGATGCACCTTCAGATCCTCTATGGCACGATCAACGGAATCGCTCATCGCATGGTATCCCGGATTGCCGGCCCGAACCGTTTAGAACTCCAGTATTTCTTTCTCTTTCGCCGTGAACACCTTGTCGAGCTCGACGGTCTTCTTGTCGGTGAGATCCTGGATTTCCTTCTGGCCGCGATGAAGATCGTCTTCGGTGATCGTATGGTCCTTCTCGAGCTTCTTGATCTTTTCGATCGCGTCGCGGCGGACGTTCCGGATCGCCACCTTTGCCTCTTCAACCATGTGCTTCACGGACTTCACGAGCTCCCGCCGCCGTTCCTCCGTGAGTGCGGGAAGCGGGATACGGATGAACGTGCCGTCGCTCTGCGGGTTGAGTCCGAGATTGGCCGTCTGAACCGCCTTGACAACCTCGCCGATGAGCGGCTTCTCCCACGGTTGCACCGTGATGAGCTTCGGGTCGGAAACGACGATGTTCGCCACCTGTTTCAGGGGAACCTTCGCACCGTAGTAATCGACCTTGACGCCGTCGAGGAGCGCCGGGGTAGCCTTGCCCGTGCGGATCGTCACGAGCTCCGCCTCGGTTTTCTCGATCGTCGTCCTCATGTGTTTTTCCGCCGTTTGAATGATCTCTTTCGCTTCCATCAGTGCCGACCTCCTCACGCAACAATGGTCCCGAGACGTTCCCCTTCGAGCACCCGCGTTAGATTGCCCTTCTTGAGGATATTGAACACGACGATCGGGATACCGTTCTCCCTGCAGAGAGCGACGGCGGTTGCGTCCATGACGCGAAGATCATCCCTGAGCACGTCGATATAACTCAGCTTTCGAATCATCTTCGCATCCGGATCCTTCACCGGATCGCTCGTGTAGATGCCATCGACCTTCGTTCCCTTGAGAAGCGCATCCGCCTTGATCTCTACGGCGCGAAGCGCCGCCGCGGTATCGGTCGTGAAGTATGGATTGCCCGTGCCGCCCGCGAGGATCACGAGGCGCCCGTTCTGGAGATGATCAAGCGCCTGCCGCCTGATGTACGGCTCGGCGAATTGCTCCATCGTGATTGCGGTCATGACGCGCGCCTCGACGCCGGCGTGCTCGAGCGCCGCCTGGAGGGCAAGCGCGTTGATTATCGTCCCGAGCATCCCCATGCAGTCCGCCGCCACGCGGTCGACCCCTTTTTCGCTCGTCTTGTACCCGCGGAGGATATTGCCCCCGCCGATGACGACCGCGATCTCGCTCCCGGCGTCGACGGCTCCCCGGAGTTCCGCGGCAAACTTCGATACGCGATCGAAATCGATGCTCGAATCGGCGCCCCCGAGAACCTCGCCGCTCACCTTGAGCAAGAGCCTCTTGAATCTCAGCTGACCTTTCACGAGCCACTCCTTCCCGCCCTGCCTGCGGCGCCGCCCGGCCGAAACGACGCCCGGAACCGAAATGCGCTGCAAAAAGGCGCAGGAGAAAACCCTCCTGCGCCCTCTCGTTCATGGCCGCCGCCCGTCTCCACACACCTGGGATTTCAGCTCAAATCCTCCCCCAGTTGAAAGCGGGTGAAACGCCGTATAACCATATTCTCACCCAACTTGGCGATGGCCGCCGTCAAGACTTGTCCGACGGTCTCCTCGTCGTTCTTTATGTAGGGCTGGTCGACGAGACAGGCCTCATGGTAGAACTTCTCGAGTTTCCCTTCAACTATTTTGTCGATAACCTTCGCCGGCTTGCCCGACGCGGCGGCCTGCTTCGCGTAGATCTCCTTCTCGCGTTCGATGACCTCGGCCGGCAGATCCTCCCGGCGAACGACGAGCGGAGAGGCTGCCGCGATCTGCATGGTGAGCTCCTTGCCGAGCGTCTGAAAATCGGCCGTGCGCGCGACGAAATCGGTTTCGCAGTTGAGCTCGAGGATCACGCCGATCCTGGCGCCCGGATGGATGTACGAGAAAACGCACCCTTCCTTCGCTTCCTTCCCGGCGCGTTTGGCGGCCTGCGACAGACCTTTCTCACGCAGGATCGTGATCGCTTTTTGAATGTCGCCGCCCGACTCCTGGAGCGCCCGCTTGCAGTCCATCATGCCGGCGCCCGTCTTCTCGCGCAGCTCCATGACCAGTTTCGGTGCTATTTCCATGCAATGTCCTCCGCCGTGTTGTATGCAACGAAGCGCCCGTTTCAGCGCTCCGGTTCCTGTTCCTCGATATCGACATCGGCGCCCGTCTTCTTCACCGGCGGCCGCTTGGGCTCCTTCGATTCGGGAGCGCGATCGACCTTTTCCGGTTTCTCGGTTTTTCTGCTCTTGTCCTCGAGGAATTCCTTGTTCTTGAGATATCTGCCCCTGCCTTCGATGATGGCATCGGCAAGCACACTCGTGAAGAGCTTGATTGACCTGATTGCGTCGTCATTCGCCGGAACGGCGATATCGACCTCTTCGGGATCGCAGTTCGTGTCGACGAGCCCGATAATCGTGAGACCGAGTTTACGCGCTTCCTGCACCGCGATAGCTTCCTTTTTCGTGTCGATGACGATGAGGCAGGAAGGCAGGCTCGCCATACCCCTGATGCCTGAGAGGACCTTGAGGAGCTTCGCCTTCTGCTTCTCGACCCGGAGCTTTTCCTTCTTCGAGAGCTGGTTGATCCGCCCGTCCTTTTCCATCGCCTCGAGGTTCTCGAGACGCTCCATGCTCTGCTTGATCGTCTTGAAGTTCGTGAGGATGCCGCCGAGCCACCGCTCGTTCACGTAATACATGCCCGAACGCGTCGCGTCCTCCTGAACGCTCTCTTTCGCCTGCCGCTTCGTGCCGACGAATATCGAAGTCTTTCCCGCCGCCGATATCGCCTCGAGAGCCTTGTACGCCTTCGCGAACTGCTCCAGGGTGATGCGAAGATCGATGATATAGATCCCGTTCTGTTCCTTATAAATATAGGGCTTCATCTTGGGATCCCAACGTCTCGTCTGGTGCCCAAAATGAACGCCCGCTTCAAGCATATCCTTGATTGTGACGTTCACCGCGTAGCCTCCTTCGGTTATGCCGCCATCCCTCTCGCTCGCGCCCCATCCCCATGTGAGGGGACACCCCGGGCCTTTACGAGGGATGTGTGAATTCGAGAGAAATTATCTCTTGGAGAACTGGAACTTTCTCCTCGCCCCCGCCTGCCCGTACTTCTTCCGTTCCTTCTCGCGAGGATCTCTCGTGAGGAAGCCTCCAACCTTGAGAACCTTTTTCTGGGTTTCGTCATGCATCATGATCGCCCTTGAGATTCCGAGACGCAGCGCCCCCGCCTGTCCGGCGACGCCGCCCCCCTTTACCGTCGCCTTGATGTCGTATTTGCCGAGGCTGTTCGTCACGACGAGCGGTTGCCTGACGACCATGGAGAGACTTTCGCGATGGAGATACTCGTCGAGATCGCGCCCGTTGATCGTGATCGTGCCCGGTCCGAGGGACAGAAAAACGCGGGCGACCGAGGATTTCCTCCTGCCGACTGCATGAAACATCTCCTTTGCCAATCTATCACCTCCTCTCGAGGCCCGTTATGGCCGCGCGACGTCCCGCCGGTGCGAGCCGATCACGCGTGATCAGAGTTCGAGGGCTAGGGGTTTTTGCGCGCCGTGCGGATGCTCCGGCCCCGAGTAGACTTTGAGCTTCTTGAGAAGCCTTCTGCCGAGCCGGTTGTGGGGCAGCATCCCCTTGACCGCGTGCATGATGACAAACTCGGGATTCTTCGCGATCACGTCTTTGAACGCAGTGATGCGAAGGCCGCCCGGGTAGCCGGTATAGCGCCAGTACGTCTTCATTTCGCGCTTCTTCCCGGAGATCGAGACGTTCGAGGCGTTCACGATAACCACGAAATCACCGAGGTCCAAGAACGGCACGAAGCCGACCTTTCCCTTGCCCCGCAGAACCTGCGCAACCTTGGAAGCGAGCCTGCCTAGAGGCTTTCCAGTCGCATCCACGATGTACCAGTCCCTGCGGATCTCGCTCCCTTTTAAAATCGTTGTTTTCTGCATTCTCATCCTCCAAAGGGCATATCTTCAAGTGCTCGCGGTCTGCCCGCGAAGCAAGAAAATATATACGCAACAGCGGATTGTGTCAAGTGCCATTCACGAGCGGGATTATCGGGCCGGGCGCTCCCCCCCGCAGGCGAGGGAGGCAATCTTCCCGGGGCCGGGATTCTCAATGGCACCCCATTCGCTGATGATGGCCGTGATCAGATTCGCGGGCGTGACGTCGAAGGCCGGGTTGTAAGCCTGCGTGCCTTCGAGCGCCGTCTGTATGCCGCAGATCGAAGTCACCTCGGCGCATGATCGTTCCTCGATTGGAATCTCCGCCCCGGACGCAGCGGCGGGATCGAACGTGGACAGGGGCGCTGCAACGTAGAACGGCCTTCCGAATTTCTCGCAGAGTACGGCGAGGCCGAGCGTTCCGACCTTGTTCGCCACATCTCCATTCGCCGCGATGCGGTCGGCCCCGACGATCACGGCGTCGATCCTTCCGGCCGCGAAGAGCGACGCCGCCGCCCCCTCGCAGAGTATCGTATGCGGGATTCCCCGCTTTCTGAGCTCCCACGCGGTGAGGCGCGCTCCCTGAAGAAGCGGACGCGTCTCGTCCACATAGACGTGGAAGCGTCTGCCCTGCTCCCACGCCGCGTAGAGGACGCCGAGCGCGGTGCCGTAGCCCGCCGTCGCGAGCCCCCCCGCGTTGCAGTGCGTCAGAACGTTCATTCCGTCCCTGATGTACTTCGCCCCGTTTCTCCCGATCGCATACTCGATCTCGAGCTCTTCCGTATGGATGGCGAATGCCTCCCGCGCGACACGCGCGACGAGAAAGGCCGGATCGTTCGAGGCGCCCGCGGCCGCGGACATCCTCTTGAGCGCCCAGAAGAGATTGGCGGCCGTCGGCCGCGTCGCAGCAAGCGTCTCCCGCGCGCCTTCGAGCGTCCGCTTCATCGCGGCCGCATCGAGGCTCCCCGGATCAAATGCCCGGACGCCCTCGACCCTGTCGAAAACGTGCTCCGGACGCGGCCGCACGTGGTCCTTCAGATAGTTCTCGAGCGCGAGGAGCATCCCGTACGCCGCCGCGATTCCGATCGCGGGAGCGCCGCGCACCCGGAGAGATCGAATCGCCGAGGCAAGCTCGTCGAGACTCGCGAGGCGCACGAGGCGCTCCTCGCGCGGCAGCAGGGTCTGGTCGATGATCTCGACCGCACCCCTGCGGTAATCAACGGTCGGAATGATCATCCCTCGCCCTTTCGAGCTCCGAGAGCATCCTGAAGAGAAGGTTCACCGGCAATCCGACGACGTTGAAGTAGCAGCCTTCGATCCGTTCGATGAACGGCGCCGCGAACCCCTGTATCGCGTATGCACCCGCCTTGCCGAAGGGCTCCCCCGTCTCGATGTAGCGCGCGATCTCCTCATCCGAAAGCGCGCGGAAACAGACGCGGGTCCGCTCGGTCTCCGCCACGGACGATCCATCGCTCGCGACGATGGCAATCCCCGTGATGACCTCGTGCGGGCGGCCCGAGAGCATGCGAAGCATCTCGGCCGCTTCCGCCTCATCGGACGGCTTCCCGAGCCTCGAATCGCCGCAGACGACGATCGTGTCAGCCGCGATAACGGTTGTGCGCGGCCGCGCCCGGTGTGCCTCGAGCGCCTTTCGCTGGGCAACAAGCGTCGCGAAACGCGCGTGATCGGAGCACACGATACCGTTCTCCTCCACGCCCGTCGGGAAAACCTCAAACTCGAAACCGAGTCTCTCCAGAATCTCCCGCCGCCGCGGAGACGCCGAGGCGAGAACAAGATCGCGCTGCAGCTCCGGCTTCAGAAAGGGGTTCATCGCGCGCACCGTTCCTTCACGCCGTTTTACCCTCCCGGTCCATTATAAGCGTCACGGGCCCGTCATTGACGAGGCGCACCTGCATCTTCGCGCCGAACACGCCTTCGACGACCTTCGGATAGTATCCGTTCATGATATCGAGGAATCTCCGATACAGGCCGCGCGCTTCTCCGGCCGGAGCGCTCGCGAAAAAATCGGGGCGCCTCCCCTTCCGGCAATCGCCGTAGAGGGTGAACTGCGAAACGACGAGCACCGCGCCCCCCGCCTCCATCACCGAGCGGTTCATTGCGCCGCCCTCGTCCTCGAATATCCTGAGCTCGAGACATTTACGCGCCATCCAGTCCACGTCGGCGTCTGAATCGCCGCTCCTGAACGCGGCGAGGACGAGAAGACCCGCACCGATCGAAGCAACCGCCTTGCCGCCGACTTCGACGCTCGCTCCGGAAACCCTTTGCACGACGACGCGCATGCTCTCGCACCTCACGGAACCGGCAACCTCAACGAAGTCCGACGCTGAGGGCGTCCTCGGCGAGCCGGAGCGTCATGATCTGGAGCTGCGGCTCCACCTTGCCCTGGTACACGTTATTTCTCAGATTGATGAGAACGTCGACTGCACAGCCCGCGATGTCGACCGGCTTCCACGCGAGCGCGAGCGAGAATCCGATGAGAGAGCGCGTCTCACCCGTGCGGTCCCGCACCTCCAGCTTGAGATGCCCGTCACCGACGACCCTCGTCCCCCGGAGAATCTCAAGAGCGCGAATAGCGAGTACCGGCTCCGGATTCCCCATGCCGAACGGTCCCAGCCTCTCGATGAACGACTGGAGCTCGAGTGAGCATTCGCCGAGAGAAACCTCGGCATCGGCCTTGAAGACGCACGGCGCGGCGGGACACGCGGTGAGCTCCTCGACGACTTCCTCGAACATTTTCTGAAAATCGGGAATGGCCTCCTCGCGGATGCTGAAGCCCCCGGCCTCCTTGTGCCCGCCGAACTCGATGAGATGCTCCGAGCAGCGCTCGAGCGCTTCCTTGACGTTGACCATGCCGGCGGATCTCGCCGATCCCTTCCCGACGCCTTCGCGCACCGCGATGAGAATCGACGGCATGTTGTAACGCTCGGCGAGCCGTGCGGCGCCGATTCCCACGACGCCCTCGTGCCATGACGATGACGAGAAGACGAGCGCTCGCGGCGCGGACCGCCTCAGAATAATGTCGGCGAGGTAGCACGCCTCTTCAGTCACCCGGCTGTCGTGAGCCCGGCGCCGTCTGTTCTTTTCCTCGATCTCGGCCGCGATGCGCGACGCCTCGGCGTCGTCCCGGGTCACAAGGAGCTCGACGACGTCGCGCGCGCTTCCCATGCGCCCCGGGGAGTTAAGCCTCGGAATGAGCGTGAAGCTCACCTGGCGCGCGGTGAAGCCGTTCTCGGAAAGCCTGCTCTTACCGCGGAGCGCCCGGAGACCGGGGCGCTTCCACTGCCCCAGCAGCTTCAGACCTTCGGGAACGATGATGCGATTCTCGTCCCGCATTTCGCCGCTGTCGCCGAGCGTGCCGAGCGCGACGAGATCGAGATGCTCGCCGAGGGAAAGGTCGAGCCCCATCGTCCGCTCGAGACCCTGGAGCAGCTTGAACGCGACGCCGGAACCGGTGAGCTGCTTGAAGGGATACCGCTCCCCGGGGAGCTTCGGATTGATGAAGGCGTGCGCCTCGGGGACGCGCTCACCCGTTTCATGATGATCGGTGATGATGACCTTGACGCCGCGCTCGACGAGCGCGGCGACAATCTCGCGATCGCTCGAACCGCAGTCGACCGAAAGGACGAGCTTGAGCCCCGCCTCGAATCCGCGATCCATCACGCGCCGCGCGAGCCCGTAGCCGTCCCTCGCCCGGTCGGGCACGAAGAAATGAACGTCGGCTCCGAGCTTCGCGAGTACCTCGAAGAGGAGCGCCGTCCCGCAGACGCCATCCGCATCGTAATCCCCGTGGACGAGGATGCGCTCGCCGCGCGTGATGGCCTCATGGAGGATACGCGTCGCCAGTTCCATTTCGTTGAAGAGAAACGGATCGTGGAGATTCTCGAGCGAGGGGTTCATGAACCGAACGCCCTCCTCGACCGTTCCGATACCCCGCGTCGCGAGGAGCCGGGCCTCGAGAGGGGTCAGGAGAAGCTCCCGGGAGAGCTCGCCCTCGAGGCGCTCGTCTACCGGTCGGATTTCCCAGACTTGCATCGCGCCCCGTTTCCTTCTCGACGAGAGAGGGTCCTGATCATGAGCGACGGCGAAGGAGACTTGTAAGCCGAGTTCTGTACCCTGTGCGGGTGGTGATCATTTGTCTCGGGCTGACGTTACCGGCAGCCTCTAGCGACCTACCCGAGAGTTTCGCGAAGCGGGCCGCTTCTTCTCTCCTATTTGGTCTTTCTCCGGGTGGGGTTTACCAAGCTGCCGCCGTCGCCGGCGGCACTGGTGAGCTCTTACCTCGCCTTTTCACCCTTACCCCCGTAAACGGAGGCGGTGTATTTTCTGTGGCACTTTCCTTGGGGTCACCCCCACTGGGCGTTACCCAGCACCCTGCCCTGTGGAGCCCGGACTTTCCTCGTGCGCCTTAGGCGCCGCGATCACCCCATCTCCTTTGCCGTCGCTGCAAACCGAAATCGACCACGGCGAATATAACACGGGGATACAAAAAGGTAAAGCGGGAAGCCCGGCGGGCCTGCGGCCGGATGTCCTCCCGCGGCGAACGGGCGCCGCCTCAGGGATCGATGACGCGGTTGAGCGCCTCGTTGGCGAGACGGTCTGCTTCCCGGTTCTCTTCCCGCCTCACGTGCTCGAAGGAGCACGCAGAGAAATGCCGCGACTGGCCGGCGACCTCGCGCGCGAGCGATTCGAGCTCCGGGTTTTTGATCCGGTAGACGCCGGTGAGCTGCTTTATCACGAGCTCACTGTCGAGACGAACCGTGATCCGGCGGGCGCCGAGCTCCCGGGCGAGCTTCATTCCCTCGATGACCGCACGATACTCAGCGACGTTGTTGGTCGCGCGCCCGATCTTCTTCCCGGCGGAAAAAACCTCTTCACCCGTTGGAAGATAGAGAATCAAGCCGACGGCAGAAGGGCCGGGATTGCCGCGCGAGGCGCCGTCGACGTAGAGGATCGCGTATTCGAGCCCTCGCGGGCTTTCCTTGGCGCTCGACGGACACGCGAGCGCTTCGTCGAGCGATCGAGCGAGGTCCTCAAGCGCGTCCCCCGCATCAGCCCTCGAGGAAAAACCTGCTGCGCTCCAACTCTCTTCGAGGCTTTTTCCCCCCGCGAGAAGCGCGAGAAGGGTTTTGAGACGTTTCATAGACATCGGACGAAACCGGATTACTTGACTTCGTAATACACGAGGATTCTCGCGCACACCTCGCAGTTGAGAATCTGGTCGTTCTTTCGAACCTCATGCGCCTTCTGGGGCGGCACCCGTGAATAGCAGCCCTGGCAGATATCTCCCGCGAGATTCGCCACACCCGAATCCCCTTTGGCGGCCAGGATCCGGCTGTAGAGCCGGCGGATTTCTCCGGATATGTGCGGGAGGATGCGGACCTTCTCGTCATCGAGTATCTTCAGGGCGTCTTTCGTCGCGTCCATCTCTCTCTCGAGCTTCGCCTTCTCGGCGACGAGCGTGTCCTTCTCACGATTGATGGTGTCGGTCAGGATACCGATCTCCTTCCTCCGCGCCTCCCCCTCCTCGAGGATGATGAGCATCCGTTCCTCCGCCTGGTCGACCTTCTTGGTAATGTACCCGATCTCCGCGTTGAGCGCCTGGTACGGCTTGTTCTCCCTTACGAGCTGCTGCTCCTCTTTCTTCTTTGCGAGCTCTTTCTGGTGCGTCTCGAGCTCCAGGTTGATGTGCCGTTTCTCGGCCTCGAGCTTGTCGAGGATGCGTTTCGTCTCGCTCACGTCCTCATCCATTTTTCTCAGCTGGCGATCGATCGCCTTGATGCGGGAGGGATCCGCCTCGAGGAGCTTCTTCTTCTCCTTGATCTCCAGGTCCTTCTTGACGATCTGGATGAGGTACTGGATGTCCTCCTCGACAGTCTGCATGGATTATCCTTTCTCAAAAAAATAATGCCTCCCAGGAGGGAAGCATTCGTCGAGTCCCCGAACGAGGAACCGGCCGCCGCAATACCGATTCCTTCGATACTGTTTCAAGCGTTCGATCTCTCCCCGCATGGTTGCCTCTCGCGGCACATGGCCGATGAATCGCAAGGAAACGCGCATGGTACCGGAATGCAGCAGGTTGGTCAAGAAAATTTATTCAGGAAAAGTGCCGGCCGCGATCACAGATCTCCCGCTTCCTCGGGGCTCGCGAGCCCGGCGTAGTCGTAGGGGAAATCCTTGATCGTCCAGGTGGCGCCGCCGTCCGTCGTCCGCAAGAGAATCGAATGCTTGAGTATTCTCTCCCCCGCCTCCTCATCCGCCGCGCGGCCCGCGACCCAGCCGTTGTTTTCATCGAGGAAATAGACGCTTCTGAGATCCTTGATGCGATCGTCCGGCGGTGTGACGTTCTCCCACGTATCCCCGCCGTCCGTCGTCCGCAGAATGGTCTTCCCGCCCACCGCGAAGCCGTACTGCTTCGAGAGAAAATGGAATTCGCGGATGGTCGCCGCCGCGACCTGCGTCTCCCAGCTCTCACCCCCGTCAGTCGTTTTCAGGATAACGCCGCCGCCCGCCCACCCCGTCATTTCATCGACGAACGAGATGGCGAGAACCGTCCTGAGCGTCGTCGCCTTCGATCCCTGAACCGGCGACCAGCTCGCGCCACCGTCCGTCGTCCGGTACAGGATCGAAGGGTCGGGATCCGTATAGCGGCTCCCGAGAAGATACCCCGTCCGCCCATCGGCGAAGCTCATGTCCCATGCGCCGCGATACGGCACGACGGGAAGCCAGTTGTTAGCCCAGTTCTCGCCGCCGTCATCGGTCCGGTATACGCCGTGGTAGCCGAGGACATATCCGAAACTCTCGTTGAAGAACGCAAGCTTGTAGAAGTCCTCGCCGACCGGAAAACCGGAAGGCGCCATCTGCGCCCATGTCACGCCGCCGTCGATCGTCTTGAGAATGACCCCGTCCTTGCTGACGATCCATCCGTTCGAGCGGTCGGTGAACTGGACGTTATTGAGGTTTCCTTCGTTGATGACCGAGCCTTTCCACGTCTTCCCGCCGTCGGCGGTCACGATGAAGGTTCCGAGCGCGCCGGTGATGCACCCGAAATCGGCGTCATAAAAGAAAACGTCGGTCGCACTGCAGATGATGCTTTCGACGGGGGGCGCGGGCTTTGGCGCGGTGATCTGATCCCGCGAGCACGAATGAATCTCGAAGTAGATGAAGAGCACGATGCAGAGCGCCAGAAGAAGGCTTCTCCTTAATTGCATTTTCGTCCCCCGCGTGCAAAAGTGCGATTCCGGGATCCCCAGGACCGTTGGGCTCCCGGCGGGAGGAATCATACAACTATTTATATAGCATATGATTAGCCATGTAGTCAGGGGCCGGAAGTTTCCCGGACCCTGCCGCCCTCCCGCACGGTATGCACATCCGCAATCTTTGCGCCCAACGCGCGGAGGATCTATCGCAGGGAAAGCTCCATGAAGATCGGGCATTCGCAGGGGTTGAAACGGTAGGGGGCGCGTTCCGTAAAACCGAGCGCGGCATAGAGCGCATTCGCCTCCACCATCGACTGCAGCGTATCGAGCCGTATCGACGCGTAGTCTATTTCCCGCGCGCGTTCGATGACCGCCTCGGCGAGCGCGCGGCCGATCCCCTTCCCCCGGTGCTCCGGTTTTACATAGAGTCGCTTCATCTCGCAGACGGCGCCGTCGATCTTTCTCAGGGCCACGCATCCGGCGGCCTCTTCATCGGAGAAGGCGATAATGATAGCGCCCTCCGGCGGCGCGTATTCGCCGGGAAGGGTCTCGAGCTCGCGATCGAACCCCTGAAAGCAGAGGTCGATGTCGAGGGACGCCGCGTACTCCTCGAAGAGCTTCCGGACGAGCGGCATCTCCTCCGGGGAGCTCGCGTGAAGGAGATTGATCATAGGCGTTCCGATCGCCCGGCTCCGTCGATCATGAGCCGAACCTGTCATTGTTTTCATGGTGGGCCCACCAGGATTCGAACCTGGGATCAACCGGTTATGAGCCGGGGGCTCTACCGCTGAGCTATGGGCCCACGCAACGCTCGAACGCCGCACGGAAAAAGACCGCCGGAAACGCCTCAAACGATACCATCGGGTTTCCGGCAGTGCAATCTTTTTCAAATCAAACGTCTATGTAGCCTTTGAGTTTCCTGCTTCGGCTCGGATGCATGAGCTTGCGGAGCGCCTTCGCTTCGATCTGCCGAACGCGCTCGCGCGTCACGCTGAAGATCGTGCCGACCTCCTCGAGCGTGCGCGGGGTTCCGTCGCCGAGTCCGAAGCGGAGACGAACGACTTTCTCCTCGCGCTTCGTCAGCGTCGCGAGCACCTTCGAAACCTGGTCGCGGAGCATCGCGTGCGCAGCGGACTGATCGGGCGCGGAGGCTGAGGTATCCTCGATGAAATCGCTCAGGTTGCTGTCGTCGTCCTCGCCGATCGGGCGATCGAGCGAGATCGGCTCGATGCTCGCCTTCA
>Ga0315293_10003853_pt1 | contig 14381 bp, 13 predicted proteins | sample YL17G13_20_MG_FD_203071 | JGI IMG/M metagenome (GOLD analysis project Ga0315293, IMG submission 203071) | Sediment microbial communities from Yellowstone Lake, YNP, Wyoming, USA - YL17G13_20 | ecosystem: Environmental > Aquatic > Freshwater > Lake > Sediment | place: USA: Wyoming | collected... | reverse complement strand
TGCACAATATCAAAACTTATCTGCGCCTGTTGGTCCTGAATGAGCCGCAATCCGTGCTTGAAAAGCAAATCTCCTTCGAAGGATTCATAAGCAAACATGTTTTTTTTCAAAGCTACAACGCTGGATTGGGCACTTTTATTGGTAAACTGAAATTTATACATAAACGTGAACAAATCATTGACTACAGCCATTATTTCCAGCAGGCCATGGAAAAAGCCGTGAACGAAAAATCGTTCGCCGCCTTGGAAAGAAGCCAGGCGGATTTCCTGATCTCCCTGTTGAGCCAGGCCAAGCGCATCCCCTTCGGGCCTGAACCCGTCCTGGCCTATTATTTTGCCCGCAGCAATGAGATCAGCCTGATCCGCCTGCTGGTCCTGGGCAAGATGAACCGCATCGCCGCGGACAAAATAAGCGAGAGATTCAATGCCGTCTACACTTGAAAATACTTCCAGCACCCCGCTGGTGATCTTTGGAACCGAAGACGTGATCCTGGGATTCAAGGCCCTGGGGTTCCATGTCTATGCGGTCAAGGACGCAACTGAATTGAAAGCTGTTTTGCCCGCCGCCGTGGAAGGGGGAGCCGTCATCTGCCTGGTTGAAGAAAGCCTATACCAAGGCGTGCTTCCGGATATCGGCCACTATAAAAATCTGCCCTATCCCATATTCATCCCCTTTGCCTCGGATGCCAGGACCGATTTGCTGGACAAGCTGGTGAAAGAAATTCGCTTGAAAGCCACAGGAGTTGTGTGACATGAATGAAGCTAAAATAATCAAGGTGTCGGGGCCACTGGTCGTGGCCGACGGTTGCCTGGGGGCCCGGATGTTCGATATGGTAAGGGTGGGAACCAAAAAACTGATCGGCGAGATCGTCGAGTTGAAGGGCAGCCAGGCTTTCATCCAGGTCTACGAGGAAACGAGCGGTATTGCTCCCGGCGAACCGGTTGTCCTGACCAACGAACCGCTGAGCGTGGAGCTCGGCCCCGGGCTGGTCAGCTCCATCTATGACGGCATCCAGCGGCCGCTCAACGTGCTGCGCCGGGAAACCGGCGATTTCATCCCCCGTGGCGTGGAGATGCCGGGCCTCGACCTGGCCAAGCGCTGGAGTTTCCAGCCGCAGGTAAAAGCCGGAGACCAAGTGCGTGAAGGTGACATCCTGGGCACCGTCGCCGAAACCGCCCTGCTCGTTCACAAGATCATGGTCCCGCCTGGATGCGGCGGCAAAGTCACATCGATCGAAAAAGGGGAATTCACGGTCCGCGAAACCGTAGCCCGGATCCAAACAGCCGGCGGGCCCAGCGAGATCGCCATGGCCCAGCGCTGGCCGGTGCGCAAGCCGAGGCCGGTACGGACAAAATTCGCCCCCAGCGAACCGCTCACAACCGGGCAGCGCGTGATCGACACGTTCTTCCCCATCGCCAAGGGCGGCACGGCCTGCATTCCCGGCCCTTTTGGCGCCGGCAAAACCGTGACCATGCACGAGGTCGCCAAGTGGTCCGACGCCCAGGTCATCGTCTACGTGGCCTGCGGCGAACGGGGCAACGAGTGCGCTGACCTGCTGTTGAGCTTCCCGGAACTGAAAGACCCCCGTTCGGGACGGCCGCTGCTGGAACGTACCGTCATCATCGCCAATACGTCCAACATGCCGGTGGCCGCCCGCGAGGCCTCGGTGTACACCGGCGTCACCATCGCCGAGTATTTCCGTGACATGGGCTATTCGGTAGCTCTGATGGCCGACTCGACCAGCCGCTGGGCCGAGGCCCTGCGCGAGATGTCGGGAAGGTTGGAAGAGATGCCCGGCGAGGAGGGATACCCGGCTTACCTTTCTTCACGCCTGGCCGAATTCTACGAGCGCGCCGGCAAGGTGGCATGCCTGGGAAGCGACTCCCGCCAGGGAGCGCTGAGCATCATGGGAGCCGTATCCCCCCCGGGCGGCGACCTGTCCGACCCGGTGGTCCAGGCCACCCTGCGCGTGGTCAAGGTGTTCTGGGGCCTGGACGACAAGCTGGCCAACTCCCGCCATTTCCCGGCCATCGACTGGCTGCAGAGTTACTCGCTCTACCATGAGAACCTGGATGCATACATCCGGGAGAACATCGCCGCAGATTTCAGCCAATTGCGGCAGGAAGCGATGCGCCTCCTGGAAGAGGAGGCGTCGCTGCTCGAGATCTCCCGCCTGGTCGGGATCGAATCGCTCTCCTTCAACGACCGCCTGGTACTGGAAACGGCCAAGTCGGTGCGCGAGGATTTCCTGCACCAGAACGCCTTCCATGAAGTAGACACCTACACGTCACTGCTCAAACAGTACCGCATGCTGCGCGTCATCATGCTGTTTCACCGCCTGGGCCGGGAAAAGATCGCAGCCGGTGTCGAGTTTGAAGATATCAGCCGCCTGCCGGTGCGCGAGAAGATCGCCCGTTTAAAATACCTGCCCGAAGACCGGCCCGAGGAATTCCAAAAAGTCGAAGAGGAGCTGGGCAACAGCCATGAATAAAGAATACATGACCATATCGTCGGTTTCCGGTCCCCTGGTTGTCGTCGAACAGATCAGCGAGGTCGCCTACGCCGAGCTAGTGGAAGTGCAGTTCGCCACGGGGGAGGTCCGCCGCGGCAAGGTCCTGGAGATTTCAGAAAAACAGGCCCTGGTCCAGATGTTCGAGGGCACCATCGGCCTGGACGTTCGCGACGCCCGGGTGCGCTTCCTGGGGCGAACCCAGGAGCTCGCTGTTTCCCCGGACATGGTCGGCCGCATCTTCGACGGCGCCGGCCGCCCGCGCGACGACGGCCCGCAGATCATCGCCGAGAAGCGTCTGGACATCAACGGCAATCCTATCAATCCCAGCTCCCGCGCCTACCCCTCCGAATTCATCCAGACCGGTATCTCAACCATCGACGGCATGAACCCCCTGGTACGTGGCCAGAAACTGCCGATATTTTCCGCCGCCGGCCTTCCGCACGCGCGCCTGACAGCCCAAATTGCCCGCCAGGCGAGAGTCCTTGGCAAAGAAGAACATTTCGCGGTTGTTTTCGGGGCCATGGGCATCACTTTCGAAGAAGCCGATTTTTTCATGAACGATTTCCGCAAAACCGGCGCCATCGAACGCAGCGTCCTGTTCATCAACCTGGCCAACGACCCGGCCATCGAGCGCATTTCCACCCCGCGCCTGGCCCTGACCTGCGCCGAATATTTGGCCTTCGACCTGGACATGCATGTACTGGTCATCCTCATCGACATGACCTTTTACTGCGAGTCGCTGCGTGAGATCTCGGCGGCACGCAAGGAGATACCCGGCCGCCGCGGCTACCCCGGCTACCTCTATACCGACCTGGCCACCCTCTATGAGCGGGCCGGCCGCATCAAGGATAAAAAAGGCTCGATCACCCTGCTGCCGGTGCTGACCATGCCCGAGGACGACAAGACCCACCCCATCCCCGACCTGACCGGCTACATCACCGAGGGGCAGATCATGCTGACGCGCGAACTGCACCGCAAGGGGATCTACCCGCCGGTCGACGTATTGCCCAGCCTGTCGCGCCTGAAGGATAAGGGTATCGGCATGGACAAGACGCGCTGCGACCATTCCGACGTCCTCAACCAGCTGTTCGCCTGCTACGCCAAGGGCAAGGAAGCCCGGGAACTTGCCGTGATCCTGGGAGAAGGGGCCTTGTCCGAATTGGACCGTTTGTACCTGAAATTCGCCGAGCAGTTCGAGAGCCGTTTCGTCCGCCAGGCGGAGGACGAAGACCGCTCCATTCAACAAACCCTGGACAGCGGCTGGGACCTGCTCCGGATCATCCCGCGCCAGGAGTTGAAGCGCATCCGCTTGGAATACCTCGATGAGTATTACGAAAAAAATGGTGGCCAGGAGGAGTAGACCGTGATCCTGCGCGTCAATCCCAACCGCATGGAGCTGCTCCGGCTGCGTAAGCGCCTGGTGCTGGCTCGGCGCGGCCACAAGCTCCTGCAGGACAAGCTGGAAGAGATGATGCGCCGCTTCCTGCTGCTGCTGAAGGAGATCAACCAGGCCAGGGAAAATTTCCAGCAGCGCAATGCCAGCATAGTGCAGGACCTGATCTATTGCCGTATCACCAGCTCAGCCTCCGATTTTGACCATGCCCTGGAGGGGATCACGCCGCGAGTGGAAGTGAACGTCTCCACCGCCCGCATCATGAACGTCAAGGTCCCGCTGCTGCGCATCGAAAAGATCGCCATCGAGAAAAGCTACGATTTTTTACGCACATCTCCCCAGCTGGACCTGGTGGTGGCCGGGGCAGGCGCCTATGTCGAAGCGGTATTGAAATTGGCGCAGCTGCTCAAGACCCTGGACATATTGGCCGCCGAGATCGAGCGCGGCCGGCGCCGGGTCAACGCCCTGCAATACATGCTCATTCCCCAGATCGAGGGGGCCATCCGCAACATCACGCAAAAGCTGAACGAGTTCGAGCGCGGCAACCTGGTCCGTTTGATGCGGGTCAAGGAGATCGTCCGTAGCCACTGACCGGCCGGCGTGGATGGACATTTTGTAACGCCCGTTATAAACTAAACCATGCTTATAACTGCAATGGATATTATTCAAAACTCAGAATGGGTGCGCCAGCAGTCGCCGTTGGTGCACAACATCACCAATTACGTGGTCATGAACCTGACCGCAAACGCCCTGTTGGCCGTCGGCGCCTCGCCGGTCATGGCCCATGCCCCGGAAGAGGTCGAGGACATGGTGAACATCGCCTCGGCCCTGGTGATCAATATCGGGACGCTGAGCCGTCATTGGGTCGAAGCGATGTTCAAGGCGGCCGGCCAGGCCAAAAAAAAGGGCATCCCCATCATTTATGACCCAGTGGGCGCCGGCGCCACCCCTTACCGCACGCGAACCATCCGCGAACTTATCCAAGCTGTTCCACCAACCATCGTGCGCGGTAATGCTTCGGAGATCATGGCTATTGCCGACGACACTGCAAAAACTAAAGGCGTAGACAGCGCCGCCGCTACCGAAAAAGCCCTGGACAGCGCCCGCAGCCTGTGCGAGCGGCTGGACTGCGTGGTTTGCATCAGCGGCGAAACCGATTATATCGTCGGTAAAAATAGCCTGACCATGATAAAAAACGGGCACTCCCTGATGCCGAAAATCACCGGCCTGGGCTGCACGGCTTCGGCCCTGTGCGGCGCTTTTGCCGCCGTAAATCCCGATCACTTTGCGGCCACAACGGCTTCCATGGCCGTTATGGGCATCGCCGGGGAGATCGCGGCCGAAAACGCGGCCGGCCCGGCCAGCATGCAGGTGAACTTCTTGGACGCACTATTTACTTTGACCGGGGAAGAAATCCAACAGCGTTTGAAAATTGCCTGTTAAACAAATAAAGAATTGACGGCCGCGACCCGGCCCGCAGTATTGTCTTGGAATTCGCGCACCATGGCCGCGTAATCGGCCCCGGCCGCCTTCACCTCGGCCATGTTCTCCAGGTTAACACCGCCGATGGCGACCAGGGGCAGGGTGACCGCGGCGGCGATGCACCGTAGGCCGTCAAGGCCGACTACCGGGTATCCTTCCTTGGTCGGCGTGGCGAATACCGCCCCGATACCCAGGTAATCGGCGCCCTGGCGCTCGGCCACGATCGCCTCGGTTAGGGAAGAGCAGGAAACGCCGATGATGATCCCCGGCCCGAGCAGGGAGCGGGCATCGGCGACGGCGATGTCCTCCTGGCCCAGGTGGACGCCGTCGGCCCCGCAGAGCAGGGCGATATCGATCTGGTCGTTGACCACAAAAAGCGCCCCATGCTCGCGGGTGACCGCGCGTATTTGGCGGGCCACTTCCAGCCTTTGGGCGGAGGAGGCTTCCTTGTCGCGATACTGGATGATGCGGGCGCCGCCGCGGCAGGCTTCCATGGCCAAGCGCAAATGGTCGCCGCTGGTAACGACGTAGGCGCCGCCGGGCAGGTCGCGGAAGCGCAGCCTCGCCAGAAGCGGCCGGCAGGCCCGCTCGATGATGCGGGCGTGACTCTGGAAAGCCAGTTCAGGAAGCTGTTGCAACGGGAAATATGCCGCGTCCACGGCGTCATCGCCCGCCTTGAGCTCTCCACTTGGTATATGGACATGATAGCCGACGACCAGGACCTCCCCGGCCAGCGGGTTCTGCCCCATTTCCAGGGCGATCAGCCCCCGCAATTCTCCGCAGAGACCGGTCTCCTCGAGCAGCTCGCGCAGCATGCACTGCTCGGCGGTCTCGCCCATTTCCTGGAAACCGCCCGGGAGGCACCACTTGCCCTTGCCCGGCTCCTGGCCGCGCAGCACCAGGAGCACCTCGAGGGCCGAATTGAAAATAACCGCCGCGGTGGCCGGCACCGGGTTTTCATAGTGCACGATCCCGCAGGCCGGGCAGCAATTTCGCTCGCGCTTCTCTAGGCGACGCTTTTCCAGTCTCTTTCCGCAACGCGGGCAAAATGCATTAACCATGAAAAGCAGTTTAGGTCAAACGCGGGCAAAAGACAAGCGAAAATCCAGGATCCTCCGGGAATCCCCACACCAGGGCCTTCAGGTTTACAAAAAAGCACGGTTATATTATAATGGAATGGTAATTTCCCAAAAAACCTTAACCCAAGCCAAACGAACTGGATGCGAGGAGGGTGCAATGCGAATCAAAGACCTGGAATTGGAAAATTTACTCGAATTATTGAAAAAATATGAATTGTCGGAGCTGACGCTCAAGGAAGGCCGCACCTCGATCTCCATGAAGCGCGATGTCCAGCCGCTGCCGTATATTTCGCAGTCCCTGCCGGGGATCGATTCGGTCGCGCCGCAGCCGGCCGCCCCAGCCGTTCAGCCCAAGGCGGCCGTTGCCGACTCCGCCGGGGCCGCTCCGCCGAACCCCGCCGGATGGCATGAAGTCAAGGCGCCGCTGGTCGGCACCTTCTACCGCTGCCCGTCCCCCGACGCCGAACCTTTCGTGGAGGAAGGGGACCAGGTGCAGGTCAACGACAAGCTCTGCATCGTCGAAGCCATGAAGATCATGAACGAGATCGAAAGCCCGGTCGCAGGCATCGTGAAGCAGGTTTGCGTCAAGAACGGCAAGCCGATCGAGTTCGGCCAGGTGCTGTTCCGCATCGAGGTCGCCGGCGCAAAAAAATGAAGTTCAAGATATTGGTCGCCAACCGCGGCGAGATCGCCATCCGCGTCATCCGCGCGGCGCATGAATTGGGACTGGAGGCGGTGGCGGTCTATTCCGAAGCCGACCGAGACGCCCTCTTCGTCCGCTATGCCGACCAGGCCGTCTGCATCGGCCCGGCGCCGCTGGCCGAAAGCTACCTGTTTTACCAAAACATCCTGGCCGCGGCCAAGTCGACCGGGGCCGACGCCATCCATCCCGGCTACGGCTTTCTTTCCGAGAATGCCAGCTTCGCCGAGGCCTGCCGGGTGCTGAACATCGTCTTTATCGGCCCCCAGCCGATGGCCATCCGCAAAATGGGCGACAAGGCCATGGCCAAGAAACTCATGCGCGAGGCCGGCGTGCCGGTCGTGCCGGGCTCAGAGGGCGTCCTCGGGTCCTGCCAAGAGGCGAAAGCGCTGGCTGCGGAGATCGGCTACCCGGTCATCATCAAGGCATCGGCCGGAGGCGGCGGCCGCGGCATGCGCATCGTCAGCGAAAAAAAGGAACTGGAAAACTCCTACAACGCGGCGGTGAACGAGGCGCAAAAGGCATTCGGCGACTCCAGCGTCTACCTGGAGAAATTCATCCAGGACCCGAAACACATCGAGATCCAGGTCCTGGGCGACAAGCACGGCCGGGTCGTCCACCTGTTCGAACGCGACTGCTCGGTCCAGCGCCGCCACCAGAAACTGCTCGAGGAGGCTCCCTCGCCCGTCCTGGACGAGCCGACGCGGGAAACCATGAGCGCCATCGCCGTCCGGGCGGCGCAATCGGTACACTACGATTCGGTCGGCACCATCGAGTTCATCTACGACATCCGGGATAAAGCCTTCTATTTCATCGAAATGAATACCCGCATCCAGGTCGAGCACCCGGTCACCGAAATGATCACCCAGACCGACCTGATCAAGCACCAGATCCTGGTGGCCACCGGCGAGCCGCTCTCCCTGAGCCAGGAGCAGATCCATAAAACGGGGCACGCCATCGAATGCCGCATCAACGCCGAGGACCCGGAAAGCAATTTCCTGCCGCAATCCGGCACGCTGAGCCAGTTCATCGTCCCCGGCGGGCCGGGTGTCCGCGTCGATTCGGGGGTTTACCCGGGCTACGCCATTCCGCCCTACTACGATTCGATGATCGCCAAGCTGATCGTCTGGGGCGACAACCGCAAGGATGCGGTGGCGCGCATGAAGAGGGCCCTGCGCGAGTTCGTCGTCGAAGGCGTCAAGACCACGATCCCTTTCCACCAAAAAATGCTGCAACACAAGGATTTTTTAAGCGGCAACTACACGACCAGCTTCATCGCCAAGATGCTGGCCGCCAAGGGAGATCACTGATGCTTGCCAAACTGTTCGTCAAATGCCAGCAGTGCGGCACCACCCATTTCTATTCCTTTTTCAAGCACGCCTATTTCGTCTGTTCGCGCTGCGGGCACCATTTCCGCCTCGACGCACCGACCTGGCTCAAACAGCTGTGCGACCGCGGCTCGTTCCAGGAGCTTGACGGAAACCTGAAGAGCCTCGATCCCCTCGGTTTTCCGAAATATGAATCCAAATTGGCCCAGGCCACGCAGCAAACCGGGGCCAACGAAGCCGTGATGACCGGCGTCGGCGAGATCGACGGTTACCCGGCCGCCATGGCGGTGATGGAACCTAACTTCATCATGGCTTCCATGGGTTCGGTGGTCGGAGAAAAGATCACGCGCCTGGTGGAATACGCCGCGCTGAACAAGTTGCCGGTGCTGATGGTCATTTCTTCCGGGGGGGCGCGCATGCAGGAGGGAATCCTGTCGCTGATGCAGATGGCCAAGACCGCCGCCGCCATCCGCCGCCTCCACGAAAGCCGCATGCCCCTGATCACGGTATTGACCGACCCGACCACCGGCGGCGTGACCGCTTCCTTCGCCATGCTGGGGGACATCAGCATTGCCGAGGCGGGAGCGCTGATCGGCTTTGCCGGACCCCGGGTCATCCAGCAGACCATCGGCCAGAAACTGCCGGAAGGGTTCCAGCGCGCGGAATTCTTGCTGGAGCACGGCATGCTCGACATCGTCGTCCCCAGGAAAAACCTGAAAAAGACCATTGTGACCATTTTAAAAATTCACCGCAGCCGGCCGTACACGCGGCGGCCGCAGTATTTCAACTAGCGAGAGATGGGGCCATCATGAAAGAACTGGATACGACCATGAAAACGGCGCTGGACACAGTGCGCCTAGCCCGGCACGGCAAGCGGCCGACGACCCGGGATTACATCGACGCCCTGATCGACGATTTCATCGAGCTGCATGGCGACCGGCGTTTCGCCGACGACCCGGCCATGGTGGCCGGCATCGGCTTTCTGGAGGGCATCCCGGTGACCATCCTGGGGCAGCAGAAGGGAAGGAACGTCAAGGAGAACATCCGCCGCAACTTCGGCATGGCCCACCCCGAGGGCTACCGCAAGGCGCTGCGCCTGATGCTGCAGGCGGAACGTTTCGGCCGGCCGGTGATCACCCTGATCGACACCCCCGGAGCCTATCCCGGCATCGGCGCCGAAGAGCGCGGCCAGGCCGAGGCCATCGCCGTCAACCTCTACGAAATGTCGGGCTTGCGGGTGCCGATCGTCACCTGCGTGACCGGCGAGGGGGGATCGGGCGGAGCCCTGGGCATCGCCGTCGCCGACCGAGTTTTCATGCTTTCCAACGCCATCTATTCGGTCATCTCGCCCGAGGGCTGCGCTTCCATCCTCTGGAAGGACACGGGCCGGACCGCCGATGCCGCGGAGGCCTTGCGGCTCACCGCCAGGGACCTGAAGGAACTCAAGGTGATCGACGGCATCATTCCCGAGCCCGACCCCGGCGCCCATGAATTCCCAGCCGAAACGGCGCGGCGGCTGAAAAAAACGTTGCTGCAAACCCTGCGTGAGCTTCTGGAAATCGATCCGGACGCCCTCTTGCAGCAGCGCTATATGAAATTCCGCAACATGGGGATTTTCGCCAACTCGGCTGGGACCGTTCTTTGAGCCGGGAACGCCGCCTTGGGCTGTAATGGAAGGTCATGGCCGAAAAATCGCTCGCTGAAATCGCCCGCCTCTGCGCCGACTGCGGCACCTGCCAGTCGGCTTGCCCGGTTTACGGGGTCGAACTGAGCGAGCCGAATTCGCCCCGCGGCAAGGTCAACCTGATCAAGGCCGTCGACGACGGCCGGCTGAAGGTTAACCGGCGCAACCGTTCCCTGCTCTACCAGTGCCTGGTCTGCGGCGGCTGCGAGAGCTCCTGCCCCAACGGCGTCGAATTCAATTCATTGATGATCTCCTACCGCAACCGCGTCTCCGGCGGCCGGAAGATCCCCTGGCTGAAAAAGATGCTTCTCTTTTTTTATCAGGGTCATGTCCTGCGCCGGGCGCTCTGGCTGCCCAGGCTGCTGGCGCGCACCCCTTTGAAAAAAAAGCTTTCCTTGCCGTCTTTCCAGAGCATCGACCTGAAAAAGCTCGTCAGCCGTGAGCGGGAAAAGGTCTACGACGTGCTGCTTTTCCCCGGCTGCGTCCTGACGTATTTCTATCCCAAAAAAATAGCCGGCATTAAAAACGTGCTCGAAAAGCAGGGGCTGACGGTGGCTTTCCCGCCCAAGCTGCAGTGTTGCGGTTTTCCTTATCTATCGCAGGGGTGGAGTGATAAATTTGCCTCCCTGGCCAGGAAAAACCGGGAAATATTCACCGCTTACAAATTCAAATACCTGGTCGTTCCCTGCTCGACCGGGGTGCTGGCCTTTAAAAAATATTACGATCTGCCGGGGAGGGAGGTCTTGGAACTGAGCGAATTCATGTTCAAGCACTGCCCGGAGGCCAAAATCGACCCAAATTTCGTCCGGGAGTTCCAGGGCCCGTTCACCTATCACGATCCCTGCCACAACCTCAAATCGCTGAAGCTGCAAAAAGAGGCGCGCCACTTCCTGGAACAGTTCGGCGAGCGCTTCCGCGACGACGACTCGGCACTGTGCTGCGGTTTCGGCGGCATCTTCAAAATCGGCTTTCCCGCCACTTCGAAAAAGATCCTGGACAAAAAAAAGCGCCGGTTGGCCGAAATCGGCGTTGGCGCCGTCGTCACCTCCTGTCCCGGCTGCTACATGCAGCTGAAAGAGAATTTATCAATCCCCATCTATTTCTTCAGCGACATATTCACAAAGTAACAAGCGAATCGGAATCATAACCTTCCTCTTGCTGTCAATAATAATACGCCCATGACAATTACAGCTATGAGGACAGCGATCAGGATATGCCTCCGACAAGCTTGCCTGAATTCGACCGCGGCCTCTTCGTCCATGTAATATCTCCCATCGGGAGTGACCAAAAAACACCCCGGGCGACCATCCATCTGAAAAGCCAAGAATGAGTGCCCTTGATCGATTCCGGCATGATGGCACTGCCCGGCGAGGTCGCCCCCATCTTCTTGAATGTCTTCATCCAAGCGGCCGCTCCACATCACGCGATCGTACAGCGACAAGAAATCCTGTTCAGCCTTGCGAGGCCAGGGAGATCACCGCCCGCATCAGCTTAAAGCCTTCCAGCAGATCCCCGGAGGAAAAGCCGACCGCGCGGGCATCCACCCGCTTTACCTGGGGCAGAAGCAAGGGCAATTCCGCCTGGGAACTTCTAAGAAATTCCAGCTCAATATTAATGGGCGGATTGACTATGAAGGGGGGGATATTATCCCTCTTCGATAGAGCTTCCTTGGCTTTTTCTTTCAGAAGCTGCCTGGCCTCCCCGGCCGGGAGAAGCTTGGCCGCGGTTCGCCCGATGCCTTCCTTGACCGCCGCGGTGACGATGCCGCTCCCCAGGATGGATCTGGCCTGCTCACAGGTTTCTTTGTCGCCGCTGATCATGATCACCGGGACCTGGAAATAGCCCGCCAGCGCGCCATTGATCCCCAATTCGGGCATCTCCCGGCCGTTGATTTTTATGGACCGGACCGTGCCGCTGGAGATGGTATGGTCCAGGATAGCCGCCGCGGACCCGGCTTTGGCGTGATAGCCGATGAAAATACAGGCGTTAAAGGAACCGTCGATGCCCTGCATCATGGACAGGGGCTTGGGAGTCCCCGAGATCAGGCTGGCCCTGGGGTGGAGCTCATCCGCCCTGAGGTTGCGCATGCTGCCGTGGGAGTCATTCACCACGATTTCCGTGGCCCCCGCCTCCAGCAGACCCTGAACCACTGCATTGACATCCTCCGCCATCCATTTGCAGGCCGCACCGTAACTCCCGGACTCCGCGGATGTCTGCTCGAAATGGACCACGCCCCATATTCCCTCCAGGTCCGCGGAGATGAATACTTTAAGGGGAGCTTTCTCAGCAGCGCAAACACATGAGAACGCTGCGAAAATAAGCAAAAGCATCCAAACTTTTTTTCCTATCATGTTTCACCTCGGAAAATCGATTTTCCCCATGACCTGTTTGTATAACAAGCCCCGAAGAAATTCAAGCATATTGTGAGGAATGGATGCGGCCGAAGGAGGGCATGATGTAAAAACCCGCAAAAGATTTTCCACCTGGCTTGACATCTTATCCAGGCGCAACCTATACTTTCCCATATGGAATAATGGGGAGATGATTGTTTGTTTTCATGGATAGGGAGGAAAACATGAAATCCAAATCTATTTTTTTGCTGGCTTTGGTCCTCTTGGTTCTTTGTTTTGCCTGTTCATCAAAAAACAAGGGGGAAGCGGGGAAAACAGCTACCGCGGCTGAGAAGGAGATGCCGTCTCAGGCGGCGCCTGCATCCCAGCCCGCCTCGCCGGCAGACCTGGCCGAAGCCCTGCGCAGTGTCGCCTGGTCTGGCGATCTCGCGGAAGTCCAGAGACTGCTCAGGGCAGGCGCCGATGTGAATGCAAAGGACAGCGGCGGATACACTCCCTTAATGCGCGCCTCCCAAAATGGTCATGTAGAGATCGCCAGGGCGCTGCTTGAGGCGGGGGCCGATTGCAACGCAAAGACCGAGACCGGCAGCACGGCCCTGATGGATGCGAGCAGCGGCAATCATCCAGAGGTCCTCAAGGTCCTGATCGAAGCCGGCGCTGACCCGAATGTAAAGACGACAGAGGGTACGGGTGTCATGTTCAATGCGGCGGGTTATGGATATTCGGAGGTTGTCCGCGTGCTGGTCAAGGCCGGGACCAGGATAGAAGACCCCATCGACCATTTCGGGACTACGCCCCTCATGCACGCCGTGAGGAACGGCAAGGCGGAAACCGTTGCGGCCCTCCTGGAGCTCGGGGCCAAGATCAATGCCAGGGACACGTCAGGAAAAACCGCCCTCACCCATGCCAAAGAGGTAGGGAAAAACGAGATCGTGGATATCCTGCTGAAGGCCGGCGGAAAAGAATAGGATTGGCTTTTTTATTCACTTCCCTCCGCCTTCCCTGATTCTTCACATGTCACGCGTCACTCGTTACGCGTCACGATAGCTTGTCCCCCTTGCCCATTTGACTTTCATTTCCCCATTCATTACTATTTGCTGGCAAGGAGCCCTTATGATCGTAGAACTGGAAAAACTGACGGTAAAATGTCTTTTGGAACGGACTTTCGATTTATACGGCAGCCTACCCTCCATCGCCACGGTCGAGGAGCAGCCCATCGTCTACCTGCAGTTGAAGCAGCAGATCCAGGACGCCGCCGGCGCCCTGATTGCCCGCGGCATCAACAAGGGCGACCGGGTGGCCATCATGGGCGAGAACTGCCCCAATTGGGTGATCGCCTACCTGGCCCTCACCTCCATGGGCGCCGTAGCCGTGCCGATCCTGACCGGCTTCCCCGATACCGACACCCGCCATATCCTGCGCAATTCGGAGGCCCAGGGCATATTTGTCGAGCAAAAGCAGCGCGGCAAACTGGAGGGCATGGACGAATCAACTCTTAAGTTCGTCTGCGACCTTGAGAGCATGGAGTTCGAGGACCTGCAGAAACCCCACGTCGGTTTCATGGGAAAAACGCTGGCCTTGTTCAAGCGCAGCCGATCCAGGATCGCAGCCGACGCCGAGGCCCAGATCGATGTGCCCGAACCTGAAGCCGAAGACCTGGCGGTCATCATCTACACATCCGGCACCACCGGCCATTCCAAGGGGGTCATGCTCAGCCATCATAATATAGTTTTTGACGTGATCAACGGCATCGAGCGTTTCCCCATCAACTCCAGCGACCGCTTTCTTTCCATATTGCCCCTGGCCCACACTTTCGAAGCCACCGGCGGCATGCTTTGCCCGATCGCCATCG
>Ga0315293_10003851_pt1 | contig 14384 bp, 7 predicted proteins | sample YL17G13_20_MG_FD_203071 | JGI IMG/M metagenome (GOLD analysis project Ga0315293, IMG submission 203071) | Sediment microbial communities from Yellowstone Lake, YNP, Wyoming, USA - YL17G13_20 | ecosystem: Environmental > Aquatic > Freshwater > Lake > Sediment | place: USA: Wyoming | collected... | reverse complement strand
GACACTGTAGATGCTGTAGCCGGGACCGCGCCCAAGGCGCACAAATCCCGCGGTGGCCTTGTAGCTTCGCCGTCTAAGAATAAACATATATCATAATATCTGCCACTGACAGCTACTGTCAGTGCGTCAAAAATATAACCCCGAATTTCAAAAATAATTTTTGGCCCGAAAACACGAATATCCTTGACTACCGTATAATCGACTCCAATATTTGTCTTAGACATAGGTCGGCTATTTTAAGGACAATATATGCATTGTCACCCCCCCCATCCACGAAACTCAAGGCTTCCACAGAGAGCCCGGCTTCCTCCCACCAGGCGACGAGGACTTGTGAAATGTGATTTGTCTGATTTATCTGTAACATGAGTCATTGTGTTCAACTGTGGAATCGTTCGCGTAAGGAGATCAGATATGTTTAAGAAAGCCTTGTTGATAGTATTGGGGATTGCAGCTTGCTTAACGATTTAGTTAATAGAAGTCGGACAAGCTCAGACGCACGCTGCCTTTTGGGGATATATTCGTTATCTCGGCCCGGGGTGTCATTGTGTACAAATAACGAATCACTCGGTTTGCATAACCAAGGATGGCGAAGTGCCTAACTATCACCGCATTAAATGCAGTGGCACGAATCCAGGTTACAACACCCTGGGATATTACTTCACGGCAGGTTATTACACATTTAGTGTGTGCGACCTATCCTACTCCGGTTGCATGCGAAGTGAGATAGAACGAATATACTACAACGGTGTCGGAAGCATGCAGGTGGATTTAACTTTGCATGCCGATTACCCAGACAGTAGTCCGCCGTCCGGACCTTAATTCTTCAGCATTTAAACCTAGGGCGCCGGATGCAATCCCGGCGCCACTTAGTTTAGTGACCTTATGGCAGGATATTGAAAAGTCCAAGCGCTATCGAACGAAAATATACGGAGGGTTTGTGTTAAGCCGCATCTTCTATATTTTGATAATGGCTCTTTTAATTAATCAGGCAAGAGGCCAGGCCCCCCTAATGGTTCAAGGTTGGCCATACGTTACCCAGCCACTTGGGCAAGTTGTTTATCAGACACCCCGCCTCTATTTTGCCAGCGACTCGGGTCAATACGCTCTCTTCCTCAATAACTCCACGGGCGATATCGACAAGTTTCGCCTCGATGCCACTCAATTCCCTGGATGGCCACTGATTGTTGATTCAACCCGATTCCTTATTACCAGCCCTATTGTCGTCGATCTCGACCACGACGGCCAGATGGAGGTGGTTACCAGCGGTTTTCGCAATTCCTTAGTTAATGACGTTTTAATTGTTGTGGATGATAACGGCACGATCATGCCGGGATTCCCGATACTTTCCACCGCCATGCCGGCGTCGCTGAATGTTTTTGATTTCGATAATGACGGCGAATATGAGATCTTAAGGTATACCGGCCTCGATGACATGATTCATTGCTTCGATCGATTCGGAAACTACAAGCCGGGCTGGCCGATTCAGGGGGCCAGCGAGCTTGACAGATATAACTGTCTCGGCTCGGGCGGCGCTGTGGGAGACCTCGATCTGGATGGTTATAACGAGTACATCCTGATGGGGCTGTATCACATTTACGCATACCGCTACGACGGCGCCGTGCAAGCCGGTTTCCCGATAGTGGTCCAGGACAGCACAACCTGGTGCTTTACTAACGGGTGGGTCTGGCCCCCTATCCTGGCCGATCTCGACCAGGATAATTACCTGGAAATCATAGTAGCGGGTGAAAACTGGTGCGAGGAGATACCTCCTCGATTTATTAGTTTCATCAGCATCTATGAACATGACGGCACACTCAAGAACGGCTGGCCAATTTACTATTATGACCAGTTGATTCTCCAGACACCCCTGCCGTGCGATATTGACAGCGACGGCGATTTCGAACTCGGATTTCAAACCTCGTATAATTTGAATTTCATAGATTTGCACGGAAGCCCCTCGCCCGGGTGGCCGATTACGGTCACCACGCCCCGGGGCACTCTGATGCAATCCGTCTCGGACCTGATAGTGCTGGATATCGACGGCGACAACGACCAGGAAATCTTCACCGATAACAACGTGCAATATGATTCTTTGGAGCCAGACTCTACTTACCTGGGGCACGGGCTCTTATGCGGCTTTGACCATCTGGGACAATATCTCCCTGGCTTTCCCATAGTTATTGGGGGTGGCATATTTTCCAGGCCCCCCAATTTTGGCTATGACCCCGTTACGCATCGTGTGTATATGACCATTTATACTATATTTTTCAATCCGGATAATCCTGGTCCTGAAACAAGCTATGTCGAACTCTACGTCTTCCCGGACTCGACCGGCCCGCCCAATCAGTGGCCGATGATGTCACATGACCTGTTGCAGACAAGGAACTTCAACTTTGTCGATAGGGTAACCTCTATCGAGGACGACGACGTAGAAATTCTGCCCAAAAGCCCGATTTTGAAACAAAATTACCCCAATCCATTCAATCTGGCGACGATGATTGAATTTACACTGCCGCGCCAGGGTCATGTCCGACTGGCTATTTATGACATCCTGGGGCGTCGGGTGTTGGATATATTCGACCAGAACATGGCAGTCGGAACTTATCGGTTTCCCATTACCATGGATTTGCCCAGCGGCATCTATTTATACCGGCTTGAAACCGAAAGGACAGTCATCACCAGAAAAATGACGCTGGTGAAATAGATAAGTCGCCTATTATCTCGAGACTTGAGTATCTGACTTCGGCATTTGAACTGGGGGTTAGAATGCCTAAGCCTCATGAAACAATTTTCAACCCTCACTCTTGTTTATTCACGCCTATCGTTTATATTACCCGGCAATGTCGGATTACAGATATCTGGGAGACCTCAATGAGCGCCAGCGTCAAGCCGTAGAGCAGATCGAGGGCCCCGTCCTGGTCATCGCCGGGGCCGGTTCCGGCAAGACTCGCGTCATAACATATAGGATTGCCCACCTGATAGCCTCCGGTACAGCCACCCCCGACCAGATCCTGGCCGTGACATTTACCAATAAGGCCGCCGGCGAGATGAAACAGCGCGTGGTCGATCTTCTCGGCCCATTTGCCGGGCTTGCCGCTGCCGACGCCTCCTGGCGTCGTGCGGGGAAAGTCTGGATATCGACTTTTCATTCGTTCTGCGCCCGCATCCTGCGTGCCCACGCCGAGGCGCTGGGGCACAAGAAAACATTCTCGATATATGACGAGGCGGAATCACTGGCCCTCATCAAGCGCATCTACAAGGACAAAGGCATTCCCGATTCACAGCCCTCGTTCGGAGGGGCTCAAAACGAAATTTCACGCGCCAAGGAGAAACTTGCCGGTCCTGCGGAGTACGCCGAGAGCGCCGGCAATTTCATAGAACGGAATGTGGCTAATATATATCGTGAATATCAGAAGCGCCTTTCCGCCAATAACGCCATGGATTTCGACGATCTTCTAATGAAGGCGGTCGAGCTTTTCCAAAACCAGCCCGATATCCTCGAATACTATCGCGAGAAATTCCATTATGTCCTTGTCGACGAGTACCAGGACACCAACCATGCCCAGTACAGGCTCGTCAATCTCCTGGCCGGCGAGAGACGCAATCTCTGCGTGGTCGGCGACGACGACCAGTCGATCTACGCCTGGCGCGGGGCCGATATCGCGAACATCCTCGATTTCGAAAAGGATTACCCCGATTGCATGATAATCAAGCTCGAGGAGAACTACCGCTCCACGCAGATCATTCTCGATGCCGCCTGGCAGGTAGTCTCGAAAAACGCCGGCCGCATGCCCAAGAAGCTTTTCACCCGGCGCGACGGCGGCGACAAAATCACGCTTCTTCTGGCCGGTGATGAGCGCGACGAGGCCGACGCCATCGTCGAGAAAATCCGCCTCGGGCTTATCTATGACAAATCGCCCTCCGATTTCGCCGTGCTATATCGCACCAACGCCCAGTCTCGCGTCATAGAGGACGCGCTTCGCTACCGCGGCATACCCTACGCCATCGTGGGCGGCGTGAGGTTCTACGATCGGGCCGAGGTCAAGGACGTCCTGGCCTACCTGCGCCTGCTGGTCAATCCTGCTGACAACCAGGCCGTGTTTCGCATTATCAACGTACCCCGGCGAGGCATAGGCAAAACCAGCGTGGAGAAGATAGAGCGCCTGGCCGCCGAGCGCGGGATTCCAATTATGGAAGCCCTGACACATCCGCTGGAGTCACTGGGTATCAAAGGGAAAGCCAAGACCCAGATCGAGAAGTTTCTTCAGGTCTTCGTCGATCTCATCCCCGAAGTTGACAAGCTTCCGCCGCAGGAGATTGCTGCCACGCTCATCACCCGGACCGGCTACTTGCGCTCTTTGGAGGACGAAGCCACTCCCGAGGCCGATGTCCGAGCCGACAACGTCAAGGAAGTGGTGGCCGGCATAAAGGAATACAGCGACCGCATGACTGAAATCGGGGAGACTCCCACACTGGCCGGGTTTCTGGAGGAGGTCTCGCTTCTCACCGATGTCGATGTCTGGGATAAATCAGTACCGACCGCCACACTCATGACTCTGCATGCCGCCAAGGGACTTGAGTTTGATACGGTTTTCCTGGCAGGTTTGGAGGATGGCCTTTTTCCCCTCATGCGTTCTTTCGAGGAGAAGGCCGACCTGGAGGAAGAGCGTCGCCTCTGTTACGTGGGGATGACACGCGCCAGGAACAAACTGTTCCTCTCGATGGCCGGGTATCGTCGGCGCTGGGGCGATTTCACCGGCGGCCCCTCGATGTTTTTGCGCGACATCCCCGAGGAGTTGGTCGAAACCGAACGCTTCAATTATTGGCAGGATATCTCCAGCAAGAAGCTCTCACATCAGATTGGCGAGGTTCGGCATACCAGGTCGCGGCGCGAGCCGGGCGAGAGCGCCCCTCGATATGAACATTTTGAATATGAAGACCTGTTGCCCATCGGAACCGCCGTCCTGCACGATAAGTTTGGCCGCGGCGTGGTGGTCGACCGTGAGGGCGCCAGTGAAAACCTCATGCTGACCATCAAATTCGAACGCGCCGGCCAGAAGAAAATCATGGCCAAGTATGCAAGTTTGGAGATAATCGGCCACTAATCTATTTCACCAGCGTCATTTTCCTGGTAATAACCGTCTTTTCGGTTTCAAGCCTGTATAAATAGATGCCGCTGGGCAAATCCACTTCAATCGGAACGCGATGGGTGCCAGCCGCCAGGACCTGGTTGCATATATCTAATACTCTACGCCCCAGGATGTCATAAACGGCCAGTCGGACATCTTCCTGGCGCGGCAATGTAAATTCAATCATGGTCGCCAGATTGAACGGATTGGGGTAATTCTGCTTAAGTATCGGGCTTCTGGGCAGAATCTCCCCATCGTCGTCCTCGATTGAAGTCACCCGGTCGACAAAGCTGTAATTGCGGGTATGTAAATTATCATGCCAAAGCATTGGCCACTGGTCGGTCGGCCCGGTGGAATCCGGAAATTGGTAGAGTTGTAGAAAAACCGAATCCCAGGGATAATCAGGCGCCCAGATCTCGGACACCAAGCTCATGTATAACCTATTGTCCAACTCTCCCAGCGAGAAAGTAGGGGGCTTGAGGAAAGGCACGCCCCTGATAATGACAGGATAACCACTCAGGCTTTGGCCGAAATGATCAATTGCGAAAAGGTAACTATATCCTAAATACCAGAGGGAATCGTGCCCCAAAGAATCAGGATAGAGAATATTGAAATCTGTGAATATTTCTCGATCACCGTCGCCATCAAGATCCACGATAGACAGATCCGCATAGGTGGCCCTGATCGACCCATCTGGCAATGTCAGCATCACAGGCCAGGGGGGTATTTCGGCTCCGCCGGGGCCGAGAAAGTGCAGATTATAGCTTTGAAATCCAATCTCTATCGTGCCATTATCATCTATGTCTGCGGGAGTAATTGAGCTTACGATTAAATCCTCGGGGAAATAGTACGGCCAACCGGGCTGGAGTTGCCCTGTATGGTCGTAAACGGCAACAAAGGACAGGGGATTAGGAGAGGGTTCATATACGTAATTGGTGCCTCCCGCTATTATCTCGATATATCCGTTACCGTCGAAATCGACCAGGGCATCGGGCCAATTTCCGTTCATGAATATGAAATTTGTGTCCTCCAATGCGATCGGAAAGCCCTCCATCATTGTACCATCAAATTTAAACGCATAAATATTCCTATAACCTGGTAAGACAAATTCGTTGGCCCCATCCAGGTCGAGGTCGCCGATCGCCCCTCCCAAGTATATGATGTCGGCGGGTAATGGGATTGGCCAGCCCGTTTCCGGATTGCCATAGCGGTCCAGGCAGCTGATCGGCCCAACGTTCCAGGAGTAATACAGTATCTCATATTCGTTATCGTTATCCATGTCGGCAGCGGCCAGGCCGATGGGGTCCCACACTTGAATTGGGAAACCGGGCATGACAACCCCGTCATCGTCGATCAGGAACAGCAGGCTATATGCGTATCTCCCATTGATAATTCTCATCCCATCAGTTAAGAATTCGAATCGCCCATCATGATCGATATCCAGGATAACGGGGTCGGACTCAAATAAGATCGAATCGCAGTTATATGGCCAACCAACTGGGAAAGAACCATCCAGGTTAAACTTAAGCAATCCCGCTCTGGCTGTGCTAAAATAGAGATACTTTTCGAGATTCTCATCCGCAAAACGTCCCGGCGTCCAGGTGGCGAATTGCTCTGTATCCGATCTTTTCGGCCATCCCGGAACGGGCGTGGGAATTTGGCTTATTAGCGGCCCCGCCACGGCCGAAAAGCTCAGCAGAAAAAATATCATTTTTTTCATAGCTTTTCTCCTCCATAAAAAATATTCTCAGGGATGGCGCCCGGCTAAGGCGCCATCCCACCGAAGATTCTAGAAGTCGGCCCTGCCATCTAGGGGCCGGGATCGGGCCCCGGATTCGGAATGTCTGGACCACAGGACTCTATATCGCATCGATCGTTGGAACTACCATGCTTGAAAGTCTGTAAGGGAACACAGCCGATACAATCGGAGCCATCATGCGGTATGACATATATATAATATGATCCGGGCGGAATGGTGTAGGGATATGTATCGTAATATGGCGCTGGACAAAACCGTACGGGCGTAAAGAAACATGGGCCGCCCGACACCAACCTGATACAGACCGTGTCTGAAGCGTGGCAGTTGCAGTTTTTATAACTTATATGCCCCCATATTCTGCCATCGGCCCAGGCTAAGCTCGTCAAGCACGCTGTCATCACCAGGGCCATCAACACTGTTTTCTTAAACATATCTGATCTCCTTAGATGAAAAATTCCACAGTTGATCACAATGACTCATGTTACAGATAAATCAGACAAATCAAATTTCAGCAAGCCTTGCTGGCGGAAAGGCGGGGGCCGGGCTCTCTGTGAAAGCTTTGAATCGCGTGAGTGGAGGGGGCGGTAGACCATAAGCTTCTCCTTATGCCTCACGCCCGCTGCAACTAATAATGGCGGCTATTTTATGAAAGTCAACGTAAATCGTATTGCAGGGCTATAAAATTTTATAATATAATTATGATAAAAAAAGGAACTGCCGGTAGATGAGAGTGGACGCCATTCCGGCATTTCGATTTGGCTGGTAATTTATTTCACCACCACCATCTTTCTTGTGATAACCGTCTTTTCAGTTTCAAGCCTGTATAAATAGATGCCGCTGGGCGCCTCCAAGGTAATCGGAACGCGATGGGTGCCAGCCGCCACGACCCGATCGTATATATCCAATACCCGACGCCCCAGGATGTCAAAGATAGCCAACCGAACATGCTCCTGGCGAGGCAGGGTGAACTCGATCAGCGTGGTATGATTGAATGGATTGGGGTAATTCTGCTTTAAGATTGGGCTTTTGGGCAGTATCTCGATGTCGTCCTCTACGGAAGTCACCCTATCGACGAAATTGTAATTGCGCGTGTGTAGATTGTCGTGGTGAAGCATCGGCCATTGGTTAGTCGGGCCGGTCGAATCGGGGAATTGGTAAAGTTCCAGGTAAGAAGTGTCCAAGGGAACCCAAGGTGCGGTAATATCTGTAGCTACGCTCATATATAGCCGATTATTTAACCGCTCCAATGTAAAGCATGGCGGCTTTCCAAGGTATGCGCCTTCGACCTCAATCGGATAACCGGGTAGGGATTGGCCCAGATGATTAATCGCGAAAAGGTAACTATAGCCGTAATACCAGAGGGAATCGTGCCCCAGAGAATCGGCGTAAAAGGCAGCGTAATCGGTGAAGATCTCGCAGTCACCGTCACCGTCAAGATCGACAATAGATAGATCAGAATACGAACCCCAGGTGCCCCCATCGGGTCTCAGTAGTTCCACCGGCCAGCCCGGCAATTCAGCGCCATCGAGGTTAATAAAATGCAAATAATATCCCTGGAATCCAAGCTCAATATTTCCGTTGTTATCAATGTCGGATGGCGTGATGGAACTGACGATTAATTCGGGGAAAAAGCGCGGCCACCCCGGCTTGAGTTGCCCGGTATGCTCGTAAATGGCCACGAAACACGACTCGTATGGCGGCGGCTCATATAACCAGTTATCACCCCCCATTAATATTTCTAAATACCCATCTTGGTCGATGTCGGCCAGAGCATTGGGCAGGTTTCCATTGATAAAAATGAAATTTGTGTCCTCCAGCACGACCGGGAAGCCTGCCATCATCGTGCCATCGAATCGAAAAGCATAAATGTTCCTGTATCCAGGCATGACAAGTTCGTTGGTTCCATCCAGATCTAGATCGCCGATCGAACCGCCCACTCCCAAGTTATCATAGGGCAACGGAATCGGCCAGCCGGGCTTAGGAATTCCATATCGGTCGAGGCAATTGATGGCGTCTTCCCTGGAGGAAAAGTAAAGTATCTCATATTCATTATCGTTATCCATATCGGCCGCGGCCAGCCCGTAAGGGTCCCGCAACCTGATCGGAAACCCCGGCATTATTGTGCCATCATCGTCTATCAAGAAAAGCAGGCTGTAAATATCGGGCAATGCGCGCCTCGCCCCATAACTGAGCATTTCGAATCGTCCGTCATGGTCAATATCCAATATCACCGGGTCCGATCCGAACAGCAATGTATCCGCATAAAATGGCCACCCAGGCGCAAAGGAACCGTCGAGATTGAACTTCTGCACCTCTCCCATGAATGTGCTGAAATACAGATACTTTTGAGGGCCCTCATCGGCAAAACGACCAAGTGCGCTTCTTGAAAACATCTGCTGCGAACCCGATCTGTATGGCCACCCGGGGACCGGCGTAGGGACTTGGCTTATCGCCCGCCCGGCCATTGCCGAAAGAAGCAGCAGCAAAAATAATATTTTTCTCATAACGATTCTCCTCGATAAAGAATATTCTCGGGATGGCGCCCGGATACGGCGCCATCCCACCGAAAACCCTAAATGTCGGTCCTGCGATTTATGGGCCGGGTTCGGGACGAGGATCGGGGATATCCGGACCGCAAGATTCTATGTCGCATTGCTGATTATCAGTTCCGTGAACAAAACCTTGTATCGGAATACAGCCTATGCAATCGGATCCTTGATGTGGTATAACATATATATAATATGATCCGGGCGGGATGGTATTGGGAAGTGTATTATAACGAGGTCCGTACTGAATTTGTACAAAGCCCGTCCAAATGCAACCCCCTCCAGATACCGGCCTGATACAGACAACGTCCCTGGCGTCAGGGGTACAGTTTCTGTAATTTATGTATCCCCAAATTCTGCCGTCGGCCCAGGCTAAGCTCGTTAAGCAAGCTGTCATCGCCAGGGCCATCAACACTGTTTTCTTGAACATATCCGATCTCCTTACATGAACAATTCCACAGTTGACCACAATGACTCATGTTACAGATAAATCAGACAAATCAAATATCTATGCTTTTGGCTGGCGAGCAGGCGGCGGCCGAGTCTTCCTAAAAAGGTTCAGACTACGGTGATGAGGAGGGCGATAAATCATTATGTTCTGATTATCCTATGTGCGTTCCTATGGGCAGTATTGGAGGCGATTATATGGATGTCAAGATAAATCGCATCGTAGGGCTGTAAAATTTTATAATATAATTATAATAAAAAAGGGCCCTGCCAGTAGGTGTTTGTAGCAAAGACCAAGTCGATTAGTTTATTTGCCAAGCGATCGGCGCAGCCCCTCGACCGCGCGCAATAAAATAGCCGGGGACCACAGGGGTCCCCGGCCTGAATCCTGTAACCGTCAGGTCACGGTCTTCGACCTACGACCTGACGGAACTTGGTTGCATTCTAGAACTCCGACGAAACGAGCTCCACGCGGCGGTTCTGAGCGCGTCCCTCGGCGGTCTTATTATCGGCCACGAAATAGGTCGGATTCTCTCCGAACCCTTTGGCCGTGACCCTCTCGGGCTCGATTCCGCCGGCCACGACATAGTCCTTGACCGTGCCGGCGCGCTTCTCCGAGAGAACCTGGTTGGATTGCTCCGAACCAACATCATCCGTGAAGCCGTCCACCTCGACCGTGACCTTGGTATAGTCCTTCATGGTCACAATGAGATCGTCGAGCACCTTTTTGCTGGCCGCATCCGGCTCGTACAACCCCGTAGCGTACTTGATATTCAGCGTGATCTTCTGCACCGGCTTCTTGACATCGACCGGGCACCCCTCCTCGTTCACAACCGTGTTGGCTGGAGTTGTCGGGCAGCGGTCTTTGCCATCGCATACTCCGTCACCGTCTCCGTCGAGATTGCAGCCGGTGGCATCGACCTTACAGCCGGCCGGCGTATCGGGGCATTTGTCGAAGGTGTCGAAGACGCCATCTTTGTCGGCATCGAGCGGGCAGCCGGTATTATCGACGCTGACGCCGGGCGGCGTATTGGCGCACTTGTCAATTCCATCGGGCACGCCGTCCTTATCGGTATCGAGCGGGCAGCCAACCATATCGACTATCGCTCCCTTGGGCGTATCGGGGCAGGTATCCAGGCCGTCGTAAACGCCATCGCCATCGGCGTCATGAGGGCAGCCTTGCGCATCGACTATGGCTCCCAGCGGAGTATCCGGGCACATGTCTTTCTTGTCTTTTACACCATCGTTGTCGCTGTCCTTGCCTCCGCCAAAATAGAAGGTCAGGCCGATTGTCGGCTCAAGATAGGCCGTGAAGGGCCGCTCTTTTATCTTCGAGGCCCGGCCGTAATAAATCGGCGGATCGAGCACGGTCAGGTTATCGATCTCCTGCGTCATCAGGGCCTGGATATCAAATGTCGTGTTTTCGCCAAGCCAAAAATTGAAACCGGCGCCGTACTTGACATCGAAATCCCTGAAACGGTACTTGCTGTCTTTAACCGCCGGACCGTACTCCGCGCGATATTCCTGAATTGTCATACGCCAGAAATCAACCCCGATGCCGGCCATCAGGAACGGCTGTACGCTGCTCGATGGAAACATGTAGTACCTGACCAATCCGCCGGCCAGGACTCCGTTCAGCTTGACATAGGCATTGTCGGAATTGGCAAATTTGAAGGATTGATCGGCGGTTTCGGTGGTGTCATCGTAGGTCATTACATAGTTCAACGTAAAACTCAGGACGAACCTGTCCGCGATGCCGCGCCTGAGATCCAGGCCACCGTTGAGGCCCATCATGAACGGCTCGTCGCCGTTGAATCTAACGTAATCCTTACCTTCCATCAGCGGGATAAACAACCCACCCCTGATACCGAAACCGGTTTTGTCTTTCCATTCGCCCGCACCCGCGATCACCGCCATCATCAAGATCATCGCCAGCGCCAGCGCCACTTTTTTTCTCATCACAAACCTCCCGTTTCTGCTACTTTGGTTCATACAGCTGATACAAGATATTCGTGCTCACAAATACTATGCTCTCAACTCCGAGGTGCAATGCGGGCAGCGGTTGGCCTTGATCGGTATTTCAGTAGCGCAAAATGGACAATTCTTGGTGGTTGGCTCCACGGGTACCGGCGCCGGCTGACGTTTCAGGCGGTTTATCTGGCGGACCATCAGGAATATTACAAAGGCCACAATGACGAAATCGATTATGGCGTTGACAAAGAGGCCGTAATTTATCGTCGCCGCCCCGGCCGCCTTGGCCTCCGCAAATGAGGCATATTGACCGCCGCTCAGATTAAGATAGAGATTCGAGAAATTGACTTTCCCCAACAGCAGGCCGATCGGCGGCATCAGGATATCGCTCACAGCCGAGCTGACTATCCTGCCGAACGCCGCGCCGATGATAATCCCTATGGCCATGTCGAGGACATTGCCTCTCATCGCGAATTCTTTGAATTCCTTTAGCATTTTTGCTCCTTCCCCTTGAAAATTTAACACATTTGCCGACTGCACATCATCGTGGCATCAATTCAGGTACCGCCTCAGAGCATCTTATAAGTGACACCGAGGGCAAATGTCTCTTTGAATCTCCCGGCCAGGTCGACCTGCTTGTCATAAAGCAACTGGGTGTACAAATTCAGCGAAATATATTTGGAGATAGCCACCGAGAGGCCGTTTTCGAGGTTGACATCGACCGCCTTCCAGTAGTCCTCGGCGGGCGTGCCTTTGAAATCGTCGGCCTTGGAGAAGAAAAGCGCCTTGAACAATGTCAATTTGCCTATATAGCTGATATTGTCCGCCAGCCTGTATTGAGCGTCGGTGACTGATTCAAAGCCGCCGTCGGTTGACGATTCCGTCGTGAGATTCTCGTTAATAGTATCGATCGCAGCCGGGCCGATCAGCCTCATGATATTCTCCCTGAACGAAAATCCAAGTCTGGTCGATACCAGATCCTTTTCGCGGGCAAATATCGTCTTGGCAATACCAGCCGATTCGGTCAACAGGATAGGGTTGAACAGCCTCTTGACCGGCTCGTGTGAGGCATCAAGAAACTGCGATTCTATCCTGAATGCCACGTAGGGATCGACCCACGCCTGAAGAGTTAATCGACCGACATTTTCGATATCGATCTTGTCGGTGGATTTGATCGGCTTTTTCCAGTCCTTGGTGGCCTCATCCTGGGTATGTGTCTGCCCGAACTGCAGCTTGGAGGTATTCTTGAAATTGAACTTCGGCGATACTTGCTTCTCGAAAATTCCATTGGCCAGCGACACCCAGGCGATACTTCCGGCCTCGCCACCAGTCCAGTTGTTGGAATAGGAATTTTGGGTGAGGTTAAGTCCGAGGTCCAGGGAGTTTTTCCATGGATCGGCTGATGCCAATGACACTATAGCCAGCATGACCGCCAGGGTAACAGCAATGGAATACAAGGGTTTCCTCATTATATCTCCTTTTTTACAAACATGATTTCAAACACCAAAGAAATTTGCCGTGATCGCCCACACCACCCCCTAATGCATTTCTTTGCGCATCCAGAAATTTATATATACCATAAAAAGATTCTCTATTCAAAATAAAATTTCCCGCCACGCCGGCCAAATGCGTATAATATACCAATGTCCTTTGAACGTCCCGCAAACGAGGATTATCGGAAATTCCTGGATCCAGCCACCATAAGCAAGTTGGCATCCATTGAGCTCAAAGCCCGCCTTGTGGTGGAGGGTTTCATTGTAGGATTGCATCGCTCTCCATATCATGGATTCTCCGTGGAATTTGCCGAGCACAGGCAATATATGCCAGGCGATGATTTCAAGCATATAGATTGGAAAGTTTATGGCAAATCCGACAGGTTCTATATAAAGCAATTTGAGGAGGAAACTAACTTAAAAGCCTATATCCTGCTCGATGCTTCGCGCTCGATGGGTTATAAATCGAATGGCATCTCCAAGCTCGAATATGGCTGCTACCTGGCCGCGTCGCTGGCCTATCTTATGCTGCGTCAACAAGATGCGCCGGGCCTGTTGATTTATGATGAAAAGACCAGAGCATATATCCCTCCCAAGGGGGCCAGGTCGCACATCACACCCATTCTACGCCAACTCAACAACACCCAACCATCAAGCAAGACCGATGCCGCTGTCGCTTTCCATGAGTTGGCCGACCGCATCAAGCGCCGTGGCCTGATTATAGTTATCTCCGACCTGCTGGACGACCCCGCCAGGCTTCTTCTGGGCTTGAAACATTTCAGGCACAAACAGCATGAGGTTATCGTTTTTCAATTGCTCGACCCCTTTGAGCGCAATTTCGCATATGGGGCCGAGGCCAGGTTCAAGGACATGGAAACCGGCCATGAGATCCTGGCCGACCCCTGGCAGGTAAGACAGGAGTATATGAAAAGGCTCGGTGAATATACCGATAGCATCAACCGCGAGTGTCGCGATTCGAGGATAGACTATCAATTGCTGGATACGTCAGTCCCCTTTGACAGGGCCCTGTTTGGATATC